>Ga0073936_10000037_pt1 | contig 155766 bp, 144 predicted proteins | sample AliMusrvi5mmetaG_FD_87041 | JGI IMG/M metagenome (GOLD analysis project Ga0073936, IMG submission 87041) | Freshwater lake bacterial and archeal communities from Alinen Mustajarvi, Finland, to study Microbial Dark Matter (Phase II) - Alinen... | ecosystem: Environmental > Aquatic > Freshwater... | reverse complement strand
GACCGGATGTACACGATAGAAGTCGGGTACATGCCTAAAGCGGAAGAAGTCGACTGGCTGATGCGCACAGCGGGGGAAACCAATCCAGCCGTCAGGCAGGAAATAAAAAATCTGGTGTCGTATGTTGCTCATATGCGAACGACGCAAGACAAGAAGCCATCATTGCGTTCATTGGAGCGGGTAGTACGAGCCATGAAACAATATCCCGGGATGGCCCCCGTCGTGTTGTTGAACCTTAAAATGGGGCTGGCGCTGTCAGGGGATGGTGTACAGCAAGGATTTAACACGGCGCTTGCGTCAAAAAGATTTGGCCAGGATATACAGACGGTCTGGCGGCAGATAAAACAGGTTACCGCGGGAGCCGGTGCGTTGGTGATGAATTTAGCGATGAATCTGGCTTCTGGCATAGGCGTTCAGTGGGAAGGGCCGTATGACCCCAAAGAGTGGTGGAAGTTCGGCGCGCGACCCCTTTCCATCCAATCACGCGCTCGTTACCGCCGGACGGTATTAGAGCAGGTGGTACGGATAGTTTCCGGCATCAGTATGCCGTTGAAAGCGTGGTATAAGCTTCCGGGCCCGTTGGGTGGGATGAAAACCTGGCGGTGTGTGTGGAACACTAAGGACATGATCCCGCGGGAGCTGAACTTTGTAGCTGAAGATCTTCTGGAACCTAAGACGGAAGAAGGGGTTCTGGGCGTACTGTACCACGAATTGTTCGAACTAATGTATCGTCATCCAGAAGCGACGAGCGCTGAGTTCTTAAAAAAGCCGGGCGCTGAGTTGCTTGATAACGGTATTGGGGATTTGTGGATTAACGAGATAGGGTCAAAGGAATTTCCTGGGGCCCGGAACTGGTTGTTAGAATGCTACTACGAGGGGTATGCACCGGATATTTATGGGACCATCGAAGAAGGCAGGAGCGTGATGGAGAAGAGTCCGTTGTCATCGCAATTCGTCTATGGATGCATATATGGGTGGCTCTATAACAACACTGCCCACCCACTGATTACTGATGATGGGGTTTTGCGGGCGATTGAATCGTTGCGAGAAAAAGTGCAAGCAGTGTATATGACGACGGATGTTGCGGAACATAAAAAGCTGATGGAAGAATTATATGAGAGGCCGGAATTCCAAACATTGCTTGCGCGGGAAGGGCAACAAGGCGATGGGCAACAAGGCGAAGGACAACAAGGCGAAGGGCAACAAGGCGATAAAACGATGCCATCCCTTGATTCCGGAGCACAACATGTTGACGAGAACGGCAACGCATTAACCCCGGAACAACGTAAAGCAGCTTCAAAAGTAATGAATGAATCGATAAAGAAAGCGGAAGCGGAAGCCACACGCGCAGCGGAAGAGGAAGAATTAGCGCGGATGGAAGAAGCGGCGCGTGGAGCGGAACGCAAAAAAGCTGAACGAGAAAAGGAAGGGATCACTGCGGATGAACAGGGTCAGTATGATGTACGCTATGAACGGGTAGTTCGTGACATTTCGCGGATGAAGATGGTGTTCCGTCGGTTTTACCAGCAGCAGAAGGGCTATTGGGAGCGGTGGCGGGAACGGGGAATGCTTGACGACGCGTCAATACCGCTGATAGTTGCTGGGGAAGACCGTGTATTTAAAAAGCGCAAGGAACCCAAAAAGTACAAGGTGCGTATTTCTTTGTTGGTTGACCAAAGCGGGAGCATGGGCGGCTACAAAATCAGTGCTGTTGCGGACACGGTATTGATGATGCTTGAATCAATCAAAGATGACCAAAAAAAAGGGGTGCTGGTCGAGGTTGCAGGATGCTATGATTTGACCCCGGGCGTAAAACAGGATGACCCGCAAGCGCATTATTTCGAGTATGGCGAAAAGATAACCAAACAGCGCATTATAGAAGTGTTGTCGGAAACCAAACAGACTTACGGCGGCAATAACGATATCAAAGGTATATTCTGGGCGCTGCGTCGTATCCCGAAACAAGAGAGCAACACCTTAAACCTGGTAATCCATTTTTCCGACGGTGATCCCAACTTCCAATTCAGCAGGGACCTATTTAGGAATATGCTGGCAAAGCGCCCGGATGTTATGACGGTCGGTTTGGGGATTGGTCCAGAAGCTGATTTGGTGATGGACCTGTACCCGAAAGGGCAGGGTGCATGGGCGGAACGCACGCGCGATGTGCCGGACAAAGTGGGTGCGATACTGATGAAGTTTATAGGCCGGCTCGGCAGCAACGGTATGGCAACAACGGATCGAAAAGGCCGGGAGGATATGCTTGATATGGAAATGACGGTGCATGGCAAACCTACCGGTCAGGCGAATTATGCAGCGGCGGAAGGGCTGCGCAACGCGGTTTTGTTTGGCATGGTGCCGTTGGTTGTGCTCGGGTTTTTGTCCGTGATGATGGCGGGGACCGGCATAGCGATTCCTTTGGCTCTGGCGATACGGGGTATGGGTGCGGTAACGGTATTTTTGTTTGGCAGGGCGGTGGCGGCGCTTCTTGTAGAGAGCGCCACGGGGTCGCCAGTGATATCGTTTAGAAATGGTAAAGTACATTTTCTGCCGGCAGCTCACGAAGGCGACGGACTTGCGGGGCCGGCACTGAATGCAGCAGTAGGGTTCGTCGGTCTTATCGCTATCGTGCACGAAAGCGTTCATCAACTCTTGTACTGGCTTGGCGGTCCGCGGCGCGGATGGTGGCATTCTGAATCGCTGGCGTATGGTCTTGAGGCCGCGGGGTTGGGAATGACAGTAACGCTGGCAATGGGCGGGTTCGGGTGGGTGCCTTTTGCCGTAGTATATGGCAGTGCGCTGATTGCTGTTATGGCCGGTCAGGTGAACATGCATGCGGTGATTCGCTCAGCGGGATCCTCGGTACGATGGGCGTCGTTTGTCGGCGCCGGCGCGCATCTGGCAAGATTTTCGGGATTGGGCAAACCAGCGAGCATGGTGCATCGCCTCGCTCCCGAACTGGAAGGGAAACACTATGTGGTATATGACGCGGATTACGGGTACACGCGCGGGCGGGTACAATCGTTGACGGCAGCGGGCGTAGCAACGATTGGAATTGCGGCGTTGCCGGCGGGATATACGGGTACAGCAATGACCATGAGCGGAAATATCAATGAGGGTGGGATGGGGTTAGGCCGCATTGATGTCAACGGCCGGTTCTGCGATGTGGTGGTTGAACGGGTGGGCACGGGCTGGGTGCTTATGTATCATTTTATTGACGGGAACAACGCTGATGAATCCGGTACCGGTGCAGCGGTTATCGGATGGTTACAGGGGAACAACCGCGCAGCGGGCCTGCTGGGGATGAAATCTGATGGCAAAGGTTTTGCAGTAGATGTTATCGAGACCAGGGATGTTGCCGGGCTGGGCAGGAACAATCAATTTTCGCGGAGCATGGTGGTATACGCCGGCCGCCCGCAGGTGTCAGATGAACGATTTGAAAAAACCTTTGACGGAACGATTGACCCCGAAGCGTCTATAGAAACGCAGTTGACGGGCATGGATGGATACTACCAACAAAAACGCATTGAGCGTTTTGCCAAAATCGACCCCGGCGTATTTGAAACCGTTGCTGCGTCCGGACTGAGCCGTACGGAAGTGCTCAGCAGGATTAGTGTGCACGCCGGTGCGGGCATAGGGACCTTCGTTATAGACGGGATGAATAATACAGACAGTGCGGCTGTTGTAACGGCCATCAAAAAGGACAAATCATTGTCTGAGGTAAAGATTTTCATACGCTTTGCGGTGAGCACTGCCGGGGAAAGCGCAACCATTGGTACCGGAGCGGGGGACCTGGTTCGTGCCGGCGCGGCGGGCATTGTTCTGGATGTCGTTGGTCAATGGGAAGGGCGTGCCGAAGGGGTACAATCAGTGCGCGCGCGGATGTCGTTGATAAACCCAGCGAGCGCTTTAGTTGTTTTCGGTGATGCATTGCCGGCGTTGGACGGTGTGACTAAAGGTTTACGCTACGCGCCCGGCACAGCAATGCCTACAGGGATGAACACATCATGGATTGAGCTTATCGAAAACAGTATTCCGCGCGCGGTTGACGATGGGGCTACCGTGCAGGCATTTGAACAGATTATTGGGAACACAGGTGTTGCGATGGTAGGATTCAATGGCGCGCTTCTGCAGGGGCTTGCAGATGAATTGACGGGTACAGCAGGATGGGATGTAGTGGGCTATATAGAGAATCTATTGACGAAGCGTGCTCAGCAGAAAATGATTGACCCGGCGGTTGCCTACCAAAGCGGTCGGATAGCGGCGTATGGGATTGATGTGCGCGAGCTTCCTGTTCTTAACGATAGTGCCATTGCGTTGCTGACAGCAACGGTAAAGAATTATGATGCCACCGGTGATATCGGGAATGTGTTTGCGGAAGGGTTTATTAATCTTTCTGGCCTGGCAGGGAACTATTTTGGAAAACGGTCGCGTGTAGCAGCGGTGCTGGCAAACGAGCCGGAGCGCCTGGCACAGCGGCATATGGCGGCAGGTATGGCGCGGGGCCTTTTAGAGCGTCAACGGTCATTGGCAGTTCTCGGCGAACGATACACGCTGATGCCTGCGGCACAACAGAAAATGTACGGCTGGAGCATTGTCGCCGTAGAAATGCAGTCAAACAAACGGATATCGATGCCAGGCGACGCCACGACAGTCGAGCGGGAACAGGCCTACACCGCGTACACGGCTTTGCAGATTACAGCAGACGAACAAACACGCAGAGCACTGGCTGATAATGCGGGGCTGAGCGCGCCTGAATGGATTGCAAAATTGTGGGGTATTGTCGAGACGGCACCCGCGGAGTCACGCCCTGCAGCAATTGTTGAGTTATTAATGATACTGGATATCACCGCTGACACAAGGAACCCGTTGATAAACGAGCGCCTCAGAAAGTCCGCCGCTATAATCGCTCCCAGCGTTATTCAATCCATCCTCAGTGCCGCTTAATCCCCGGATTTTTTAGTTGTAAACAGATTGTAAATACCGTATAATATAAAAAGTATCCTGGTACAACAAATCCCCCTGTGTCCCCCTTTGTCAAAGGGGGATAGTCAAAACCATTATCAGGGGACAAGAAAATATTTAATTCCTTAATAAACGAGTAGGGAAAAATTTTATATTGAGACAGTATGGTCAAGGGACAGCGATGATATATGTGAGATTTATTGCAGGCGGAAAAACGAAACACGGGATTCTTGATCGCAAGACGGTGTGCGAGATAGCGCCGCATTTTTATGGGCCGTTTAGAAAGACGGGGAAAAAATATCCGCTGGCGAAAGTAACCCTTGTGCCGCCGTGTCAGCCGGGTAAGATTGTTGCGTTGGGGCTCAATTATCTGGACCACGCCCGTGAAATGAAAATGCCGATTCCGTTGCAGCCGCTCCTGTTTCTGAAGGCGACATCAGCGATAATTGGACCGGGTGAACGCATTGTCTGTCCGGCAATGTCCCGCAGAGTTGATTATGAAGCGGAACTGGCTATCGTCATCAAAAAAAAGGTGAAGAATGTTGCGGTTAGCCGCGCGCAGGAATATATTCTCGGCTACACCTGTTTCAATGATGTGACGGCGCGCGACCTGCAGAAAATCGACGGGCAGTGGGCGCGGGCAAAGTCGTTTGATACCTTCGCGCCGATAGGTCCGTGGATTGTCGACGAAATCGATTCACAGGATCTGAAGATTGAGACACGCCTCAATGGAAAGATTATGCAAAATTCAAGCACCAAAGAGCTGATATTTAATTGTAATGAAATCGTTGCCTTTGTGTCGCAGGTGATGACGCTGATGCCGGGCGATGTGATAGCAACGGGCACGCCTCCGGGTGTCGGTCCGATGCAAGCGGACGACCGCGTGGAAGTGCGGATAGAGCATATCGGTTCGTTGATAAATACTGTTGTGTGAGGGACGCCGTAGGTGCATCATGAGAGAAGAGATGAATGCACGGCAAACCCCCCTGTGTCCCCCTTTGTCAAAGGGGGAGACGGATAGGCAATGAAAATAATTTATTATGTTAGGGTTTGCCATATGTCTGAATGTTGTTTGTGCTCCCTCCTTTGACAAAGGAGGGCGGGTAGGATTTGCCGTGCTGGAAAAGTGCGAACGGCAAATCCCCCTGTGTCCCTCTTTGCAAAGGGGGAATAATTACCCAATCTTTGGTAGGGGTGGGCGGGGGTGGATGTGAAGTGTGCGGTGAGGATACATGAATTTTAAAAAATTAAAAGAATATTTTAAAGCGGTTCTGTCAGACGAAGAGGGTCCTGATGAGCCCGTCTATGATCCTGCTCATGTCGGTGCGATGATTGTGATAGTGTTGTTCGTTATGACGGTTCTGTTCTGGTTGTTGTGGGCGTTGATGGTGTTTGGCGGGGGGATACAGGCGAAGATTGTGCCGTTATTTCAAATCCTATTTACGGCGAAAACAGCCGGGGATTTCGGCTATGTCGGTTCTCCCTATGCCATGGGTATTTTCGAGGGTTGGCAAACCAATGCGGTCGCGTTGGTGCTCGCCCTGTCCGTTGTTTTCGCAGTTGCATATGTTTTCAAAATTGCCGCAACAAGGAGTCCTCGTCATGAAAGTTGAGTATAGTGCGAAACTCAAGAAACTGCCGCCGTATCTGTTCGTCGAGATTGACCGGAAGAAAAAAGCGGCCATTGAACGCGGCGTTGATATTATATCTTTGGGTGTGGGAGACCCGGACCAGCCGACGCCGGACCATATAGTCCGTGCCGGCCAGGAAGCTTTAATGAAGGGGACCAATCACCAGTATCCTTTTGGTACGGGTTTGAAAAAATACCGCGCGGCGGTTGCGCAGTGGTATGATTCGCGGTTTGGCGTTTCTCTTGACGCCGATACCGAAGTGTGCGCGCTGATCGGTTCCAAAGAAGGTATCGGTCATTTTCACCTGGCATTCATTAATCCCGGCGATGTCGTTCTCATCCCGGAGCCGGGGTATCCCGTCTACGCTACCGGCACTATTTTTACCGATGGCGTGCCGTATTTTATGCCCCTGCTTGAAAAAAATAATTTTCTGCCGGATTTTTCCGCCATTCCCGAAGATATTCTCAAAAAAGCAAAAGTGATGTTTATTAATTATCCCAATAATCCAACCGCGGCAACGGCCGACGCCGGTTTCTTCGAGACAGTGATAGCCGTGGCGAAGAAATACAATATTATCGTCGCTCACGATGCGGCGTATTCTGAAATATATTATGACAAGAAGCCGATCAGTTTTCTTTCGGTGGCGGGAGCCAAAGAGGTTGGTGTGGAATTTCATTCGCTGTCTAAAACCTATAATATGACGGGGTGGCGCATCGGCTGGGCGTGCGGCAACGCAGACATTATCAAGGGTTTGGCGACGGTGAAGGAAAATTTTGATTCCGGTGTGTTCCAGGCGATACAGGAAGCAGGGATCGCCGCGCTTACCGGCCCTCAGGATTGCGTGGAACAGATGCGCGGGCTATATAAACAGCGTCGCGATACCTTGGTTGACGGTTTAAACGGCATCGGCTGGACGGTGCGCAAGCCCTCTGCTACTTTTTATGTGTGGGCAAAAGTTCCGGCGGGATATACTTCCTCGGCGGTGGTGGGAAAACTGTTGGATGAAGCCGGTATTGTCTGTACGCCGGGCAACGGGCTCGGGACTTCAGGGGAAGGGTTCGTGCGGTTTGCGTTGACAGTCGATGTTCCCCGTATCAAGGAAGCGCTGAAACGCATTGAAAAAATTAAGTGGTAGGGCAATAGTTTTTCTGGGCATCGGTTCCAATGCCGGCAATCGTGCACAAAAGATTTCCGCGGCTATCAGGGAGATAACAGCGCGGTGGCCGTTACTGCGCGCTTCGTCATTGTATCTGACATCGCCCATCGGCCCTCGACAGAGAGATTTTCTCAATGCGGTTGTTTCCGTCACGGCAAGCGGTTTGCCCGGCGATATGTTGTGCGCACTGAAGGCGATAGAGCGGAAACTGGGGCGCCGGTCCGCCGGCGTTCAGCGATGGGGCCCGCGTACCATTGATATCGATATTTTGTTGTGGGGAAAAAGAATTCTGCGCACTCCCGCGCTGGTCATTCCGCATCCCGAAATGCTGCGCCGTCGTTTTGTTCTTGAACCGTTGGCAGAAATCGCGCCGCACCGCGTGCATCCGGTTGCAAAGAAATCCATGACGTGCTTGCGGGATGAACTGCGCGAGCGTCGGCACAATCAAAAGGTGAAAAAGTATGAATAAAGTTACGACATCTACCGTCAGGGAAATGAAAAAAAATGGCGAGAAAATAGTCATGCTGACCGGGTATGATTGCCCCATGGCAAAAATGCTCAACGACGCCGGCATCGACATTATTCTGGTAGGTGATTCACTGGGTATGGTAAAACTGGGTTTTGACAGTACCCTGCCGGTGACTTTAGACGATATTTTGTACCATTGTAAGTCGGTGCGCAGGGGGAATACCCGGGCGATGCACGTGGCCGATATGCCGTTTATGTCGTACGAGGTCAGTGTTGACGAGGCCATCGCCAATGCCGGAAAACTAATAAAATTGGGCGGCGCCGAAGCGGTGAAAATCGAAGGCGGGACTGAGATAGTCGGGACTGTCACAGCGCTGGTCAACGCAAAAATACCGGTTATGGGACACATCGGGCTTACACCACAGGCCATAAATACTTTGGGCGGCTACCGGGTTCAGGGAAAAAACGCAATGGCGGCGCAGAAACTGGTTGATGCGGCTGTTGCCCTGGAAACTGCCGGTATATTCGCTCTCGTTCTTGAATGTGTCCCTGAGGCACTCGCCGCGGAGATTTCGCAGCGCTTGGCTATCCCGGTAATCGGCATCGGCGCCGGTGTCGGTTGCGACGGACAAGTGCTGGTAACTGACGATATGCTTGGGCTCTTCGCGGAATTCAAACCGAAGTTTGTCAAACGCTACGCCGAACTTCGTCCGCTAATCTTGGGCGCTCTGAAGCAATACACTGCAGAAGTTAAGAGCAAAGCATTCCCCGGCGATGAAAACACCTACAAGTGATGTGATGCATAGCTCTTGGTCATGGCCTTTTTCAGTTCTCTTTGTCATTCCCGAGGTAGTAATCGGGAGTATGGTTTTGTCTTTTGAGTGACATAAAACCATATCCCCGATAACACAATTCGGGGATGACAGACTGTGGGTAGTAATCTGGGATATGGTGTTGTTTGGTCATTTGGGGAATCGTTAATACGACATGAAAATTATTCGATCTGTTGCTCAGATGCAGAAGATGATGATGCGGCGTGCTGGCAAGTCGCTGGGGTTCGTGCCGACCATGGGGGCGTTGCATGCCGGCCACTTGTCTCTGATCCGGCGCGCGCGGACTGAAAATGATCTGGTGGCGGTTTCAATTTTTGTTAATCCCGCTCAGTTCGGTCCCCGGGAAGACTATCAGCGTTATCCGCGGCCGTTCGCTCAGGATGCGCGCTTATGCCGGGCCGCCGGAGTTGACTATTTTTTCGCGCCCGCCGCGGCAGACATGTATCCGGATGGCTATGCGACTTATACGGAAGTAACGCACCTGTCGAATGTTTTGTGCGGGGCGTCGCGGCCGGGACATTTCCGCGGGGTTGCCACCGTGGTCGCCAAATTATTGAACATAACCGCACCCGACCGGGCATATCTCGGCATAAAGGATTACCAACAGGTGCACATAATCTCGCGCATGGTCCGGGATCTCAATATGCCGGTAAAAATTGTTGCGTGCCCCACTGTCCGCGAACCTTCGGGTCTTGCGCTTTCCAGCCGTAATCAATTTCTTTCCGCTGAACAAAAAGCGGGCAGTGCGGTCATCGCCCGCGCTTTACATCATTGCCGTGATTTGATACTATCGAAAAAACAGCGCAAGAGCCGTGAAATAATACAGTGCATGAAAAGAATGATTACATCAATTCCCGGCGCGAAGATTGATTATGTGGCGGTTGTTGACTGCCAGACGCTTGATCCGATAACGGTAGTTGGTTCGGTAGCCGCAATTGTGTGTGCCGTCCGTGTGGGGACGACTCGACTTATTGATAATATAGTTGTACGCAGTGCCGTGTCCCGGTAGCGCAAGGAGGAGCATCCATGACTCGCAAAACATTTATAGTCAGGCCGCGTTTGCAGTTTAAGTATCTTGCCTTGTCGCTGATGGTCGTGTGCTTGACGGCATTGGCCGTTTATTATGTTTTTTGGAGCTCTCTGGTCACCTCGCCGGGCATGGAAGAGCTCAACTCCGGTGAAGTCAGAGCCCTGCAGTATGCCTATCAAACCAATTTCATCTGGGTGGTGCTGATTATCGTTGTTGCCATCGGATTCATCAGTATTTTTTATTTTCACCGTCTGATTGGACCTATCTATATGATAGGGAAAACTGTCAAAACAATAGGGACCGGGGATCTTACCGTAACCGTGCATTCTCGCAAAAAAGATGAATTGAAGGATATTTCGGTTCACCTGCAGGATATGATAGACAATATCCGCCGCGCTGTTGTTTCAGACAGGGAGCGTATCCGTTTGATTGGAGAAGCGCTTGACAAAAATGATGCGGCGGCGGCAAAAGAGAATCTCGCCCAGTTGACCAACTGGTACAAAATATAGTTCTTCCTCAATGGCACATCACATCAGCGATTATCTTGTCATCGGCAGCGGTATAGCCGGCCTGTCTTTTGCCATCAAGGCAAGCCAGACGGGCTCGGTGACGCTTATTACCAAGCGTCGGCTCGCCGACGCGGCGACGAGCTACGCCCAGGGCGGGATAGCCGCAGTATCCGACCCCGAGGATTCGACGGAGCGGCACATTTCCGATACGCTTTCCGCCGGGGCAGGATTGTGTTCACAGGATGTTGTATCGTATGTCATCGAACATGCGCCGGCGCGTATGCAGGACCTCGTTGATTGGGGGATGCGCTTTGATGCTGAGAGAGGGTTGGAGGCCGGCCACACATTCCGCCGGGTTTTCCATGCCGGTGATTTTACCGGCAGAGAGATCGAAGATGTTTTGATTAAGAAAATAAGTCAACAAAAAAATATTGCCGTTTTTGAAAATCACATCGCCGTTGACTTGATCACCACCGGAAAAATAAACCGCCGCTTTGCCGGCGCCGATGAGCGCTGTTGGGGCGCCTATGTGTTGGATATCAACGGCAATACCATACAGACTTTTCTGGCAAAAACGGTTGTCCTGGCGACGGGTGGCGCGGGGAAAGTATATCTTTACACATCCAGCCCCGATGTTTCCACCGGTGACGGAATGGCTATGGCGTACCGGTGCGGCGCCACAATGGCAAATATGGAATTTGTCCAGTTTCATCCGACCTGTTTGTTCCATCCTCAGGCAAAATCATTTCTTATTTCCGAAGCGGTCCGGGGAGAAGGGGCCATCCTGCGGCTTAAGAACGGCCAGCCGTTCATGCACAAATACCATCCGATGAAAGAGCTTGCCCCCCGCGATATCGTGGCGCGTGCCATCGACCAGGAATTAAAATCATCCGGTGAAGATTTTGTCTATCTCGATATAACGGCAAAAGGCGAGAAGTTCCTTACCGCGCGGTTCCCTAATATTTATTCTACCTGTTTAAAATACGGCATTGATATGGCAAAGGATTTTATCCCTGTCGTGCCGGCAGCTCATTATTTTTGCGGTGGCGTTAAAACAACCCTTTCGGGGGAAACATCAATCCGCCATTTGTTCGCCATTGGAGAAACCGCTTGTACCGGCATGCACGGCGCCAACCGGCTGGCGTCCAATTCACTGCTTGAAGCGCTGGTATGCGCCGACACCGCGGTAACGCGTGCGCGGGAACTTGTCGCCGCGCCCTGTTCGTTCCCGGACATTCCCGTCTGGGATTCTGGCAACGCCCGGGATAGCGACGAGTCCGTGGTTGTCAGCCAGAACTGGGAAGAAATCCGCCATTTCATGGGGAACTATGTCGGCATAGTTCGCAGTACCAAACGCCTTGAGCGCGCCGCGCGCCGCATAGAGCTTCTCCAACAGGAAATCAGCGAATACTATTGGAATTTTATTATAACCAGTGATTTGATAGAACTGCGCAATATCGCGACGGTGGCTGAATTAGTTATCCATGGCGCGCAACAACGCCGCGAAAGCCGGGGACTGCATTACACCCTTGATTTTCCGGCATCCTCCGCCCATCCCGCTGACACAATCATCCGTCGTTTTCCGACAGTATAATTGAAGAGACGCCCAAAGTTTGCTATCATACTTATGCTGTTCCGGCACCTCACCATTATACATCAGTTTGCGCAATGCTCGCGGGGGAAGCGGTTATGGAAAAAATGATCGAAAAACGGCGTAAGATTGTTTTAACGAGAGAAGAAATCATCATTTTAAGGTCTTTGTTTTTCAAGGCAATGGTGCCGGTAGGCGTTATGATTATCATCAGCTCGCTGGTTCTGACCAGAGGGCTGTTTTTTTTGTTAAATAAAACCAGTTTTTACAATTACGGTATTGCACCCGGAATCTCAATGAAGAACGCTTCTGATTTTTTTCATACGTATCTGTCTATTTCCTGCATCAATATCGTTCTCATGGCGGTACTGGCTATCATCGTCAGTTATATAGCGCTGCACAACATCATTCTCCCGGTGATGCGCATTACCCGTGAGCTCAAGAGCAACCGGGAAAACAAGACAAAAAAAATTATTACCGTCCGGTCAACCGATACGCTCTTAGTCCCGCTGGTAGCGTTGATAAACGAGTACATGGCGTGACGGACCCCCGATAGGGACATTCGGGTGACCACAAACCCAATAATGGATATACATAATGGATCACATAGTCATTCGTGGCGCCCGCCAGCATAACCTTAAGAATATCAGTTGTGAAATTCCCCGTAATAAACTGGTTGTGATAACCGGCTTGTCCGGTTCCGGCAAATCTTCTTTGGCGTTCGATACCATTTACGCCGAGGGGCAGCGGCGCTATGTCGAGTCGCTATCCGCCTACGCCCGGCAATTTCTGGAATTGATGGACAAGCCCGATGTGGATATTATTGAGGGTTTGTCTCCGGCTATTGCGATCGAGCAACGGGCTCCCTCGCATAACCCTCGTTCTACCGTTGGAACAGTTACGGAAATATACGATTATCTGCGGCTGCTCTTTGCCCGCATCGGCGTTCCCCATTGTCCGGATTGCGGGCAGGAGATAAAACCGCAATCCGCCCAGCAGATTATTGATGATGTCGTTGCCCTGCCTGCCGGAACGAAAATTCAAGTGCTGGCTCCTCTGGTGCGCGGGAGGATCGGGACCTATGAGGAATTGTTTTCGCACTTGAAAAAAAATGGGTATGTGCGCGTTCGTGTAGACGGGAAAATAGTTGATCTGGAAGACAGCATCAAACTTGACCGGTATAAAAAACATACGATTGAGCTGGTAGTTGACCGTTTGGTCATCCAGCCGGGAGTGCGTACCCGTTTGGCTGATTCAGTCGAGACTGCGCTGAAACAATCAAAAGGGCTTGCGTTAATCACCGCCGACGGCGCGGCGCCGTTTAAGGAAAAACTGTTCAGCGAACATCACGCCTGCGCGGCATGCGGCATCAGCCTTCCGGATATCGAGCCGCGATTATTTTCATTTAATTCGCCCTACGGCGCCTGTCCGGATTGTACCGGGCTGGGCAATAAAATTGAAATTGACGAGGACCTGGTCGTTCCCGACGCCGGGCGTTCTATCGATGAAGGCGCGATCGTTGCTTGGTCGCAGCCCATAACGACGCGGACGCACCGGTGGAAGAATTCATGGAGCGGTTATTACGGCGGGATGCTGGCCGAGGTCTGCAAACGCAACGGTATTTCGCGCACCAAGCCATGGTCGCAGCTTTCACGCAAACACCAGGAAATGCTGTTGACAGGCGAAGGTGATTTTGAAGGCGTGATGACAAATCTCCAGCGCCGCTATAATGAGACAGAATCAGAATTCGTTAAAGAAGAAATCGACGCGACCTATATGCGCCGGCGGATATGTCCGACATGTAAGGGTGCGCGCCTAAAGAAGGAGGCGCTGGCGGTGAAAATTGACGGGAGATCCATTGTCGATCTTACCGGAATGTCGGTGACCGATTCCCGTGATTTTTTTTCCCGTATGCCGCTGTCCGATAAAAACAAGGTCATCAGCAAGGCGGTTCTCAAGGAAATAAATGCGCGCCTGTCTTTTCTTGCCAATGTCGGGCTTGGCTATCTTACCATCAACCGGTCCAGCGTGACTCTGGCGGGCGGCGAAGCCCAGCGCATTCATTTGGCGACCCAGATCGGTTCAGGGTTGACCGGTGTTCTGTATGTTCTTGACGAACCGTCCATAGGATTGCACCAGCGCGACAATAAAAAATTGTTAGACACGTTGCTGAAACTGCGCGATCTCGGCAATACGCTGATTGTCGTTGAACACGATGAAGAGACCATGCGCGCCGCTGACTGGATAATCGATCTCGGGCCGGGAGCCGGCGTGCACGGTGGCGCTATCGTAGCTCAGGGGCCGTTGTCCCGGGTTCTCAAAGAAAAGCAGTCAATGACAGCGCGCTATCTTAACGGGAAGCTGACCATTCCGGTCCCTGCACAGCGGCGCAAGCCCCATGAGTCCCGCTGGTTAACCGTCAAGGGCGCGGCACAGTTTAATTTAAAAAATATCGATGTCGCCATCCCCTTGGGGTTGTGCGTTTGCATTACCGGGGTTTCGGGTTCCGGCAAATCAACCCTGGTGCATGAAGTGCTGTTTAAAGCGCTTGCCCAGAAACTCTACGGTCTTAAGGATATTCCGGGTAAGCACCGCGCTCTCATCGGCGGAGAAAATCTGGACAAAGTAATCATTGTCGATCAATCGCCAATCGGGCGCACGCCGCGTTCCAACCCCGCGACCTATACCGGCGCGTTCGGACCCATCCGGGAACTTTTTTCGCAGATGCCTGAGGCGAAAAGCCGCGGGTATCAGCCGGGTCGTTTTTCTTTTAATGTCAAAGGTGGCCGGTGCGAGAACTGTCAGGGCGACGGAACGCTGAAAATAGAAATGCAGTTTCTGCCGGATGTATATGTGCATTGCGAGGTCTGCGGGGGAAAACGGTTTAACGAGGAAACCCTGCGCGTCAGGTACAAAGGAAAAAATATCGATGAAGTGCTGAGTATGACGGTTGAAGAAGGCGGTGAATTTTTTAAAAATATTCCACCGCTTGCCCGCATTTTGGGCACGCTCAACGATGTGGGGCTTGGATATATAAAACTGGGACAACCGGCGACAACGCTCTCCGGCGGTGAAGCGCAGCGGGTGAAGCTGGCGACCGAATTGTCAAAACGGGCTACCGGCAGGACGCTCTATATACTCGATGAACCGACGACCGGACTTCATTTCGCCGATGTACAGAAACTGCTGGGTATATTGCATCGCTTGACGGATTCCGGCAACACGGCGATGATTATTGAGCACAATCTTGATGTCATAAAAACTTCTGACTGGATTATCGACCTTGGCCCTGAAGGTGGCGCCGCCGGCGGCAGTATCGTCGCCCAGGGCACACCGGAGCAGGTTGCCCGCACCGCGGAGTCGTACACCGGCCGGTATCTTTCGCCACTGTTGAGTATTTGATCAAATTGAAGTACAATGTCGATATAATGAATCAAATTACTGAACGGAAAAGGAGAACTTAAAATCGTTATGAAAAAATTAGCCGTGTGTTTGCTTGTCAGCCTATTTTTTACAGTGGGGTGTGCCAAAAAATCGATTAAACCTGCTGTTTCGCCGCAACAGCCGGTTACTTCTGCCGACGAATCGCAAAAAGATGAACCATCCATCCGTTATGCCGATTGGAATAAAGCCCCTGATTTAAAAACCATTTATTTTGATTATGATAAAAGCGAGTTGACCCTCGATGCGCGTCAGATCCTTCAGAAAAATGCCGTATATCTAAAGAATAACGAAGATTTGATGATCCTGATTGCCGGGCATTGCGACGAGCGGGGTACGACGGAATATAATTTGGCTCTCGGGCAGCGACGGGCGACCATCGTTCGCGAGTATTACGGTAAGCTGGGATTGCCGCTTACACAGGTGGGCACCATATCATATGGGAAAGAAAAACCTGAAGATCTCCGCAATTCTGAAGAGGGATGGGCGCTCAACCGCCGTGCTGAAACGAGAACAAGGGTCCGGAAATAAATTCATTTAGTCGTCGAGTATGGTGCTGCGTTTAGGGGACTACATAATCGTGGATAGAAAAAACAGTTTTTTGCCTGTTGCCATTGTGATTGTTTCTTTAGGCACGCTGTGTCTGAGCGGCTGTATTGCCACATCCAAGGAAATGATTGATTTGCGCGACGATATCGCACAACTTCAGGTGAAGCTTACCGAAGTCCAGAGAAATCAGGCGGACTTGTCGCTTAAAATGGATACGATGAACGGTTCCATGGGTGTGCTGACTTCGGCGTTGCAGGAAACTCAGAACCACATGTCCCTGCTCAGCCAGCGGCTCGATGATGTTGAGGCCAATATCAGTCAGCGGGTCGGAAAACTCTCAGATCAGTCAGCACCGCCCAGCGTAGCTTCCCGGATGGGTCTTGAGCCGACTCCTTCAGATCTTTATCGAATGGCGTACAGTGATTTTTCCCGTGGTAAATACGATGTGGCCATTACGGGATTTAAATCATATTTGGAAAAATATTCCAAGGGTGAGCTTGCTCCTCAGGCGCAATATTATCTTGGCGAATCATATTATTCACGCAGTGAATGGCAAAATGCGTTGGATCAGTACGAATGTGTAGAAAAACTATTTCCGCGATCTGAAGTCGTTTCGCCCACGCGGCTAAAAAAAGCACAGTGCCTCGAATTGCTTGGGAAAAAAGGGGAAAGCGGCGATATGTTTAAATCAATCATCAAAGATTTCCCCGGTTCCCAGGAAGCAATCATCGCTCAGGAAAAACTGCATCCTGCAAAATCTCCGGCAAAGTAACGCACCCTGTTCATGATAACGCTTCGTCAGACCTTTATCGTTTCTCTGGGTCTCCATTGCGCTGTTTTTATATTTTCAGCGATCCGCTGGACTTCTCAGCATCATATTACCTTGCCTATCGAAGTAACATTCTATTCGCCTCCTCAGCCGGCACCTGCTCATGCGGCCGTTGTTGAGAAGATCATCGAGCCGCCAAAAAAAGACGAAATTGCCGTTTCAAAGAAAAAGCATGCCCGGACAGAAAAAAAGGTTGTTGCTCCTTCTCCGGCTCCCGCTCAACCGGCGGCGGTAACGCCTCCGTCGGATACTCCGCCGGCGCCTGCCAGCAGGATCAGTTTGGATACCAAGAATTTTCCGTACGCTTATTACACGAACATGGTCGTTAAGAAAATCAGCCGTTACTGGCAATGGTCAACGGATTTCGGTTCCTTAAAAACAGTTGTGTATTTTAAAATCGACAAAGACGGCGTGGTGACTGAAGCAATGGTCAGCGACACTTCTGGTGACAGATTGTTTGACCAGCAGGCCGTGCGGGCTATAAAATTATCGAGCCCGTTCCCGCCCCTGCCCCAGGAATTCCCCGAGCCCGATTTGGGCGTCTATTTTGAGTTTTCGTATCATTGATGTAAACGGACATCCGAAGTTAAGCACCGCAGTTTTTGAAGGGATCTGAAACAATGAAAAAAATAGTTTTGATGTGCGCACTTGTCGGATTGATGCCTGCGATGGCGCCGGCGACGGATGTGTATTTGAGTTTGTCGAGCCATGCGCAACGGAGCGAGCTGGGGGTGGCAGGTTTTGCTCCGGCGACGCCCACGGTGGATGAATCGAAGCTTTCCCGAGAGATACAGGAAGTGCTTCGGGATGATCTTTTGTTTTCGCGGTATTTTAACATTATAGAAGAAGGGCCGATGTACACCGGCAAAGAAGAGGAGCTCAAGGATTGGGAAGCGCGCGGAGCGGCCATGGTTGTCAGCGGTTCTTTGAAAGTTTCCGGCGAAGATGTTCGCCTGATCGGTCGTCTGGTAGATATCGGGTCAAAACGGGTTGTGTGGGAAAAAAAATACGACGGCAATACACTGTCGTTCCGGCAGCTGGCGCACGACATGAACGACGATATTATTCAACGCTTCACCGGTGAGCGCGGTATCGCGCATACGAAAATCGTTTTTACCAATGACCAGACGCAGTATAAAGAATTGTATGTGACTGATTATGACGGCCACAATGTGCGCAAGCTGACCGGTGATTCTACCATCAACATCTTGCCGAAATGGTCGCCGGACGGCACAGAGATATTGTATACCACCTATCTATACGGCAATCCTGATCTATTCATGTATTCAGTCACCGGCGCGCGGCGCAAGCCCGTGTCTCAAAGCCAGGGACTCAACTGTGCGGGGATATTTTCTCCTGATGGAGCGCACATCGCGCTGACCATGTCGCGGGGTGGCAATCCGCACCTTTATATTATAAACCGTGACGGATCGGTGGTAAAAAAATTAACTTCCGGCATATCCAATAACACCAGTCCGTGTTTTGCGCCTAACGGCAGGGAAATGGTGTTTATTTCCGACCGCTCAGGTAATCCGCAGCTGTATATCATGAGCCTTGACGGCGGCAATGTCCGGCGGCTTACGGCAGACGGATTTTGTGATTCGCCGGCATGGTCTCCCCGCGGGGATAGAATTGCATTTACCATGCGCCGGGGGAATGGATCAACATTCGATATTTATGTCTATGACCTGGGTACGGGGCAAATAACCCGCCTTACGCAGGACGAACGGCATAATGAAAACCCCACATGGTCACCCGACGGCCGATTCATTGTTTTTTCTACAACCCGGTCCGGCAGAAAAGAACTGTATTTAATCGCTGCCGACGGATCGGGCCTGCGCCGCCTCTGCGAAATGGCGGGATCATCCGCCACCCCCAGCTGGGGCCCCTGATACAACCCCGTTAACTAATATGCCCACGATTCCGCTTTTTGTTGTGCAGCCGCGAAGCTTGCTTCGACGCCGTTATGTGTACGGCCCTTTAACCCCGGCAGAGCAAGCTCTGCCGCTAGAGTGATAACCGGCTTCGGCAAAGGTCCTGTTGGGGAGTAAATGCGGGAGACGAAAACGGGTAAATATGGTATAATTACACCTCATGAAAAACTGTATTATTGGATTACTTCTTCTTTCAATGTTGCCGTCGTTGTCGCATGCTGATTTTATTGTCGGCGAAAAGTTGTTCGCGGGGGAAAAATTCCCTGCGGCGATAACGGAATTCCGTTCTACTGCTGTTCATGAGATGGGCACGGTAACAGGCGAAAAAGCACAAATCAGATTGGCTGACTGCTATTTCGCTATAGGGGATTATGAACAGGCGCAAGCAAATTATCAGCAATTTATTGTTCAATATCCGCAAAGCGAATTCCGCGATGATGTTGAATTTTTTCTTGCCCGCTCATTATTCCGTCAGCAGAAATACGACGAATCCATCGCCGTATATGAAAATTTCCTGACCACCTATAAAAACAGTTCTTATTATCCTGACGCCTGCTATGGCCAAGCGTGTTGTTTGTTCTACCAGGAGAAATATACTGCTGCCTTGTCCCGACTGGGCGTGTTGATCAATTCCTATAAAAATCGGACTGATTTGAAAGAAGGGGCGCAGTATTACGCGGGAGAAGCATGGTTCCAGCGCGGCAGTTATGTGGACGCCGGCCGGGAATTCCGGAAGTTTCTCGTTGAGTATCCCCGCTCGAGCTATGTTCCTTTGGTCCGCTATCGCTTGGCGCAATCGCTGCGTTGCCGGGGAAAAATGAAGGACGCCCGGGAAGAGTTTGAAATGATCATTGCCGGGTCGGTGCCGGCGGACATGAAAGCACTCACCATTTACGAATTGGCGGAAACATATCTCTTTGAAGGTAATTATAAAGCAGCGGTGGTTCAGTATCAGGAAATAGTTGCTACAGCCGATGATCCCGATATCGTTGCTCAGTCCTATTTTAATGTCGGCTGGTGCAATCTTATGATGAATGATTTTGCCCGCGCTCGTCAGTTTTTTGGCGATCTTCCCCGTCGGTATCCCACTGCGGAAATTATCCCTTCAGCAGCGTATTGCGCGGGACTGAGTTGTTATCTCAGCGGCAGTTATGGCGACACGATTGCCGTTTTCGACCGGTTTGTAAAAAAATACCCCAAGAATCTTTTAGCCGGCGACGCGCTGTATTGGTCTGGCTGGAGCAAATTCAAGCGCAAAGAAATGCCTGAGGCCTTAAAAGTATTCCAGCAAATTACGCGGAAATTCCCTCAGTCCGATTGTCGTGAAAAGGCTGATTTTATGCAGGCAGAATGTTATTTCCAGATGGGGGAATTCGATACTGCCCGCAAGTACTACCAGCAGTTTCTCGACCGCTACCCCTCAACAGATTTGTTCGATGATGCGCTCTATGGTATTGGCCGCTCTTTTGCCGGTCGGGGCGACTTTGGCATGGCGCGGGATGTGTATCAAAAGCTCATCCTAAAGTTTCCGCAAAGCGAATTGATATTTGCGGCGCGGATGGATGTGGCTAACAGCTACTTGTTCCAAGGGGAATATGACAAGGCGATAGAACTGTACCGGGCAATGAAGAACAGTCCTGAGGTTGATTTCCGCATCGGGTTTGCCTACTATAAGAAAAGCGATTATCTCAAAGCTGCCGAAAAGTTTGCCACCGTCAAGGATAAGAACTTTTCCAACCGTGATGAAGCGTTGTATTATCTCGGCTGGAGTTATTATAAGCAAAAAAAGTATGACGAAGCCACTACGCAGTTTCAGGCAGTTCTTTCACTCGTGCCTGATTCGCCGCTGGCCCCGGAATCACATCTGCGGCTTGCGGACATATACTGGGCTCGAAAACAGCTTGCCCTCGCCCAAGAGACCTACCAGGCGGTCATTGACCGCTATCCCCGGAGTTCCGTGGCGCCCTATGCATTATACGCGCTCGGGGAGTGCTACAACAAGTCAGGCGCCCAGGATAAGGCATTGTCTGTATGGACAACACTGGTGGATAAATACCCGCTCTCAAATCTGACTGCCGAAATCAATTTTCAGGTGGCCGAATATTTGTGTACTCAAAAAAATTATCCGTTGGCGCAAAAGGCCTATCAGGTGCTGCAGAGCAACTATCCGAACTCAGAATTAGCGCGGCGCTCACAGTTCAAACTCGGAGAGATCCAAATGACTCTCGGAAATTTTGTTGCTGCCACTGATATCTTTCAGGCGATCATCCGCGATAATCCCGCCACCGAGTTTGGCGCTCAGGGCCAGATGAAACTGGCGGAAATAAGCGTGGCGCTTGATAAACTGCGCGGGGCAATCGGATTATACCGCAAAGTCGTTGATGATTATCCGTCAACTGCTCAGGCGCCTCAAGCGCAGTTAATGATTGCAAAAATTTGGGACAAGCTTCAGGAACATTCGCTTGCACAGAAGGCATACGAAATGGTGCTGACTAAATTCCCCAAGAGTGAACCTGCCGCGCAGACATTGCTTGCGCGCGGTGTTGATAATGAGACCGGCGGCAGGTATGATGCGGCGATAGATAATTTCCGTCTGGCCGCTGAATCATTTCAGGGTGCGGTATCCGCGGAAGCCCAAAAGCGATTGGGTGATATATTCTTTATTCGAAAATTGTATAAGGAAGCCACGGTCGAGTATTTGAAAACAGCCTATTTATTCCGCGACTATCCTGCATTTTCCGCTGAGGCGCAGTTCCTCGCCGGTAAATCATGCGAGGCCTACAACCAACTGGCGGAAGCCCGTAATGCGTATAAACGCACCATGACTTTTTTCGCAACGACTTTGTGGGCGGCTGAAGCCGAAAAGCGTTTGGATGAATTGAAAAAATGACCCGCTGCCTGCTGAGATGTCTTTTCTTTGCGGCAGCGAGCATCAGTATCTGCGGTTTTTTATTCGCCGATGACGATGTGGATCATTTTATTTTGCCAGAAACGCCGCCGACGATAGACCGGCTTAAAAAACCGCCGCTCGATAAACCAACCCTTAAACGGCAGAACTTTCTGCCGCAAACCGACATCATACTGCCGCCGGTTCTTTTGGGGTATAATTTCTTTCCGTTCTTTTTGCCGGAATATGCGCGAACGATTGGTATGGCTGCCGGCAGTTTTTCTTCGCGGATGGGGCAGTTTTCTTATGCTTCGCCCGGCAATGTTACGGTGCAGTACCGGATGTTTCGCAGTGACGGGGAATCGCCGGGGTTGTATCAGGAACAACGATTGTTTTCCACAGCGGGCGAACAGTTTTTGCAATCCCCGGTTCGCATCAAGTGGGATGCGCATAGCGACGAGAGCGTGGTGTTTGATCAAAATCAAAAACAATATGCACTCACCGCGGGCGTTATCGGATATCCGCAGAAAAATATCCGTCTGGATGCCGATGCATCCTATGAAACGGGGCAACTGGGCTTGCACGACAAGAACGAGAATATCCGCGGCGGGATGAGTCTGTTGTGGCAGCCGAAAGAACGGCATTCCGTTGATGTGTCTGTGACCGGTGAAAGCGATACAGCTTTTAGCGATACGCGGGATTTCACGAGCGCGGAGTTTATCTATACCATTGAACCGTTGACGGCGTTAACCGTAGGCAGTGGCTGCCGCTATCTCAAGGATGCCGTGTTCCCTTACGGGAATATCACCTGGTTTGCTTTTCACCGTGTCCGTGTGAGTGTTGTTTACCGGCCCGGATTCGAAAAATTGTCATGGACAGAAACATATCTGAAGAACCGCTGGTACGCAGCGGCAAACCCCCTGCTGGCGTATCCGGAAAACACTTTTTGTTTGACGGAAGAAATGGCGTATCATCAGGGTGAGCGAACCGTTATGACGGCAAGATTTACTCAGAAAAAGCAGAAGAATTATCTTTTTTGGGAACAACCCGTCGGAGCGCTGGTGCTGACACCGGGTAACGGTCCTGAAACAGCTTTGCATGAAGTGTGTTGTGATTTTTCTCATCAGGGCGATATCTTTTTCGGCCGCGCATCCGTGACCGCCCGTTCGGACAGCAATGCTCCGTTGGTGCCCGAATACCGGAGTACTGCGGAACTGGGATGCACCGTGGCATCATGGACCATAAGCGTGGGATATGACTATATCGATTCTCGATTGGTTCGACAAGGATCTTTGGAACGATTGGATGCCCAGGGATCGGTAACCGCAGGAATAAAGAAACGACTGGGCAGTGCAGAAGCCGCAATTACGGTAGACAACATCACCGGCCAGCGCTTGACGCTTCAACCCGGTTTTGTCCGTGAACAGCCCAGTGTCATCGGCAGCTTAACGGTACAATTTTAAGGCAAAACCCCCTCAATCCCCCTGTGTCAGAGGGGGGCCAAGGGGGGTTTGAAGTTTGCAATTACAAGAATTAGAAACAAGCATGTCCAATAATACGCCATTAAGCCAGGGGGGCAGTAATGTTTGAAGGGAAAACAGTGTGGCAGATTTTTGCGATGGGCGGATTTTCCATGTACATACTCTTGCTATGCTCGGTAGTTTCCGTGGGCGTTGCTTTGGAACGGTTATTATCGTATCGTGCGAAGTCGCGTATTGCGGTTCGTACATTCATGGATATGATTACTGAGAATGTTGAGCGGGGCGATAGTAAAAAAGCGATAGCGTACTGCGAGACGAGCTACACGCCGATAACGGCTGTTGTCCGCGCCGGGCTCAAAAAAAACGGCCATGACGAGAAAGAGATCACCAGCGCGATGGAGCGGGAGATCATGATCGAGACGGTGAAACTGGAGCACTATACCACCATTATCGGGACGATCGGCAATATCGCGGTATATATCGGATTGTTCGGGACCGTTATCGGCATCATCAAATCGTTTCACAATATTTCCGTGCTCGGATCCGGCGGTATAACGGTGGTTATCGGCGGGGTTGCCGAAGCTCTCATAACGACGGCGAGCGGGTTGTTCGTTGCCATACCCGCCGTAGTCGCTTACAATTATTTCATTCGGCGGGTGGATACCTTTGTCACTGAAATGGAATACTGTGCGTCCCAGACCCTGGACCTACTGATTTCGCAAAGGAAATAACAATGCAGAAAAAGAAGAATATCCCGTGGCGGTTTGTTTCATGAGACGCCCGATTAAGCGCGGCAGGGTGATGGCGGAAATCAATATCACGCCGTTTACCGATGTGGTGCTGGTGTTGCTGATTATTTTTATGATCACGACCCCCATGCTGGTTCAGCCCGGCATCAAGATAAAACTGCCCAAAGCCAACGCCGCGGAAACCGACAGCGACAAGAACATTACCATTACCATCAATTCCCTCGGTGAAGTGTTTTTGGAAAATAAACATATCGACATAACCCTTCTCAAAGAACGCCTGGTGGCGAAACTCTACAACCGGCAGGATATGCCGGTGGTGGTCAAAGGGGATAAAGAAGTGAAATATGATACCGTCATAAAAATTATCGATATTGCCAAACAGGCGGGAGCTAAGAAGTTTGCGTTGGCGGTTGAGATACAGAAGGATGCGGCGCGATAATACGGATAGTAGCGTAATTTTCTATGCACAAAGAACTCTTTGATCTCGTTTCCGGTCAGCCCGTCACCGATTGCACAATCGTGTGGCCGGCTCTGCGCTATATTTTAGAACCCCTGACCGGTTTTGCCGAATATATTCTTTCGTTTACGCGCTATATCGTTCAGTTGGTATCGTGGATTGCGTGGCTGATGATTGTAACGGCGGGGTGGGCGATTGTTCGCAAGAAAACCTTGCGGGATGCAGGTGTTAACGGTATGGGAGTTGTACTCTTCTTCCTTACCGTTGTCGTCGTTGTTTTGGTGTTCCCTCTGTCATGGCCGCGTTTGGTTACACCGTCGGGCACAGCGGTGGTGGATTTTCACAGCCATACTTTTTATTCCCATGACGGCATTAAAAGCCCCACGCAGAGCATTGCTTTTCACCGGCGACTGGGGTATACCGAATTCTTTGTTACCGAGCATGGGCACACGAACGGATTCCCGCAGTTTTCCGCCGCTGCTCAGTATGCAACGGTTTTTCCGGGCATGCAGGTTTCAACCAAGGAAAGGGTTTCGCTTCTAATTTTTGCTGATAGGCAGTTCGACGGTGCCGAGTTTCGGGACAAAACAGTTTCGCAAGTCATTGACTTGGCACACCGCTACGGATTTGTCGTTGTTTGTCCTCACTGGTGGAAATGGCGGTATTTCTCATGGGATGAGTTGTATAAAAAGGGAATAGATGGTTTTGAAATATACAATGCCGGATATAGAAATTTTTCCGCTGAGGAACGAGCTCGGTTGGTTCAGTTCTGCCGGGATAATCATTTGGTGATGCTGGGCAACACGGATTGGCACGGATGGGGATCCATGACGGATGTCTGGACGGTTGTCCCCGGAGTAACCCCCGGCGTCGGAGCACCGCTCATGCAGTTTCTGCGGGAACATCGATCTTCCCGCGTGCTGGTCAATCTGCAGCCGGAAGCGCAGGGGACGCTACGATATTTTTTTGAACCCTTCTGCGGAGCGTATTACTATTTTTCAGCGATAACCGTCCCTCAGGCGTGCGGCTTGATGGGGTGGATTATTGTCATCGTGATTGCCGGGCGTTTTTCTTGGTGCGCGCAGTTTCGCCGGCTTATACCCCAGATATTTGGGTTGGGACTGCTTGCACTGGTGTTTTATTGTCTGTTTATATGGCTTCCTCTACGGCCGGAGAATACGATATTAAACCGCCTGCTTGCCCCCATCATTGCTGTCATCGGCGTTCTCTGGCTGGTGTATGGGAAAGTGCAGAATAAAAAAAATTAATTATGGATAGATTTCTTACCAGAAGAATAACCATTATTTTTGTCAGCGTTCTGAGCGTCTTTCGGGGTCTGCTTGCCGCGAAGCTGCAGCTTCATCCTGATGAAGCGTATTACTGGTTGTGGTCACGCTACTTGGACACGGGGTATTACGACCACCCGCCTATGGTGGCCTATTTTATCCGGCTGACCACGCTTTTCTCGCAAGCGGAATTTTGGGTGCGCTTTTCAGGTCTTGCGGGAGCCGTTATCATGAGCGTTCTGCTGTGGACGCTGGTACAGCGGATGTTTAACAATGAAAAAATAAGCGCTGCGAGCGTTATGGTATTTAATGCTCTGCCGCTGACCATGTCCGGAACGCTGATTATGACGCCGGACATCCCGGCGTTTTTTTTCTGGGCGCTGGCCATATTTTTTTACTGGGAACTAGTTCGCACCCAACAGCCGCGCTACTGGTACTTTACCGGGATAGCTTTTGGACTGGCGCTGCTTTCAAAATACACCGCGGTGCTTTTTGCGCCCTGTCTGCTGTTGTTCGTGGCGATGAGCGACGAGCGCAGATGGCTTAAGACCATCCATCCTTACGCGTCCTTTCTGCTCGGGTGCCTGTTTTTTCTGCCGGTGGTCTACTGGAACAGCCAGCATCAGTGGATATCATTTTCGTTTCAGATAGGTCATGGTCTTGCCGGCAAGGCGATGTCGCTGGGTAATGTCCTTGAATATTGCGGCGGGCAGGCGTTGGTGGCAGGGCCGTTCGTTTGGTTGTTCGGCATGATTGCGGCGGTAGTTTTTTTCTTCCGCAAGGACAAAGCAGCATTGTATTTAAGCTGCATGTCGTTGCCGTTGATACTTTTTTTTGCGGCGACATCTCTTAAAAAAGTAGCGGGGCCAAACTGGCCGGCGTTTGCCTACTTTACTTTCAGCATTCTGGTCAGCAAATATTTGATTGAGGGAAAACGAGCGGCGCGGTTCGCCTGGGGCATGGCTGTCGCGGTGAACCTGCTTTTGACCGGTGTGGTGCTTTTGCATGCGGGATACAGCATCCTTCCTCTTTCGCGGTGGAACAAGGATTGGGCGCAGGCGGACGCCACGAATTTCTTTTATGGCTGGCGAGAACTGGGCAGTTTCATTGAGAAACATCCTGAACTGAAATTTGCCATTACCTTGTCGCACCAGTACAGTCCGGAAATAACCTATTATACGCACGAAAAAGTGTTTGGCTGGGTAGACCGGGATCGCACCCGCGTCAGCCAGTTCAATTATTGGAAGTTCCCCGATGCGTTACGGGGCGAACAGGGCGTGTATGTGTACTTGGAGGATGACGGCGTCGGGCCGTACACAACTTACTTCAACTCTGTCGGCGAAAAAATATCATTAACCATCATGCGCAATAACTTTCGCCTGAGGAAATATCAGCTTATTCCCGGCAGGGGCTTTGCCCTGCATGACCGTGCTGAAGGGGTGCCGGAGCGTCCGTAACGGGAATAAAATGGCGCTTGATACCCCCTATTGTTTTTGATACAATTTCACAAATAGATTGATTCTGTGGAGGAATTATATGTCAGGGCATTCTAAATGGGCAGGTATTAAGCACAAAAAAGCGATTATTGACGCCAAACGCGGCAAGGTTTTCACGAGGATTACCCGGGAAATCGTTGTCGCGGCGAAAGAAGGGGGCGGCGTTTTGGAACATAATGCCCGCTTGCGCAAGGCGATAGAATTGGGCCGCGAAGCGAACATGCCGCAGGACAACATTAAAAAAGCGGTCCTGCGGGGTACCGGCGAGATTCCGGGTGTTATGTACGAAGAAGTTGCTTATGAAGGATACGGCCCCTCAGGTGTGGCCATTATGCTTGAAGGAACGACGGACAACCGCAATCGCACGGCATCGGAGATCCGCAAGATATTCTCCAGCCATGGCGGCAATATGGGGGAAAACGGATGCGTTTCATGGATGTTTTCGCAAAAAGGATATATAGCTGTTGAAAAATCAAAACACAACGAAGAAGAATTGATGGAAGCGGCACTGGATCTCGGCGCTGAAGATTTTCGCGCTGAAGACGAAGATATGTATGAAATATTTACTAAGCCCGCGGATTTCGAAAAAGTAAAAAAGGGGCTTACGGAAAAAAATATTCCGCTGGCGAGCGCCGAGATCACCTTTCTGCCGCAAACCTATGTCAAACTTACCGGGAAACCCGCCGAGTCGATGCTGAAACTTTTGGACATCCTTGAAGACCATGACGATGTGAAAAATGTCTTCGCCAACTTCGATATTTCCGCTGAAGAGATGGAAAAGATTCAGGCGCAAGAAGGCAAATGACCGTCCCCCGCGGCACGGTGATTTTGGGGGTTGATCCGGGCCTCGCGGGAACCGGCTGGGGTGTTATCACCGTCGGAGAGCGCGGCATACTGCGCTTAGAACGATATGGATGCATCGAAACGAAGGCAGCCACGCCGCTTGTTGATCGTCTCAAACAGATATTTGTCGCGCTCAGCGCGGTGATTGATGAATTCTCTCCGTCGGTCATGGCTGTCGAGGAACTTTTCTTTATGAAGCGCGCGACCGCAGTTGCCGCGGTCGGACAGGCCCGCGGCGCAATCCTTTTGGCGGCAGCCCTGAAAAATATTTCCGTATCCGAATACAATCCCCGGACCGTAAAGATAGCGCTGACAGGTTTTGGTTCAGCGGATAAACAGCAGATTCAGCATATGGTAAAAGCTGTCTTGAAATTGTCTGTGATTCCGTGCCCTGATCATGCCGCAGACGCATTGGCGATGGCCATCTGTCATCTCCACACGGCGAAGTATTAGTGTAATATTTTGCTTTTCCATTAGGAAACTATGATTACTTTTTTTAGAGGCATACTTGATTCTTCCACACTTGATACCGCCGTCATCGATGTTTCCGGTATCGGGTATCGGGTTAACATACCCGGATCGACTGCGGAGAAACTTCCGGCTGCCGGCAGGGATGTTAAACTCTTCATCGTGGAATCGGTGGCTATGTACGGCGGCAGTACTTCATATTACGGATTTTTGACCGCCGAGGAACGGGATATGTTCCAGCTTATCAAGGACGAGGTTCCGGGAACCGGCGCGAAAAAGGCGCTTGATTATCTCGATAAAATCACAAAATCACTGCCTGATTTCACCCGCGCAGTCTCAAACAAGGACAGTGCACTGCTGACCGGCATATTCGGGTTCAGTAAAAAGACAGCAGATAAACTCGTGATGGGTCTAAAAGATAAAATAGGCACGGTAACGATATCCGGGCCGGTGAAATGGTCGCCGAAAACTCTCGCTGGTCCCCGCGAAGAGGCGGTTGCCGGACTGGTCGCGCTGGGATATAAAGAAGCTCTCTCCCGTCAGACCGTTGAACGGGCTGCGGAATCAATGCCGGAGGGAACGATTGCCGCCGATCTTATCCGCCGCGCTCTTCAGGAATTATAACTATGGATACGACGAACCCCGAGCTTAACCGCATTATTGACGCCGCGCAGACGCCTGACGAAGGCAGGGTTGAGAATACGCTGCGCCCCCAATCTCTCGATGAGTTCATCGGTCAGCAGCAGATGAAGGACAATCTAAAAGTGTTTATAGAGGCGGCAAAACGCCGCACGGAACCGCTTGATCATTGTCTTTTTTACGCACCGCCGGGTCTGGGTAAAACAACGCTCGCGCATATTATCGCCAAAGAAATGGGCGGCAATCTGCGTTCGACTTCAGGCCCGGTGCTTGAACGCGTTGGTGATCTTGCGGCCATCCTTACTAACCTCAGCGAAGGCGACATTTTTTTTATCGATGAAATACACCGGATGAATCACCTAGTCGAAGAATCCCTGTATCCCGTGATGGAGGATTTTGAACTCGATATCATTATCGGACAGGGACCGTCGGCGAAAACCATTAAACTGCCGATCCCGCGCTTTACCCTGGTGGGCGCCACTACGCGAGCCGGCTTGTTATCGAGCCCCTTGCGGGACCGGTTCGGCATCATCAATTATCTGAACTTCTATGGTGAGGATGAGCTCAGGGCTATCGTGGCGCGCTCAAGCGCCATATTGAATATCCCCATTGATCCCGCTGGCACCGAAGAGATTGCCAAACGCTCCCGTGGGACGCCGCGTATTGTCAACCGCCTCCTGCGCCGCGTGCGTGATTTCGCCGAGGTCAAAGGTACCGGCACCATAACCCGCGATGTCGCACGGATGGCACTCAATGCGCTGGAAGTCGATACGGCGGGTCTCGATAAAATGGACCGGATGATCTTGTCGGTCATCATCAATAAATTTTCCGGCGGACCGGTCGGCATTGAAACGATTGCGGTCGCTATTTCCGAAGAAGTGGACACTATTACCGACATGTGCGAGCCGTTCCTCATCCAGTCGGGATTTTTGTCCCGCACCTCGCGCGGTCGCATCGCCACGCCGCTTGCGTACGCTCACCTCGGATTAAAAGCTCCCGCGCCATTGCCCCCTGCCGAAGACCTTTTTTCTTCTCAATGAAACAACTTCTCCTGCACCACTGCTGTGCCCCGTGTTCGCCTTCCGTAGTCGCCTCGTTCGTTAAGCGATTCGCCGTCAGCAGTTTTTGGTTTAACCCCAATATTCAGCCGGCGCAAGAATATACATCCCGCTATGAATCGCTAAAAAAGTTTGTAGGGTCGCAAGGATTGGCTCTCTCTGAAGGTCCGGCATATTCGCAGGACCAGTGGATTGCGGCGGCCACGGCATCGCCTGACCGGTGCACATTTTGTTACCGGTTGCGGTTAACGGAGGCGGCGAAGGCGGCACAGGCGAATGATATGTCATTTTTTTCAACAACATTGCTCGCCAGTCCCTATCAAAAGCATGATTTGATTCGGGATATAGGCAATGATATAGGCGCTGCGCTGGGAGTGGCGTTTGTCTATGAAGATTTCCGTGCGCAGTTTTATCAGGGGAAAGATATTGCGCGCACGCAGGGGTGTTATATGCAAAAGTATTGCGGATGTTTGTTTTCAAAGGAAGAGCGCGGGATAAAATGAGAAGAATATTTTTCGTAGTCTTCCTTTTTCAAACGATGACAGTTGTGGCTGAAGAACTGCCGTATGATACCGTGCAGGTTGGGATCGTTCAGAATGTGCTCTCTATGCATGTTAGCTGTGCGGGCGGGGGGTATGTGTATGAACTGGCTGAGGGAACCCAGGCGGGGCTTCCCGCCGGGGACGATATACTCGTGAAGTTGCTTGATGATGGGAGAATAGCGTTCGGAGATATATCGTATCGTTCACCCGTTCGTATCGCCGCTGCCGGGAACGACGACTTGATACGCATTAACGGAAAACGTTTTCACGATACCATCAATATTATGGCCCAGAATGGTCATTTGACGGCGGTCAATGAACTGCGGTTGGAAGATTATCTGTGCGGTATCCTGCCGGTTGAAGCCGATCCTAACTGGGCGCCGGAGTCATTAAAGGTACAGGCGGTTGCCAGCCGGACATATGTATTGAGGAACATGAGGCGCCACGAGAAAGATGGTTTTGATGTTTGTGATACGATGCATTGCCAGGTGTACGGCGGGGTTGACTGTGAAGATGTCCGCAGCAATAACGCGGTAGCGGGTACCCGCAATGAAGTACTGATGTATCAGGGACAATTGGCGCAGACGCTGTTTCATGCGTCGTGCGGCGGCTGCACCGAGAATCCTAACAATGTCTGGTCGTGGGATGCCGAAGCGCCGCCCTATCTGCGCGGGCGCCGGGATAAATATTGCCGGAACAGCCCACATCAAGACTGGAAGAATCTGGTAAAAGAAGACATAATGCGAAAAAATCTTACAAAAGCAGGATATGTTATCGGCACCATACAGAGTATCAAAATTGAGGGAACCGACAGCTCTGGCCGCGCGAAAAAACTGAAGATAAAACACAAGAACGGCGTACTTGAAATGAAAGCGGCCTAGTTCCGCTTGGCTGTTGACCCCTGGATCATTCGCAGTACGATGTTTAAAAAGATCGTCAAAAAAGATGCAGGATTTTTGTTTTCGGGATATGGATGGGGGCACGGCGTGGGTATGTGCCAGTGGGGTGCAAAAGTAATGGCGGAGCGTGGCAAAGATTATAAGGAAATATTAAAATATTATTACCCCGGGACAACTATCGAAAAAAGAGAACCATAGCGCCTGCGAGGAATCCGTATGCACGATGATATAGACCAGATACAAAGGATATTTATTAAGGAACTCGAGCTGTATTTCGGTTCTGACGAGAAACGGATACGGCATGCCAAAAAAGTATTGCATTACGCCCGGGAATTGCTCAGCAAAGAACAGGCGGACCCGTATGTGGTCATTCCCGCGGCTATACTTCATGATGTGGGGATAAAGGCGGCGGAAGAGAAATACCATTCTTCTGCGGGCACGTATCAGGAACAAGAGGGCCCGGCGATTGCCGGCAGGATACTGCTCGACAAAGATTATGACGACGAGAACATTTATGAGATATGCGCCATCATCGCGCACCACCATACGCCCGGCCCGCAGGAAACGATCAATTTCAAAGTGCTCTGCGACGCCGACTGGCTAGTCAACCTGGCGGATGAAATGGATACCACAGATATCCCCGCTCTGAAAATAGCCATTGATAAAATATTCCTCACCGAAACCGGCAAAAAAATGGCCAAAGAAATTTTTTTGCCATAAATTATCACCCCTTAATCGTGCAATAATAATGTTAATAAGAAAGAGAAATAATCGATGGAAAATGTAATTGATGATTTGCAGCTTTCCTCGTATGAATTTGAGGTTCCTAAAGAGTTGATTGCGCAGGCGCCGCTGGCGGAGCGCGATGCGTCGAAATTGCTGGTTGTGCGCCGGCAGAATGAAAGCATCGAACACCGGCAATTTCGTGATATCGTGGAATATCTTGATGCGGGCGATTGTTTGGTTATCAATAAAACCAAGGTGGTTCCGGTCAGATTGTTTGGTAAAAAGGAAACAGGGGGAATCGTTGAGGCTCTTTTTCTTGATCCGCGGGAATTCTCTTCAGGGACGGTTCGTGCGCTGCTAAAACCGTGGATGGACCCGGGGAAAAAAATAATTTTTTCTGGCGGATTGATAGCGACCGTTCAGGGGCGGGCGGCTACAGGGGAGACCATATTATTATGCAACGGAACAGCGATAGATACTCTTTTGACCGCAGCCGGGCATATGCCGTTGCCCCCGTACATAAAGCGCGATAAAAGTGGCGATGGGCGGGAACTACAGGACAAACAACGCTATCAGACAGTGTATGCGCGGGACAGCGGATCTATAGCCGCCCCGACAGCCGGATTACATTTCACTGATCAGCTCTTTGCGCGTCTCAGGGAGCGGGGAATCGAGGTTGCCGAGATAACACTGCATGTCGGCTGGGGAACGTTTCGTCCGCTGGTCGCGGCAACCGTAACCGATCACCGAATGCTCCCCGAATGCTATGAACTGACCTCTGAGGCAGCCCGCAAGATTAATCGCGCACACAGCATCGGCCGCAGGGTTGTGGCGGTAGGTACCACCTCGGTCCGGACGCTGGAATCGGTCGCTGAGGGTGCAGGAAAAACGATGGTCGCCGCCACCGGGGAAACATCGCTTTTCATTCATCCGGGATATCAATTTAAAACGGTCAATGCTCTGATAACCAACTTTCATCAACCCCAGTCAACCCCATTGCTTTTGACATCCGCCTTTGCCGGTCGCGAAAAAATCCTTGCTGCGTATAGCGAAGCCATTCGCCGTCAGTATCGTTTTTTTTCCTACGGCGACGCGATGCTGATTCTTTAACCGGCGCGCGTGCGGGTACTACCGCTGATCAATCTCATTTCTGCACTTGCAAACCATTCTTCTGGAAACCTTGATTCCCTGTGACTCAAATAACTCATCTTTTATTTTTTTCATCGGAAAAGCGGGAGAATTTTTGGAAGGAATTTCGCAGTATATGCTGTATGACATCCTTGTTGTGGGGTAACAATGATTGTAGTGAAACTTCCGTCGCATGCGGCGTAACGAGGCTGCGGGCGTATATGGTGCGGGAAACGGTGCTTTGAGATATCTTTAATCTGACAGCTAAATCTTTCGCACTAAATACTTTTAAAGAAGATAATTCATTGGATAGAAAAAAATCTTTTTGAATGTCCATCAATGTTTCGATGATGGAAAGAAGAATTGCCTTTTTAGCGTTAAACATGTCGAGTGACGACAGAATTTCGTTTACCCGTACTTTTTCTTCAGCCGACAAACCCCTTTTTAGTGATGTCACTTTTTTATCATCAATCAGATACGCGCCTTTCTCCACGCTCATTGAATAGCATCCGTAGGTCAGCCGGCCGTGTTCGTTGTCGATTTTTGCAACCTTTCTAAAAGAGACGCCCTGCAGATGTATTTTCGATGGATGGAAAAATTCAGATAGCATAGAGACATCGTTCAATAAGGCGACGATTCTTTGCACTGTCGCCACCGGGATATGCAGGAACGATGAAACGGACTGGGCGTCAAAATGTTCGTTTTCGTAAAAATAAGTTTTGAATGCTGCTATACCGATGCTTCTTATAACCGGCAGTAACTCTTTGTTGGCGTCGATAATGCCGGAAATATCGGCATTGTCCGGTGAATGATGAACAATATTGTCATCAAATTCAAGGATATCCGAAGCGGTTGCGAACCGGTGTTTTCTTTCGTGCCTGACGGCGCCGGAGGTAAGCAATATGTCAAAGAGGGGATCATTTTCCACAGTACGAATCAGGGCATGCAGATCATGTTCGTTTATAGATAAAATACCTGCCAGTTTATAACGATAAACCAGTTTGTGTTTAAAGGTGTTCTTTTGCGCAAAGGTAGTCGATATGTTCACAAAAAAATTGTATTAAATAGGATTTTTATTGTCAATGAACAGAGGGGCAAGCCGTCACCGGCCGCATATGCTTGATATAACGCGATGAATGTTCTAAAATAACTGTTCATTCTCTCAAAATTCAGGAATCGGTCAAATGGAGGATTTGTTATGGACGCAATGCATGAGAACAGCAGGATACTATCCTGTCTCGGACGGGTAAATGTGGGCGTGCTGGCTACTCTGGAAAAAAAGTTAGGCACCATGAGACAGAGAGTAATGTACTACGGATTTGACGAGAATTTCAGCTGTTACCTGTTGTCTGCCAAAGGAAGCCCCAAGACCAATCACGCCCTGGCGTCCATCGATGTTTCATTTATGGTTTTTGGATTGGAAGACCCCTATGACAAGTCATGGGAAGTTGAAATTGACGGCAATAGCGAACTCTTAACGAAAGCGGTGGATATTAGTTTTGCCCTTGAAAAATTAAAGGGGCGCAATCCGTTTGCAGACATAGCCATAGAATCGGGTATCAGCGCCCAATTTGATTTAATACGGATCAATCCCACCATTGTAAGGTTTAGAGTGTACGGTGAAATACTCAAAGGCATGCCTCCCACTATCGTGGTTTTCTGATAATCAATGATACAATGCTGGCAATATTTTAAATGCAGTAAGTCCGAATGTCCTGCGTACCAGTCAGGTGATTCTCGCTGCTGGTTGCAGTCCGGAACATATTGCCATGACGAAATACGCACTAATTGTCTCGAGAAAATGGAGCAATGCATTACCTGCGAAGCATTTCTCTCTAATTATCAGGAGAAGGATTTCAAGGAAACAATCCGTCTGATACATGAACAATTTGTTGTGTACAACGCAACGGTCAATGAAAAAACAAAGGAACTTGAAGACGGCAAAAGGAAATTAACGGAGTTTAAGCTTACCAGTATATACATGCTGCAGCAGCTGGATAAAAAAAGCACGGAATTGACGCAAACGAAAAGCAATATACTCAATATTATCGATAATGTTAATGATGCTCTGATCGTGTTTGATGCGGATGGCATAATCGAGCTTATTAATCAGTCAACATTGGATCTTTTAGGGTATACCAGAGAGGAACTGGTCGGCAAACCGGCACATATTATTTTCGGCGGAGAAGATCAGGATAAGCTCTTTAAAAAAATCGTCGATACGCTTATTGAAAAAGGTGTGGTAAAGGACCGGGAGATTGTTTTCTTGACGAAAACCGGCGAGAAGATCCCGATGAGCCTTTCCGGACAATCAAAAAAATCAGAGCAGAGCGGTATTGGCGGTTTTGTGTGTACGGCCAGAGATATTCGCGCCATGAGCAGATTAGTCAGGGATCTTGAGGAATCAAGAAATGATCTGGAGAGAAAGGTTGACGAGCGAACCCGGGATCTTCGTGCAATGCACGGTCAATTCATACAGTCCGCTAAGTTGGCGACGGTAGGTCAATTTGCGGCGGGGATCGCCCACGAAATAAATAACCCTTTGGGTGCCATCATTAATTATATCAGGGTCATTCTTGCCAATCATCAGCTTCAGGGACAGGAAAAGGGATATTTAGAATTAAGTTTAAAAGGGCTTTTTAAAATTGAGAATATCGTCCGGCAGGTATTAGGATATTCGGCACGAAAAACCGCCGAACCGCGATACACTCTTATTAATCAGGCAGTGGAGGATTCCATCGCCTTCATGCATCATAAACTAACCAAAAAGAACATTGAGCTTGATTTAAAGTTGGACAAGGCGCTGAGCGAGATTCTCATCGATCCTTCTCAAATTCAGCAGATATTCACCAATGTCATCAGTAACGCGGTAGATGCCATGGAACAAAGCGGAAATTTATCGATAGAGACAGCATCTCTTAATGGTGAGCAAACCATTCGCTTCACTGATACCGGCAAGGGAATAAAGGAAGACGATCTGCACAGGATATTCGATCCTTTTTTTACCACGAAGGATGTGGGCGAAGGAACGGGATTGGGCCTATTTATCGCTTATAATATCATTCAAATATATCAAGGGAAAATAACCATTACCAGCACAGTAGGCAAGGGCACAACGGTCATCATTTGTTTCCCTGAAAGTGCCGGCATTCCCGCAGCAGTATAGAGGAAGGATTATTGTGAATAGTGAAGGCATAAAGGCAAACATCCTCGTTGTTGAAGACGATGATCTCATGCAGATAATGATACGGGATTCATTGGTTAAGGTGCATTATGCTTTGACGGTGGCGGGGGACGGATTGGAAGGGTGGAGTAAATATCAGGAGTCATTATACGATCTGGTAGTTGTGGATCTTAACTTGCCCAAGCTTGACGGACTGGGACTGCTTAAAAGAATAAAAGAACATTCTCCGGAAACGATAGTCATAATGATGACGGCGTATGGCAGTATTGATACAGCGGTCCGGGCGATGAAATTGGGTGCGTATGACTATATAACGAAACCGTTTCTGGCTGAGGAACTGCAGTTAATTATTCAAAAAGGACTTGAGTTCAAGGCCCTTAAAAAGGAAATAATCCTTCTCAGAAAAGAATTAAGCAGGAAATACGGTCTTGATAAAATTGTGGGGAAAAGTCAGCCCATGCAGGAGATATTCGGGCTGATAGAGAATATTTCAAATGCCAACTCGACGGTTTTGATACAGGGCGAAAGTGGGACCGGCAAAGAATTGATAGCTGAAGCCATACATCATGCAAGCAGTCGAAAAAATAAGCCGTTAATAAAGATAAGCTGCATGGCGTTAGCCGAATCCATTCTTGAAAGCGAGCTTTTTGGCCACGAGAAGGGAGCGTTTACCGATGCGATATCGCAACGCATCGGGCGTTTTGAGCAGGCCGACGGCGGCACATTGTTTTTTGACGACATTGACGATATGAGCAATGCGGTACAGTTAAAACTTCTGCGGGTGATCCAGGAAAGAGAATTTGAAAGGGTCGGCGGAAGCAAAACAATAAAAATTGATGTTAGGATTATCGCGGCAACCAAGAAGGATTTAAAAGAGGCAGTGTCAAAAGGTGCGTTCAGGGAGGATCTGTATTACCGGTTAAATGTTATTCCCATTGTAATCCCGCCATTGCGGCACAGAAAAGAAGATATACTGTTACTGGTTAATCATTTTCTCCTTAAATTCAATACTGAAACAAAAAAGAACATCACCATTTCCGAGCAGGCGTTGCAGCAACTATTTAATTACGACTGGCCGGGCAATATACGGGAACTGGAAAACATGGTTGAACGGCTTCTGGCAGTGTCAAGCAAAGACACCATAACGCCCGCTGACTTGCCTGAGCATGTATCCGAAAAGAAAAAATGGCTGCCGAATTCATTGAATACCGTTGTTGACGAAGCGGAAAAGGAGCATATCGTCAAAGTTTTAGAATCTACGAAGTGGCAAAAAACCCTGGCGGCAGCGATACTTGAGATCAGCACAAAAACCCTGTGGCAGAAAATAAAAAAATATAACATCAAATAGCACAACATATCCCTTTGCCGCCGCAAAACCATTACTTTACCGTAAAGCATTACCTTTTAGTAATACTTATTAATATAGCTGATTTTTCAATCATATATAAATATTATCAAAAAAAACCATTCTTCTTATCTTCTTTACATCCACTCACTTACTTTTATCTTATTACATAAAAAATACTTAAAATTCAATTAGTATTTAAAAGTGTACATGATTTTTTTTCTAATGGCACTTTTATTGCATATAGACATAGTGAGTACAGCCATAGATAGTCAATATTGTAGCGAAAAGGTAACTATCGTGCATATCGTCGTGTGTCTTAAACAAGTTCCGGATACAACGGAAGTGAAGATTGATAGAAAAACAAACACCCTTATCCGTGAGGGCGTTCCTTCTATTGCCAATCCGTTTGATTTAAACGCCGTTGAAGCTGCTCTTGTCCTCAAGGAAAAATACGGAGCAACAGTGACCGTGATTTCCATGGGGCCCCCTCAAGCAAAAGAAGCGTTGCGCAGAGCCATAGCCATGGGTGCTGATCAGGCGATTTTGTTGTCAGACCGGTCTTTTGCCGGCGCCGATACGCTTGCGACCAGCTATACCTTGGCTCAGGCAATTTTGAAATTGCGGGACGCCGGCGGGGTTGATCTTGTTCTGTGCGGAAAGCAAGCCATTGACGGCGATACGGCGCAGGTAGGTCCCGGCATAGCAACGCGGCTGAACCTGACGCAGCTGACCTATGTGTCCAAAATAGAATCCGTAGACGCGGATGGAAAACATATTACTGTCGAAAGAAAACTTGAGAACGGCGTTGAAATCGTCCGTGGCAATTTGCCGGCGTTGTTGACCGTCGTCAAAGAGATATATAAGCCGCGGTATGCGTCACTGCCTTGTCTGATTGAGTCACTGGCATACGAGCCGGTGGTATGGAATGCCAAACAAATTTCAGCGGATAGTTCACAGATAGGTTTGGAAGGTTCTCCGACATGGGTTGAAACTATTTTTAGCCCGCCTCTGCGAGAAGGCGGCGTCATACTCAACCCCGGAGATGAAAATTATGACAAAGAATTTAGCGGGTTGATTGATACGGTCAAGAAAATAGTCGCTGAAGAAAGAAGTAAGCTAGTATGTTCTTGAAATATATAATTTTAAATAACCTCATAGGTAAGGCCACCGTATGACGCCCATTGAAATAGCCGAAAAACTCTGCACGCTGTGCCAGGTATGTGTCAAAAAATGCCCTTCTGACGCGCTCAGCATGCAAGATGGCAAGATTGTTGTCAATGAAAAATGCACTGCGTGCGGCATTTGCGTCAGGACATGTCCTGAAAAAGCAATGTCCTTGCGGAACCTCCCCAAAAAAGCAATAGCAAAAGATCTCAAAGATTATAAAGGGGTCTGGGTATTTATTGAGCATTCTGACTGTAAAATAGCTTCGGTGTCTTTTGAATTGTTGGGCGAAGGCAGAAAACTGGCTGATAAGCTGGGGGTTGAACTCAGCGCCGTATTGCTTGGCGACGCAACGGAAAGAATGGCGGCAGAATCAGCATCTTACGGAGCGGATACGGTACTTGTAATGAACGATCCTCTGCTGAAGAATTATCGCACGCAGCCGTATCTTGCGGGCATTGTTCAGCTGGTGCAAAAATATAAACCCGAGATATTCTTGTTTGGAGCCACAACCATGGGCAGGGATCTTGCCGGCGCCGTGGCGACGAAACTGAGAACCGGGCTTACCGCCGATTGTACCGCCCTCGACATTGAAGAACAAACGAAATTCCTCAAACAGACGCGGCCGGCTTTTGGCGGGAACATCATGGCTACGATTTTGACAAAAAATCACCGGCCGCAAATGGCGACGGTCAGACCACGGGTGATGAAAGCTCCCCTAAAAGATGCCGGGAAAAAAGCGGCAATAATTAATGAAACGATTGTTGTGTCGGCAGAACTCTTGCCTACAATGATAGTAGATTTTATTTTGCAGGCAGAACAGAATGCGCCCCTTGAAGACGCCCAGATTATTGTGTCAGGTGGCAAGGGTATGGGTTCTGCGAAAAATTTTGACATGCTTCACGCCTTTGCCAGCGCAATCGGCGGGACGGTAGCGGGGTCCAGGAAGGCCTCTGAAGCGGGATGGATTTCTGCGGCAATGCAGGTGGGGCAGACGGGTCACACGGTCAGACCGAGGATATATTTCGCGTGCGGGATATCCGGGGCAATTCAGCATGTAGTCGGCATGCAGACATCAGATATTATTATTGCTATAAACAAGGATCCCCATGCGCCTATTTTTTCCGTGGCAAATTATGGAATTGTCGGAGATGTCCTGAATATTATTCCGCAGATGACGAAGATTTTTAATGAGGGTTCGGGGAACAATGAATCGCATTGAATTTGATGTAGTCGTAGTCGGTGCTGGACCGGCCGGCATAACTGCCGCGTATCTTTTAGCCAAAGAGGGGCTGAAAGTTGCCCTCATAGAGCGCGGAGAATTCCCCGGTGCCAAGAATGTCATGGGCGGGCAGTTTTACAGCTATCCGATGCGGGATATCATACCCGAGTTTTGGGAGGCAGCGCCCCTTGAACGCGCGGTATCCGAGAAACAACTGTGGCTGCTCTCGCGGGAATCAAAAATAGGGTTCTCCTACAAGAATCCACAGTTCGGCGCACCGCCGTACAATGCGTTTACCGTACTGCGCGCCAAGTTCGACCGTTGGTATGCGGAAAAAGCACGGCAAGCCGGGGTGGTCATAATCCCGGAAACGCTGGTGACCGGTATAATCAAAAAAGGGACTCAGGTAATCGGCGTAAAGACCGGTCGGGAAAACGGAGAGATATACGCTGATGTCGTGGTCGCAGCTGACGGAGTGAATTCATTGTTGTCAAAATATGCCGGTCTGCATGGCGAGATTGAGTCCCGCAATGTGGCGCTTGCCGTAAAAGAGATTATTGAATTGCCGCAGGGAGTCATTGAAGACAGGTTCCAGCTCGAAAAGGGCCAGGGTGTCACCATCGAGTTTATGGGAGAGTTTCTCAAAGGGATGGTTGGGACCGGTTTCATATACACCAACAAAACTACCCTGTCGGTGGGTATAGGGTGTTTGCTTTCCGACTGGGTTGATAACGGCGTGAGCCCCTATGATCTTATCGAGGACTTAAAGTCGCACCCCGTTGTCCGGCCACTCTTGCAAAAAGGGACTGTCAAAGAGTATTTGGCGCATCTTATCCCCGAAGGAGGATACCGTTCCCTTCCGCCTCTCTATACGGACGGCATGCTGGTGACGGGTGACGCTGCTATGTTGGTAAACGGGCTCCATCAGGAAGGCTCCAACCTCGCGATTATGTCGGGAAAATTCGCTGCTGAAACCATACTTGAAGCGCGCAAAGCAGGCGATTATTCCGCACGGACGCTTGGGGCGTATAAAAAGAAACTTGACGAGAGTTTCGTGATAAAAGATCTCAAAAAATACAGCAACGCCATGCCGCTGCTCGAGAACAATCGTCATTTCTTCAGCACATATCCGCGGCTCTTAAGCGACGCCGCCGATGAATTCATCCGGGTTGACGGCGTGCCGAAGAAAAAGAAACAGCGCATGATTCTCAAGGGCATATTTAAACGGCGGGGCATTATCGGTATTATCAAGGACGCTCTCTCCGCGTGGAGGATAGTAAAGTGAATATAGACGATAAGCTTTTTCTGGACCGGTATGTGGTTGACGACACTCCCCACATCAAGATAATCGACAAAGAAGTCTGCAAAAAATGCGAAAAAAAGCAGTGTGTTTATACCTGCCCCGCCCAGTGCTATAAACTTGAGGATGGAGCGCTCAGTTTTTCTTACGAGGGGTGCCTTGAGTGCGGGACATGCAGGATAATATGTAATATCGATCACAATATCGATTGGAACTATCCGCGCGGTGGTTTCGGTATCTCCTATAAAAATGGATAACCAGTTGGCGAGTTTTAGCCGCATAGCGGCAATGAAAGAATATAGTACGCACACTATCTGAAGCTGATTTTCTCGAGGTTGCCGTCAAGGCAGTCATTCATGCTAACATTTAAAACGACTATCATCGAAAAAGAAATTAAGCAAAGAATACACTGGTTCATCGAACTGCGGTGGATCGCGGTCTGCATGCTGTTTATGGTGATAACCTGCGTGCGCTATTTCGCAAAGTTAGAGCTTCCGTATGTGTATTTGTATCTGGGGAACGGTATATTGCTGTTAAGTAACATGGTATTTATCGCCTACAACCGGCACCTGAATGCGGAAATCGATGAAAACAAATGGTACCAGAAGGCAAATATATTCGCCAATGTTCAGATATCTCTGGATCTTTTCATCCTTACTTATTTGCTTCATTTCTCGGGAGGTATAGAAAATCCTTTTATATTTTATTTTATATTTCATATAATCATTGCCGGTATTCTGTTGACAAATCTGGCAGCGTTTTCACAGGCAACCTTTGCGGTCGTTTTGCTGGTAGTGTGCGCGGTGGGGGAATATTCCGGCATACTGAACCACTATCATTTGTTTGGATTTCTCAATCAGGGTCTGGGGACAAACCCGGTCTACTTTACCGCTATATTCGTTGTTTTCCTGTCAACGATGTATATTACTGTCTATATGGTCACTTCAATCGTTAACAAGGTGCGTGAAAAGGAAGTCGCGTTATCGGAAGCCAACGAAAAAATCGCGGAGCAAGACAGGCTGAAATCCCGGTATGTGGCAACTGTTTCCCATGATTTGCAGGCTTCGCTCGCGGCCGTTCAGTCATGTCTTACAGTAGTATTGGAAGGGCTAACCGGCGCGGTTTCCGAAAAATCACGGGAAATGATTTTGCGCGCGGAAAGAAAAACGACTCATCTTATTAACTTTGTGAAAGAATTGCTGGACCTTTCACGAATTCGGGCGGCGAAGGAACTGGAAAAGAATACATTCAACATCATAGAATTAATACAGGAAATTGTCGGCGGCTTTGAGGATGTTGTACAAGAGAAGCATTTGAAAATCGCGGTGGACATCAATGATGCGATATCGTTGGCATGGGCGAATAAAGACGCGATTGATAAACTTCTGGTCAATTTGGTTTCAAACGCTATTAAATACACGCCGTGGGGCGGCACCGTGGGAATAAGCTTAAAAAACAGCACTGATAATCCCGGACAGCTTTTGTTTGAAATTTGGGATACGGGCATCGGTATCCCTGCGGAAGACAAGAAAAAAATATTTAACGAATTTTATCGCTCAAAGAACGCCGAACAATTTGAAAAAGAAGGCACCGGGCTCGGGCTTTCTATCGTTGAAGAAGTCATAAAGGCGCATCGGGGCGCCATATGGGTCGACAGTGAAGTGGGAAAAGGGAGCAGGTTTATATTTACGCTTCCGATAGTTGCTGCGCTCGAGGGGATACAATCATGAGTCACAACGCGGTCAAAGTGCTTATAATCGAAGACGATCCTGATGTGGTCGAAGCAATGCGTATTATGCTTGAGGCAAAAGGATACGAAGTGTCTGCGGCTTTTGAGTATGAAGAAGGATTGAAAAAAACGAAAGACCTGCTGCCGAATATTATTCTGTTGGACGCAACTCTTATGCTTAACGACAGATCAGGATTGGAACTTCCCGCCGCCATACGAAAAGATATCGCGACTTCGCATATCCCCATACTCATGATAACGGCGATAAATGAGGACTCTCCGGGATTTGAGTTCTCTCCCGGTGACAGAGACGAAAGATTACCTATAGATGATTTTATGAATAAACCTGCGCAGCCGGCAGAATTGTACCGGAAAATAGAAAACTTATTGAAAATGAAGGTGAGCAAATGGGCTCAATCGCCGGGGAAGCAGCCGTCATGACACTATCAGTCGCTGAAACAATTATGCATAAGGAAACATTGTATCTTCCCGTACAAAAAGAATTATCCGCGGTTGAAACCCTGCTGGAAAAGACCGTCCGTGAACAGTCGGGTTTTGAATACATTCTGGAGCTTGGCGGATATTCTCTCAATGCAAAAGGAAAACGCCTTCGCCCGTCATTGCTGCTGCTCTGTGCGCAGGCGGTGAATCCGGTTTCGCACGAAAAGGACAGTCAGGGCAGGATTCCCATTGCAGCTGCCGTTGAATTGATTCACATTGCTTCTCTGATTCATGATGATGTCATTGACCAATCGCCGATGCGTCACCGTCGGGAAACCGTTCATTCAAAGTGGGGCAATGAAACGGCTATTGCGCTGGGCGATTATTTATATTCGGTTGCATTGAATATTTTGACCCCCTATGCCGGAAGCGATATCCTTCGCTGCATAAGCACTACAGTAAAAGAGATGAGTGAAGGTGAGCTCATACAGATTGTTGAGCGGAATAATCTTACCCTGGCGAAGGATCGATATCTTAAGATTATTGAGAAAAAGACCGCCGCCCTGTTTGCCGCTTCCTGTGAGCTCGCGGCACTGCTTGCACCCGATACAAAAAAATTCGCTCCAACGCTGAGAAGCTATGGGTACAATCTGGGGATGGCGTATCAGATAATCGATGATTACCAGGATCTTGCGGGCGATGCGGAGATTACCGGTAAGGCCCCGGGGCTGGATCTCAAAAGCGGCGAGCTGACGCTGCCACTGTTGAATCTGCTGTTGGTGTCGCCTGACAAGAACAATATATTGCGTTTGATTGCACAGCACGGCGATGAAAGTTCCTACAGCCAACTGCGTCAATATTTTATTTCTTCGACGGCGCTAACTAAGACACGCGCAGAGGCAGTTTCATATGTGGCAAAGGCGCGCGCCAGTATAGAGGGCATTAACGATTCAATATACAGACAAAGTCTGGTTGATTTTACCAATCGCTTGATTGAAAAAATGCAATGAGTCAACAGGGAATGCAAGAAGATGACGCTTTTTTCAGAACATCCCGGCTTGATATCGCGATAGTCGCTGTGGTGATAGTTTGTTCTTTGTCGTATATAGCTTGGAAAGCGTATGGCGGGCTTTCCCAGGACGGTCAAAAAAAAGAGGTCATTGTGTATCAAAAGGAAACACTGATCGAGAAATTTCCTTTGGATAAGGACAGCAAGACACCTCTTTTAAACGGCCGAATGCAGCTTGAAATAGCCCAGGGCAGAGCAAGGATATTTTCCTCTGACTGCCCGCAAAACATTTGTGTTCACCTGGGATGGATTCATTACAGCGGGCAGAGTATTGTGTGTGTGCCTAATCAAATTACGGTTGAGATAAAGTCAGACGGTGTCCCGCTTTTGGACGGGGTAAGTTATTGAGAGAAGAGATCGGCAAGTTGTACGGCGGCATCAGGAAGAAAAAATAATGGAAAATAAAGATCACCGGCAAGTGCATACCATAGCAGTGTTTGTGACGATTTCGTGCGTTTTGCAGATCGCCGAATCTCTCATTCCTCACCCCATCCCCGGCCTGCGTCTGGGCCTGTCCAATGTGATGACGCTTATTGCCTTGGTGAATCTGGGATTCGGCTATGCAATGGAAATAGCGATCCTGCGCACAGTGGTGAGTTCCTTCATTCTGGGAACGTTCATGTCCCCCACCTTTTTTCTGAGCTTTTCCGGAGCCGTCGTGAGCACATTGATTATGGGGGCGCTGTACTGGCTCTCCTCTTTTAGCGTGCGGTACCGTTTAAGTATAGTCGGAATCAGTATTTTTGGTGCGCTTACTCACAACATCGTTCAATTGAGTTTAGCGTACTTTATTTTGATTAAAAACACAGGCATATTTTCTTTCCTGCCATGGTTGTGCATCGGTGCGGTGATTATGGGATGGTTTACCGGTCTCGTTGCCGGCAATGTATGCAGAAAAATAAAAGAAATCGCCCGCCTGAACGAAGAAAACGCGGGCTTGAACGCGCACGACGAACCGGTGCCGGATAATGCGACGCTGCCGGCGGCGCCGGACCATCGCCGTACGATTGTCGGACACGGTTTCCTCTCTTTCGTGCCTGCGGAAATTAAAATTATAGCGGTATCAGCGTTGGCGCTGGGCATATTCCTATTCGCCGATTTCCGCATCTATGCGGGGATGTTCGCCGTGCTTGCCGTCATTATTGTACTATCAAAAATTTCTTTTGCTGCACTGATCAATGCGATACGCACATATGCGTCTCTTGTCCTGCTGGCATTTTTGTTTCCGCTGGTGCTCAATCATGGGTCTCATATTGTTCTCTCCCTGGGGGTTTTTGATGTGACCGCCGAGGGGTTATCCGCCGGCGTATTGTACAGCATGAGGATTCTATTCTTAATTCTTGCAAACTCTTTATTGATGCTCACTACGACACAGCAGGATTTGACAAGGGGTTTGGCAAAAACAATTTCACCGCTTAAAATCTTCGGCGTTTCTCCGGAGAGAATCGCAGCTATACTTTCTCTTTCCTTGGTTTCGATCCCCTCATATATGGAAGTTGCAAAAAAGATTCTTAAAGAATCCAATTTCAAACAAGTAAAAACCCTGTATGCCCTGATCCCGTTGCTCAGTGGCATTATAGTCGCGTTGTACACGGACGCTGAACGGAAAAGCTTATAGTATCCGAAACATAAGATGTTTTTAAGGGGGTGGTTCAATAGTCCCGTAGTACAAATTGAGACAAGGAGAATTAAAAATGAAGTTGAAAAAAAACATTGTTTTGTCAGCCATTTTGTTGTTGACAGTCGCAGGGTTTGTCAGTGCAAGTGAAATTACCGGAGACAGCTTGAAAGAAACTTTGGGCGGCGTAAGCATCGGCGGACACATAAAGATGTACATGTATGACGGCACTGAAGGCACGCACAACGGCGTTAAGCAGCAGGATAACAGTTCTGCCGGCTTCGGCGGCCATGCTTTTTATCTCTATGTGGGTAAAGAGCTCGAGTCGTGGTTGAGATTGGATTCTCAGTTGGAGTACGAGTACACTGCCAGTGCAACTCCGAAGTTGGGTTCGGACATTACCCGTGGAGCTAATACTTCTGCGGCTACTGATCCCTTAGCTAAGACGACGGCAATCGCCCAGCTCTTTATGACGGCTTCTCTGCCGCATGGCATTGAGATGAAAGTCGGTTCGTTCAATGCCATGTATTCCGAGTATTATGCGCGGGAAACCTGGTGGAGCGAGCAGTATCATTTGAATCCAGGAATATGTTCATTGATAGCCCTGCACGATACGGGCATTGAATTGAATAAGAACTTCGAATTTACCGGAGTTTCGCTGCCGGTGTATTTGAGCCTTCTCAATGGACAGCAGGTCGCAGACAACAACAACGATAAAATGACATTGCTGCATGTCGCTCCTGAGTTCTTCCATTCAGCATTGAAGATCATGGGATCGTACGGCGTTGGCAAATATGACGCTGCCGATAAATATACTGCGACCAGAACTTTGATCGGCGCCGAGTATAAAATAGCGCAGGTCAGACTCAGCAGCGAATATTCAACCCTTACATCGCAAGACAAGATTGCCGTGGGAAAAGATGCCGTCAATCAAGGGTACTATGTGCAGGGAATGTATGTGTTTAACGATATGTGGCGCGCCGGCATTAATAACAGCCATGCGGACAATGAAGCCGTTGCAACATACCGCGAAGTATGGGACACGAACACCTTGCTGCTTGACTGCTTCTTGACTCCCAGCTCAAGCATCATCGGACAGTATACGATGGCGGAAGGCAATAGAACTAACGGTTCAGACAAAGTAAAGTATAATCGCTTTACTCTCGGCTGGCGGACAACATTCTAATTGCGTAAGATAATAAGATAAAACGGGGAAGGGAAGCGGCTATGGAAAACATAGCCGCTTCCCCCAACCAGAAATGACCGCGCATGTTTTTGCTTAAAAAATTAAAAATCATATCCTTTATCCTCGCCGCGCTGCTGATTGCTTCGTTCGCGGTGAGAAATTATAATATCCGTCACAACCGCATGGAAGAAAGAAAGCGGTTCATGATGGATACTTTTGTCATGATAAAGGCCGCCGGACCGTCAAAAAAAGCTATTAAGGCGATTGAAGATGCCCTGGACCGGATGCAGGAAATCGATGTAAAAATGAATCCCATGAATCCTGCAAGCCCCTTGTATGCGTTTAACGAAAAAGGGACGCCTATTGATGACCCTGAGATCGTTTTGCTCGTTCAAAAAGGTCTTGAGATCAGCAAGCTCTCCGGCGGAGCGTTTGATATGACGCTTCTTCCCCTGACAAAATTGTGGGGGTTTAGCGGAAAAGCGCCGCATCTGCCCGCGGACCGGGACATACAAGACGCTCTTGCCAAAACAGGATACAAATATCTGGTGGTCAAAGACGGAAAAGTTAAAAAATTGAGGCCCTATATTCAAATTGACTTCGGCGGCATTGCAAAAGGATACGCCGTGGGCGAAGCAGTTAAAATCCTAAAGCGCGAGGGCATAACTTCAGCCATGATAGATGCCGGCGGAGACATCTTTGCCGTGGGTAAAAGCGGCGGGAAAAAGTTATGGAAAATCGGCGTTAAGTCGCCCCGAGATGAAGGCATTGTGGGCTATGTAGAGCTTACCGAGAAGTCGATAGCATGTTCAGGAGATTATGAAAGATATTTTATCAAAGACGGCAAACGCTATCATCATATTTTTAACGCAAAAACCGGCTACCCCGCGGATGGCGGTTTGCTCAGCGCTTCCATCATTTACCATGATTGCACGATGACCGATGTGTGGACGAAAGTGCTCTTTGTCCTCGGTCCCGAAAAAGGCATGGAGCTCGTAAAGAAGAATCCGGGCATGGAAGCGATAATGGTTACCAAGGATAATAAGGTGCTTTATTTTGGAACGGAAAATATGCTTAAAAAAATATAAATCATGGGGGTTTGCCTCCATAAAGAAAAGGAGTAGGAAAATGTTTAAAAAAAGCATGTTGCTGGCAGTGTGTTGCGGGATTATGGTTGTTGCGGTTGAACAAAGTTTCGCCATTCGTCTTTTGACGAAAGAAGAAGCGATAAAAGGTGTTTTCGGACCGGGTGCCGTCGTTGTTGTTGAAACCAAGCAGTTAAAAGAATCCCATCTTGCTAAAGTTACTGAAAGAATGGGCGGAAGCTTGGTAAGCGCGCAAAAAGGATCGAAATCAAGTGAAGTCGCGGCCAAGACCAGTTACGATTTTATCTTCTCGATGAAAGACGGAAAAAAAGATAAAGTAGCCATTATTGACGAAGAACCCGGCAAATGGGGCCCCGTAGAGTTTATCGTTGCGATGGACTTAAAAGGCGCAATCACCCGAGTGGATGTTCTGAGCTATCAGGAAAAAAGAGGCCAGCCCATTGCCCGTCATAGTTTTATGAGCCAGTTTGAAGGAAAATCGAGCAAAGACAAGATTATGGTCAACAAAGACATCAACGGCGTGAGCGGCGCTACCATTTCTTCCAATTGCGCGACATTTGCCGTCAGAAAAGCAATCGCACTGTACGAGGAACTGTATCTCAAATAGAATGGTCAGAAATGCAGTATTGTTGCGGCGGACATTATTTCGCTGCGCGTAATAAGCGTCCCCCCGGCGAGATGCGACACTCAGGAGGAAGTATATGGAAAATTTTAGATTGTCGAAGGCTCCGGTAAGTTTAAAGATATTTATGACCGTTTTGCTGTGTATGCTGGGACTCATTTACTTATCATTGCTGTTGCATATTTGGCAGGATACTCAGATGAAGCCGGCGCTGGTTGCCCAGGGATACGCTTCCATGGAAACATTGGAGCTTGCCGACCATACGCACAAGTATTTGCCGTACTATGTTATTTATCTTTTTGCGATTCCCACCGGACTTTTCATGTTGACATCTTTTCCTGAAAAAGTTAAGCGGGTACTGGCTGTCCTGCCTTTTGTATTAATCGGTATTGATGTTACTTCTATGTGGCTGATACCGTATCTCTCAAAAATGCTGTTTGCCTGGGTGTTGTGGTTTGCCGGGTCGTTTCTGTCAATGACCTTTTTTGTCCTGTTTGTATTAAATCTTTATGATGTCTGGCTGAGAAAAAACACGGCTTCTGTGCAATAAAAGCATGGATTATTTGCTCTAAATAGTGTAAAATATTTAAACATACTTATCCGGGTCAGGAGCATATCATTTATCACTATATTTTTGTCTTTATCGTCGCGGGGATAGGATTCGTCATTGCTCCCTTTATCATGTCCTATCTTATTGCGCCCGATAAACCCAGCAAAGAAAAACTTTCAACATACGAATGCGGCGAACCCCCGGTGGGGTTTGCCTGGGTTCAGTACAATGTGAGATATTATATTTTTGTTCTCATGTTCCTGATTTTCGATGTTGAAACTATTTTTCTGTTCCCCTGGGCGGTGTCTTTCCGGGACATCGGCATGATAGCGCTGACTGAGATGTTTGTGTTTCTTTCGATCCTTCTGCTGGGTCTCGCCTATGCGTGGAGGAAAGGAGCTTTGGAATGGTCTTAGAAAAGCTCCCGATATACCTTGAGAAAATCCCGGGTGGTCAAATCGTCATAACCGATTATAACAATCTATTGAGCTGGTCCAGAAAAAACTCTCTGTGGCCGCTGACATTCGGCCTTGCCTGTTGTGCCATAGAGATGATGGCGGCGGGCGCGTCCCGCTACGACTGGTCGCGGTTTGGTTTTGAAGTTGCGCGGGCAACGCCCCGTCAGGCGGATTTGATGATAGTGGCGGGGACGGTCACTGAAAAGATGGAGAAAAGGATTAAACTTTTGTGGCAGCAGATGCCGGAACCGAAATATGTGATATCCATGGGAAATTGCGCCAACACCGGCGGACCATTCTATTATGATTCCTACACGGTGGTTAAAGGCGTTGACACGATTATTCCGGTTGATGTATATGTGCCCGGCTGCCCGCCGCGTCCGGAAGGTTTGTTGTTCGGGATGATAGAGTTACAGAAAAAAATAATGGCACAGAAAAAACCCCTATGACTACGCAAGAAATAATTAGAAAAATCAGCGGTAGGTTCCCTACAGTTGAAACGACTATCATTGATGGAGAGAATGCATTGAATGTCCTGACAGATAAGGACGCGATAGTGCAGCTGTGTGCGTTTATCAAAAATGAGTTGGGATATGATTATCTGCAATTTTTAACCTGCATCGACCGGTTGGACAAACTTGAAATTCACTATCACCTGTATGCATATGCAAGCCAGGGGACAATCATAGTCAAGACAAGCGTTGAACGCGTCGGGGGAAAAATTCAATCCGTGGCAGCCTTGTGGAAAGCCGCTGACTGGCATGAACGGGAAGCATATGACCTGTTCGGGGTTGTTTTTGAAGGACATCCGGGACTAAGGCGCATATTGTTGGAAGAAGATTTCGTGGGACATCCGCTTTTGAAAGATTTTAAAGGAAAGAATGTAGTTGTGTTACCGAAAATATGAAAGAAGATTCAGCACAAGATTTTATTACTGAAGAGTATTTATTAAACATGGGCCCGCAGCATCCGGCCACGCATGGCGTTCTGCGCTTGGTTTTGCGCATGGACGGGGAAAATATTCTTGATCTCGTTCCTGACTTGGGTTATCTTCACCGCGGTTTTGAGAAGATTGCCGAGAATAGAACCTATAAGCAGTTTCTTCCTTTTACCGACCGGCTTGATTATCTTGCCGGAATGTTTAACAACCATGTCTATTGCCTGGCTGTTGAGAAACTGCTTAAAATAACTGTTCCTCCGCGCGCAGAATACATCAGGGTTCTGGTATCGGAATTAAACAGGATAGCCAGTCATCTCGTCTGGTTTGGCCCGTTTGCCATGGACTTGGGAGCCATAACCCCGTTTTTATACGCTTTCAGGGAACGCGAGATGATTATAGACCTGCTTGAATCGGTTTCCGGGCAGAGGTTAACCTACAGTTATTTCAGAATAGGCGGCGTCGCCCAGGACCTTCCGGATGATTTTATAGTTCAGGCAAAAGCGTTTTGCGAATATTTCAAACCAAAAGTAGATGAGTACGATACATTGTTAAGCAAGAATATTATTTTCATAAAACGGACAAAAAATATAGGTGTTCTGCCCAAGGAATTGGCAATTGACTATGGATGCAGCGGGCCTGTTCTCCGTGGTTCGGGCGTTGCGTACGATGTCAGAAAAAATGAGCCATACAGCGTTTACAAAGACCTTTCATTCGATATCCCCGTCGGGACCATCGGAGATTCACTGGACAGATACAATGTCAGGATTGAAGAGATGAGACAATCCGTCAGGATAATCGAGCAGGTGCTTGAAAAACTTCCCGGCGGAGAGATTATGGCTGCGGTGCCGAAGGTCGTCAAACCCGCGCCGGGCGAGGCCTACGCACGCATAGAAGCTCCTCGCGGAGATTTCGGTTTTTTTATCGTCAGCGACGGTTCGGATAAACCCTACCGCTTGAAAATTCGCGCGCCGTCATTTTCAAACCTTTCCGTACTGCCCGAACTGGTAAAAGGGCTAAAAATAAGCGATGTGCTGGCTGTTTTCGGCAGTATTGACATTGTTTTGGGGGATGTGGACAGATGATCACCGTATGCGTTTCCTATATGTTCAATTTAGTGTCGTTGTTTGACCTTATTTCAAATCTTCTGCTGAATGTGTGGATGAACATAGGGTTGCCCGTCATACTCTTTGAACTTATCAAAAAATTTGTGGTCGCGGGCGTTATGTTCGGTCTGCTCTCCGTTACGGTCATGTTTCTCATCTGGTTGGAACGGAGAATTTGCGCCCGCTTCCAGTCAAGAGTTGGTCCCAATCGCGTCGGTTTTCAGGGATTCTTGCAGCCGGTGGCGGATGCGATTAAACTGCTTGCCAAAGAAAATATCGTTCCTCAAGACGCTGACCGGCTGGTCCATTTTCTGGCTCCGCCCATTGTTTTTACGGCAGCTTTTACGGCGTACCTGTGTATGCCCTTTGGTCCGGGGCTGATTGCTTTGGATATCAACCTCGGCATTCTGTATATTTTTTCCATTACCACGCTGGGAGTTATGGGGATCCTGCTGGCCGGCTGGGGTTCTAATAATAAATATTCTTTGTTGGGCGGCATGCGCTCTGTGGCTCAAATTGTCAGCTATGAGATACCGCTCATTTTATCGGTATTGGGTGTTGTCATGCTGACAAATACGCTGAAAATAACTGAAATTGTAGATGCGCAAAAAAGCTTTTTTGATTGGTTTATATTCAGACAGCCGCTGGCTTTCATCATTTATCTCATTGCGGGTACGGCGGAATTAAACCGCACTCCTTTTGATATTCCGGAAGCGGAAAGCGAATTGACCGGCGGATATCATACTGAATACTCAGGCATTCGGTTTTCAATGTTCTTTTTGGCGGAATTCACCAACATGTTCATGGTCTCCGCTATCGCGACAAGTATCTTTTTGGGCGGGTGGCACGGATTCGGATTTTTACCTCCCTATGTATGGTTTTTTGTAAAATGTTTTGCGGTGGTTTTTCTTTTGATTTGGTTCAGGTGGACATTCCCGCGGATGCGGTTCGACCAGTTAATGGATTTAGGTTGGAAAGCGCTAACCCCGTTGGCATTCGTCAATATTTTTCTGACGGGTATAATGATTTTCATTAAGTGAGAATAATCTTATGATATTAAAATTTGCGGCAACCATTTATAACGGCGTGATGAGTCTTCCCCAGGGAATGATGGTGACCCTGAAATATTTTTTAAAAAAGCCGGTTACCATGCAGTATCCTGACCAGAAATGGGTCATGCCGGCACGATACCGCGGCGTGGTTTCACTGATATTCGATAAAAACACGGGCAAACATCGCTGCATTGCCTGCAAAAACTGCGTCAAAATCTGTCCGAACTATTCGCTGGCGATAGAAACAGCTGTTGGCGAGGATAAAAAATGGTTCCCGAAAACCTTTACTCTCGAACTGGGGCAGTGCATGTTCTGCGGGTTGTGCGTTGAGATTTGTCCCACCAAGGCATTGGAAATGAACAAAGAATATGAGCTTGCAACATATACCCGGGAAGAATTGACGAGGTCGCTGCTGCCATGATAGATATGTATCTGCTGTATTTCCTTATGATTTTTGCTGCGGTCTCTGCCGTGGGCGTGGTAACATTTAGGAATATATTTCACGGCGCCATTTGTCTGGGAGCCATGCTTTTGGGCATTGCGGGGATATATTTGATCATGGGCGCTGAGTTCGTTTTTGCCGTACAGGTCCTGGTCTATGTCGGGGGAATTCTTACGCTGATATTATTCGCCATCATGCTTACCAGTAAAATCGCCGACAGATCAATCCTGCAGGCCAACGAACAAAAAACGGTATCTTTCCTGATAAGCGCCATCACGCTTTTTGTCCTGATTTACGCGATAGTGAAGACGCCTTTTACAACCGTGCAGGGGCCTTTTATCGTTGTCGACACCGCGCGCATCGGGAAGTCATTGTTTTTAAACAACATATTGCCGTTTGAAGTTATTTCTATTCTTCTCTTGGCGGCGCTGGTGGGGGCAATAGTGCTTGCGCGCAAGGATATCAAAAAATGATCGCTATTCAAGAACTGCTTATTTTCAACAGCGTTATTTTCGCGATCGGAATATACGGGGCTCTTACCCGTAGGAATACCATCGGGATTTTGATGTCCATCGAACTGATATTCAACAGCGCATGCTTAAACTTCATTGTTTTCGGAAAATATCTGTACCCCTCGCTTCTCTCGGGGGATATATTTGTCTTGTTTATTATAACCGTTGCCGCGGCGGAGGTGGCTGTTGCGCTGGCGTTGTTGCTGTGTATTTACAGAAATTCAAAAAATATATTTATTGAAAAAATCAGTTTGATGAGGGGTTGAAATGTTCGAACTTACGGCGACAGTGCTCCTGTGCCCTCTTGCTGCCTTTGTACTTATAACTTTTTTTACCGGAAAATCCGAGAAGATTTCCTCGCTTGTCTCTATGGTTGCGATGGCCGTGTCGCTTCTTTCGTCGCTGCTGATTTTCGCGCTCATTCTTAGTGCGCCGGGAGATTATGAATTAAAGATACCGTGGATAAATATCCTTAAGGATTTGCCGATTGAGATGGGCGTTCTTTTAAACCCGGTGAGTTCCGTCATGCTTATGGTCGTGTGCACGGTCAGCCTCTTTGTACAGATATATTCCGTGGGGTACATGCATAACGATGAGGGGTATTCAAAATATTATTCTTTCATATCGTTGTTTAGTTTTTCGATGCTGGGACTTGTGATTGCCAATAATTTGCTGCAGCTCTACATATTCTGGGAACTGGTGGGTTTGTGTTCATATCTGTTGATTGGACACTGGTATCATAAGCCCGACGCCGCAAATGCCGCTAAAAAAGCATTTGTGGTCACGCGGTTCGGAGATTTCGGTCTTCTCATTGCTGTTATCTTTCTTGCGTGTAAAACCGGAACATTTAATTTCCTTGAAATTGAACGGGTAATCGGCAGTGGGATTTTAAGCCCTGCCGCGGTCACTGCCGTCGCTCTGCTTATTTTTTGCGGTGCGGCGGGAAAGAGCGCGCAATTTCCTCTGCATATATGGCTACCTGACGCCATGGAGGGGCCGACCCCGATATCCGCTCTCATTCACGCGGCCACCATGGTCGCCGCAGGTGTGTACCTTGTCATCAGAACCTACTTTATTTTTGACCTCTCTGGCACGGCGCTGTCCGTTATTGCCATCATAGGGTGCAGTACTGCCTTCATGGCGGGAAGCATAGCCATCGTTCAGGACGACATTAAAAAAGTTCTTGCGTACTCGACCATCAGTCAGTTGGGGTACATGATGCTGGCGTTAGGCGTGCACGGCTATACGGCAGGATATTTCCATTTGATAACCCATGCAACTTTCAAGGCGCTGCTGTTTTTAGGCGCTGGCAGCGTCATCCATTCCCTGCACACCAACAACATCTGGGAGATGGGGCGTTTGTTTAAAAACATGAAAGTCACGGCAGTCACCTTCCTCATCGGGGGGCTTGCTCTGAGCGGCGTCTATCCCACCAGCGGCTTTTTCAGCAAGGATGCGATACTGATACAAACCCTCGAAAGCGGACACTATGTTTTGTTTGCCGTAGCGTTCTTGACGGCGGGATTTACCGCCTTTTACATGGCGCGCGTCTTTTTCGTGGTATTTCTTTCTAAAGAGAAGTTTTCCGGCAAGCATCCTCATGAATCACCCGCGGTCATGTATGTGCCTCTTATACTTCTCGCGACTCTTGCGGTGGGGCTCGGGTTTTTCAGCGAAGGGTTTAGCCGGCTGATTTTCTTTGGCAAGATCAATGAACCGGAGCACGCAGTGCTTATACCGCTCTTGTCCAATCTCTCGGCAATCGGCGCGATAGTTTTGGCGTGGGCGATATACCAAAAGGAACTCATCTCCGCAGCGGCGCTTGAACAGCGATTTGCCTTCGTTCATAAATTTCTTAAAAATAAATATTATATCGATGAAATGTATGTGTTCTGCGTCAAGAATATTCTTTTCGTTGTGTCTAACGCGGCAGGATGGTTCGACCGCCATATCGTCGATGGCGCGGTAAACGGCGCTTTTTATCTGACCAGCTCTGCTGCCGGCGCTTTGAGGAAACTGCAGACAGGCATGGTTCAAAATTATGCCGTCGGCATATTTGGCGGCGTGATACTGTTGTGGTTTTTCATGAATATGATGAAGTGACGGACTTCAGGAGCAGGCAATAACTATGATTGTTCATTTTCCTTTTTTATCAGCCATTTTATCGGTAACCCTTTTGGGAGCGCTGATAATTATCGTATTGCCGGAGAACAAGCATTTTCTGATGAAAGTGACTGCCGGGGTGACCGGTTTTATTTCTCTGGTCCTTTCTCTTGCCTTGTTTGTCCTCTATGACCGCTCGCTTGGCGGATTTCAGTTTGTGGAACAGATTGCATGGCTGCCCCGTTTGGGCATTACCTATCAGGTAGGTATTGACGGGATTGGTCTTGCGATGCTGTTGTTGACCGGCATCGTCATCCTTACCGGGGTTTTGATATCCTCGCATGAATTCAAGGCGGGAGGACTGCTGGGGGCGACCGGAAGGCCCAAAGAGTTTTATGCGTTACTGCTGGTTCTTGTGGCGGGTGTTTTCGGGGTTTTCATGTCCCTGGACTTGTTTTTCTTCTTCCTTTTCTACGAGCTCGCGGTTTTGCCGATGTACCTGCTGATTGGTATATGGGGTACCGGAAAAAAAGAATATTCCGCGATGAAGCTTACCTTGTATCTTTTGCTGGGCAGCGCGTTCATTCTTATTGGCATACTCGCCTTGTATTTTTCCAGCGGGTTGAGAACTTTTGATTGGCTTGTTTTGCGTTCCGTTGCCTTTCCGGCTCATTTTCAAAACATTGTATTCCCGGTCATCTTTGTGGGGTTTGGCATACTGGCGGGGTTATGGCCGTTCCATACATGGTCACCTGACGGGCACGCTTCAGCCCCATCAGCGGTCAGCATGCTGCATGCCGGTGTTTTGATGAAGCTGGGCGCCTTTGGTATAATCAGGGTCGCCTTAGAGCTGTTCCCGATCGGCGCGAAATTCTGGTGCCCGATTCTGGTGTTTCTGCCGATAGTCAATATCGTTTATGGCGCTTTGTCGGCGATGTCGCAGAAAGACCTCAAATATGTCATCGCCTACTCATCGGTCAGCCATATGGGTATCGTCCTTTTGGGTATATGCAGTTTAAACGCGTTAGGATTGAACGGTGCGGTATTTCAAATGTTTTCACACGGCGTGATGACCGCTCTTTTCTTCGCCCTCGTCGGCTGTATTTACGGCAGGACGCATACCAGAATCCTTAATGAAATGGGGGGGCTCGCTAAGCTTGCGCCTTTCCTTGCCGTTGCTTTCACCGTCGGCGGACTTGCCTCTCTTGGTTTGCCGGGTACCAGCGGTTTTGTTGCCGAATTTTTAGTGTTCCTTGGTGCGTTCAAGGCCTATCCCGCGTTAACCGTCATTGCCGCTACGGGAATAGTTATAACGGCCATATATGTTTTGCGTGTCGTGCAGAAAATATTTTTCGCGTCATTAAATCCCAACTACATCCCGGAAGCGGATGCGTGCACGATGAAAGATCAATTTACCCATGAACATCTTGAAGAAGTGAGTGATTCGGGGCATAAAGGATTTCCTATTTCTGTCTCTGACGCAGTTCTTCTTGAAAAAATACCCATTGTCATGCTCATGGGCATTCTGATTTTATTCGGCATATGGCCGTCGTTGATCATTAATGTTATAAACATAGGCGTCAGTTCAATAGTGCAGACCATCGGAGGATCGTTGTGATAGATTTTTCATTGTTGAAAATTGAGCTGCTCCTGTGCGGGCTTATCGCGATTCTCTTCATCCTTGATTTGCTGTTTACTAATAAAAAGCCCCTCCACATCGTGGCGATTGCGGGAACCTTCATCACTTTTGCAGCCGCACTGTTTTTTAGGGACACCGGCACGACCTTCGTGGGGTCTTTCATATCCGACGATCTCAGCATATTCTTTAAGATATTGTTTCTTCTCAACGCATTCCTCGTGATCCTTCTTTCGGGTGATTTTCTCAAAAAAAATCCGCTCTATACCGGCGAATATTTCATCCTTTTGCTTTCCGCGACGCTGGGCATGGTGTTAATGGCGTCAAGCAGCGAATTGATTACCTTTTATATTTCGCTCGAATTAATGTCGATTAGTTCCTACATCCTAAGCGCGTATCAAAAATCAAATCCCCGCTCCGGCGAAGCCGGATTAAAATATCTTCTCCTGGGTGCCATGGCTTCAGGGATGCTTTTATTTGGCATCAGTTTGCTCTACGGGGCGGCCGGAACGCTTCATTATGCGGAGATCGCCGGGGTGATATCGGCGCATGCCGCGTCCCCTATATTATATCTTGCCGTGGTAATCATTCTCGCAGCCATGAGTTTTAAGATAGCCGTTGTGCCTTTTCACATGTGGGTCCCCGATGTCTACGAAGGCGCACCGACGCCGGTTGTTGCCTTTTTTTCTGTCGGTACAAAAATTGCCGGCTTTGCCGTTTTGATGCGGTTGTTTATGACCGCTTTTGTCGGACTTAAGGCGGAATGGGGCATACTTATGGCAGCCATCAGCGCTATTACCATCATTGCGGGCAATCTGTTAGCTATTCCTCAGACCAACATAAAAAGGTTCCTCGGTTATTCGAGCATCGCCCAGGCAGGGTATGTGCTCATCGGGTTGGCAATGGCTACCGTGGCAGGATTGAGCGCCACAATGTTCTATCTGGTGGCGTATTTATTTTCAAATCTCGCAGGTTTTGCGGTCATTATCATTGTGAGCGGTAAAATTGAAAGCGATAAAATTGATGATTATAAAGGGTTGTGGAAACGATCTCCGATTCTCGCCGTTTGTCTGCTTATCTCTTTTATGTCACTGGGTGGGGTGCCGCCGCTGGTAGGATTTTTTGGAAAACTGTATTTGTTCACCAGCGCCGTCGAGAACGGCTATGTCTGGCTCGTGGCAATAGGCGTGTTGATGAGTGTCGTCTCCATATATTATTACCTCATTGTGCTCAAAAGAGTTTATATCGACCCCCCGCTGGATACTTCGCCCATACGCGCGTCTATCTGGGAAAATACCGCTCTCGGCATCTGTGTTGCCGGTACATTAATTTTCGGCATACTCCCTATTTTATTCTTTGATTCGGTAGTGTCAAGCGTGCAAACTTTTCTAAAATAAATATATCCACCACGGCGCCGATTGGCTCACAAGGATGATCTTTATGATACATAAAATTACCATTCTTATGATTGAAGATGATGAAGATGTCGCCGAAGCGATGAAGGTGATGATCACCTCAAAAGGGTATACCGTTGTCAACGCATTTACCTATGACGACGGGCTTGCCAAGGCGACAGCATTAAAACCGGACATGATAATCCTCGATGTAATGCTCAAGGGAAAATCAGGGTTTGATCTGTCCTATGAAATACGGGGCAATAAATCAATATCATATATTCCGATACTGATGATAACGGCAATTAATCAGCAGGGCAACGGGCTTGCTTTTTCGCCCGAAACAGACGACCAGTATTTGCCGGTAGACGAATTTATTAACAAACCGGCCCAGCCGCAGGAATTATACGAAAAAATCGAGAAGCTGTTGCAAAAAAAAGTCAGTACCTGGGCGAATTGGCCTGAAAAAAAAGCTTGAATACTCGGGTTGCCGTTGGGTTGGTGCAGTTGGTTGTAGAGCTTTCCCCGCCGAATGACAATTGTCCCCCATCACACTATAATTAATCAATACATATATACTGCCCGTCTTTGTCTTTTCTCTCCCGCAGATCCTGTTTTAGATTCCGCTCGCAAAAATGCTACAATGCTCACATGAATCTGACCCGTGATATCATTGCTCGCAATGAATCGGTACATGCTTTTCTTAAGACTGCTGACAATAATTTTGCTGCAGTCGGGTATAAAGAGCATGGGCTCAGGCATGCGAAATTAACGGCGACTATTGCGGGCAATATTTTGAAGTTTCTCGAATATGACGAACGGGAAGTGGAGCTTGCGTGGATTGCCGGATATTTGCACGATATCGGCAACGCAGTCGCCCGGAGGGACCACTCGCAGACCGGCGCGGTGTTGGTTCTGGACATCTTGCAGGATATGCAGATTTCTTATCAGGATATTTTCCCGATTATCAGCGCCATCGGCGGCCACGAGGATAGAGGGGTCGCGCCTCCGTCGGCAGTCGCCGCTGCGGTCGTTTTGGCTGATAAGACCGATGTGCACCGGACACGGGTGCGTTCAGAAGATATTTCATCGCTCGATGTTCACGCACGGGTTAATTATGCCTGTCAACGGGCGTTTATGCGGGTGCATAAGGATACCCGGGTGATAGCGCTGGAACTTACCATCGATACCGCCATCTGCGCGGTGATGGATTACTTCGAAATATTCCTTTCGCGCATAAAATTCTGCCAAAAGGCCAGTAAAACTCTTGGCTGCACCTTCGAGATTTCCATCAATAATGACAAATTCCTGTGAGAGCGTTTTTTTGTTCAGTCTGTGAAAACAATCGCATTTTTTTAGCGGGACTCGTGGAACTGTTAAAACGATATCGAATAATAAACTGATTCCGGGGGTGCTAAAAATATTTTAGACACTTCCTATTATCTCTATCTCCGTCACTGAACTGGTTTCGTTGTTACCTGTGTTGCAATACTCAAGAAAAGAGATAAAAAGCGACATGAATGTCCTGCCATCCAATGTGCTAATCAATATTATCCGGCGGTTAATGGTAAGTGTTCTTGGTATTGTGTTTTTCTTGGTAATTTTAGAGTTTTTTCTTTATATTATAGGTTTTACAGTGGCTTTGCGGGTGTCGAATAGCGATCAAACAAAGCTGTCCAATTCATTGCCATGCCGTATTGTTTGCTTTGGGGATTCAATGACTTATGGGCAGTATCCTTTAAAGTTACAGCAACTTCTTGATACCCAGTATGGCAGTGGAAAATACCAGATCATCGATAAGGGATTACTATGTACTGATTCAGGCTATATTTGTTCTATTGTATCAGAAACATTGGATCAATATCACCCTCAGTTCATTATACTTATGACGGGACAAAATGATCGAACTGAAAAGAACAATTATTTCATTTCAAATAAAGATCATACCAGTAAAACGGAGTGGTGGAAACGGCTTAAATTATTCAAGTTGGCACTTCTGTTGCGGGAGGAAATATCATATGATATTTCCTCCGCTGGGGTTTTGAGGAATGTGACAACTCTCGGAAAATCGAATCGGGATATGGTTCGGATGGCTTCTCCCGGAGAATCTTTATATCAAACGGATTTGGCGGAAGGCCGCAAGCAAATGGCAGAGGATAAATTTGAGCAAGCGGAAAGTCTGTTTCGAAAAGCGATTGAGTGTAATCCTTCAACAGATGATGAGAGTGCTATAAATTCCTTGATATGGCTGCACAAAGTTCGTGGATCTTTGAACATTGAAGAATTAAATATAGAATTTGGGGAAAGGTATCCTAGGATATTTATCCCGCTTATGGGCAACCAATATGAAATAAACAAAGATTTGAAGAATGCGGAACAATGTTATGAACGCGGAGTCCGCTTGTTTCCCGGCACAAGAGGTTTGGAAAATGAATTACTGACTTTCTATCGTAGGTATCATTATTCCAATAAAATATATGCTTTTCTTAGGAACAATAGACGGTTGATCGGCGCCATGGCAGTTTTCCGCTTGGAAAGGGATGGCACAGTAGCTGCACAGCCGTTTTTCGATGCGTTGACTCGGCAGATAAAAGAGAATCAACCCCTATGGACTTCTGAGAACATACGATTCATAATCGGTGAAGCACGCAAACGGCAGGTGCGCGTTATATGCATGCAATACCCTATGAGAAAAGTACAGGCGTTGAAAGATATGCTTCCGGGATATGATGATATTGTATATGTCGATAATGAGGAGTCCTATAAAAGTATTGTTTCCCGAGAAGGGTATGATGCCGTTTTTGTTGATCAATTCGCCGGCGATTTTGGCCATTGCAATGATCGTGGCGAGAAACTAATGGCTTCAAATATTTTTGCTGCCATAGAACCCATCCTGCCCCCCCATCAACAGTAATATTATTTCAATGATTATTTTAATAAATGCTACAATGCCATTCAGTGTTTTAAGGAATGAGGAGATATATGAGCGCGGCATTTAGTTTAAAAAAAACATCATCGCAATGCTCCGCCCGTTTGGGCCGGCTGACGACCACTCACGGCGATATCACTACCCCGGTGTTTATGCCGGTCGGGACTCAGGGCACTGTCAAGACGATATCGAATGACGAACTGGTTGAGGCGGGCTCTGAAATTATATTAGGAAATTCCTATCATCTCTATCTGCGTCCCGGGGCTGATCTTATTGCTGCCGCCGGCGGGCTTCATCGTTTCATCGGGTGGAAGAAACCGATGCTGACCGATTCGGGAGGATTCCAGGTATTTAGTTTGACGACATTGCGTCGCATCAGTGCCGACGGGGTGGAATTTCAATCGCACATCGACGGATCAAAACATTTTCTGACGCCGGAAAAATCGATGGAAATCCAGCGGGCGATTGGTGCGGACATTATCATGTGTTTTGACGAATGCGCTCCGTATCCCTGCACCTATGAGCATGCTCAAAAAGCGATGGATACCAGCGTCCGGTGGGCGCAGCGCTGTAAAGATGATTTTGCCCGGCGGGAAACAGCGTCACCCACTGATCAGTTGCTGTTCGGTATTATTCAGGGGTCCGTGTATGCCGATCTTCGCCGTGAAAGTGCCCAAAGGACGGTTGCCGTAGATTTTCCGGGATACGCTATCGGCGGGCTTTCCGTCGGCGAATCAAAAGATGAGATGAAGGCGATGCTGGAGTGGACCGTCCCGCTGATGCCGGCTGACAAACCCCGTTATCTGATGGGCGTCGGTATGCCGGAAGATATTTGGGAAGCCGTTGAGCGGGGGATAGATATGTTCGACTGTGTTCTTCCGACACGGAACGGCCGCAACGGACAGGTGTTCACCCTGCGGGGAAAAGTGACTGTCCGTAACGCGGAATATATCAGGGATTTCGGACCGCTTGACCCTGACTGCGATTGCCCGGTTTGCACTACCTATTCCCGCGCGTATTTAAATCATTTATGCCGGGCCCAGGAACTTCTGGTCCTGAGGCTTTTATCTTTACATAATATCTATTTTATGATAAAATTGATGAAAATCATTAGAAAATCCATCGAATTAGATAATTTTGCTGATGCAAAAAAAGAGTTTTATGCCACTTATTTTTCAAAAACACAACGATAGGGTGCAGTTGCCGGGTACGGTGATTGTGCAAAACAGGAGCGTAAAATGAAAACAGCAGTGTTGAGCAGTGGATTGTTATTCTCATCGGCCATGGCGTACGCGGCGGATCCGGTGGCAGGCGGAGCTAACGCTTTCGGCAGTTTTTTTCCGCTGATAATCATATTCGGTATTTTCTATTTCTTTTTGATCCGTCCCCAGCAGAAAAAAGCCAAAGAGCATCAGCTGCTGCTCAATGCTTTGAAAAAAGACGATAAAGTATTGACATCCGGCGGCATTTACGGAACGGTAGCACAGGTGAAAGACGATATTGTGGAAGTCAAGATTGCTGATACCGTTAAGGTTCAGGTTGCCAAAAGCTCCATCACTGCCGTGATAGTTCCCGGACAGAACAGTGAAGCGGTGGTAACCCCGGAGATCGTGAGATAAATTGATGGAAGTTTCACCGCAGTATTCAGGCATTACCCTGGATGCGGTCAAAAAAAATACTCTCGCTAACCGTTTTATCGATGCGGCTAACGAGTATCTGGGCGCTGTTGGCTACACCGAACACGGCCAGCGCCATGTGTCGCTGGTGGCGGCAATGGCCCACAACACGCTGACGCGCCTTGGTTTTCAGGATCCTTTGCCGGAACTCGCGGGTATAGCGGGATATCTTCATGATATAGGCAATGTCGTTAACCGTCAGGATCACGGGCAGTCAGCGGCATTGATAGCCATGCGTATCCTTAAGGAAATGGGCGCAACCCCCGACGAGATAGCCATCATCATTTCTGCTATCGGAAATCACGAAGAAGAGATTGGTGAACCGGTCAATCCCGTTGCAGCCGCACTCATACTGGCGGATAAATCGGATGTGCATAAAACACGCGTGCGCAATCCTGATCAGGTATCGGTTGATATTCATGATAGGGTTAACTATGCGGCGGAACGGTCGTTTTTGAATGTGGATGGGCAGAAAAAAACGATTTCTTTGGGGCTGACGATTGACACGAAGGTTTCGCAGGTCATGGAATACTTTGAAATATTTATCTCGCGTATGATTATGTGCCGCAGGGCTGCAAAATTTCTTGGTTGCACTTTTGAATTAATTATAAATGAAAGGAAGTTGATTTGATGAGCAAATTACAATGGAAATTTATTTTCACCGCTTTGGTACTCGGCCTGTCCGTTTATTTTCTGTATCCCACATGGGAGTGGTACCGTTCCACGCCTGACGAACGGGCTACCTATGAAAAGCTTAAAGACAAGATTGTCGGTAAAGTGCTTAATCTCGGTCTTGACCTTCGCGGCGGATCACATCTTCTCATGGAGCTGGATGTTTCGAAATTAGACCCCAAACTGGATGTCAAAGATGCCGTGGACCGCGCTATCGAGATCATTCGCAACCGCGTTGACCAGTTCGGTGTTTCTGAACCGCTGATAGCTCGCCAGGGTGAACAATGGATCGTTGTGCAGCTGCCGGGCATAAAAGACCCTCAACGCGCCAAAGATTTGATCGGCAAAACTGCGTTGCTCGAATTTAGAATCGTCGACAACAGTTCCGCCATCAATGCCATAACGGAAAAGATGCGCGACAAGGGCGCACGCATCGAAGAGTTATCCAAATATCCCGAGATTGTCAAACTCATCCCGCCCGGCATGGAGCTTTTTGCCGGTAAAGAAGAACGGTATTATCTGTTGAAATCTACGCCGGAGCTTACGGGCGCCTATCTGGTCAACGCCAAGGTTGAACTGGGCGGCGAGTTTGGATACCCACATGTGTCCATCGAATTCAATAAAGACGGCGGCAGAATATTTTCTCAGGTGACGGAAGCCAATATCGAGCGCAACCTCGCCATCGTTCTTGACGGCGTCGTCCAGTCAGCGCCGGTCATTCGGTCGCGTATTCCTGACGGTAAAGCCATCATAGAAGGCAATTTCACCGGTGACGACGCAAAAATGCTGGCTATGGTCCTTCGCGCCGGCGCCCTGCCCGCGCCGGTACGGGTTATTGAAGAACGCAGCGTTGGTCCGACTCTGGGCGAGGATTCCATTAAATACGGCGTCCTTTCGGCTCTGGTGGGATCGTTGGCGGTTATCATTTTCATGCTGATTTATTACGGTTTCTCCGGCGTTATCGCCAATGTGGCGCTTCTCATAAATCTATTCGTTTTGTTGGGCATGATGGCGTATTTCCATTTCACGCTGACCTTGCCGGGTATTGCGGGTATCGCGCTTACGCTCGGTATGGCAGTTGACGCCAATGTGCTGATTCTGGAGCGTATCCGTGAAGAGCTGGCTGCCGGTAAAACTGCGCGTCTTGCGCTGGATGCGGGATACCAGAAGGCGATGACAGCAATTATGGACTCCAATATCACCACCCTGATAGCTGCGTTGTTTCTGTTTCAGTTCGGCACCGGTCCGGTCAAGGGCTTTGCCGTCACGCTGACGATCGGGCTTACCATCAGCATGTTTACCGCCATCGTAGTGACAAAAATGATATATGATTTCCTTTTTCAGGAACGCATTATCGAGACCATAAAACTTTAATACGCGGAGGATACTGTGCAATTTTCTTTTCTTCACAACACGACCATTGATTTTATCGGTAAGCGATACATCTTTTTTGGTGTGTCGGCGGTGTTGTTTCTTGTCGGGCTCGCATCGCTCATTGCGCGCGGTGGGCCCAATTACAGCATAGATTTCACGGGCGGGATTCTGGTTCAGGTAGCGTTCAATCAGCCGGTAGCCCTTGATGATGTGCGCTCATCGCTCATTGCCGGCGGCATTGAAAAGCTGGAACTGCAAAGCTCGCGCAACGCGGTTATCATCCGCGCAAAAAAACAGGATATCAATCAGGACGAATTTTCAAATAAAGTGATGGGGCTTTTGAAGGCAAAATTTCCCAATAATCCAATCGTGGTTGAACGCACTGAATATGTCGGTCCGACGGTGGGAAAACATCTGGCGACACAGGCGTTTAACGCGCTGGTTTTTTCATTTTTGGGCATCATTATCTATGTTGCGTTCCGGTTTCATTCAAGCATATGGGGCGCCTCTGGCGTATTTGGTATCATGCATGATGTGTTCGTCGTGTTCGGACTTTTCGCTCTGTTCAACAAAGAAATCAACCTTACTTCGATAGCGGCGTTTCTGACCATTGCGGGTTATTCCATTAACGACACCATCGTTGTTTTTGACCGTTTGCGCGAAAACCTGCGCTATCTTGCCAAAGAGGACTATGCGACGGTTATCAATCGCACCATCAATCAGACGCTTTCGCGGACTGTTATTACATCCTTGACGGTTTTTCTGGTTGCCTTGGCGCTCTTTTTCATGGGTGGCGAAGTCATTCATGATTTCGCGTTCGCCATGCTGCTGGGCGTAGTCATCGGAACATATTCATCCATCTATGTCTGCACGCCGCTGGTGTTCGAATGGGAACAGTATAAACGCCGGCGTACGGCGAAGTTTGCAAAGCCCTACAAAAAGTAATGAAAAAAATTAAAAAATTCAAAATAAATTTCCGGCCGCGCGATATTGCCCGGATGCTTAAAACAACGGCGCAGTTGACTGAAGTAACGCCGCAGATCGAAGAAGCGGTACTGCGTGAAATTGCGCGGATAACGCCGCTGGTGGCGACCGCGGCGATGTATGAAACGCAGGCAAAAGATAAATTCCCTGCGGAAATGGTTGCCGCGCCTCCCGATAACTGGGTGGCAGCCAGTGCCTATATTGTGACCATCGGAGAAGGTCTTGAAGGCGATATTCGTGCCGCGCGACAGCGGGACGAAACGATGATTACGAACATCCTTCATGCCATTGCCGTAGAGGGTCTTGATCAATCCGCAAATTTCGTCGCTCGTCTTATTGCTGACGAAGCAAAAGATCAGGACTGCGAGATATCCCGTCAGCAGGTAATCCCATCTGCCGCATGGACCGCCCTGTTCACCATGGTTCCCGGCGACAAGATCGGCGTAACTCTTGCCGGTCCCGACGCATTCCATCCGCTCTATTCGTCCTGCGGGTTGGTGTATTGGCAGCCGATAAAAAAAAGACGCAAATAATAGCTGCCGAAAGTATCTGTTTCTTTCTTCTGTTGTTTCCAAATGTTTATTAATCGTGCCCGCATCCCAAGAATTTTTATTATGGATGATGCAGCACGGAGGTTGACTATCCTCCTATCGTTTTAGGGGGATTTGGTTTTTTATATGATTATACTGTATAACCTCATTTTGCTGATTTGCTTTCCGCTTGCCGCTATCTACTTCCTGTTTTTCCAAAAAAAATACACCTGGCACAGCATTTTTCGCGATGTAATCGAGAGGTTTGGGTACTGGCAGTCGGGTATCCCCGGCGATGAGCGCAAAAAATTGATCTGGGTCCATTGTGCTTCTCTCGGTGAAGTGCGCGCTGTTGAACCCATTCTTAAACAGTTGCGCGATTGCCGAATTTTAATTACAACGCTTACCTGGTCAGGCAAACAGTATGCTCTCGATAACCGTCTAGCGGATGCCGTTTATTTTGTCCCATTTGATTTTAGTATCCTCACCGGGAAGGTCATGGGGGAAATAAAGCCGGCGGCATTAATCCTTATTGAAACGGAATTATGGCCCGGGCTCATGCGTGCCGCCAATAAGAACGGTGTTCCTATTTTTCTTGTCAACGCGCGATTGTCGCTAGGGTCATTCCCCTGGTATCATCTGACGCGGTTTTTTTGGCGCAATGTGGTCCGCATGATTGATCATCTGCTTGCGCGGTCATCGGAAGATGCAGAGCGGCTTATTACGATCGGCTTTGACCCGCAGAAAGTCGTTGTCACGGGAAACATTAAATATGACCGGGTATTCCCGCGCCCGCCATTTACGCGGCAGGATATCGGATTTGCCGCAGCCGATCAGGTTTTTATCGCGGGCAGTATTCGCGACGGAGAGGAAGATATTATCATCGATATCTGGCGGTCGTTGCATGCACGGTATCCGAAACTGCGTTTGATTGTTGCACCGCGTCACACCCATGCTGTATCGGCCGTTGCAGATAAGTTCGCCAAACGGAACATTTTGTTCCGTCTGCGTTCGCAACAACACACTGAATTACCCGCCGGGAATAACGCATCACCTATTGACTGTGTAATAATTGACACCTTTGGAGAACTTTCGTCGATGTACGCTCTTTCAGATGTTGCGTTTGTCGGTGGTTCAATGGTTCGACGGGGGGGGCAAAACCCCATAGAGCCGGCTGCCTACGGCATTCCTGTTCTGTTTGGCAATGATATGAGCAATTTCGAAACGGAAGCAAAAGTTCTCGAGGATTTTGGTGGTGGTTTCCGTATCAACAATAAAGAAGAATTCATTGTTTGTCTCGACCAATTATTGAAAGACCCCGCATCGCGTGCTGTTGCTGGCGCTAAAGCCCTCGCGGCGGTCGAAAGTCAGAAAGGCGCCCTTGCGAAAACGATGCAAGCGATCCGGCGCGTTGTGCCGCTACAATGACTTCTTTCCTTGCACTCATTGGTGCCGCCATTATACGATGCATCGGGTCGACCCTGCGGATACGGGCGGTGAATGCGCGGGCTAACTATACCGGCAAAAATGATGACAATGTTGTTTTCGCTTTTTGGCACGGGGATCAGTTTATTCCGTGTTATCACCACCGGAACCAGCAAGCCGTAATCATGACGAGTTTGTCTAAAGACGGAGCCATCCAGACAGGGATATTGAACCGACTTGGTTTTGTCACCGTCAGGGGATCTTCTTCACGCGGCGGCCAGCGGGCGCTGGTGGAAGCTGTCCGTCTGGTGAAAAAAGGATATTCCGCCTCATTTGCCATTGACGGTCCTAAGGGGCCGTTTCATGATATCAAACCGGGGATCGTTTTCTTGGCGCAAAAAACCGGGCGTCCGCTTATTCCGGTCAGTTCTGTTTCCAAACGGTATAAACTATTGCCGAAAACGTGGGATAAATACCGCTTGCCGCTGCCGTTTTCTTCGGCGGTTGTTGTGTACGGCGAACCGCTGGTCATCGCCCCGCGCGAGACAACCGCACAGGCGATTAGCCGTCTTGGTGCGGCCATGGAAAAAGTGTACGAATTTTCAAATCGCTGGTTTGAATTTACCGATGTTACCGCTTTTCTCGACGCGCACCCCCGGCCGAAAATACTGATTATTCAGCCCAGCAGAATAGGCGATGTCGTATTTACCCTGCCGTCGCTGGCTGCCATCAGAAAACGCTATCCGCACGCATGGATTGGCTGGGTTGTTGACGAACGCTGCGCAACGATACTGGCGGGCAATTCCGATATCGATGAAATTATTATTTTCGACCGTTCAAAACTTTCTCCGTTGTATTTGTGGCGCTTTGCCCGGGCACTTCGGGCCCGCCGGATAGATGTAAGCATTGATTTTCACGGTCTATTAAAATCGGCCATGCATGTGTTGTTTGCGGGTGCGCGGTTTAAGATTGCGTCAGCTTCCACCAATGGCATGCGGGAAATGTCATGGCTATTTTCCCGTGAAATTAAACCATTGCGGGAAGGGGCGCACTGTGTTGAACGCCACCTTGCGGCGGCAGATTTTTTAGATTGCAGTATCAGTGATCCTTCATTTTCGTTGGCTGTCGGGCAGGACGAAGCGGCTCGGCTCTCCGCCCGACTGTCGTCTGCGGGTGTTTCGTGGGATAAACCGGTTATTGTTGTTCATCCCGGCGGCGGTTGGATTTCCCGCCGCTGGTTTCCTGACCGTTTTGCCAAACTCATCAACCGGTTACTGCACGAAACCAGCGCGCAGATAATCCTTGTCGGCGGCAAAGAAGGCGGTGCCGGCGAGCAGGGGCTCAATACGGTCATCACGGGCATGGTGGACTACCCGGGATTCCTTGATTTAACGGGGGCACTGAGTTTGACGGAGTTAGTCGCGGTCCTCAAGCGGGCGACGGTATTTGTCGGCAACGAAGCCGGACCTCTGCATATGGCTACCGCTGCCGGCACTCCTCTGGTTGCCATTCTTGGACCGACGGACCCCAGCCGGACGGGTCCGTTCCGCGGTGCGGCAATTGTCCGTCACGAAATATCCTGTCAGCCCTGCCGCAACCGTTCGTGTAAGGATGTGCGGTGCATGCAGTTGATAACGGTCGACGAAGTGTTCCATGCGGTCACTAAAAAATTACATGAACATACTGATCATTAAACCCAGCTCGATGGGCGATATCATCCAGGCGAATCCCACCGCTGTCGCCATAAAAAAAATATTCCCTGATAGCAGGGTTTCTTGGCTGGTGTTTGATATGTGGTCCGCGATACCGGCACTTTTTCCCGATGTTGATGAGATTATTGTCTGGCGCCGAAAGGGTGGAATCAGGGAATACCTGCGGGTTATCCGAGAAGTGCGGAAAAAAAGTTTTGATATCGTCATTGATTTACAAGGCCTTCTGCGCAGCGCGGTCATCGCGCGGTTCTCCGGTGCACCGACGGTGATAGGCGTTCCCGGTATGAAAGAGGGCAGCTGGATGCTGGTTAAGGAATCAGCACCCGCATGGCGCTCATTTAATGCGGTATGGCGCTCGCTGGAAACCGTGCGCCATGCTGCTGCCCCCGGCGGAATATCAACTATTGACGATGTTGGTGTTGTTGATATGAATGATCTGCGCAAGATATTCCATATTGAGGTTCCTGTTACGGCACAGGAAGAAGTGGCTTCCCTTCTGCGTGAGCACGGCATAGGCAGCAGTGACGCAGTAATCGGGATTGTGCCAACCGCCCGCGGCAAAGCAAAACAATGGCCGTCGTCGTCCTATGTCGCGCTCATCGAGATGCTGCAAAAAAAACATGTTCATGTCAAAATAGTTCTGTTGGACAGCGCGGCAACAGCTCTTACCTATCCGCTGTCCAATGCGGTCATTGATTTGGGCGGCGTCCTTACCCTGCATCAACTGGCTGCGGTGCTCCGGCGCTGCAGTGTTGTTGTTGGCGGAGATACCGGGCCGATGCACCTTGCAGCTGCGCTCGGGATGCCGGTCGTGATGATGTTTGGCGGTTCAGATGTTGCGGAGACAGCACCCCTTTCACCGTTGGCAACTATACTCAATAAAGAATTCCCCTGTTCGCCCTGCCGCGGCGCCGCTGACTGCCGTGTAAAGGGGAAAAAGAGCAAAAAGAAAGAACACTACCCCTGTTTAGAAGCCATTACTCCCCGGGAAGTTTTTGAGGCAATCGAAAAATGGATTCACTGATATTCTTCCATATGAATCAGTTGGGCGATTTGCTCTTTAGTTTACCTGTTCTCGCGGCTGCGCGCAAACAATGGCCGGAGAAAAGAATTTTGAGCGTTGTTCGTCCTGCATTGGGGCCATTGTTGACGGCAAGTGGGCTGGTTGACGGCGTAGTGGTGCGCCATCCCGCCGGGGGCATAGCTGCGTTGCGTTTTGTAGCCCATCTGAGTAAAGAACGGGCTCAGACCGGAGTATTTTTTTCTGAATCACCCGGGTCCATCATAACGGCGGTTGCGGCGGGCATATCCCAGCGGATAGGATTTGACACTGCGTCATTGCGCCTGTTGTTGACCGATACCGCGGCCCGAACCGGCGTCCCCTCGCTGAAAAACAACAAAAATCTGGGCATAAAAATCGGATTGACCGCGATTGCCGATGATTATGCCGGACTCATAACAGTACCCGCCGCAGAGAACGTTGAAGCGTTGCGCTGGTTGGGTGAACAATCTTTTTCCCCTGATCGGGTAGTCCTTCTTTCCCCGGGAGCCAGTCGGCGCCGGCAAGATAAATGCTGGGATGTTTCCCGCTGGACAGAACTCGCCAACCGGATAATTGGCGGCGGACTGCATCCCATACTTATTGGTGCACCACAGGAGCGGGAAGCACTGTCCCGCATCGCCCGTCTTTGTTCGGCTGCGCTGCCGGTGTTTTGTGCCGAAAATGGTATACTTTCGCTGGCGGCACTGATGCGCCTTTCGCGGGTGTTTATCGGTATTGATTCGGGGGCCATGCATCTGGCTGCCAGCGGGGGAACTCCTGTAATTGCCTTGTTTGCCGTTACCGACCCCGCGCAGGTCGGACCACGCCCCGCGTCGCGGCATCAAATCATTAAGCGCGACGCTATGGACGCCATCACCGTGGAGGATGTTTGCAACGCCTTAAAAAATATCCAGGTTTTATAATCGGAATATGTTTGTACGGACTGCTTTTTTTCGTTGCGCTGATTTGGAATGCCGGTTTCAGCGTGATGGGCGTGCAGAACGCTGAAATCACGAAGCTTGTGCTCAGTTCTTTCTGGCCGTATGTATTGTTAGCGCAGATAAAAATATTTGCGGCATATCTGATAATCGGCGCCGTGATTGGATTTTCAGCTGATGTGGTTGTTTGCGGGTTTCGTTCGCGGTTTTTGATGGCCGGTCCCGCATGGATTGCGGGTGTGACCGGATACTTTTTACTGGCCGGCATTCGCGCCTATCCGCAGTTGTATACCGAAGCATTGTACGATCGCGGTGGTTTGCTGCGCCGGATTCAAGTCGTTATTACCCATACGCTTCCCTCCTGGTTTATTCCCGCGTTCGGCATCATATTATTGCTGATCATCTGCGCTGCTCTGGTTAGTTATTTTTCCCGTGCACCGTTTCGGCGGCGAGCAGTTGTTCTCGTTTTTTTTGGGTTAATCCTGGCGATAGTTGCGGGGCGTAGTTTTAAGACCGCCCGGATTATGAGTGCTCACACCCGCGGGACGGACGGGAGTACCGCCACCGTCAATGCATTGCCTGTTCCCAACATTCTTATTCTGGCAGCTGATTCGTTGAGAAACGACGCAATAGCGGACACCCGGCAGGTGCAGGAGATGTCTCGGGACGGCGTAGTTTTCCAACAGCAGTATACTTCTCTCCCGCGCACCTTCCCAGCTATTATTTCTCTGTTGACCGGAAAACTACCGGTTACGCACGGCGTGCGTCATATGTTTCCGTCTAAAAATGATCGGGATCATCGTGCCGGTAGTTTACCCTATGAACTGAGACGCAGGGGATATGCAACCGCCGCAGTCAGCGATTTTGCCGGCGATGTTTTTTCGCGTTTTTCCGCCGGTTTTGATACCGTCAAAGCGCCGTATTTTAATTTCGTTACGCTGATCAATCAGCGGTCGCTTGAAATCCATTTTTTTCTGCTCCCTTTTGTGGCAAATTCTTTCGGGAGAATACTATTCCCCGAACTCAAGGAATCTGCCGCTAACGGCGATCCCTTTCTTTTGGCTGATGAAGCCATGCATGAGATTGCCGTTGCCGGCAAGAAGCCATTTTTCACGATGGTGTTTTTTTCAACGCTCCATTTTCCGTATGCGGCACCCGATCCATATTACCGGGCGCATACTTCCGCTTCGTACAGCGGTCGCTTTAAATATCACAAACCGCCCATACTGGATAATTCAGAACATATGACTGATGACGATATTCGCCAGATTCGGGGTTTATACCGCGGCGCTCTGGACGCGTATGATGACGCCGTCGGCAAGATTATCGCATTCCTCAAGAAAAAAAATCTCTATGACAACACCCTGATTATTATCACTGCCGATCATGGCGAGAACCTCTATGAGAACAACTGGCATATAGGCCATGGCGAACATCTGCGGGGGAATCATGTGGTCAATGTGCCCCTGATAATCAAATTCCCGAAATCTTCACCGGTGGGCTGTCCCGCAATTGTTCCGCACACCATTACTTCGGTAACCCGGGACATCGATATTGAACCGACACTGCTCGACTATCTTGGGATTTCACCTCCGCAGGGAATTGACGGAACCAGCCTCATGCCGCTGGCATTTGGCGAACAATCCGATATGGGTCTTACGGCGTTTTCAGAAACTGGGATATGGTTCAGTGATTTGACCGATGCGTTTTATCAAAAGGAACGCATCATGTATCCCGATATTACCGGGCTGTCGCGAATCGATTTTACCTATAATCTTGAAGTGGTCATCAAAGACGAGTACCGGGATCTCATCAATACTGCCAAACACCGGATGGTCGACGATGGTAGATACCGTTTGATATACGCCCCTACCCGTCAAGGAATGATCTATGAACTCTTCGATCGCCAGACGGATCCCTCTTTTGAGCGCAATCTTGCCGGGGAAATGCCCGAAAAAGTGAGGGAATTAAAGAAGAAACTATTCGCCTATATGACCAAAGACCCCACGATTATCATGAAAAACGAATATGCGGTGCCGCAGCAATGAAAATAAAACGAGCGTTTATTCTTGTTTTTTGTGCGGCAATCGTTGTTTTTGGGGCGTTTTACTTATTATTTATTATCCCCGATGACCGCCGTATCCCGGCCGAGCTTATAAACTTTCAGCCGTGGGAAAACCATCTCCAGAAATGGTATGACTTTACCGAACAATTGCCCCGTGCGGTTGTTACCATGCCCAACGCCAAGCAGACATTGAAACTGCTCAACCGATATCCGTATAAAGAAACAAATCCGTCGCTTCACACCAGTCCGCTGAACATGCATATTTCTCTGGGATGGTTCCCGATGAAAACCGTCCATCGGGACTGCATTGTGGCCGCGGAAAGCATAGTGTACCCGGAATGCACGCTTCCCGATCATGCTTCCCTGTCGTTTGATTACGGCATTATTTCATCGATTAACCGTCAGCTCTTGGGTCCGGTGAGATTTAAGGTTATCATGAAGGGCCGGGACGGTCATGATCAGGTTGTTTTTGATAAAACCGTAGAGCCGATTAAGCCCTACCGGTGGCAGTATTTTGAAAGTTTCTATAAAAATATTTATAAATATCTTTATCCCCGTCTTGAGGAGCGAGACAGCCGCTGGGAAAGTATTTCTATCAATCTCGATGAGTACTCTCGCGGACCGGTCAGGTTTGCATTCATCGCCAATGGCACCGGCGATGTGTCGTCAATAGGTTTCTGGGGGCAGCCGCAGATACATATTCCGGTTACGGGTCCTGCGAAAAAAAATGTCATGCTTATCGTCATTGATTCGATGCGCGCTGACCATCTCGTTTCTGGGCTGTCTCCCTATTTGATACAGTGGTCGCGTCGCGGTGTTGTGTTCGAAAATGCATTGTCTAACGGGAATATGACGAAGCTTTCCGTCAGTTCATTTCTTTCATCCCGGTATCCTTTTGAAATGCCCGAGCTGGCGCAGCATTATGACCTTTCGCAGGCCGATAAAAATACCTTTTACGCCCGTCATTTTCCGACACTGCCCGGGGTATTGAAGAAGCAGGGCTATCGCACTGCGCAAATCGGATCCGTGTCGCTATTTTCTGCCGGGCACGGATTTTCCGCCGACATGGGGTTCGATGAAAGCTGGAATCTCGAACATTCCGGATATAGCCCCCCGCATGTGACGGACTCCGCCATCGACTGGCTGGAAAAACACGGGCAGGAACCGTTTTTTCTTATGGTTTATTACGAGGGGCCGCACGGCCCGTATCGACCACCTTTGCGGTATTTGCTCCAATCCCTGCGGTTAGGCATTCCTGCGATCGGTCGGTGGTGGGATGTCTTGTACCGAGGGGAAATACTCTATCACGATGCGTACCTGGCGCGATTGCGCGAATATCTGGTGCGCCGCGGTCTTGACAAAAATACGACCGTCATCATTACTGCTGACCACGGAGTGGCGTTTCGTTCACAGACATACGATTGGCCAGAAAAATACGGTCCATGGAAAAAGAAGAAAGTATCCTTCCATTCGCACGGCGTTTCCGTAACGCCTGAGGATCTGCATGTGCCGCTGATTATTATAGATCCGCAATGGCCACAGGGAAATGGGAAACCCTCTCTCTCTGCAGGTTCTTCCCGGAAAGAATATGTTCAATTATTAGATTTAGCGCCGACCATTGTGTCGATGTGCGGCGGTACGCCGCCGCGGGATTTCCACGGCAACAGTTTGGTGCCGCTTCTTGCGGGAAAACCGTTTGATGAACCGATAACCTTCCATCAGGGATGGCTCAATTACGGCATTTATCTACAACACCGTTATCTGTACATCCGCAACACCGCCCCACGCGAAGGGTTCCCTCCGGAAACGGTTGTTCCTGAAGAATTGTACGATATTCAATCGGATCCTCTCTGTCTTGACAATAGGGCGGGTAGAGAAACCCCGCAGTTAATCAGCTTGCGTCGCCAGGTCCGTTCGTTCGTGCGTCCGGCGCGGCAGATACGGCTCGGCTTTTCGGGCGCTGAAGGTCAGAGCGCACGGTTAATGCTCACGGTCTACGATCCGCAACCGCGGACATTTGCCGTCGAAATTTCATCAGGCGAATATAAAACTATGGATGTCGGGGATATCCGCAAAGCAGTATTGAGCGGAACGATTAATGGACGCCAGATATCCGCCGTAGATATTTTAGCAGGCAGGAGTGCGCTGCCCCTGGAGACAGATTGTGTGCTTTCGGCGGAGGATTTGGATCTGGCGGGCGGCTGGCCGGATCAGTTCGCGTATCTGCCCCGCCCCCGCCTTGTCATTGGGGTTATTGAAAAAGATATTGATGCAATAGATAATTCAAAGAAAGCTCCACAACAGCTTAAGTCAATGCTTGAACAATGGGGATATATTCATTGAAAATGTAGTAAAATAGGGGTGTTATGACGACTCTGATATACATGCTTAACATTCTGTTTGCAGTGTCCATGCCGGTGACACATATTGTTGGATATGCGGTAGGATTGGTCGCCCTTGCCCTTTCATGGAAGTTCAGGCGGCAATTGGTACGCGAGCCACTTGTCATCTGTCTGTTACTTCTTCTGGCGTATGGAGCCCTACGCACCCTTTTCTCAACTCAGCCGGCGGTCGGCGCTGGAGCCATGTTTGGTTATTTCAGCCACTGGTTACTGCCGCTGCTTCTGGGCTACCTTTTAGCCCGTATATCTCCCGAAAAAACTCCTCGCCTTGTTGCGCTTTTCTCGATTTCATTTATGGTTTTGTTTGCTGTTTCGTTTGTTTCCTACGTGGGGCTGATGCCGCATCATTTTGATATTGCGGGGCTCGGGGATTTTGTCTTGGTTGAAAGCGGACTGTTAAAAGGGTTGCGGTCACATATTTCACTGGCTTCGATTTGTCTGATATTGATATTTATTCATGTTCACTTTGCCCGCGGTCGACAGTTCCGCCGTTTGTCTTTTGTTGTCATTCCTGTTTCGCTGATAGTACTGATATTGACCGGGTCGCGGGGGTATTATATCGCGGGCATATTGTCGTTTGCGGCGTATGGGATTTGGCATGCCTTGTCTACGGGGAAAATTAAACAGTTGTTGTTTGGCGTTGGCATTGCCGTTCTGCTCGCCACGGCTGCGTATGTCGCAGTTCCGGTTTTGCGGGAGCGGCTCAATCATACCGGACCAAGCGACAATAATATTCGGGAGCGGTTGGCATTGTATGATGTGGCAGTGCGCGAAATCAAAGACCGTCCGCTGACCGGTTTTGGGCCCGGTCAGGGAATCAAACAAACCGCCTATTTCGCTCAACTTGCGCTGGACATGCGCACCGTTAACCGTCACCCCCATCTGCATTCATTTTATTTGAATTTTCTCGCCGACATGGGATTGGTTGGGTTTCTTTTGTTTATAGGGATCATATATTTCCTGCTCCGGCGTTTGTGGTGCGCCGGCACATCAGCCGATGCATTCACCGCTGCGCTGGGTCGAGGCCTTTTCTGGGCAATCGCCGGCATTCTGGCGGGGGAATGTTTCGACACGCTCTTGTTGGGCCCTTGGACCGCCATGGAAATATTCTGGCTCTCCGGTCTGGTGCTGGGAAGCAGCATCCCATTAAAGGAACAGACTGTCAGTGCAAATAATTTGAAATAAAGGATTGTGTGTTTATGGTCAGAGTCAGCGGTGCGGTTATCATTCGAAACGGCGTTAAATACGGGTATCCCTTCATAGAGTCGATACGGTCCATTCTGCCGTTGTGTGATGAAGTCGTCATTGCTGTGGGGGATTCTGAGGATGGGACTCGGGATAAGATCGGTGCTCTCAATGACCATCGCATCCGGATTATCGATACCGTGTGGGATATGACACAACGGACCGGCGGGACTGTTCTTTCCGAGCAGACGAATATCGCTCTACGCGCCTGTACCGGCGACTGGATATTCTACATACAATCAGACGAAGCGGCGCATGAACAAGACTTTGAGAACATGCGGGCGGCGATGGATGCCGCTGATAATAATGCCGCCGTCGACGGTCTCTTTTTTGAGTATGTACATTTGTACGGGAGTTACTTTACGGAGCAGGTTGCACGGAACTGGTATGCGCGCGAAGTGCGTTTGATAAAAAACCGTCGGGGCATTGTATCTCATGGCGACGCACAGGGATTCCGTGTCAACGGTGAGAAAATCGTTGCGGCGCCCGCCCATGGCCGGATATTTCATTATGGATGGGCGCGTCCGCCGGAAGTGATGGCCCAGAAAGTAAAGTCCTTTCACGCCCTTTGGCATGATGATCAGTGGATAAAAGACAATTGCGATGGCAAGGAGTTAGAGGCCTATTTCTCGGATCTTGGTAATTTGGTAGAATATAGGGGAACTCATCCCGCGGTTATGGCGGGGCTGATTAACCGCGATGCGGTAGCGTTCATCATGTCGTTGCGTCAACGCTATCTTAAACAACGCTCACTGCGCCGCCTGCTGAAAGATTATATGCGGTCACTGCCGCTAGTAAGGCACTCTAACTTTAAAAAACATGGTTAATTTTCTGCGGTATTCAAAAATCTTCCGTTTGTATGAAACGCTCCAGCCCTTTCTGAAGTATTCTTTGCCTGTGGAAGAGGGGCTTCCGGGGAAGAATATTTTGGTAATCGCGCCGCATCCCGACGACGAAGCCATCGGTTGTGCGGGAGCCGTGCGCAAGCATATCCTTGCCGGCAAAAGAGCCGATATTGTTTTCTGCACTATGGACACCGAAGTCCGCCGCACAGAATCCCGCTTTGCAACAGCGCTAACAGGGTTTGCCGACAGTGAGTACTTTGATTACACCGTTGAGTCATTGGCCCGTCAAAAAGACCTTCCGGCTCGCTTGGGTGCTTTGTGTGAGCTCAAAAAGCCGGACATTATTTTCCTGCCGTTTTACCTTGATAACCATGTTGATCACCGGGCGGTGAACGCCGCGCTGGCGACCATGGCTGAACGGACATCATTTGATTGCATGGTTTACGCCTATCCTGTCTGGTTTCCGTTGTATCCAAATGTGGTCATTGATATCGGCGCCCGCTGGAAAGAGAAAAAAAAGATTATTGAATGTTACGCCTCACAGCTGGCGACGCGTGATTATGTCTGTATGAGCCACTCGCTCGGTCAGTACTGGGCGCAGGTGAAAGGGCATGGTCTTTCAGTTGTCGAGACCTTCTTTCGCGCGTCCCTGCCCACCTATGCGGCGCTGGTGCGAAAGATGCTTTCGTGAAAAAAATCGCTCATATATATTCTTCTTGGACAGCCGGTGGTGCTGAAAAAATAATGCTGTCCCTTGCCGCCGGGCTTGAACGCGCGGGGTATCTTAATTTTATTGTTGCCCCCGGCGACAGTTATCTTTTTTCACAGGCCCGCCGGATGGAAATCGCTGCCTGTCCCATCGTGATCAAGGGTTCGTTTGATCCCATCGGAATCGTTACGCTTTGGCGCATTGTCAGCCGTAATAAGATAGATATCATTCATGCCCACCAGGGGAAAGTATTTTGGCCCTGCATCATCGTCAAAATGTATGCCACGCTACTGCATGTCCTTTGCCCTCGTTCTTACCCGGGCATACCTATGGTCGTTTTTCACCGTCATGCCGACTTGCCGCACCGGTTTTATTCCCGTTGGCATTATACCTTGGCTGATCAAGTTGTGGCAATTTCAAACGCGGTTGCGCAGGGATTGATTGCCCGGGAAAAAGTTGCTCCCGAAAAAATATCAGTGGTCTATAACGGAACGGATTTCGAGCAATTCAGTCCGGCCGTTTCCGGTGAAGCAGTACGGCGGGAATATCATCTCGAAAATACGATTGTCGTTGGTACGGTCGCGGCGATGAATAAACCCAAGGGAAAAGGTCAGGGATATCTTATTGAAGCGGCTGCATTGTTGCGGACCCGGTTTCCCGACGCGCGCTATCTGATAGTCGGCACCGGCGACATCCTTGAAGAGCTTAAAGAAAGCGCCCGCCGGCAGGGCGTCGATGACATAGTTTTTTTTACCGGGTATCAGGAGTCCGTTGAAAAATATATTGCGGCTATGGATGTATTCTGTTTTTTGTCCTGGGATACCGAAGGATTCGGGCAAGTGATGGTTGAAGCTCAGGCAATGGGCAAGCCGGTCATCGGCACTGACATTGGCGGCATCCCGGAAACCTTTAAAAACGGTACTACCGGCATTTGTATTCCTCCAGAAAATACGGATGCGGTGGTATCAGCGATAACTCTGTTTCTTGGAGACCCGGTTCGCCGGCGGGATACCGGGGTTGCAGCGCAATCTTTTGTCCGCGAACGGTTCGGAATGAAGCAGATGATTGATCAGACCATTGCGGTGTACGAACGCCGGTGAAGCAGGTGGCACCGCAGGACAATTCTCAGAGGAGTGACTAATGCCGAAAATATCCGTGTTCGTTATGACATTCAACAACAAAGATAAGATCAAGGATTGCCTTGAAAGCGTAAAATGGGCTGACGAGATAGTCGTGATGGATTCCTTTAGCACGGACGGGACCGTGGAGATATGCCGTCAATATACAGACAGAATTGTCCAGGAAAAATTTGCGGGATTCGGTGCATTACGCAACCATGCGGTTGCCGCCTGTGCGCATGACTGGATACTGAGCATAGATTCCGATGAGCGATGCACGGAAGAACTCAAAGATGAAGTGCTCTCGCTTCTTCAGCGCGGCCCCGACTGCGACGCGTATCTTGTCCCCCGGAAAACCTATTTTCTTGATATCTGGGTCCGCCATTGCGGATGGTACCCGGATTACCGTCAGCCGCAGTTTTTTAATAAACACAAGATGCGCTATAAAGAACAGTTGGTACATGAGGGCTATGAGTTGACGGGGAAGCTCGGTCATCTCAAAGGCCACGCGATTCAGTATCCGTTCCTTAATCTTGAACAATTTCTCAATAAAATGGATCGGTATTCAAGTTTGCGCGCGGAAGAGATGTTTAAGGATGGAAAACGATTCAGTGTTCTCAATATTGTCGTTAATCCCTTAGCCATGTTTTTTCGCATGTTTATTGCAAAACGCGGATTTTTGGACGGCACCGTCGGATTGATGTTGTCGTTGTTGTACGGATACTATTACACCATGATTAAATATGTGAAGTTGTGGGAAAAAACCAGACATACCATTTCATGAAAAAATTGTTGTTGCCGGTATCTTTTGCCTATGCAGCTGCTGTAAAGATTGACCGTGCGTTGACTGCTCAGCGTCATCTCAGTAAACCGGTCATCAGCGTGGGCAATATTACCTGGGGCGGCACGGGGAAAACGCCGGTAGTCATTGCGTTAGCCCGCTATTTTTCTGCCCATAACCGCACCGTTGCCGTTTTGTCGCGCGGATATAAACGCAAAAGCAGCAAAACGCTGGTGGTAAGCGACGGCGCCGGATCGATGGCGTCACCGGAACAAGCCGGCGATGAACCGTATCTTATAGCGCGGCAATGTCCTCAGGCGGTGGTCATGGCGGGGACCGATCGTTTTGCTGCGGGTTCTGAAGCTCTGAGCAAATTCCCCGTGGATTCGTATATTCTTGACGATGGATTTCAACATTGGCGGCTTGCCCGCGATTTGGATATTGTTTGCATTAATGCCGCGGACCCTTTCGGCAATGGGTGCCTTATTCCGGCGGGGAGTTTACGAGAGTCGCCGGCGGCGTTGCGGCGTGCAGGTATTATCCTACTTACCAATGCCGATCGCGTAGACGAAGTACGGCGGACACAGATACTGCGGGAGATACAGCGCAATACCGATGCGCCCGTTTGCTTGACAACGTATGTCCTTGACGGCGTGCGCCGGATAATCGACGGTACGGCACTCCCCGCCGATCGCTACCGCGAACAACCGGTAACTGTTGTTTCGGCTCTGGGTAACAATACAGGATTTGTTCAATCGGTTGCGGATGCGGGATGTGTGATTGCTGATTGCAAGGCATTCCGCGATCATCATTGGTATACGGCCGATGAGCTTAAAAAAATGCAGTCACGAGATAACGGCATCTTTATCACAACTGCTAAAGATGCCGTAAAGCTAAAGTCGCTCTTGTGTAGCTTTTCGCAGACCGATGGGCCGGATAGTTTTGCCGGTCGATGGTACGAATTGGGGCATACCTTGTCGTTTATCGAGGGGGAAAATCTGTGGCAGGAAAAAATAAAGCCGTTTTTGTAGACCGTGACGGCACGCTTATTCACGAACGCCATTACCTCAGCCGCGTCAAGGATATCCGTTTGTTTTCCTGCGCTGTGCCTGCACTTAAAAAGCTCAGAGATGCCGGATTTAAAATTATCATGGTGACCAATCAGTCCGGAATTGGCCGTGGCTATCTTACTGAAAAAAAGCTCCTGCAGATACATGTGCATCTCAATAAACTTCTCTCAGCCGCCGGGGTTCCGTTGGATGGCGTTTATTACTGTCCGCACCATCCTGATGTGGCGTGCGGTTGCCGCAAACCGAAGCTCGGCATGGTGGAACAGGCGCGCAAACGGTTTTCTATCGACCTCAAACGATCGTTTACGATTGGCGACCATGCTGCCGATGTTAAGCTTGGGCAGGCAATGGGGGGGGGCGCTATTTTTGTATTAACCGGTCATGGTCGGGAAGAATATCCGAAGTTGACAGCCAAAGGCGCGAAGCCGGATCATGTCGCAAAAAATATATTGGCTGCTGCACGATACATAACGGCGCATGGCGGTAGTGAGTAAAAGGGGCAAATCCCCCTGTGTCCCCCTTTGTCAAAGGGGGAGAAGATTTAACTTCCTTTTTCATCAAGGGAGATTGTATGAATTCTCTTCCTCTGAAAAGGGAGGGGGAAGATTTAACTTCTTTTGAAAAGAATGGATACGATTCAACTCTCTGAGGGACTCCGTATGAAAAGGCTGTTTATTGCAGCGATACTGAGTGTTTTCGTCGTAAGTTCTTTGTTCGCCGCGGAAGCATTTGTGTGGCGCACAGAGCGGCAGAGTGGGTTTTCACCGCAGGAAACCCTAAAATTCAATGTGCGCTGGCAATTCATTACGGTTGGTTCGGCATCCATGGAAGTGCGTGGCATTGATGCTATCAACGGGCGCCTGGCATATCATATTTATACTGAAGCAAAAACGGCGGCATTCTTCGATAATTTCTACAAGGTTCGCGATACCAATGAATCATGGATAGATATCCAGAGTTTGTGTTCGCTTCAATTTGCCAGTCACATTTCCGAAGCCGGACATAGGCGCGATGAAACGCTGATATTTCATCATCCTCGTCAACAATATAGTATCGTTGAATCGAGCAAGTCGGGGACAACCCCTCTCTGGGTGCAGGATGTCCTTTCAGCGCTCTATTATATCCGGTGCCAAGAACTGGTGGTTGGTAAAGAGTTTTCAGTTGATGCGCAATCAGGCGATAAGGCGTGGCCGTTGAAAGTAAAAGTGCTCAAAAAAGAAAAAGTGAAAGTAGATGCGGGAACATTTGATTGTTTTGTGGTTGAACCGGCTGTGCGGGAAGGGGCGGGGCTATTCCAGGCAAAAGGAAAACTGTGGGTCTGGCTTACCGCTGATGACAGGAAGCTCCCGGTTTTGATGAAATCAAAGATCGCTGTCGGTTCAATCGCCGCCGAACTGGCGGAGATGAAATACTAACGAAATAGTTCATAGAATAATTGAAACTAACAGAGGAGGCGAACATCGTGGCAATAATTGATTTGTCTAAGATAAAACGAGTTTCTCTCAAAAGTCGGCCCAGCAAGGTTGAAACGGGAGCGTTTGCAAAAAAACTTAAAAAACCAGTTCGTTTTAATGATTTTTTTGACGGACTGCCGGATATTCTGGCTGGAAAAAGCATCAAAAATTTGGTAGCATCTATCATCAAAGCCCGCGAAAACGACAAGCCGGTTATCCTGTCGTTCGGGGCGCATGTCATCAAATGCGGGCTGAGTCCTTTGCTCATTGATTTGGCGCGGCGAGGTATCGTTACTGCTTTCGCTTCTAACGGCGCATCAGCGGTGCATGATTTCGAACTTGCCGCGTGCGGCAACACCTCAGAAGATGTTGCCCGCGGTCTTCAGGACGGTTCATTCGGGATGACCCGCGAGACCGGGGATTTTTTAAATCGTGCGGCAAAAAAAGCCCACGAACTTAATCATGGGCTCGGGATGACTATAGGCCGGGAAATTCAGGCGTTGAAACTCCCGCACGGTTCGCTCAGCGTGTATGCCAACGCGTATGCGCTCGGCATTCCCTTTACGGTGCATGTGGCTATCGGGACGGATATTATCTATCAGCATCCGGGGTGCGACGGGGCAGCGTGGGGTGCAGCCAGTTACCGCGATTTTCTTACCTTTGCCGGAACGGTGGCGGAGCTGGGCAACGGTGGCGTACTCATCAATTTTGGCAGTGCAGTTATTCTGCCTGAAGTATTCCTGAAGGCGTTGACGGTTTGCCGCAATCTCGGGCACAAAGCGTTTAATTTTACGACGGCGAATTTTGATATGATTAAGCAGTACCGGCCTCATGAAAACATTGTTTCACGGCCGACCATGAAAAACGGGCAGGGATTCGACTTTATCGGCCAGCATGAAATTATGCTGCCGCTCTTGTATGCGGCGCTCATCAATCGTTAACAGTGGTCATTCATAGTATTGCGAGGACACTATGCAAAATCTTATCAATCTGATACCGAAATTCAAACAGCAACGCATTCTCGTCATCGGCGATGTGATGGTCGACAAGTTCGTGTGGGGGAAAGTGTCCCGCATTTCACCTGAGGCGCCGGTTCCTGTTGTCGAAGTTACCCGCGAGACCCAGGCCCTGGGCGGCGCCGGCAATGTGGCCAGTAATCTGTCCTCATTGGGCGCCACCGTCTATATTGTCGGAGTTATCGGCAACGACGCGGTTGGCGAACAATTAAAGGACGATTTGCGGTCACGCAATATCAATACGGAAAAATTAGTCACCGATCCTTCCCGTCCCACATCGATTAAAACCCGCATTATCGCCCAACATCAGCAAATGGTGCGCGTCGATAAGGAAGTAAAAGGCAGTTTTTCTCCGTCAATCGTAAAAAATCTGGTCGCTGTCATCGAAGAAACAATCCCGCAGGTGCAGGCAGTTATTATTTCCGATTATGGCAAAGGGGTGATTGAACCCATCGTCCTTTCCCGCGCGATAGCGGTAGCCCGTAAACACGGGGTGTGTATTACCGTCGATCCAAAAATAGAACATTTCCAGCGCTATAAGAAGGTCAGTTGTATTACCCCCAATACGAAGGAAGCCATAGACGGCATGCATTGGCGCGATGTGTATGAAGACAAAGATATCGCTGAACTCGGCACAAAGATTTTGAAAAAATTAAACTCTGATTCCGTGCTGGTCACCCGCGGTGAAAAGGGGATGACGCTGCTTGAGCCCAACAAAAAGATTACGCACATCCCGACCCGCGCAAAAGAAGTATTCGATGTGACCGGCGCCGGCGACACGGTGATTGCGACATTGACGCTGGCTCTGGCGGCCAAGGCCTCGTTTGTTGAAGCGGCGGAAATCGCGAATTTTGCTGCCGGTGTCGTGGTGGCAAAGATTGGGACGGCGACCGTATCGCCGGAAGAACTCAAAAAAGCCATTAAAAATTTCAAGTAGTTTCGTGTCAAAAATACATTATTGCTTATGAAAATATGCGCTGTCATTCCGGCTCGGTTTGCGTCCACGCGGTTTCCCGGAAAGCCGCTTGCTCTTATAGCCGGCAAGCCGCTGATTGAGCGGGTGTGGCGCAGGGCGATGCAAGCAAAAAAAATTGATGAAGTTGTTATAGCGACCGATGATCCGCGGATCGCTTCGGTCGCCGAGGAGTTTGGCGCGCAGGTGGTGATGACCTCCGTCAGATGCAAAACCGGCACCGACCGGCTGGCTGAAGTGGCGCGCACGATGAAATCCGGCAGTGATGCGTTTATCAATGTTCAGGGCGACGAACCGTTGATTTCGCCGGTGTTGATAGACCGCCTTGCCGGCGCTCTCAGAAAAAATATTTCTTTACATGCGGTCACTGCCGCGTATCCGCTTGTTCTAGCCGATGACAGTGACAATCCGAATATTGTGAAGGTGGTTCGTGACAAGAACGGAAATGCGCTTTATTTTTCGCGGTCGCCGGTGCCTTTTAATCGGACAAAAAAACCATGTGTCTATCTTAAACATATCGGGATTTACGGGTATCGCCGGGAGTTCCTGCTGAAATGTTCCGCCTGGCCCCGCGGAATCCTTGAAAAAATAGAAGAGTTGGAACAGTTGCGTATCCTTGAAAATGGATATTCGTTGCATGTCGTTATGTCGCCGAGCGATTCTTTCGGCGTTGATGTCCCCGCTGATATAAAGAAGATTGAGCAGCTTTTGCGGCGTCCGCGGAAATAGGCGTTTTTCAAAGACGAGAAACCCTGCCTGCGTACCTGGCCTAGCTGAACTTGAATGAGGTGAGTAATGACTACCAAGTATATTTTTGTGACCGGCGGCGTGGTTTCATCTCTGGGTAAAGGAATAACGGCCGCTTCCGTTGGCTGTCTGCTTAAAAGCCGCGGTATGAAAGTCAATGTCCTTAAATTTGACCCGTATCTCAATGTCGATCCGGGAACAATGTCGCCCTATCAGCACGGCGAAGTGTTTGTCACCGTTGATGGCGCAGAGACGGATCTGGACCTCGGTCATTATGAACGGTTCATTGACATGGAAACCCGCCAGGAGAACAATGTTACTTCAGGGCGTATCTATGAGACCGTGATTTCCGCTGAACGGCGCGGTGATTATCTGGGCAAGACCATTCAGGTCGTTCCTCATATCACCAACGAAATAAAAAGTCGTATGAAACGCTTGGCGCCAGGGTTTGATGTCGTCATAGTTGAAATCGGCGGGACCGTCGGCGACATCGAAAGTTTGCCGTTCCTTGAAGCCATTCGCCAGTTCCGGCTCGATCTTGGTCGGGAAAATGTATTGTACATGCATGTGACGCTCATTCCCTATATCAAAGCTGCCGAAGAAATGAAGACAAAACCCACGCAGCACAGCGTGATGAAACTGCGCGAGATAGGGATAGAACCATCCATCCTCATCTGCCGCATGGAAAAAAATCTGACCGAAGACCTCAAAAATAAAATATCGCTGTTCTGCAATGTCGAGCCGCGGGCCGTCATCGAAGAAAAGGATGTGACCACATCCGTCTACGAAGTGCCCATGGAGCTTGCCGCGCAGAATCTGGATGATTTGATATTGGAATATCTGCATCTCAAGGCGCCCAAGCGGAATATGAAGCAATGGGAGGCGATGGTCCATAATTGCTGTTTTCCTAAGCAGACGGTGACGATTGCGGTAGCGGGAAAATATACCGAACTAAAGGATGCCTACAAAAGCATTTGGGAAGCCCTCAAACACGGCGGCTTTTTTCATGTGGCGGGAGTGGATATCCGCTACATCGATGTTGAACGGGAAGATTTGGAAGAGGAGCTTGCTAAGGTTGACGGTATTCTTGTGCCCGGCGGGTTTGGCGACCGCGGGGTGGAAGGAAAAATAAAGGTTATTACCTATGCTCGCGAAAAGAAAGTGCCGTTTTTCGGTATTTGCCTGGGCATGCAGTGCGCGGTCATCGAGTTCAGCCGCGGCGTGTGCGGGTTTAAGGACGCGCATTCATCGGAGTTTAAGCCGGCGACAAAACATCCCGTCATCAATCTGATGAGCGACCAGAAAAAAGTCACCAACAAAGGCGGCAGTATGCGTCTGGGAGTGTATAAGTGCCGGCTCGCCAAGGATTCGCATGCTCACCGGGCCTACAAAAAAGATCTCATTTTGGAACGCCACCGTCACCGGTATGAGTTTAACAACGCCTATCGTAAACAGTTGACCAAGGCGGGACTATCTATTTCAGGAGAAAATCCTGACAGAAAACTGGTGGAGATCGTTGAACTTAAGGATCATCCCTGGTTTGTCGGCGTACAATTCCATCCTGAATTTCAGTCTCGGCCGGTCAAACCGCATCCTTTATTTAAGGATTTCATCGGTGCGGCTCTGAAATACCGGTCAAAAAGGGATTAGCGTATGGGGCAACGAAAAGTTTCTGCGTCAACAAAACAGAAAACGGTTCTTCTGGATGCCCATGGCCTCTCTATTGCCAACACCCGGCCGCTGGTGCTTATTGCCGGGCCGTGCGTCATAGAATCTGAAGCGCTGACGCTGTCGATTGCCGGTCAGTTGAAAACGCTGGCAGACGACTTGGGTATTCATCTCATATTCAAAGCGTCGTTTGACAAAGCCAACCGTTCGTCAGGTTCGGCGTTTCGGGGTCCCGGTCTGGCCGCGGGGCTCGCCATTCTCAAAAAGGTAAAAAAGAAATTCAATCTGCCCGTACTGACCGATATTCATGAACCTTCTCAAGCGGTGCCGGCGGCAGAGGTTGTCGACATTCTCCAGATACCTGCTTTCTTGTGCCGCCAGACGGACCTGCTGATTGCCGCGGCGAAAACCGGGCTCCCCGTCAATGTAAAAAAAGGACAATTTCTCGCGCCTGAGGATATGGCTCCGGTGACGAAAAAAATAGAATCATGCGGTAATGGAAAGATACTTCTGACCGAACGGGGCACATCGTTCGGCTATCACAATCTGGTTGTGGATATGCGGTCCATTGCAATCATGAAGCAAAGCGGCTATCCGGTCATTTTTGACGCTACCCATGCGGTGCAGCTGCCGGGAGGGCTAGGCGACGCAACGGGCGGCCAGCGCGAATTTATCCTGCCGCTGGCGACTGCCGCGGTGTCGCTGGGTATAGCCGGCGTTTTCATTGAAGTTCATCCGAACCCTGCAGCCGCTTTGTCCGACGGGCCCAACAGTATTGCGCTTTCGTCGGTGCGGGCGTTCCTTCAAAAACTCATGAGTATTGATGTCGTTGTAAAATAAGTGCAATATTCTGCGGCGTTCCCCGTATAGGATGGTGAATTATGAAATGCCCGAAATGCGCGTTTGAAAATAAAGAAACTGCAATAAAGTGTACTACGTGTGGCATTGAACTTCCAACAGTATCCCTGTGGAAGCCCACCTGGCGGTGGCACCTTACGGCGCTGGCCGCCATTTACGGTTTTTTGATCGTTCTCTTTTTCGTTTTGAACATTGTGCTCAAACCGTATCTTCGCCAGATACCCAAAGATATCACGCCGTGGCTGAAGGATACCGTGAAAATTGAAAAAGTCGGATAACACAACGGACTCTATTATGAACATACCCGAGTCACTACGAAAACGCGCACGGAAGATTAAGCTGATTGCCATGGATGTCGACGGTGTTTTGACGGCCGGCGAGATTATCGTGCTTGACCGCGGCGGCGAGATAAAAATATGGAATGTTAAAGACCGTTTGGGATTTCATCTGGTGCATCTCTGCGGAGCTCCGATAGAGATTGCCTGGATTACGGGAAGAAAATCCCGGCAGGTTGCCGAGCAGGCAAAAGAGATGAAAATAGAACACTTGTATCAGGGCTGTATGAAAAAAGCGCCGGTATTGGCCAGTATTTTGAAAAAAACAAAGCTCCTCCCCGAAGAAGTGGTATATATCGGAGATGACCTTATCGATATCCCGGTGTTCCGGATGGTGGGATGGTCAGTGTGTCCCAGCGATGCGTGCGATGAAGTCAAGAGCGCAGTTAATTATATTTCGCCGATTGCCGGAGGCAAGGGGATAGCGCGGGAAGTCATAGAGATAGTGCTGAAATCCCGGGGGTTCTGGGATACGGCGACCCGCGATTACCGATAATGCAAGCGTTTCGCAGGCGGTTGTATGTGGTTGCCGCGGTTTGTTTCGCGCGGGTGATTCAGTTTTTGCCGTACCGCGTCGCCGTGGCGGCAGGCGGGGCGGCAGGGGCTCTGGCGTACCGCGTCATACACAAATCCCGCCTTATAGTTGAACAGCAACTGAAGACGGCATTTCCCGATAAAGACAATGCATCCATTAAACGCATTGCTCGCACCGCTTTCATTAACCAAGGCAAAAATGCGTTTGAGCTCTTCTCGTTCCCCGCGCTGACCGCACAAAAAATCCGCCGCATCGTTCATATTGAGAATAGTGCGGCATTCAAACAGGCGCTTACATCCGGAAAAGGCGTGCTTATTGCGGGTGCGCATTGCGGCAACTGGGAGATGATGGGTGCGGGGCTGGCGGACGCGGGATTCCCGATAAATGTTATCGCGCGCCGCATATATCTTGACGGATTAAACAAGCTTCTTGTCGGGTTTAGGGAATCAAAAAAGGTGCATGTAATCCTTCGTTCTGACGGCGGCGCCGCCAAGCAGATTCTGCGGGGGCTCCGTAATAATGAAGCCATTGCCCTGCTGATAGATCAGGACACGGATGTGCAAGGGGTGTTTGTGGATTTTTTCGGTCGTCCTGCATGGACGCCGTCGGGGTTGGCGTCATTGGCGCTTAAAACCGGCGCGGCGGTGATTCTTGCGCTTGATGTGCGGGAACCTGATGATACCCATCGCGTTGTTATTACCGGACCCATCTCTTTTGAAAAAACCGGTGACGGAGAAAAAGATATAACGGTGGCCACGCAGTTAGTTACCCGGCACATAGAAAGCCATATACGGCAATACCCCGAACAATGGGTTTGGATGCATGAGCGATGGAAGACGAAATTGTCATGAACATAACCAAACAAGATAAAATTCCTCTGCGTTCCGGTTCTTTTTTGCCCATCATACTCTTGTGCGGATTAGTCATTGCGGGGGGGTGCGCCAAGGAGCCCGCGTCAAAAACATCAATTGAAGTGCCGCCCATACCTGAACAGGCAATTGAACAGTTTACCGTTACGGAAACGGAAGCCGGGACGCCTCACTGGGTCCTTAATGCGACATCGGCGCAGATTAACGATATAACCAAAAAAGCTGTCCTGCAGTTTCCCCAAATAAAGTTTTACGAAAAGGGCGCCTATGTGTCAACCCTGGTCGCCGCCCGCGGGGTGATTAATACTCAGAATTATGATATTATGGGAGAAGGCGCGTGCACGCTCGATACCGCCAAGGGCGAGCACCTCGACACGAGTGATTTGCGGTATAAATCGGACACCAAAAGGATTACGACCGATGCGCCTGTCAAACTGATAAAAACCGATGAAATTATATACGGCACCGGCATGGAAGCGACGCCTGACCTTGAAACGATTATCATAAAAAAACAGCGCGTGGAAATGCGGCACCGGGAAGAAAGTAAATAATTGGTGCAGTGCAGCACAATTAAGGAATACAATGTCGTTGCGCGATATAAACTATTTTCTTGATAGGGTTGTTCGTGGTTGATGGCCGAAAGAACAATTCATGAAAAATATATTTGTGTACAGACAATCTTTCTCATTTTTTCTTATTTTTTTTGTTTTTTCCGCGTCGTTGTTTGCCGCGATTGCCGACAATGAGCCAAAGACCATCATTACGGGCGATCAGATGGAAATCACCAGCAAAGGGCAGATGGTAGTTTTTTCAGGCAATGCAAAAGTAGTCCGGGGAAAAAATGTGCTTGTTGCCGACCGTATAGTTCAAGATAAAAAAGTTAATCGGGTTGACGCTTACGGGAATGTTGATTTCAAGACGCTTACACAGGCAAACGAACCGGTATGGGGAACTGCCCAGCAAGCGTCATACAGCCCGTCCGCGGGAACGGGCGAGTTGTTACATGGGCCTGCGTCAATAATCTATTGCGCGGCAACATCAACCGCCCCGCTGAAAATGATTGCGGAAAAAATTACTTTTAATCAGGGCACGGAAGAGATACATGCTTGCGGCAATGTGGAAATTATTTCGTCCTCTGCCTGCGCATACGGGCCCAATGCGCTCCTTATGCAGAAAACCAAGTCGGTCGTTATGACGAAAGTTGTGGTACAGCCGGAACTGGTATACACCGACCCCACGCAGCCCGGCCGCTATAAAGCCGATAAAATTATCGCTTATATAGAAAATAAGCATGTGTTTCTTGAAGGCAATGTCGCCGGCAAGGTGCGCATGAAGGAAAAAGGAAAATAACGATGATTCTGTCGAGCAAGAATTTAAGAAAACAATATAAGCACCGCACGGTTGTAGACGGGGTCAGCATTGCCGTCAAAGAAGGCGAAATAGTGGGACTCCTCGGGCCCAACGGGGCGGGGAAAACAACAACTTTTTATATGACAGTCGGATTAATAAAACCTCTGGGCGGGCAGGTGATGCTTGATGATACCGATATTACCAACTGGCCGATGTATGAACGCGCGCGGGCCGGCATCGGGTATCTGCCGCAGGAACCGTCCATATTCCGGCGGATGACGGTAGAACAGAATTTGATGGCCATTGCCGAGATGCTCCCCCTGACGCCGGAACAGCGCGCTGAAAAAGTTGAACGACTCTTAAAAGACCTCGGGCTGATTGCCCGCCGCGACCAGCAGGCGGTGACGCTTTCCGGCGGCGAAAAACGGCGCTGCGAAATTGCCCGGGCGCTGATAACCGATCCGAAGTTCCTTCTGCTCGACGAGCCATTTGTCGGGATTGACCCTATCACGGTGGCGGACATTCAGGGCATTATTGCACAGCTCAGAGACCGCGGGCTCGGGATACTCATCACCGACCACAATGTCCGCGAAACGCTGGACATTATTGACCGGGCGTATATCATCTATGAAGGCAAGATTCTTTTGGAGGGGAACGCGCGGGAACTTTTGGAAAATACGGAAGCGCGCCGCGTGTATCTGGGCGAGAATTTCCGCATGTAGTTTCTGGGATGGATATCCGTTAAGAAAATGCTATACTCTATTGTCGCATACACAATAACTCAAAAGGGGTGATTGCATGCAGATTAACATTACGGCCCGTCATTTGAACCTTACTGAGCCGCTCGCTGATTATGTGAGGAAAAAAGTCGAACGATGTGAACGGTATTTCGATCATGTCGCATGGGCGCAGGCAATTTTGTCGGTTGAAAAGTACCGTCAGGTCGCGGAAATCGTCATCCATGCCGGAAAAACTATTTTTCGCTCGAAGGAAGAATCTATTGATCTCTATGCCGCGATAGATCTTGCCGTCGATAAAATGGATAAGCAGTTAAAAAAGCACAAAGAAATATCCAAAGTCCACCGGAAAGAAAAATCACTCAAGTCGAAATCTTCTAAAGCCCTCCTCCAGCAAACAGGCGACATCTTTTCTTACGGTGACTCTGCAAACATTAAAAATAAAATCAGTGAAGTTAAGCGGTTTGATGTTAAACCGGTAACCTTGGGAGAAGCCATCAGCGAGATGGATTTGCTGGGCTACTCTTTTTATATGTTTATGAACGCCGATTCAAACCAGCTTAATGTGATGTATCGTAAAGACAACGGTTCACTGGGTTTAATAGAGCCGGAAATTTAAGGAGAAAGCAGATGAAAATTTTGGATTTCTTGTGCAAAGACGCTATTACGGTTGCCCTGAAAGCCACCGATAAAAAAGCTGCTATCATCGAGCTGACTGAAATGCTTGCCAAAGCAAAAAAGCTAAAAAAAGCGCCTGAAATCATTGAAACGGTACTTGAACGGGAGAAACTTGGTTCGACAGGTATCGGACAGGGCGTGGCGATTCCTCATGGGAAGACGGATATTTTGACAGAACAGATCGGTGCGTTGGGGATATCTCAAAAAGGAGTGGAGTTTAATTCCTTAGACGGCGAGCCGGTTCATCTGCTGTTCTTGCTGGTTGGCCCCGCCGATACTGCCGGGCAGCATCTTAAGGCCTTGTCGCGCATATCGCGGCTCTTGAAAGATCGCTTTATCCGTCAGGCGCTTCGTGAATCAAAGACAGTTGCCGAAGCGGTTGCTATTATCGAACAAGAGGATGCGTATTAATGCCGGGAATTACCATCGGCAATATCCTGCAGGAGAAAAGCGAAGACCTGAAGTTGACGGTGCTCAGTGGGGCTGAAGGACTGGGACGCTATGTCAAGGTCTCAGAAATAAACCGACTGGGACTTGCGTTTACCGGGTATATGGAATGTTTTCCTCAGGAGCGCGTTCAGATAGTCGGGTTGGCCGAAAATTCTTATCTTGAATCCTTGTCGTCAAACCCACAACAAACAATATTAGAAAAAATATTTTCCTATCCGGAAATCCCCTGTGTCATAATTGCCCGCGACCTTGAGCCCCTGCCCGCAATGATTGCGGCGAGTGAAAAGTTCAATATTCCTCTGATTCGCACATCGCTGATGACCTCTCAGATAGTCGGCGAGATGATTTTTTATCTCGAAGACAAGCTGGCGCCGGTAACGAATATTCACGGCGTTCTGGTAAGCGTGTACGGGCTCGGCGTCCTCATCCTGGGTGAAGCCGGTATCGGCAAATCAGAGTGTGCGTTGGAACTGGTGAAGCGGGGGCATATGCTTGTTGCCGATGACGCGGTAAAAATATACCAGCGTTCGGGCGGCATAATTGTCGGGCGCGGGGAAGAAATCATTCGTCATCACATGGAAGTGCGCGGGCTGGGGATCATCGATGTCAGCAGTTTGTTCGGCGTCGGATATACCCTTGAAGAATCGCGCGTAGAGCTGGTTATCCGCCTTGAACACTGGAGCATGAATCAGGAATACGAACGGGTCGGCATTGATGAATCATATGCGACTATTTTGAAGATTAGAGTACCGGAAATTACGCTGCCGGTCGGCCCGGGAAGAAATCTGGCTGCACTCGTTGAAATCGCCAGTTTAAATCAGCGATTAAAAAACAAGGGGCATCACAGTGCTCAGGAACTCAATGAGAAACTTATCAAGATGATGGAAAAAAAATAAATCATGGGTGCGAAAACATCTCTGTATATCATCACCGGGTTGTCAGGGGCAGGCAAAAGCCAGGCGCTAAAAATACTGGAAGACCTCGGATTCTTCTGCGTTGACAATATCCCGGTCGAGCTGGTGCCCCGCTTTGCAGATTTGTGTCAGCAGATGCGCGGAAAGCTTGAGCATGTCGCGCTGGGGATAGATATCCGCGCCGGAAAATCGCTTGAACAGCTCGGTGCCGTTCTGGATGATTTGACGGCTAAAAAGATTCTTTACAAAACCCTCTATTTCACCGCCAATGACGAGACCCTTCTTCAAAGATATTCGGAAACCCGGCGCCGCCATCCTTTGGGCAAACGCCTGCTGGACGCTATTAGAACCGAACGGCGGATGATGGACAAAGTGCAGACATTATCCGACCAGGAGATTGACACTTCGTTTTTGACGCTCGGCGAGTTAAAAGAAATTCTTGCGACAGAGTTGTCTATATCAAAAACCGATGCAATGACCGTGGCCGTCATGTCGTTTGGTTATAAATACGGGCTGCCGATCGATGCCGATCTGGTATTCGATGTCCGGTTTCTCCCTAACCCCAATTATGTGCACGAATTGCGTGCGCTGACCGGCAAAAACATCCCGGTTAAGGCGTATGTGCAGAAGCAGAATCTCTATAAAGAATTTTTTCAAAAGATTTCCGGGTTGATAGATTTTCTTTTGCCCAACTACTGTACGGAAGGCAAAAGCTATCTCACCATTGCCGTCGGATGTACCGGCGGCAGGCACCGTTCAGTGGTGGTTGCGGAGCATCTTGCCGGACATATCCGTGCGAATTTCCCTGTACAGATATTCCACCGTGATGTTGACCGCCGCCGACTTCCGCGGTCTTCGCCGTCGAACAGCGGTATTATCGGCAACCTCCGTAAATTATCGTCGCACAAGGTCTCCCGGCCGCGCTGACAGGGAAATGTCCGTTAGAGTTTGAGTGTTTTTTTACTGCCCCGCCCCCGGTTGTCATTCCCGAGGGTTTCATCGGGAATATGGTTTTTGTATTGTAACGATATAACACCGTATCATCGTTAGCCCCATGAGAATATTTTGAGAGAAAGCGGCATATGTGTGACTAAAAAATATAGTGACCGGTTTGCTGATTGCAAGATTGTCGTTCTCGGCGGCGGCACAGGGCTTTCATCACTTTTGCGCGGATTGAAACAGTACACCAGGAACATTACCGCTGTCGTGGCGGTGACCGATGACGGCGGCAGTTCAGGGACCCTTCGGCGCGAACTGGGCGTATTGCCGCCGGGCGATATTCGCAACTGTCTGGTGGCGCTTTCCGAGCAGGAAAATCTGATGTCTCAATTGTTTCAGTACCGGTTCCCCGCTGAGGGGTCTCTGGCAGGACATTCATTTGGGAATCTGTTCATTACTGCCATGTCGTCTCTGGCTGGCGGTTTTGACGGCGGCATTGCGTATGCAAGCAAAGTTTTGGCGATTCGCGGGGAAGTGTTGCCGGCAACGCTGAGCCCCGTTACGCTTCAGGCTGTTTTGGCTGACGGAAAAATTATTGACGGCGAGAGCAATATATCCCGCAGCAACGCGAAAATACGGGAAATCTGTATTCGTCCCGGGCCGCCGCCGGCAGGTCCGCGGGTTCTTGAAGCGATTCGCTCCGCTGACGCAATTGTCATCGGGCCCGGATCATTATACACATCGATCATTGCTAATTTTTTGGTACGCGGGATTGTTTCTGCGCTGCGCCGGGCGACGGTGCCGCGGATATATGTCGCCAACATCATGACACAGCCGGGCGAAACATCCGCTTATTCGCTGGCGGATCATGTCGCGGCGCTGGAAAAGCATGCGGGCGGTCGCATGGTCGATTTTGTTGTTGCAAACACCGCGAAACTGCCGCCGGTACTGGCGCGCCGTTATGCGCGGGAAGAATCATATCCTGTGGTGGTGAATCTGCGGTCCGGCAGGGGAATAAAGGTCGTTAAGGCCGACCTTCTTTCGCGGGTCGAATATGCCCGTCATGATTCGGAAAATCTTGCCGCAGCTATTTTTTCCGTTATATCAAAGCACGCAAGCCCCGCTCCGGGGAGACGCCGTGATTAATATCATTGTTATGACACACGGAAACCTCGGGCAGGAGTTGGTCAATACGGCAACCCTGATTATCGGTCGGCAACCGGGAGTAATCGTTCTTGCGCTTTCAGGACAGGACAGTTTGTCAACGATCACCGCAAGAACGGGCGATATACTCAAGGGCATGCCGGAACAGGACGGTACGCTTATTTTTACGGATATGCTGGGCGGAACCCCCTGTAATGCGTCGCTTGCTTTTGCCGCCACCTACCCGATTGAAATCGTTACCGGCGTCAATTTATATATGCTGATTTCAGCGTGCACCAACAGAATGTCGATGAATCTTCAGGACGTGGCGGCAAAGGTCATTGCAGACGGTAAAAAAAATATTGCCAACGCAAAAGAAATCTTCTTGAAACGGATACAATAAAATGCCTATTATGCTGACGCGTATCGATGATCGTCTCATCCATGGACAAGTTGTCGAAGGGTGGGTCAAAGCTATTGATGTTAACCACATCATTGTCATTTCCGATGAAGTCGCCAATGATAAGATGCAGCAGGCGTTACTGAGCATGGCTGTACCGTCGTCCATTACCGTTACGGTACTGTCTATCGATGATGCTGCGCGGGTACTGCAAGAAAACAAATACGCCAAAGACAATCTTTTGCTGCTCTTGTCTCGGCCGGCGGATGTTGTGCGGCTTCTGTACTATGGGGTCGCTATTACTTCAGTCAACCTTGGCGGAATGCATTACTCGCAGGGGAAAACACAGCTTCTGCGCAACTTGTCGGTCAATGAAGCCGATGTGGACGCTTTATTTGCGATTAGCGCTAAGGGTGTAGAGTTGGAAGGGCGGATTCTGCCGCGCGATGAGCGCATTGATGTCATCGAAATCTTACGCGAAAAATTCAATCGCTAAGACAGAGGAGCAGATGGTCTTGAAAAACAAGGTTTATTTTATTCTGGGTATTCATAATCATCAGCCGGTCGGCAATTTTCCCGAAGTTCTGGAAATGGCCTACCAAAAATCATATTTGCCCTTTTTGACGGCAATGCAGCGTCATCCTTCTCTTAAATGGGTACTGCATGCCAGCGGAATTTTATGGGATTTTTTCTGCGCGGAGCACCCTGATTATGTGAGCAAAGTCAAAGTCATGGTAGCAGCGGGACAACTGGAGTTAATGACGGGTGGCTATTATGAACCGATTATGTCGGTCATTCCGGACCGCGATAAGCGCGGACAAATACAGAAAATGACGGCGTTTATTGCTGATACATTCAAAACTACGCCGCGCGGGTTGTGGTTGGCGGAGCGGGTGTGGGAACCGGGCTTGGTCAAGCCGCTGGTTGAAGCCGGCGTCAACTATACGGTTGTCGACGACGCTCATTTCGCCGCCGCCGGCATGGATGTTGAATCGCTCAGGGGTTACTATGTGACCGAGGACCAGGGCGTCAAACTGAATATTTTTCCGATAAGCCAGCGGTTGCGTTACGGCATTCCGTTTCAGGTGGTTGAGAAAAGCATTGAGTACTTTGGTTCGGTTGCGGCGGCTGGCGGCAATCCGGTTTTAGTGATGGCTGACGACGGTGAAAAATTTGGATTGTGGCCTGAAACCTACAAACATGTTTACGAAGACCACTGGCTTGAAAACTTTTTGTGTGCACTTGAACACAACAGCGAATGGATAGAGACAACCACATTCGGGGAATATCTCGATCGTTTTCCGCCGGTTGACCGGGTATACCTTCCGACCGCTTCATACTTCGAGATGTCCGAGTGGACACTGCCTGCCGCGGCACAGGAAGAGTTTGAGTCGGTGGTAAAGCAATTTGAACACCAACCGCGGGTCGCACGGTTTTTGAAAGGCGGGTTTTGGCGTAATTTCTTGACGAAATATCCTGAATCAAACACTATTCATAAACGCATGTTGGAAATAAGCAATCGTATTGAAAAAGCCCGTGCCGACGGTGTCGATCAAAGTAAACTGACCCTCGCGTGCGATGCGTTGTATGCCGGACAGTGCAATTGTGCCTATTGGCATGGCGTTTTTGGCGGGTTATATTTGCCGCATCTGCGTACCGCGTTGTACCGGGAGTTGATCGCTGCGGGTGTCGCACTGGATGTCGTTGTAAAAAAGAAAGCAGGATTCCGGACGGCTGACATCAATTGCGACGGAATCGACGAAATCATCTATGAAAGCAAAACGCAAAATCTGTACTTCGCACCGGCTGCCGGCGGCACGCTGTATGAGTGGGATATTCTTGGTGCGAAAATAAATCTGCTCAATGTTCTTACGCGGCGACCCGAGGCGTATCATCAGCGGTTGCGTGAATTTCTCGCTCACCCGCCTCGCGATGAGCAGGGAATTAAGACCATTCATGACATAGTCAAAGTAAAAGAACAGAATCTTGATCAGTATCTCCGCTACGATTGGCACCGGCGCGTTTCCCTGACTGACCATTTCATTCACCCGTCGACGAAACGAGAAGATTTTAAACGGGTTCAGTACGGTGAGCAGGGTGATTTCGTGCTTGGTTCCTATGACGCGCGGTGTACTGCGTCATCGGTCGTTTTGTCGAGAACCGGGACGGTGTGGGAACATGATCGTCCCTGTCGTATTCATCTGGAAAAGACCGTCACCCCCCGAAACGACGGCATGAAGATTGCGTATGTACTGGAAAATCTTGACGATAAAGAAGTTGCCCTTGTTTTTGCGCCCGAGTATTGTTATGCGTTTTCATTCGGTACTGATCAGGACGATGCGTTATTGAATCAACAGGTTGCATGGACGCGGCGGGATGATCATTTCAAGGTACGTGTTGACATGGGCTGGTCTGAGCCGGCGGATATGTGGGTATTTCCGCTCGAAACGGTATCTCTGTCGGAAAGCGGATTTGAAAGAACCTATCAGGGGACTGTCGCTGCAATTATCTTTAGGCTGGTTTTGCCGGCACACGCACGGCATACTCTCGCAGTTGAAGTATCGGTGAAATAATGGAAATATTCTATTTAATTCTGCTTGCGGCGATTATCAGCATCGATATAACTGCCTATGGACAGTTTATGGTCTCGCGGCCGATATTCTGCGCGCCGTTGTTCGGCTGGTTGCTGGGTGATATTCAGACCGGGTTGTGGGTGGGGATGCTTATCGAGCTCATCTGGGTCAGCGTTATTCCTATGGGGACAGCCGTACCCGTTGACGCGACATCCATAGCCATCCTGACGCTGATCTGGAGTTTATCCACCTTTCCCGGGCAAAAATCTGCAGTTATCACGGCAATGGTTTTTGCCGTTCCTGCCAGTATTTTGTTTCGCAAGCTGGACATTCTTTCCCGGATGTACAATGTTCGGGTTGCCCACTGGGTTGAAGAAGGGGTTCTCAACGGAGAGCCCCGACGGCTTCAGTACAGCGTCTATCTGGGCATACTCCTTTTTTTCTTCAAAGCCCTCGCCTTCTATGGGGTTCTTGTTTTTCTGGGTATGGGGGTAATGAGGGTCGTCTTTCCCCAGCTGCCCAACGCAGTAATCGCAGGATTTACGACATCGTGGCGCCTGCTGCCTGTTGCCGGGTTCGGCATGTTTCTCGTCAATTTTTGGTTTGGCAAAGTGTTGGGGATTAATAAATGAAAATACGGGATTTTATTTCTGTTTTCTTGCGATCCTTTGCTCTGCAGGCGGTATGGAACTTTGAGCGGATGCAGAATATTGGCTTTGCCTACGCATTGCTTCCCGCACTCACCGCGCTCTATCCGGACCCGCGCAAACGCACTGAGGCACTGATGCGGCACCTGGAATTTTTTAATGTGCATCCGTATATGGTCAATATTATTTTGGGCACGGTTATACGCACTGAACAAGAGATCAGCAGCGGCAATACTTCTTTGACAGAAACGGTAAACAATACGAAAAACGCCATGGCGGGGCCGTTGGCAGCGATAGGAGATGTTTTTTTCTGGGCGACCTTCCGCCCGTTTATGGTTCTTGTTGCCGTCGGCATTATGCTGGCGGTACTGCGGTTTAATCTGGACAGGTTCCTGCCGTTGGCGCCTTTGTTTTTTATCGTTGTGTACAATGTTATTCAGATTGGATTTCGCCTCATCAGTTTTCTTGCTGTGTACCGAAGCCATGAAGCAATCGTGCTGGTAATCCAGAATATGAAGTTTCAGAACATGCTGGACCGTATCCGGTTTCTCGGCATGGCGACGCTCATTAGCGTCATGGGGTTTTACTTCATCTCGTACAGCCGGAATATGTATGATGGCACCTGTTTTCTGCTGGTATTTATGGGGTCTATTTTTATGGGAAGCACCAAACTGCCGCCGGCGGTGGTATTTTATGCGGTACTGTTATCAGGAGTGGTTATGTATATGATACGAGGGTATGGATAATGCAAGAAATGACGACGACCATCAAGAACAAGTTGGGACTTCATGCGCGGCCTGCTGCTATGGTCGTGCAAACAGCCGCCCGGTTTAAATCGAAAATCAAGATTATCAAAGACGGGCAGGAAGTTGACGGAAAAAGCATCATGGGCATTATGACGCTGGCTGCGGGTTTTGGTTCGCAGGTGCGTTTTATCGTCGTTGGAGAAGATGAAGTTCAAGCGCTTGCGGCTCTTGCCGAAATGGTAGACCGCGGGTTCGGGGAAGAATAGGAGAAATGGCATGGTAGAGAAATTAAGTCAGGTATTGCACGGGATTGCTGCTTCTCCGGGGATTGCTATCGGTAAAGTGTACCTCATGGAAGACGATGACTTTGCGTTAGTCCAGCGCGAGATTACTAAAGATGAAACGAAAAAAGAAATAATCCGGTTCAAGGAAGCCCTGGCAAAAACACGCGCCGATATGTTGGCGACACAGGAAAAGATACTCAAGACGCTGGGCAAGGAGTATGCGCGCTTGGGATCGGCGTACCTTTTGATTTTGGAAGACCCGCTGATAACCCGCGATGTCGCAAAAAAGATTAGTGAAGGCGTTAACGCCGAATATGCTCTGTACCGCATTATCGAAAACGTGGTCCGCTCGTTTGAAATGATCGACGATGAGTATTTCCGGGAACGCAAGCACGACATACAGGATGTCGGTAAAAAGATTCTCAGCCATTTGCTCGGCAAGGAAAAACGGTCGCTGGCCGGGATGGCTGCGCAATCCATCGTTGTTGCTCATAATCTTACTCCTGCCGACACGATACAGATGCGGGAAAATTTAGTACGCGGTTTTGCCACGGACATCGGCGGACGCACATCGCATACCGCCATTGTTGCCCAAAGTTTGGAAATACCCGCGGTGGTTGGGCTCAAGAATGCAACCGCTCAAATGCGGGATGGTGACACCATTATTATTGACGGAAACCAGGGGTTGGTTCTGCTTAATCCTCCCCCGGAAATGATTGAAAATTATAAACGGGAACGGGAGATACAACTCGCGCAGGTGAGGGAGCTGGAAAAACTGCGCGACCTGCCCGCGCAGACGCTTGACGGACACCGGGTGATGATTGTTGCCAACATTGAAAACCCCGATGAGATAAAATCGGTGCTCAACCACGGCGCGGAAGGTGTCGGTTTGTACCGCACAGAATTCCTCTATTTCAACCGGACAACCCTTCCGACGGAAGAGGAACATTATGAAAACTACCGCCGCGTGGCACAGAAGATGCTGCCGTACAGCGTCATTATTCGGACCATGGATATCGGCGGGGACAAACTCGCTCATTTTGATTTGGAAGGGTTTGCCGAGGAAAAGAATCCGTTTATGGGGTTGCGAGCCATCCGGTTTTGCTTAAAATACCCCGAAGTATTCAAAACGCAGCTGCGGGGAATATTGCGGGCGTCCGCAGACGGAAAAATAAAGATAATGTACCCCATGATTTCGGGGGTTGCGGAACTCAAGGCGGCCAATAAAATATTGAACGCGGTTAAAGAGGATTTGCGCCGTGAAGGCAAACCGTTCGATGAAAAGATTGAAGTCGGTTCGATGATAGAAGTTCCTTCCGCGGCGGTGACCGCCGACCTGATCGCCCGTGAGTGCGATTTTCTTTCTATCGGGACCAATGACCTCATTCAATACACCCTTGCGGTTGACCGTATCAATGAGAATGTGGCGCAAATGTATGAGCCGCTGCATCTATCCATACTGCGACTCTTGAAAACCATCATTGATGCAGGACATAACGCCGGCAAGTGGGTGGGGATGTGCGGCGAAATGGCCGGGGACCCCAGTTTTATTAAAGTGCTCCTCGGGATGGGTCTTGACGAGTTCAGCGTGGCGGCGGTCCAGATTCCTAAAATTAAGAAAATTACGCGCTCGTTGACGATGCTTGAGGCAAAAGAATTGGTGAGCGATATTTTCTCATCTGACGATAACGAGTCGATTGCTGACAAGATTAAAAAGCATGAGTTTAAAATCACCAAAAAATAATCGGCCATTCGAGGTATTCATTGGAAATCAGAAATTTCTGTATTATTGCGCATATCGATCACGGCAAAAGCACGCTGGCTGACCGGCTCCTTGAGTTTACCGGTACCATATCCCTTCGTGAAATGAAGGACCAGATAATGGACGGTATGGAGCTTGAGCGAGAGCGCGGCATCACCATCAAGGCGAAGGCAGTCAGGATGCAGTACACTGATCCCGCCGGGACGCAGTATATGCTCAACCTTATCGATACCCCCGGACATGTTGATTTTACCTACGAAGTTTCACGGGCTCTTGCCGCGTGCGAGGGGGCTCTTCTGGTGGTTGATGCGTCCCAGGGTGTCGAAGCGCAGACACTTGCCAATACTTTCCTGGCCCGCCAGGCGAAACTAAAACTGATACCCATTATCAACAAAGTAGATCTTCCTACGGCCGACGTGGACCACACCTACCAGCAGATCCATGACGGCCTTGAGATCACCGATGAACCGATCCTGGCCAGCGCCAAATCCGGCATCGGTATCAAAGATATCATCGAAGCCATTATTCGCGATATACCTCCGCCGACGGGCAGCGCAGCGGACCCGCTTTCGGCGTTGATCTTCGACTCCTCCTATGATTCATATCGGGGCGTTATCATAATCTGCCGGGTGTTTGAAGGCGTGATAAAACCGGGTATGAAAATAACGTTCATGTCGTCATTGGCCGAACATGAAGTGCTGGAAGTCGGTTATATGAAGCTGAAAATGTTCCCGGTCTCTCAGCTTTCGGCGGGAGAGGTCGGTTATATTGTCGCCGGCATCAAAGATATTCATGATGTCAAGATCGGCGACACAGTGACGGAAACCGCGCGCCCGACATTGCGCCGCCATCACGGTTACAAGGAAGTTAAGCCGTTCGTCTTTGCCGGGATGTACCCGCTTGCTTCTTCGGATTACGATCTGCTGAAGAAATCGTTGGAAAAGCTGCGCCTCTCCGACTCGTCGCTGATGTATATGCCGGAGACATCGGTCGCGCTGGGTTTCGGGTTCCCTGTGGATTCCTCGGATCGCTGCACCTTGAGATCGTCAAGGAGCGTCTGCTGCGCGAATTCGACCTGGAACTGTTGATAACCTCGCCCAACGTCATCTACCGGGTAACTACGATCAAATCGGTGACTGAGATCGATAACCCTGCTCGATTTCCTGACTATGGCGACATTATCCAGATAGAAGAACCCTATGTGCTCGCGACCATTATCTGCCCGGTGGAGTATCTCGGTCCCGTGCTTGATCTATGCCAGAAACGCCGCGGGACGCAGGTAGAACTGAAATATCTTGATCCAAAGGTTGTTATCTTAAAATATGAGTTGCCGCTGGCTGAGATCATCGTCGGGTATTACGATTCGCTGAAATCTGTCTCCAAAGGCTACGCTTCGTTCGACTACGAGCATATCGGCCTGCGGCCCGGCGACCTGGTGCGCCTTGAAATACTGGTCAATAATGATGTCGTTGATGCGTTCTCGGTCATCACGCACAAGGATAAAGCTCAAACGATGGCTCATTTCCTGACGGAAAAACTCAGGGAGATCATCCCGCGCCAGATGTTCCAGATCCCGATCCAGGCTCGGGTGAACAACAAGATCATTGCCCGGGAGAACATCGCCGCGCTGCGCAAGGATGTTCTCGCGAAATGCTACGGAGGCGATATCTCGCGCAAACGCAAACTTTTGGAAAAGCAAAAAGAAGGCAAGAAACGCATGCGCACGTTCGGCCGGGTTGAAATACCTCCCGAAGCTTTCATTGCCATGCTGAAAATTAACGATTGATCATATGGCCCCTTTGGTGAAAAGTGGTGGGGATAATCTTAACCTTCCACCCGAAAAAAAAGACGGATTAGGGTGTAAGAAAAAACAGTTACCCTGAAAGGTATATGTCAATGGAATTAAAATTGCTCGTAGCCGGTATTATTTTATTTTTTGTGGCAAAGATTATGAAAAAGCTTCAGCCGCGTATGGAGGCGACTAAGGCAAAAAATATATATAACGAGCTCTATGACTGGATTGAAACCGGCTGGTCGGCTGTTCTGCTGGCGGCGGTTCTTATGTATTTCGTTATACAGGCCTTTAAAATACCTTCCGGCAGTATGCGCGTAACTTTTTTAGAAGGCGATCATTTGTTCGTCAATAAGTTTATATACGGCCTGCATAATCCGATGGGCAACGGACAGCGATTTTTTTCTCTGCGACAGGTGCAGCGGGGCGATATAGTTGTTTTCCGCTGTCCGCCGTCAGCATTGTCAATGGCTGAACGCGAAGACGGCGTGAATAAGGATTTCATCAAACGCTGCGTTGCACTCGGCGGCGACATGGTCGAAATAAAAAACAAACAATTATATATCAATAATCAATTGATGGTAGAACCGCTGGCAAAGTTCGTTGACCCTGAAATCTATCCTCCCGTCAAAATATTCCCCACGCAGGAAAAATACCAGAGTGATTGGGAGTCCGGCCGGTTCAACGAGTTTTCTCCCGCGGCCTTGCGGGATAATTTCGGCCCAGTCATCGTCCCTCCCGGCTCTTATTTTGTTATGGGTGACAACCGCGACAAATCATATGACTCACGCTATTGGGGCCCCCTGCCCGATAAACTCCTCAAAGGCAGAGCACTATTTCTCTATTGGCCCCTCAATAGAATACGCATTATTCATAGTTAATTCTTTACTGTTGTTGTAGGGGCGGGCCTCGCGTCCGCCCGCAAATCTCAGGTTTATGTATGTTTTTGATGTACTGCGCGACCCAATATGCCCCACCGCAACATGGTCCCATACGAAAATAATCTGGTGGTAAACACCAGAATCTAATGTCGGGAGTTCATACATGGACGGCGCACTTTTTGTCATAAATAGTATCCAAAAGGATGTCGAACAATCGGTAGACGCAGTTGTCAATACCGTCATGCTCTTGGAAAGCGGCGCGACAATCCCCTTTATTGCCCGTTATCGCAAAGAAAAGACCGGCAATCTCGATGAAACCGTTGTCCGCAAAATTTCCGACCGCCTGGAATTTTATAAAGAGCTCGAAGCGCGCAAAGCGACGATTATGAAAAGCATCGAGAATCAGAAAAAAATGACGCCTGATTTGAAAAAAAGAATCCTCGACACAACCGACGCGACTGTTTTGGAAGACATGTACCTTCCGTATAAAATCAAGGTTAAAACCAGGGCAACAGCGGCAAAAGAGAAGGGTTTGGAAGGACTTGCTGATATACTGCTGACTCAGCTTGCATCCAATACAGTTGTTAAGGACGCGTTGGTCGCTCCGTTTGTCGTCGTTGACAAAGGAGTTGCCTCATATGATGAAGCTATCGCCGGGGCGCAGGATATCGTCGCTGAGCGCATCGCCGACAATGCCGCCATTCGTGGCTGGGTTCGCTCGTATACTGCCGATACCGGTGTTCTTAAGTCGGCGCCGCGAAAGGATTTTAAGGATATTAAAACAAAGTTCAGTACCTATTACGAGACATCGGAACTCATCAAATCAGCCCCTTCGCATCGCCTGCTTGCCGTACGGCGCGGTACCAAAGAGGAAGTGCTCTCCTGGAAAATCGTTCTTGACGACGATTACATAACCGGCCGCATCCAATCGTCAATTATCGGTGATAAAAATTTGCTTTTCAAGAAGGAAGTACTCGCCGCTGCTGCGGACAGCTATTACCGCCTGATGGCAGTGTCTATTCAGGCCGAAGTTTTTGTGCAGGCACAGCAGAAGGCCGAAGAGGAAGCGATTAGCGTATTCTCAAAAAATCTGAGAAATCTTCTCTTGTCCCCGGCTGCGGGATCAAAAATAACCATCGGGATTGATCCTGGCTTCCGTACGGGCTGCAAAATAGCCGTGGTGGATGAAAAGGGCGATTTCAAGGAATTCAGCACCATATATCCGACGCCTCCGGAAAATGATACGCATGGTTCCGCAGCGGTTCTTTTGGACCTGATTGCCGAATATGAACCGGGGCTTATTGCCATCGGTAACGGCACGGCTTCAAAGGAAACGTATGGATTCGTCAAGGAGCTGCTGCGCAAGAACACGCTGAACATACCGGTTGTCATGGTCAGTGAAGCCGGCGCGTCGGTGTATTCCGCGTCTGAACTGGCAGGCAAAGAATATCCTGATCTTGACTTAACCGCGCGGGGCGCCATCAGTATCGCTCATCGTCTGCAGGATCCCCTTGCCGAACTCGTCAAGATTGATCCGAAAGCAATCGGTGTAGGTCAATACCAGCACGATGTTAATCAGCGGGAGTTAAAACGGTCTCTTGATTTGACCGTAGAGTCGTGTGTAAATTATGTCGGAGTCGACTTAAATACCGCTTCAGTGGCGTTGCTCAGCTATGTGTCCGGTATCGGCCCGGCAATCGCTGACAATATAGTCAAATACCGCAGTGAAAATGGAAAATTCAAAAGCCGCAGCGAACTCAAGAAAATCCCCAAGCTGGGCGATAAGGCCTTCGAGCAATGTGCGGGATTTCTCAGAATCAGGGTCGCCGAGAACCCCTTAGACAATTCAACGATTCATCCGGAATCATATTGTGTGGTAGAGAAGATGGCGCAGGCAATGAATGTTTCCGTCAAAGAATTGATGGGCAATCAAAAAATTATTGACACGCTTGATCCGTCATCTTTTGTAAATGCTGTGTTCGGTTTGTTGACCGTTAAGGATATTATCGCGGAGCTCAAAAAGCCGGGCACCGATCCGCGCGAACAGTTTTCAAATGTTGAATTTTCGACGCAGATTAACGAAATCAGTGATGTTATTGCCGGTATGGTTTTGACGGGCGTGGTCACCAATGTGACCAATTTTGGCGCATTTGTCGATATCGGCGTGCATCAGGACGGGTTGGTGCACATCTCGCAGTTGGCGGACACCTTTATAAAAAATCCGTATGAGGTTATATCGGTCGGCGACACGCTGAAAGTTGAAGTGCTCGAGATAGAGCCTGCTCTCAAACGCATCTCGCTTAAACGATTGTCTGGGGGCAAGGCGCCTGATGCCAAACCTTCGGGCGGTAAAGCGCGGATGCCGAACAAAAATGTCGACCAGGGCTTTAAGATCGGAAGTATGTTTGAGTCGTGAAAGTTGTGTATGAAATGAAGGAGGTATAGATGGATTTTTTCCCGTGGATTATTGGTGCTGTCATTCTTATTGTTGTTGAACTATTGACGCCGGGCGGGTTCTTTTTTGCCTGTCTCGGCATCGGCGCGCTGCTGGCGGGGTTGTCGGTTTTGGTGTTGCCGGTGTGGACATCATGGATAGTTTTTTTCGTTATAAGCGTTGCAGCGCTTTATTCGATTCGTCCAATGGCGCGGAAACTGTTTGCCTCTACGCCAAAGAAATCAAATGTTGACGCGCTGGTGGGACAAAAAGCGTGGGTGACCGAACCGATTGCACCGCCTGAACTCGGCATGGTGAAGGTTGACGGCGAGATATGGCGCAGTGAAGCGGGAGAGCCGATACCCAAAAATACCTGGGTTGTAGTTGTTGCGGTTAAGGGTACACGGCTGGAAGTTAAAAAGTAAACTTCTAATTTATAAAAGGAGATTATTATGCCTGCAGGATTAATTTTAGTAGTCGTTGTTTTTCTCTTTATCTATGTGTCTCGTTCGCTCCGTGTCATTCAACAGTATGAAAAAGGACTGGTGGAAACTCTGGGGCAGTACACTAAGACCGTGGAACCGGGGCTGACTATTATCTTTCCGCCGTTTCAGAATGTCAGAAAAGTCGATATGCGCGAGCAGGTGATGGATGTCGCGCCGCAGGATGTTATTACCAAAGACAATGTTATGGTTACCGTGGATGCGGTTATCTATTTTCAGATTACCGATCCGGGAAAAGTCGTTTATAATGTCGCCAATTTCTCCATGGCGGCTTTGAAGCTTGCTCAGACGAATCTGCGCAATGTCATCGGCGATATGGAGCTCGACAGCACATTGACTTCCCGTGAAAAAATCAATGTTCAGCTTCGTCTTGTCATGGATGAAGCGACTGACAAGTGGGGCGTAAAAGTTACGCGGGTTGAAATTCAGAAGATTGATCCTCCGCGCGATATCACTGACGCGATGTCAAAGCAGATGAAAGCGGAACGCGAAAAACGCGCCAACATCCTCGAGGCAGAAGGGTTCCGCCAGGCGGCGATTCTCAAGGCCGAAGGGGCTAAGCAGTCGGCCATTCTGGAAGCCGAGGGAAAATCTGAAGCGATCCGCCGCGTTGCAGATGCCGAGAAATATCAAATTGAAATCGTTTACACCGCCATTCATTCCGGCAAGCCGACCAACGACCTGCTTGCCATTAAATACATGGAAACGCTTGAAAAGATAGCCAACGGCCAGGCGACAAAAATATTCTTGCCGCTTGAGACGACAGGTGTTACCGCATCAATCGGCGGGATAGCTGAACTCTTTAAGGATAAAAAGGGGAGTTGATACACTCAGTCCTTCGGCGTTCATTAATGCCTTCATTTATGACTGGTTTATACATTCATATTCCTTTTTGCCGGAAAAAGTGTGTTTACTGCGATTTCTCGTCAGTGCCCTCTGTCACTGGTGTTCCTCAGTCGTATGTTGATGTCCTCGCGGCGGATATGAGACGATATCGGGGTGAGGCAATAGAAACCGTCTATATCGGCGGGGGAACGCCTTCTTTGTTGACTTCAGGACAGATACGGGCAATTGGCGCGCTCATCAGCGATACATTCGACACTACTGCTGTCACAGAAATGACCTGCGAAGTTAATCCCGAGTCGGTGACGCTGGAAACTATTGCCGCATTGCGCGATATCGGTGTCAACCGCATCAGTATGGGGCTTCAATCAACCGACGACGCGGCATTGCGGTGGCTGGGCAGGATTCATACCGCGCATGAGTTCGAGATTGCCTTTCGTACGGTCCGGAATGCCGGATGTGATAATATAGGCATTGATCTCATATACGGACTACCTGGCCAAACGGTGGATTCGTGGCGGTCAGTTCTTGAAAAGGCCATTGCATTTCACCCGGAACATATGTCGTTGTACGCTTTAACCATCGAACCCGGAACACCGCTTGCCGAGAGAAAAATAATTGTTGATCAGGATATGCAGGCGGACATGTATGAATGGGCAGGGAAGTTCCTTGCTGCCAACGGGTTTGTGCAGTACGAGATTTCCAACTGGGCGAAACCCGGCTATGAATCACGCCACAACCTTATTTATTGGCGCGGCGGCCGCTATATCGGCATCGGCGCCGCCGCCGCATCGTGTGACGGGCGCCGCCGCTGGGTGAACGAACGGGATGGTGCTCAGTACACTCGCCTGGTGCAAACCGATAATAATTTTGTCGTCGATGATGAGTGTATAGAAGGCCCGATACGGGATGCGGAGCATCTTATGCTGGGACTGCGTCTAACGGCGGGGATTCTCGTGACCGATGATATACGCATGCGCCACGGCGGTGCTTTTGACCAATTTATCACGCAAGGTCTCATGGAAATGTCCGGCAACAATGTCCGATTGACGCCGCGCGGGATGCTGGTATCCAATCAGGTACTCCGGGAGTTCGTATGATAGAAGTGTCCGTTGTTATTCCGTGTTTAAACGAAGAACAATCGATTGCGTCATGTATTCGCAAAGCCAACGAGGCATTTGCTAAATACAAAGGAGCGGGGGAAGTTATTGTCGTCGATAACGGATCAACGGACCAATCCGTCGCTATTGCCCGGTCACTCGGCGCGCGGGTTATAGTTGAAGAACGAAAAGGGTATGGCAGTGCATTGCGCACCGGTATCGCTGCCGCTCAGGGAGCTTTCATCGCCATGGGCGACGGGGACGATACCTATGATTTCTCAACGGCCGATGAATTTTTCACCCGTCTCAAGCAAGGGTATGATCTCGTGATGGGGTCGCGGTTTAAAGGGACAATAGTACCCGGCGCGATGACATGGTCGCACCGGTATATCGGCAACCCTATCCTTTCCGGCATGCTGAAACTCTTTTTCGGCGGCGCTGTTTCTGACGCTCATTGCGGTCTGCGGGCGTTCAGGAAGACGGCGTATGACTTGATGGACCTTCATACCACCGGCATGGAGTTTGCTTCCGAGATGGTCATTCATTCGCTTAAAAAAAAGTTGAAGATTTCCGAGATCCCGATTACCTATTATCCCCGTCAAGGAGAATCAAAACTGGCGTCATTCAGGGATGCGTGGCGGCATATGCGGTTTATGCTGATATACTCGCCGGGGTATTTATATGTGTTGCCCGGGCTGATACTATTTCTATTCAGCTTTCTGGTGACACTGCGATTATTGGCGGGCCCCATTGTTGCATTCGGAAGGGGATGGGAAATTCATGTGATGGTCTTTTCGTCAATGTTCACCATTCTCGGTTGGCAGATCATCAATCTGGGGATTGCGGCAAAGGTATTTGCCTACAGTATTTCCTTGGAAGAGGACAATTGGATACAACATGTATTGAAGCTGGTCACGCTTGAACGAGCCATCGTGTGCGGCTTGGGGTTGGTTATTGCGGGCATGGGGATGATAGGATATATTTTTTATGTCTGGTCGCAAAATCATTTTGGAGCGCTTAAAGAAGTTAACACCGGACTATTCGCGCTTACCTTGACCGTCTTGGGATTTCAGACAATCTTTACGGCATTTCTCACCAGTATGCTGCAGATAAAGTTCCGATAACGCTGCGATATGAAAAAAATACTGCTCATTAGTCCATCTGAAAACGGTTCCGCCCATAAGACCGAGGCGTATCCTTCAGGGGCGCTGCTGCTATTAGGTACAATGCTCGGCGCACGAGGGCATCGGGTGTCTATTGTCCATATGGCCGCTGAAGGCCGGACAATAGAATGGCTGGAACGGCGTGTGGCTATTTTTCAGCCCGATATTGTGGGCGTCACCATGAACACCTTTCAGACCGTTTCGGCGCGCCACATCAGTGCGGCTGTAAAAAAAGTCAATAAAAATATACTGACCGTTACCGGCGGGCCGCACCCGTCGGCGCTTAAAGCCGAGATATTCGCTGATTTCCCTGATATCGATGTAGTCGTTGTCGGTGAAGGTGAGCATACATTCATAGATATTGTTGAGGGTGCTGATGTGCACACGATTGCCGGCATCTGCTATGCTGGTGTTGAAAACGCTCCGCGGCCGTACGCCGAAAACCTTGATTATATTCCTCTGACGGATTTGAGCTTGATCGATCTGCGGAGGTTCTCCGGGGCAGACCCCGTAGGTGCGTATCCGAGCATGTTTATCATGGCTTCTCGCGGATGCCCTTTTCAGTGTACCTTTTGCAATAAATCTATCTGGGGTGACAAAGTCCGCCTGCGAAAGCCGGAACTGGTGGTCCGTGAGATCGAGTGGCTCCATACGCAATACGGCATCCGGGAAATATTCTTTCAGGATGACACCTTTAATCTAAAACGGCAGTGGACTGAGGATATATGCAGAAGGATTATCGAAAAAGGTTTAAACAAGAAAATTGTTTTTAAAACCCCGTTCCGGGCAAACAAAGAGCTGGTTGATGAGTCGCTCCTGCGGCTCATGAAAGCAGCCGGTTTCTGGCTGATATTCTACGGTGTCGAGAACGGTAATCAGCAGATGCTTGACGCTATGGGCAAGGGACTGAAAATAGAGGACATCAAACGGGCGTTCAAGCTGACTCATGCCGAGGGTATTAAAACAATCGGTTCGTTCATTGTCGGTATGCCCGGCGAAACAGAAGCAACCGTCAATGATTCCATCGCGCTTTTCAATGAGATCCGGCCGTATGTGACCGGCTGCGCTGCAGCTATGCCGTTTCCTAAAACGGCCTTTGAACGGGAAGTCGTCAAACGCGGGCATCGTTTAGTCAACGGCTACGACGGGTACGCCATGGGGAAAATACTGGTCCGTACGGACGAACTTGATCCGGATCAATTGCGCACAGCGTTTGAGCGGTTCCGTAAAATCATCGTCAGGCGTTTTTTTATCGATCTGCTGAAACTCCGGTATGCGCGGATGATTTTTTTCACCCTCAGGTCGCCGTGGTATATGCGTCATGTGGTGCGCCGGATAACGGCGAACCTGGCAGGTAATCAATGAAGGTTTATTTAATAAAACCCCTTCAATCGAATTTTGCCGTTGCATCGCCTTTTTCAACCATAACGACAGAGGCAGGGATATATCCGCCGTTGGGGTTGCTTCAGTTGGCGACTGGTGAAAAAATTCGTGGCTGTCACGCTGTATCGGTTATCGATATGGTTGCCGAGGGATTGTCTCTTGCCGCGCTCCAGTCGATTCTTGAACGGGAACGGCCTGCTGTGGCGGGCGTCACTCTGCATACCGACAATTTGGGCGATGGATGCCAGGTTATTGCCCTTATTAAAAGCGTTTCCCCTGATATCGCTGTTCTTGCCGGCGGTCCGCATGTGGCGATGTATCCGAAGGAAACAATGGGGATATCCGGCGTAGATTATGCGGTCTGCGGCGAAGCGGACGGCGTGCTCGGCGAGATGCTCGACAGATTAGCGGCTGGCAAGCCGTTGGAAGACATTCCCGGTGTGGTGACACGCGCGAATCTGCATCTGCCGATTGTAAAACTCGAAATTGAAGATCTTGATGGATTGGCGATTCCTGACTACTCACTGCTTCCGTATAAGAAATATTCCTCGATATTGACACGCAATAATCCCATAGCGATTATAATGGCTTCCCGCGGGTGTCCGTTTAAGTGCGCATACTGTCCTGCCGGCGGAACAAAACTGCGCCGCCGCAGCCCCAAGCTGGTAGCCGATGAGGTGGAAAAGTGTCTCTCGCTAGGGATTAAGGATATTCTATTTTTCGATGAAATATTCGCCCTCGATCATGCCCGGGTAAAGGAATTGTGCGCGCTTTTTGTCGATCGCGGCTTGAAGTTTCGCTGGAACATCCGCACCCGTGTCGGTGATATTACCCCAGAGATAGTGAGTGTGCTCAAAAATGCCGGTTGCAATCTTATACAGTTCGGCATCGAATCAGGCACGCAACGCATACAGAAACTGATGAATAAAAATCTCGACCTTGACGATGTCTACAAGCGAATCCAATGGGTCAGGCAAGCCGGAATCCTTACATACGGCAATTTTATGCTGGGTTCGCCGACGGAAACTGACGAGGAGATTAACGCTACTGTTTCATTCGCAATAAGGCTTAAGCTCGATTTTGCCGTTTTCGGGATTACGGTGCTGCTGCCAAAAACCGAGTATTACAGTCGGGCGCTCAGGGAAAATAAAATCCCTCGTGATTTCTGGGGCGATTATATTGCCAACCCTCTGGTCCAGATACCCAACGCCTATTGGCCTGATTTTGATAAAAAGTATCTTGAGAAAAAATGCAAAGAAGCATTCTCCCGGTTTTATCTGCGGCCATGGTATGTATTTAATTATATGACACGCATAGCCCGCATGTCGAATATTGCCGCGCATATTAAACCGGCTATGAATGTTTTTAAGAACTTTTTTTCCGATGGAGCGATTACAAAATGATGTACAGTGTTATGTCTCGATATTTCAAATTCCTCTCTTTGCCGCACGGTGAAAGCATATGATTTTAATGAAGGATGCGGGATACTGTATTTCCCGTTTTATTGACAGATATGTCGGAATATTATTGTGCTTTGCTTTTCGCGGGGTCAAAAAAAAGCATCGTCCCGTTCCCGGTACGCAATGGAAGCAGATTCTGCTTATTAAGTTCTCATTGGTTGGCGACACGATCCTTCTAATCCCGGCTATCAGAGCGGTGCGTGCGGCGTATCCCGGAGCTAAGATAACTTTTGTCTGTTCAGAAATTAACGCTGAGATCATCAGATCATGCCCGTATGTCGATGCCGTTATTGTGTCTGATTTGCCGTCACTGTTCAATCCGTTCTATCTGTTTCGGTTCCTGCGCGGGATTAATCGCCGGCGCTATGATGTGGTTGTTGATTTTGAACAGTGGTTTCGCTTTTCCGCGCTCATAACCTTTTTTATTGATGCCGCAACCAAGGCGGGGTTCAAGACCGCGGGACAGTTCCGGCACTGGCTGTTCGACATATTTGTCGAACACGATGAAGCACACCATGAGATTGCGTGCTATGCCGATCTGCTGAGTGCGCTTGGTATTGCCTGTGCTGATACGGCGCTTGAATGGCGAACGCCGCCTGAAGCTTCCGCTTCCGCACAAAAAAAACTGCTGTCAGCCGGCATAGGAGCCGGTGAGAAGTACATGGTTATTCATCCCGGCAGCAGTCATTGGGTCCAGAAGCAATGGCCTGAACACCGTTACGCGATGTTGTGCAACGCTCTGGTAGCTATGGACGATAAAAAAATTATACTGACCGGGTCAAGCGGAGAAAAAGCATTAGTGCGGGCAGTGCTGTCTGATGTTCACGATGGTTCACGGGTAGTTTCTCTGGCGGGGGAACTCTCTTTGTTTGAGCTGGGGGCCGTACTTTCAAATGCTGATGTGCTGGTATGCGGTAACACCGGGGTTATGCATCTGGCCTGCGCCGTCGGTACGCGCATTTTATTGATAAACGGCCCGGTGAGCGTTGAAAAATGGGGCCCGCAGGGGAGTGGACACCGCGTGGTACAAGCGTGGACGGAGTGCGCCCCGTGCGTATATCTCGGGTTTGAATACCGGTGCCGAAAAAGAACCTGTATGGAATCAATTGCGGTTGAGGATGTGATCGATGCCTATGTTCTGCCTGATGTGCGGAGCCCCTTGTAACCAGCGGCCGATTTTTCACATAGCGGATCGCTTAAAAATGATTTCCTGCCACTACGACATTGTGCAATGTCCGGCGTGCGGTTCCGTGCAGGTGTCTCCTCTGCCGTCAGAAGATGAGATCGCGGGGTTGTATCCGGTGGGATACAATTTCAAGATCGAATCATCCGATCGCGGTATATCGCGCGCTATAAAAATGTTTGAATGGCGCGTGTTTTACCGCTCGAGTTTTCAGAGAAATTACCGGATGCTCCGCCGTGCGGTTGGGCGGGACGGGTTCAGCATTTTGGATGTTGGTTGCGGGTCAGGTCTGCGGCTGCAGGTATTTAAGGACGCCGGTTGCGAAGTCGAAGGCAACGAAACATCAGCCGCGTGCGTCGAGCATATCCACAGTATCGGCGGCATACCCGTACATCACGGCCGCATTGAAACGCTCAACATATCCCGTCAGTACGATGTCGTGACCATGTTTGCGCTTTTGGAACATCTTGCCGATCCTCTATCGGTAGTGAGCGCCGTAAAGAAATTGTTAAAACCCGGGGGTAAACTGGTCATTCAGGTCCCGGTGGTTGATTCAATCCAATTTAAGTTGTTAGGCAGGCGCTCAGCGATGGTCAGCGATATGCCGCGCCATGTGTTTATTCCGTCCCTATCAGGGTTGCGTGCGTTCATGGTGCGGGAAGGTTTTGCACAGCACTCATGCTGTCCCGTTTCACTATTTGAACGGGCGACTCTTTTCGCCCTGGGGATAATGCCGTTGTCGTCAACGCCGGTTACATACGGCCGGTCGCCGACTGTTCGGACACTATATCGTGTCCTCGGATGGGGGTTGACGGTGTTTCCGGGGTTGCTGGTGGCGCTGATGGAATCCTTTACCCGTGCCGGCGCGGAAACTGTCTTTGTGTTCGAAATTAAAAAGGAAGTTTAATGTATCAATCGGGAACAAACCGTGAGTATCGTTAAGGGTGCATAATGAAAAAATCAAAAAAGAATGCTCGTGCCGCAGACATGGTTCCCATGATTTTCCCTCGCGCGTCATGGTGGGTTATTGTTCCCGTGTTTATGGTCTGGACGGTTATCGTTTTGCAAAATTATTTTAAACTGTATCCGCTCAACGGCTTTGGTCTTTTTTTGACTGGGTACGAGCAATATGATCCAATGGCGATCCTTCGGCGCGCAGGGGAGTCGATGCTTCATGTCGGAAAAGTACTGGCGTTGTGTGTTGCCGCAGTAGGTATCGGTGGCATGGTCATAGGGCGGTTTTTTAATGATGATGAACCCCGTCGCGATCGTCTTTTTTTTGAGTATGCCGTGGGTTTGGGTATTTTCTCTTTGTCTTTTTTTCTGATGGGCATAGCGGGGTTTCTCAGCCCCGTGCTGTGGGGCACAGTAATCATCATTTGTTGTATCAACGGTATATATATCCTCAGTGCGCCGGGGCTGATTTCATTTACTTTCCGTTCATTTTCCGGATGGGAAAAAACAAGTATCATCGTCATAGGGTGCATAGCTCTTTTCAATTTCATAGGTGCGTGCTGTCCGGAACTTTTTTACGACGCTCAATATTATCAGGTAGGCATTCCTCTCAAGTGGCTATTAGACCACCGGATTGCCACAACCGAATATACGGTTGCTTCATTCTTTCCGTTTAATATCAATTTGTTGTTCATGATTGCGCATATGTTTGGCAACGACATAACCGCGAAAATGGTGTCCTTTGTCTGCGGCATATCCGTCTGCTGGGGAATATATCAGTTCGGAAAAAGATTTTTTACCCGCGAGGTCGGCGTGGTGGCGGCGCTTATTTTTTATTGCGTACCGCAGGTAATGATCGGTTCATGGAAGGCGGCTGTTGAGCTGGGTATCGCGGTGTTTGATTTTGGAACGGTATTCGCCCTGATGTATTATATCGTCAAAAAAGAGCGGGGGTGGCTGGTCCTTGCCGGCGTTTTGTGCGGGTTATCCATGGGCAGTAAATATACCGGTCTGGTATTTTGTTTTATACCGGCGGTCATGACGCTGGCGATTGCAGGGGTGTGGCGGCGTCAATCGATCTATGCGCTATGTCGTGATATAGCACTTTTTTCTCTCATAGCAGTGGCCGTTTGTTCCCCCTGGTATATCAGAAATTATATTGCCAGCGGCAACCCGGTCTTTCCTTTTTTCTGGGGAAAGATCGGATTTTTGAAGTTGAAGATGACGCAATCCCTGTTTTCCGATCCCCCGCCGCCGCCGTTTAGTTTTTACAATTATTTCTGCTTCCTGTGGCCGTCGACCATGGGCACCCTGCAGCAGGAATCTTTCCTTGGTCCCGTGTTTCTGGTTTTTATTCCCTATATTCTTGTATTCAAAAGGATTGATTTTAAAATCAAGATCCTTGGCGTCTATATGCTTTTCTCAGTATTGTTCTGGGCCGTTCTGGGTAGGTTTTATATGCGCTATCTTATTCCTACTTTGCCGGTGATAAGCATTGTTTTTGCCTACTATATTGCCGGACATGCGTCAAAAGCGATAAAGAAAATATCCTTCTTGCTGCTTCTGGGCATCGCTCTGTTCAACGCAGTATCTGCATCATGGTTGATGCAGAATATGTATGCACCGCTCTCATATTTTCTCGGCATGGAGTCGCGCAATGAGTATCTTTCCGTTCAAAGAGAAGGGTATCCCGACCCTTCCTATCCGGTGCTGGATTACGCGAATAAACATCTTGATAAAAATGCTGTCATACTATTTCTGGGTGAGACGCGGGGGCTTTTTTCCAATAAGCGTTTTATCGTTTCCGGCGTTGCGGAGCGCTCACCGCTGGCGGACTGGCTTAAGGAATCCAGTGATGCAGACCATTTGTTCGCTCGACTCCGGGGCAACGGCGTGACGCATATTCTGCTTAATGTGCGTGAGGCGATGCGCCTTAAAGGGTATGACTTATTTGATTGGGACGGCAGGGAGATGCGGATCCTTGATGAATTCTGGAAACAGCATGTGCGTGAGATATATCATGACATAGCTGATGTCTCAGCGCCTCAGAAGGGAATTCGCTCGCTCAAAAACGATGATCCGCGGAGCTGGCAGCAGTATGCAGCCAATCCCTATAACTATGTGTTCCTGTATGAAATCGTGCCCTCAACTCCGGTTGCGGGGGGCATGGTGCCGTATAATTTCTTTGTTGATGAGGCATTGTACTCTTCTGACCGATGGGGAATAATGACCGCGGGGGCCGATGGCAAATGGCTGCTGAAAAATGAAAGGGAAACTCATAAACCATGAAAAAAACACTGCAGCTTTTGGTGGGGATTGCCGTCAGCGGATTATTTCTGTGGCTGGCGTTTAGAAAATCTGATATCGGGCAGATTGCCCTGATTTTAAAGTCCACCCGTATTGATTTGGCTGCTGCGGCGCTGGGTATCGGCATTTTAGGGCTTTTTATCCGGAGCTACCGCTGGAAACTGCTGGGCAGCAAATACCGGACCGTGCCGTACGGTAATTTTTTTCGCGCCACTACCATGGGGCTTATGCTTAACACCTTTCTTCCCTTCCGCACCGGGGATATTTTTCAGGGGTATTTCATTGCGCGGTCAAGCGGTCTTCCCCAGAGCTATACGCTGGCGACTGTTTTTATGGAACGCATGATGGATTTTGTCCCGCCTGCGCTGATGCTGGTGTTGGGTTCATTTTTTGTTGTATTGCCCCCGCAGATAAGCTTGTCGCGTCTTGCGCTGATATTTGCGGTAGTTGCAGGTGCAGGTATCACGCTAATCGTTTTAAGGAAACAATTTCTTGCCGTCATCTCCCGTTTTCTGCATGCCCGCCACAGCGAAAAGATAGGGCATTTACTCGACAATGTGGTTACCGCGCTCGGGTTTTTAAAAGACCGGCAGGTGCTGGCGGGCGCCGTTCCACTGACGCTGATAAATTGGTTTATATTAAGCGCCACGGGAACTTTTCTCATGCTTGCTTCATTAGGCATACCCATTTCATTTTTTCAGGCATTTCTTGTTCTGGGCATAACTGTCATGAGCGTCGCCATTCCCGCCTCGCCCGGTTTTGTGGGGACATGGGAATTTTTCTGTGTTCTGGCGCTGAGCATTTTCCATATTGACCGCGATAGGGCGCTGTCCTACGCCGTTCTTTCCCATGTCATGGCCTTTATCCCGATTATCGTCTTCGGTCTCTTTTTCACCGTCCAAGGATTTATTCGCAAACATTTTCCCAAAAAATCTCAACCAGTATGAAAATGAATATGTCAGTACCCTTAAAACTGCTCATTCTTACGCTGCTTTCAGGCGTTTTTCTGAGCTTGGCGCTGCACAAACTGGATGTGCCCGGGTATCAGACCGACGAAGGTTTTTACACGGTCCCCGCCATGAACATGATGTACGGGACAAGCATGGATGAGGCCGTTGTCAGTAAGATTCACATAGGCCGTATAACCCTGCCCGTCATGAGCGGGACATATATTGGAAGCACACAAATCTATTTACTTCTGCCTTTTATAAAATTGTTTGGCCCTCATTTTACCGCATCGCGCATTATGCCGATTTTTTTCGCGTGCCTCGTATTGTGGCTGACATGGATGTTATGTGAAGCCCTCTTCAACTGGCGGATAGCGCTGATGTCAACCGCACTGCTAGCCTGTAACCCTTCATATATACTCTGGAGCAGGATTGGGCTGCAGGGCGAGGGCCCGCTCCTGGTTTTCCTGTTTCTTTCTTCATTGTTGTTTTTGATGCGGTGGTATACGCGGGGGGGACAGTTGTCTCTGTATAGTGCGGCGTTTTTGCTGGGGGTGGGGCTTTATACAAAACTTAACTTTATATTTCTTATTATCGCGCTGGCGTTCTCCGCCGCACTGTTTGCCGCAGAACTATCGGCAAAGATTCGCGGTCGCCATACGCTGATTGCGGGCGGATTCTTTCTCTTAGGTGTATTCCCGCTTTTGTATTACAATATAACGGAATATTTTCCGACTGTGCATATCATAATCGATTCTGTGTTTGACGGCAGTTATGGGGGCGAGAATAACGCTCATATTATTGCCAATGGTATTTTGAGGATAAAACAATTCATTGCTCTGTTGGGCGGGGGGGCGTATTATACCACCCATATGAAAACACCTAACCCCTGGTATGCGCTCATGTTTTTTATATCGTTTGCCGGACTGGCGGCGATAATTATAAAAAAAGGGTTGCGCTCATCGCGAAAAATAGTTGTTATACTGGTGATGGATTGCCTCATTTTCGCCGGAAACTGTTTTACCGTGTCGGGGTTTTACATCCATCATTTGTTCCTTCTCTTTCCTTTTCCGCTGATAACCATTGTGTTGTTTTGGGACGCCCTTGCCGAACGGGTGAAATCGATACAACCAATAGTTTTGGCTGTTGCGCTTATCCTTTTTATTTCTGCAGACATCAGTGTTCTTTTCGGCAGATACCGTTATTTTGAAAAAACCGGCGAAAGGGCTGAGTGGTCGGACAGTATATACCGGCTGAGCGATTATCTTGAGAAGCACAACATTCGCCATCCGGTGACTTTAGACGATCGGATAAAATTTAATACGGAAGTGTTAACGCAGGGGGGAGTTTCTCCGGTTGTTATAGTTGATATCCCCGTTGAACGAACTATTGCGTTGTTAAAGCACTCCATCGTGCGGGGCGATTACTTTATCGTTCTTTCTCCGCTTTGCAATACACGCCGTAGTCAGGCCAGTCCCTATACTGACCTTTTTGAAACGGCAAAAGCAGAGCGGTGCACTCTGGCTCTCGTGCAAACATTCAGCAATAGAGTCAACGAACCGGTCTATTACTTGTATAAAACACAACCTGCTGCGGGGGCACACAGAAGACCTCGGGAGGTACAACGGATCGGGATAGATAATCCGGGGCAGTGATACTGTGGGCGGTATGGTGTATATCAGTGTACAACGGGTAATTGTATGGTTACGATTGTCCCTGTACCTTTGTTGCTGGTAATGGCTATCGTGCCGTCATGAGCAGTCACGATATTCTTGCATAAACTTAAGCCCAATCCCGTGCCTTTTGTTTTCGTTGTAAAAAAGGGATCAAAAATCTTGTCGAGCGTTGCCTTATCAATACCGGAACCGTTGTCGTTTATAATGATCTCGATATGCTCTGCATCAACCCGCGCATCAATGGCAATCCTTCCTGTCCGGGATTCAACGGCGTCGGCGGCGTTGTTGAGAAGGTTCATGAATAATTCTCTCATTTGCAGCTGATCGGCGTTCAACAGGATGTGCGGCTGTGATGGGAACTCTTTGATGATTGTTATCAGTTTTGATGCAAGTCTTCCGTCAACGATGTCCAAACATTCATTAAGCAAATCCTGCAAATAAAAAGTTTCGCGCTTTAAAGGTTTTACGGCCGAATAATGCAAAAGATCGTTTATGATAAGATTGCTTTCGGAAATTTTGTTCTCGATGGTTGTCGCCAGCATATCAATTCTTTCCAATAGATCAGGGTCTTTTCTTTTGAGAATAGCAGTGGCGATTTGTATGGCAGTCAGCGGGCTGCGCAGCTCATGAGCAACCGTTGCGGCAAGGGTCCCTATGTCAGAGAGCCGTTTTGCCTGATTTAATTTTTCGTTGGCATTCACAAGCTCGGCTGTTTTTGAATGAATCAAATTTTCAAGTTTTTTCTTGTCAGTGGTAAGTATGGTATGTGCCAGTTTCTGCTCTGTAATGTCCGTGATAGCGACAAGGCATTGCCGTTTGTCGTTATTAGTTGTATTTTCCGCGCAACTAATCTTAAATTGAAGATTAAAAGGGGCATCCTCGGGATGTGCAATGTTGATCTCTAAGACCTGGGGCGCTTGGGTTTCATAGACATGCTGCAGGCAGGACAAGAATGATTGGCGCTCGTCAATCGGCAGGAAAACTTGGAGTCTCCTGTTGACAACGGCGCTTCGTTCCACACCGAATAACATACACCCCGCATAATTGATTTCAGTCACCATCCCGGTATCGTCAATAGTGCAGTACCCGATGGGGGCGTAATCATACAGGTATCGGTATTTGTTCAGCGCCATCTCCGTTGTGTGCCGCGCCTCTAAAAGCTCGTCATTTTGCATCTCAAGCTCAATTTTATGCACTTCGAGCTCGTGGACAGCTTTTACTAAATCTATGCTGATCTTCGCGCTGGTCGCAGGTTTTTGCGAACGCAACAACTTTTCAGCGAGTGCACGGAGTGAATTTTTCGCGGGAGCGTTCATACATGCCCTCCTTTGACTTCGGTAACTTCATCGAAAGCTAAGAGTATCATGTCCGTTTTTTTATCCTCACTCATGACCCGGCGCGCGTTTAAAATCAACTTTTTATGGCCCAAAGACCGGAAATCATCTTCAACGATATAATCCTTAAAATTCTTGTTTTTGTCGAGTACCTCGTGCAGAATAGTGCGCAGCTGCTGAATATCCCATCGTCCCCCCTCGATATGGTACAGGAATTTTGATATGACGCGTGCGGGCGTGGTTCTAAATAATGTGTAGAATGCATGGTTTGCCGACAAAATATTGAGGTTAGTATCCAGTACTATCAACGCTTCCCGGACAGTATCTACGATGCCTTCTGCGTATAACCGCGCCGCAAGCAGTTTTCCTTCCAGTTCCTTTTCAAGGGAAATATCGGTAAAAGTAAAAACGACGCCGTCAATGCGGTTGTCGATAGTTCTATACGGGAGAATACGCATGATATACCAATGATTGTCGTTTGTTTGAACCTGGGTTTCAAAACGCACAAGATTTGCCAATACTTCACGGGAGTTCTTGATAATCCCGTCATAGCGCAGATTCATGGCAATGTCCGTTATTGGCCGTCCGATATCCGTCGGTATAAGGCTCATGATTTGCGCCACGCTCGGCGTAAAACGCTTTATGCACAGGTTGTTGTCTAAAAACAGTGTGGCGATAGCGGTGCTGTCCAAGAGATTCTTCATGTCATTGCTCGTCAGTGTCAGCTCGCCAATTTTTTCCTGGTATTCGCTGTTGATAGTCACCAGTTCTTCGTTAAGCGACTGCATTTCCTCTTTAGATGTTGTCAGTTCCTCGTTGGTGCTTTGATGCTCTTCATTTATTGACTGCAGTTCCTCGTATGCCGACTTATGTTCTTCAGTGGTTTGCTCCATGGCGGTACGCGTCTTAAGCAGTTGATCCTTGGTGCTTTTTAGTTCTTTTTCAAGTTGAACCAAAAGGAGATGCTCTTTGCCCGGAGGCAGCATCTTTATCTTGTGCGTGTCGGTCTCTTTTAAAAAAGATTTTTCCTGAAACACCACCAGCAGTGACCCGCGGGGATGTCCATGGGGCTGCAGCGGTTCAACGATCAAGTCGATGGACCGGTAACCGCCGGTCACTTTTATCGGCAAATCGTGCATCATGACCTTTTTGTTGTCCGTACCGGCAGAATGTATGGCGCCGTAGAGTTCGGGACGAATTGCCTCGTGCACCATTTCAAAAATACTCATGGTTGGCTGTCCCACGGGAAGCTCAAGATATTTGCCGGTTTTCCCGGTGATTAAGAGTACATTGCCTTTTGCATCCACCACGACCGAGGGGGGGGTGAACGATTTCAGCAGCAGGCGGTTGGTGGTTTCAACCATACTTTCGTTCGTTTGCGTTGTTGGCTGTTTTGATCTGCCGCTCTCAGGCAAGACAGTCGACGCTAAATCTGTGTCAAAATGCCTGAGCAGGCTGTTGGACGCTATCGCACTTTTGCTTCGTTTGAATATCTTAAAGCGAGCGTCGAACGGGGTGAAATACTCTGCTAATTCACCGGTGCTTTCAGCGGTTCCCAAAAAGAGAATGCCTCCGGGATTGAGTGAATAATGGAACAAAGAGATGACTCTCTGTTGCAGTTTCGCGTTCATATAAATAAGAAGATTTCTGCAGGAAAGCAGGTCAAGGCGCATAAAGGGGGGGTCTTTGTGCACATCGTGTTCCGCAAATATCACCATGTCTCTGATTTCACGCTTTACGCAATATTTGTTATCTTTAAAAATAAAGTACTTGTTGAGCCGATCCTGCGAAACATCGCCGCGGATGGCGGCGGGATAGCACGCTGTTCGTGCTTTGTCTATGGATTCCCGTTTGATGTCAGTCGCGTAAATCTGAATCAATCCGATGCGGTTTAATTTGTCAAAGTATTCTTTGATTAAAATGGCTATTGAGTAGGCCTCTTCACCCGTCGAACAGCCGGGGACCCAGATACGCACCGGTCTATCCAATGTTTTTGTTTTAAGAACCGGGGCAAGCGCTGCGCGCAACGATTCAAATCCTTCAGCATCCCTGAAGAACTTGGTGACGCCAATGAGGAGTTCTTTGAAAAGTATATCGATTTCCGACCGGTTTGTCTGCAGAAACAATACATAGTCGGAAATATTGCGGATATCATTTACTTCCATCCGGCGCTCTATCCTGCGATTGAGGGTAGTTTTTTTATATGCGGAAAGATCGTGGCCGGTATGATGGCGTACCAGAAGAAGTATCTTCTGAATTGCATTGGTGGTCGCGTCATCAGTGGTAGTTGCTTTCCATTGAGCGGATAACAACAAATTCTTTGCGAACCGCATTAATTTTATCGGCATATCCTTGATCGCCAGCACGGCATCAACAATCCCGGTACTGATGGCGCTGGTCGGCATCCCGTCATATTTTGCCGTTTCCGGGTCCTGAACTATCACCATCCCCAAATTTTTCTTGATTGCCAGAATCCCTTTTGTACCGTCAGATCCCATACCCGAGAAAAGAATGCCCGCCGCCCAAGAGCCGCGGTCCTCGGCTAAACTGCGAAAGAAATAATCTATGGGCAGGTGCAGTCCGTCCGTTTTCATGGGGTCGAATAATTGGAATTTTCCGTTGAGCATGGCAATGTCTTTGTTGGAGGGGATAATATACACCGTATTGCGCAGAATCTTCATGTTGTCTTGCGCCTGCAATACTTTCATCGCCGTATCGCGCTGGATCAGTTCGGGCATTGATCCTTCGCGGGACGGGTCAAGATGGGCGACAATGACAAATGCCATCCCGCTGTCGGGCGGCATAATTTTAAAGAATTGCTCAAAGGCCTCAAGCCCTCCCGCCGACCCGCCGATACCGACGACCGGGAACATGGTGATTTCAGAAGATGCAACGGGAATGTTTTTCTTTGTGCGAGCTTTTACAGCCGGGGTGGTGCGCCGAGATTTTGATTTTTTGTTCGCTTGTTTTTTCATTGAGTGGTCTCTTTAGTTGTCCGTTCGCCTACGACATTTACCGATATATTATAGCTAATTGATTTCTGGGTAGTCAAGACGGGATGAAGTGGGGGCAGCGCTGGTGGTCTTGACAACGCAAATAGTATCGTGGTATAATGTTAGCACTTACAGCAATAGAGTGCTAAAAATAACTTTAAAGGTACCAGATGAGACAAGTTAATCCGGTTGTCGTCAAAGAACGGAAAAAGAGGATTCTTCAGGCAGTTATCCATCAGTTTATCAAGACCGGCCGGCCGGTAGGGTCAAATTTGTTGACTGAGGATTACAGCTTTGATTTGTCCCCGGCGACTATACGGAATTTGATGGCGGAACTGGAAGAAGAAGGGTATCTGACCCATCCGCACACCTCTTCCGGCCGGACGCCGACCGATAAAGGGTACCGCAATTATGTTGATTCGTTGCGCGAAATCCAGCGCTTAGTGCTTGATGAAGAAGACCGCATCCGCAGTGAATATGATGTGCGCATCCGGGAACTGCAGGACATGCTGGTTCACACCAGCCGTATTTTATCGGGATTATCGCAGTACACCGGCTTCATTGTGACGCCGAACATTGACAAAAATCTTCTCCAGCACCTGGAACTGGTAAAAATAGCTGAAAACAGGATTTTGGTGGTCCTGGTAACCACAACCGGGCTGGTAAAACATAAAATTGTTGAGTCCCCGGTTTCCGCTGAAAAGCTGGAAGTCCTGACTCGGATGCTCAATGCCAAATTGCGGGGGATGTCGCTTATCGATGCTAAACGGCAGATTATTGCTGAACTGGATGTTATGGAACGCCAGGAAAAGGAATTGATGGCCCTGGCGCAAAGTTTGGGCCGTGATCTCTTTACCATTGAAGAGGACATATATATTGATGGGGCGGCAAGCGTCATGACGCTGCCGGAGTTCCATGATTACGAGCCGATGCGCTGTTTATTGCGGCTTAACGATAAAAAAGGTTTGCTGCGGCAGGTTCTTGATGACGATCACAGTACGGGGGAAGTCAAGGTGCTCATCGGTTCCGAGGCCTCGTGCGCAGAATTTAAAGATTTGAGTTTGGTGACATCGGTGTATAAGGACGGGGACACCCCCATCGGCGTGCTGGGTATCATCGGTCCCAAACGGATGGAATATCCCAAAATGATGGCCTTGGTCAGAGCGGTGTCGCATATCGTCAACACCATGCTCGCAAAAAAAGACAATGATGAAGGAGGCATGAGTGGACATAGATGATTCGATAAACAGCGTCAGTGACGACGCGCGCGACGATAAAGTCGCTGAACTGGATATACTCAGGCAGTCGCTTGAAGACAAAAAGAAGCAATCGGACGACTATTACGATCAGCTTTTGCGCATGAAAGCGGAGTTTGACAATTACCGCCGCCGGACGGAAAAAGAACGCTCGACGCACATTTCCTGGGGCAAAGAAGAAATTTTGCTTAAACAGGTAAGTATTCTTGATATTCTGGAACAGGCGCTGGCAAGCACCAAAACTTCGATGAATGTTGAAAGTATACTGCAGGGATTGGAAATGATCACCCGGGAATTCGTCCGGATGCTTTCCAGCGAGGGGATAACGGAAATGGAGTGTGCCGGCAAGCAGTTCGATCCAGCCTTGCACGAAGCGTTTGAACAGGTGGCAAGCGATCAGCCGGAGGGAACTATTGTTGCGGTGCTTCAGAAGGGGTATATGATGAACGGGCGGGTGGTTCGTCCGGCGCGGGTGCAGGTAGCCGCGGTGCAGGTGGCAGACAGTACTATTGAGTGATGCAGACGCGCTATAAGCGCATATTAACAAAGAAACCGTTACTATTAAACAGGAGGAGAGTATCATGGCAAAAATCATTGGAATCGACTTAGGGACATCAAATTCGGCCGCGGCGGCAATGGAAGGCGGCAAGGCCACTATTATTCCGTCAGCGGAAGGAACGACGCTTGGCGGGAAAGCGTTTCCCTCGTATGTGGCGTTTACCAAAGACGGACAGTTGCTTGTGGGTGAACCCGCCCGCCGGCAAGCGGTAACCAACCCCGAAGGAACTATTTCCGCGTTTAAGCGGAAAATGGGGCAAGATTTCAAATACAGCATTCACGGCAAGGAGTTCACGCCTCAGCAGTTGTCGGCGTATATCCTGCAAAAAGTTAAACGGGACGCGGAAGCGTATCTCGGCGAACCGATAACCAAAGCCGTTATTACGGTACCCGCATATTTCAACGACCATCAGCGTCAGGCGACCAAAGATGCCGGCGCGATAGCCGGGCTGGAAGTCGTGCGTCTTGTCAATGAACCGACCGCGGCGGCGCTGGCGTACGGTATCGATAAAGGCGGCAAGGAACAGAAAATACTGGTGTTCGATCTCGGCGGCGGAACGCTCGATGTTACCGTCATGGAAATGGGTGCCGAAGGCACATTTGAAGTACTCTCGACATCCGGCGACACTCAGCTCGGCGGTACCGACATGGACAACGGGCTTCTTGACCATGTAGCCGAACAGTTCCGCAAGGAAACCGGCATTGACCTGCGCTCCGATAAAATGGCGGTTCAACGGTTGAAAGAAGCAGTTGAAAAAGCAAAAATTGAACTTTCAAATGTTTTGGAAACCGACTTGAATTTGCCGTTCATCACCGCTGATGCCTCAGGCCCGAAACATCTTACCATGAAGCTTTCCCGGGCGACGCTCGACAACATCGTGCGGCCTATCGTGGAACGGTGCAAAGGTTCGATTGACCGGGCTGTCACCGATTCAAAGCTCAGCAAGGAACAGATTGCGCGCATCATTTTAGTCGGCGGCCCGACTCGGATGCCGATTGTTCAGAAATTTGTGGAAGAATATATCGGAAAAAAAGTTGAAGGCGGCATAGATCCGATGGAGTGCGTGGCGCTGGGCGCTGCCATTCAAGCCGCTGTTCTGACCGGCGAGGTCAAAGACATTCTTTTGCTGGATGTGACTCCGCTGACGCTGGGCGTTGAAACAATGGGCGGCGTGCGCACCGCGATTATCGACCGCAACACGACGGTCCCGACGAAGCGTTCGCAAGTGTTTTCAACCGCGGCAGAAAATCAGCCCTCGGTAGAGATACATGTCCTTCAGGGCGAGCGGCCGCTGGCAAAAGACAATGTGTCCCTCGGCAAGTTTTTTCTCGACGGTATTCCGCCGGCACCGCGCGGCGTTCCGCAGATTGAAGTGACCTTCGACATCGACGCCAACGGCATTCTGCATGTACTGGCGAAAGATCTCGGCACTAATAAGGAACAGTCCATCAGGATTACTTCATCGACAAAACTTTCCAAAGAGGATGTCGAGAAATTCGTCAAGGAAGCAGAGAAATATTCCGCTGACGACAAACAGCGCAAAGAGGAGATTGAGGTCAGAAATGAAACCGACAACCTTGTCTACTCGACAGAAAAAAATATGAAAGAGCACGGCGATAAAATAGCCGGCGACGAACGCCTTGCTGTCGAACAGGCGCTTACCTCCACCAAAGACGCGCTTAAGGGCACGGATATCGAAGCCATCAAAAAATCAAAAGAGGCGTTGACCACGGCGTCGCACAAACTGGCGGAAGTCATTTACCGCGAGGCGCAGAAGAAATCGGCGCCCGGGCAGGAAAATCCTCAGGCAGGGGCGGAGCAGTCCGCTGAATCGCCCGAGCAAAAGAATGACGCCAATGTAGTCGACGCCGAAGTGGTTGACGAAAAAAAGAATTAATGGTCTGCTGTATATAAAATCCTCGTGCCCTGGAGAACTGGGGCGGGAGTGGCGCTATGCGTTTTAAAAAGGATGTATTGTGAAACGGGATTATTATGAAGTGCTCGGCATCAATAAAAATGCCGGAGTAGACGAGATAAAATCTGCCTACCGGAAACTTGCGCTGAAATATCATCCGGACAAAAATCCGGGTGACAAATCATCGGAAGAAAAGTTTAAAGAGATAAACGAGGCATACGAAATGATTTCCGACGCGGGCAAACGGGTGCAGTATGACCGGTTTGGTCACGCCGGCGTCGGCACCGCTTCGCCTCCTCCCGGCGGCGGTGGTCAGGGATATGGAGACGCCGCTGATTTTTCCGACATAGGCGATATATTCGGCGATATGTTTGGCGATGTTTTCAAAGGCGGGCGCGGTGGCGGACGGGGGCAGCGTCGCGAGAAATCGTCCCGCGGCAGGGATTTGCAGTTCGACTTGGAACTCTCGCTTGCTGACGCTTTCACGGGAGCGGAAGTTCCTTTACAGATACCGCGCCAGGAGCCCTGCAGCGCGTGCGGCGGCAGCGGCGCAAAGACGGGGACTTCCTCGAAAACATGTACCCAGTGCAAAGGAGCCGGACAGGTTCGCTATAGTCAGGGGTTCTTTGCTTTCAATCAGGCATGTCCCCGTTGCAACGGGGAAGGTCAGATAATCGAAAGTCCGTGCCCTTCTTGTCGCGGCGCGGGGACCACAAAAACAACGCATAAAGTTACCGTTCGCGTACCGGCCGGTGTTGACCAGGGGACATCTCTCCGTATAACCGGAGCCGGCGACGCCGGTCCCAAAGGGGGGACGCCCGGCGACCTCTATGTCGTCATTCATCTCAAAAAAGATGCCCGATTCACGCGCGAGGGCGATGATCTGTATGCGGAGTCGCCGGTTAGTTTCACCGTCGCGGCGTTCGGTGGCGATATTTCACTCGACACCCTTGACGGTTCGGTTACCCTCAAAGTGCCCCCCGGGACACAGCCGGGGACTGTTTTTCGCGTTAAGGACCACGGCTTTCCCAAGCTTGGCCGCCGGATAAAAGGCGACCTTTTTGTTAAAGTTACGGTAGCCGTACCCAAAACCCTCACCGACAATCAAAAAACCGCATTGCGGAACTTCGCCCAATCGATGGGGGAATCCACCCCCGCGGGTTCAGACACTATTTTCAAAAAAGTTTTTAAATAATCGTTGTCTGTCATAAAAGCATGGTGTTAATCCCGCATCCCTGCTACTGTTTGTTTTGGAGAATCTATGCCGCATTTTTTTGTGTTGCCGGAAAATATTCTTGACGGTGTTTTTCGTATAACGGGGGACGAAGCGCATCATCTGGCAACGGTGCGCCGCTGTCAGCCCGGCAGCACGCTGCATCTTTTTGACGGCACAGGCAAAACATATAGAGGAACGATTACGGTGGTTGCTCATAATGAACTGACGGGGACTCTCGTCGAGGAGCAATCCGCCCCGGGCCCCGTTGTTGATATCCGACTCTATAATGCTGTCCCCAAGGGGGAACGATTTGATTGGTTGGTTGAAAAGGCGGCAGAATTGGGCGTGACGGCGCTGATTCCGATAATAACGGAACGCAGCGTTGTCAAAGATATTTCATCCGCCAAGCATGATCGTTGGAACCGGCTGTCTCGTGCCGCCAGTGAGCAGTCCGGCCGGCGGGATATTATGCGCGTTGAAGCGCCTATCTTGTTTGATGCCGCCCTCAGCCAAGTTGTTTCGTCTACCGTTGGCGTCATTCCCTGGGAAGGCGAAGAAACCACGGCGATGCGGGAAATCCTTCCGCGTATCCATCCGGGAGCGGCAGTCGCTATTTTTGTCGGTCCGGAAGGCGGATTCACCAGTCAGGAAATAGTGCGTGCTTCATCACAATCCATTATGCCGGTTACCCTTGGAAAAAATATCTTGCGTGTTGAAACTGCCGGAATCCTCGCCACCATTCTCGTCATGAACCTCGCCGGGCGCTATCAGTGAAAACGGCATATATTCACACCTTCGGATGTAAAGTAAATCAATTTGACTCACAAGTGATTCGCGAACATTTCTCAGCGCTCGGGTACCATTTTGCGCAGGAGCCCGAGGAAGCCGATACGATTATCCTCAATTCCTGCACCGTTACCTCCGCGGCGGACCGTCAATGCCGTTCATTAATCCGGAAAATAACCGCCGCCAATCCCCGTGCGCGTATTTTGCTTGCGGGTTGTTACGCACGGCGTTCCGGGGGCGAGCTGCTGACCGAATTCCCTCAGCTCGAATTGCTGGATACGGCCTCTTTCCTCGATAAATCAATTGCCTCATTTGCGGAACATTCTCGGGCGTTTCTGAAAATTCAGGATGGATGTGATGCGTTTTGCTCGTATTGCATCGTTCCGTTCGTGCGGCCGGTTTTATGGAGCCGCCCCGTCAGCGATATCATCAGTCAGGTGCGCGCCCTCGTCAAGCACGGATATCCCGAGATTGTCCTGACGGGCGTTCATTTAGGAAAATATCGCGGCGGTCTTGTGCCGGTTCTTGAAGCTATTCTTGGCGTTGCGGGAAATTTTCGCCTGCGGTTGTCGTCGCTTGATGTCAGCGAGGTTACCGATGGTCTGGTTGCGTTGATGCGTAACAACCCCGCGCGTATCTGCCGGCATCTGCATATTCCTCTGCAGTCAGGTTCACCTGCTGTTCTCGCGCGCATGAAACGGTCGTATACCGCTGAAACATTTTTGCGCACGGTGGAAAAAGTGCGAGAACAGTTGCCGGATATTGGTATCTCAACAGATGTTATTGTGGGTTTTCCCGGCGAGACGGACGCTGATTTCTCGGCTACCTGCTCAATGGTAGAAAGTATATTGTTTAGCCGTTTGCATGTATTTCGCTATTCGCCGCGTCCGGGGACTGCGGCGGCCGCAATGAAACCGTTGGTTGATGCAAAAACAATACAGGAGCGTTCGCGGATACTGCGTGCAATCGGGGTTGCCCGGGAAGAACGATTCTGGCGCTCGTTTGCGGGAACAAAACGGCCGATTGTTATGGAAGGTGAAAACCATACGGCGCTCACTGATAATTATATCCGCATACAGGTTGATAAAAAAACAGGCTCACAATTCAATGGTATTTTTGAATTATACATTACCGATATCAATGGCAAAGCCTGGGGCAAGTCGTCGCTTTAAAACGATAGTATTAGCAGGGACTTGATAATTAAGTAAATATTGGTTATACTATCTCCTCTTATGGACTGCATTTTTTGCGCTATTATCAAAAAGCAGATTCCAGCTGATGTCGTTTTTGAAAACGACCGGATAGCGGCGTTTCGGGATACCAATCCTCAGGCGCCTGTCCATATTTTGATTGTCCCCAAAAAGCACATCACATCGCTCGATACTATCGACGATGCCGATCAGGCGGTACTGGGTGAAATTCAGATTGTGGCGCGTGATATTGCACGGCGGGAACGGATTGCCGAGATTGGTTACCGTCTGGTTGTCAACTGCGGGATAGCTGCCGGACAGACGGTGCGTCATGTTCATTATCATTTGCTGGGTGGTCGTAAGTTGTTGTGGCCGCCGGGTTGAATCACATAAATTACATTAAATAATTAACAGGAAGGTGGTGTGAATGACATGGTCAATGTACGGGTACGGGAAGGCGAATCAATAGAAGAAGCCATCCGCCGTTTTAAGAGAGAATGTGAACGAAACGGAATCATGCAGGAAATAAAAAAACGCGAGTTCTACAAATCTCCAAGCGTCGTGCGTAAAGAAAAACTGGCAGAAGCGAAACGCAAAATTCGTCGTAAAATGATGAAAGAAAACAGATGGGCGCGGTAATATATACTCCTATGAAAAACGGTAAACAGTCGTTTGTGCTGTTTACCGTTTTTCGTCTCATAGTTGAGAAAGAGGTTGCGCGATGAAACTCAAAGATTTGTTCACCTTTTGTATCGAGCAGGGTATAGCCCAGGATTTGCGCGGCAAAGATGCGGTTCTGGCGGAGCAGAAACGGAAAAATGAACGGTTCGCAAAACTTCCGGCGGACGAAAAAGAAGATTTTGATACTGATACGCTCACCAATCCGTTTGCCGATTCCCGCATATTATTCGGCGATCCTGAGACGGAAGTAAAAACTATTCTCACCGGTATTGATATCGAAACCGCCGAGATCGTTTTGGCGCATACCCTAAAAACCATCGGCAAACCTGTCGACCTGGTGATAACCCATCATCCTGAAGGAAAAGCATACGCAACATTTTATCAGGTCATGGGGCTCCAGTCCGATGTTCTCAATAAATTCGGCGTTCCGATAACCGCTGCGGAATCCCTGACGGATGACCGGATGAAAGAGGTCGGTCGTAAGGTGATGGGGCAAAACCATATGCGGACCGTTGACGCGGCGCGTCTTCTGGGTATTCCGTTTATGTCGGCCCATACGGTTGCTGACAATCATGTGGCTTCATACCTCCAGAACGTATGTGACGAGAAAAAACCGGTTTTTATCGGCGAAATCATAAAATTGCTCAAAGCGATTCCTGAGTACAAAGAAGCGACGGGCAACGGTGCCGGTCCGACCATATTGTCGGGATCAAAAGATAATAAAGCAGGTAAGATATTCGTTGACATGACCGGCGGTACCGAGGGCGCCAAAGAGGCAATAGAGAAATTGGCTGACGCCGGCGTCGGGACTATGATTTGCATGCACATGAGCGACGATCATTTTAAGATGGCCGAGAAATGCCATATCCGTGTTATTATTGCGGGACATATTGCTTCCGATAATCTGGGGGTCAATCTGCTCTTTGATTCTGTGGAAAAGAAATTCGGACCGCTTAATTTCCTTGAATGTTCAGGTTTTCGCCGTATCCGGCGCGCACAGTAAAGAGCCATTGCGGCACGCATGAAGACCCGGCAGCGGTGGTACTTGCAGTGACGGAAACCTTGGATTTATGACTATTTCTCCGCAAACTATAGAAAAGATACGATCGAGCATCGATATCGTTGAGCTGGTCCGGGAGTATATCCCGACGGTCAAGCGGTCGGGGCGCAACTGGAAAGCTAACTGCCCGTTTCATAACGAAAAAACGCCGTCGTTCATGATTAGCCCCGAGAAGGCGATATTCCATTGTTTCGGATGCGGCGCCGGGGGCGATGTTTTCACTTTCGTCATGATGATCGATTCTCTGAGTTGGCCGGAATCGATTCGGAAACTGGCTTCCCGCTGCGGCGTTGTCATCGAGGAAACCACGGCAGAAGTCGTTAAGCGCTCAGAAAAACAGAAATTATATGATTTATTGGAGCAGGCCGCCCGATACTATCACCGGATGTTTAAGGAATCGCCCGCCGGTAAAACTGGCCGGGAGTACCTCAAAAAAAGAGGGGTAAACGGCGAATCCATAGAAAAATTTGTGCTCGGATTTGCGCCGAAAGGGTCGCTCATCGAGCAGGCGAAGAAAAAGGGATACACGGTAGAGGATCTTGCTGCCGCGGGCATTGTCACCCGGACGGAACGGGGCAATTATTTCGAGTATATGTCCGACCGGCTGGTATTTCCTATTCTGGACACGCAGGGCCGTGTGGTGGCTTTCGGCGGCAGGACGCTCAAAGACGACCAGCCAAAATATTTAAACACGCCCGAGACGGCAGTGTATTCGAAGTCGAGCCAGTTGTACGGTTTGTTTCAGGCATTGCCGACGGTACGGTCCCGCCGGGAGCTGATGGTTTTGGAAGGGTACATGGATGTCGTCGTCACCCATCAGTTCGGGGTGTCCTATACGGTGGCGACTCTGGGCACTTCGTTGACCGCCCAGCACGCTCAGTCGCTGTCGCGCTACGCTGATAACATTACCTTGTTGTTTGACTCTGACGAAGCTGGTTTTGCCGCGGCAAAACGGGCTACGGACATACTCTTTGAAAAAGATTTCGCGCTGAAAATAAGTTCTCTGCCGCCCGGGGTTGACCCCGACGAATATCTGGTTGCGCATGGCGCTGAGCCGTTTAACGAACTCATAGAGCGCAACCGCCAGTCAGCCATCGAGTTTTTGACGGCCATGGCGCTGCGTAAATTCGGTACTGATTCACCGGAAGCAAAGGCGCGTGCGGTGCAGGAACTGGTTCCGGTTGTGGCGCGCGCGCATAATGCCGTGCTTGCCGGAGAGTGGATAAAATATATCGCCGGCGAGACCGGGACAGCTGAAACAGCAATCGTCAGTGAGGTCAAGCGTGCATCCCGGACAACCGTCCGCAGTGCGCCGCAAGAGCCCGCTCCCGCTAAACGCGTTGCCGGCATTCGTTCTGCCGAAGAAGAGCTGATTCAACTGATAGCGGCGTTTCCGCAGTTTTCGGAAAAAGTAGATGAAAGAATATTTTCAGATGACCGCTGCATAGCAGTATTCCAACTGTTAGTGCGCCACTCGACGGTTGCAGAAATAGCCGTTGTGATTCCTGAGACAATCAGGCAGTGGTTTACCGAACTCGCTCTTGAAGAAAAAACATATCCGGCGCCCGAAGAGATTCTGCGGACGCTGGTGTTCGATTTAGAACAGCGGCGCCGGGAATTGCGCCGTCGGGAATTGGGTCGGGACATAGATTTAATGACCAGCAAGAAAATACCGCTTGATGAAGAAGTTGTCCGGCAATATCAGGAACTCAATAAACAGCTGAAAGGTTCGGTGAAATCACGCCATGGCAAAAACGAATAACGCGTTCAAAGATCTCATTGAGCACGGCAAAGAACACGGCTATCTGACCTATGACGAGATTAACAAAACGATTCCCGGAACCGTCATGGGCTCGGAGAAGATTGACGATTTTTTTGGAGCCCTCGACAATCTGGGGATTCCTGTCGTCGAAAAAGAGACCGATTATTTAACGAAACTCCGTGAAGCGCCCGCTGAAGAGCACGACATCGCCAAAGACATCAGTGACGATGAAGTTATCAATCCCGTCCGCATGTATTTGACGGAGATGGCCAAAGTCGCCTTGCTTGACCGCGCGACGGAAGTCAATCTTGCCCGCGCCATACGCGAAAACGAAAAGAAACTTAAGCACATTGTTCTTGAGTCGCCGCTTATCATCAAAGAAATCAGGAACTGGGAAACATTGATCAGCCAGGACGAGATGACCCCAAAAGAGCTGATGCCGCGGGGAAGGAAATCCTCCGCCCAGCTACGGGGAATGCGCTTAAAGATGAGAAAAGGGGTGCACCAGATATCCCTGATAGAAAAGAAGATTATAAAGAACGATTTGCGGCTTAAAGTAAGATCAATCTCGCGCAAAGAGCGGGAGAAACGGGTACAACTGATAATCGACGATCGTCAACGGGTTATTGATGTCATTCTCGGACTTAATTTAAACCAGGACAAGATAAAACGCCTGATAAATAAAATTAAAACGACCGCGCAGAAATTGTCCGAAATGAACGACGATGTCGCGCGCTTCGAACGCCGGTTGAAAATGCCGTACACGCGGTTTCTCACTTTGTGCCGTCAGGCGAAAGCAAAAAAGATAACCACGGGGGATTTCAAACGCCAGACGGGTTATTCGTTGGTCGGTATCGAATCTCAGATAGAAAATATTGAAGCAATCGTTCACCGGCAGAAAAATCTCCAGGAGAGTTTTTCCATCGAGCCTGCGGAACTCTTAATAACCGACAAAAAGATACGCGAGCTGGAAGATGTTATCCACATCGACAAGATGAAGCTTATCGAAGCGAATTTCCGCCTGGTGGTGTCGATTGCCAAAAAGCATGTCGGCATGAGCAATCTGGAATTGTCCGATTTAATCCAGGAAGGCAATCTGGGGCTTTCCAAGGCGGTTGAGAAGTTTGAGTGGAAACGTGGGTTTAAGTTTTCCACCTATGCGACCTGGTGGATACGCCAGTCCATCAACCGTGCAATTGCTGACCAATCCCGCACGATTCGTATTCCGGTCCACATGAAGGAACTGATATCGAAACTGACGAAGATTAAAAAGCGGTATCAACAGGAGCATGGCAGGGAACCGACCATCGAAGAATATTCAAAACTGCTGCGTTTGTCTACTGACCGGGTTCGCAAAGTCCTTAAAATGATGCAGGAGCCGGTTTCGCTGGCAACCCCTATCGGTGAAGAGGAAGATTCGCGCCTTGAAGATTTTATCGAGGACCACAATAACCCCAGTCCGGTGCAGAAGACACAACATTACCGGCTGCAGCTGGATATCGAAAAAGTATTGAACACGCTGACGCCGCGGGAAGCTGACATCATCCGTCTGCGTTACGGCATCGGAGTCGGGTATCCCCGGACGCTTGAAGAAGTGGGGAAAATATTCGGCGTTACCCGTGAACGCGTGCGCCAGATTGAAGCAAAAGCAGTCAGAAAATTGCGCCATCCATCCCGCAGCAAGCCGCTGCGCGAATACATGGAATAAGGCGGCAATCGCCGTCGTTTTCGTTGACAGGTAGACGGATAATTGATAAACTTTCTGGGCTTTGGCAACTTTATCAGCAGTACATTTCAGCGTATGAAATGGCGGGCCTGTAGCTCAGTTGGTTAGAGCAGTCGACTCATAATCGTCTGGTCGTAGGTTCAAGTCCTACCAGGCCCACATAGATTCATAGGACGGAACACTGTCCTGACATATAGGGTGGTTAGCTCAGCGGAAGAGCATTCGCCTCACACGCGAAGGGTCGCAGGTTCGAACCCTGCACTACCCATTTTCTTATCAGCACAAAGAAAGCGGAAAAACATGGACTTAAAAGACAAGATTCTTCTGCTCGTTTCACTCCAGGAAAAAGATTCTCAATTGGACAAATTGCGGGCGCAGGCGATTGCCATTCCTGAAAAGATCAGCGAGCTCAGACAGGGCGTCGAGGATAACCGCATTGCCGCCGAGGAGAGTAAAAAGAACCTCCAACAGCTTCAATTGCAGCGTAAACAGAAAGAATTGGATGTTGAGACAAAAGAAGCCGAGATCCGCAAGCATACCAACGAATTAAATTCCGTCAAAGCAAATGATGCGTATCGCGCGTTGCTGTTGGAAATTGAGTCGGGCAAGAAGGATAAATATAATCTGGAAAATGAAATATTAGAGCTCATGGAACAGCATGAACTTGAATCTGCCCGTTTAAAAAGCGGTGAAAAGGATGTTCAACAGAAGGAATCCGATTTGCATAGTGAAATAGCGCGCCTTGAAGCCGACTTGCAAGCGCTGCAGGGACGGATAATCCTGATGGAACAGGAGCGCGCGGTATTTGCCGAGCCGATACCCGAAGATATTATGCATCGCTATGAGTTTGTTCGCGAAAGCCGTAACGGGCTTGCCATCGTGCCGATAGAGGACACTCATTGCGGCGCCTGCCACATAGAATTGCGTCCGCAGATGATTAATGAAGCGCGCAAGCATCAGGACTGGACTATCTGCGACAGTTGTTCCCGCATCCTTTTCGTTAAAAACTCATGAGAATACGCATTTTTACTGATGGAGCAGCCCGGGGAAATCCCGGCCCTTCGGGCATTGGCGTCGCGGTATATGGCGACGATGGTGCGCTCTTGGAGCAGGACTGCCGTTATATCGGGATTGCGACGAACAATGTTGCCGAGTACCACGGGCTCATAACAGGACTGACGCTCGCACAGAAACATATGCCCTGTACGGTTGAAATGAACTTGGATTCAGAATTGGTTGTGCGCCAGATGAAGGGCGAATACAAAGTAAAAAATGAGAACCTTGCAGTGTTGTACCGGCAAGCATGTGCGTTGTCAGCACAGTTGTTAAAAGTCCGGTTTGTGCATATCCCGCGGGAACAGAATACCGTCGCCGACAAATTAGCCAACACGGCAATCGATACCCAGAGTCAATCATAGAAGAAACAGGTTTTAGGGGACAACAGGAGGGTCGCTCATCCTGATGGCGGGGATGAGAGGAAAGTCCGGACTTCAATTCCCGTCGCAAGGCGGGGAAAACGGTAGTGGGTAATCCCCATCGTTCGAAAGAACAGAGGTGCGAACAGTGACGATCCGTCCCGAAAGGGAGGGGTCTTCCCGCTGAAGTAGCGGGAAGAGTCCTTGAGGTAACTCAGGGAGTGAAACGGCTAAATCCTTACTGGGAAGCAAGGTCAAAATCCCGTCTTTGGCGGGATTGTCAGCTGACCGCTTGATTTCGCGGAGTAATCCGCGGAACAGAGAAATGATCCTCGTCTTCGCGCAAGCGAAGAACAGAATTCGGTGTACATGTTGTCCCCTGATTATTAAAGGCCGGATGTATTGGGCATGGAAGTGGTGCACAATAACGCTGTTCAACTTTGTAATAACCGGCTTAAAAACCGCTGCAACCCTTTGGTTTGCAGCGGTTTTTAATTTCCGGGCTTGAACCATACTGCTTTGATTGTCCGCGGCAATACTGCTAAAAGAGACATATTGAGGAACAGCGGGTTGTCGTACGGCGGTACAAATTTCACAAATCTTTTTCACCGGGCAGTGTCATACCATTGCAATAGTTGATATAATAATTTCATGACTCTACATTTCCCTCTCAGCCCGCTTGTCTTTTGCGGAGGTCCATGTGCTTAAATATATGCTCAAACAACAGTCTTTTGTCAAAACTGTTTCCTGGCTGACACTTGTTTTATTTGTCTCATCCTTTATCACTCATCCTCTCGTTTTTGCAGTGACAACCCTGTCGCCGGCCAATCAAGATTCTCAACAACTCTCCGGCAAAGGCAATCAATCGCTGATCCCCTATCGGTATGGAAAGATTACGGGTGGCGGGTACGCCGGCGGCCGACGATTAGTAGTTTATATTCAGGACTTGCACTGCAATCCGGAAGTGCAAAATAACATTGCAAAGATAACAGAACTTTTAGACGCGCAATACGGGTTGAACAAAATCTTTATTGAAGGGGCGCCCGCCGGGAAACTCTCGACGCGGCTTTTCACCTCTATCCCCGACGAGAAAGTCAGAGACAAAACAATACAGACCCTTTTCGGGAAAGGATTGCTCAGTGGTGCGGAATACTATGCGTTGAAACTTAAAAAAGACAATCTCTACGGCCTTGAGGAATGGAGTACTTACACAGAGAACCGTGAACGGTACCGCACAGTGAGCGCGGCGAAGGAAGAGAACGAAAAGACAAGCGCAGAGATAGATAAAGTAATAGAGCAAATGAAGGAAAAATATCTTGACCGAAAACTGAAAACGATCGGAAAAGTATTCCGGGATTCAGGCAGCAATAAGCACTATCTGAAGGTGGCGAAGCTGGGCGAGCGTGCCGGCGAAAAGGTCACGGGCTATCCGAATCTGGCGCGCTACATAGAGACGGTCAGAATCAGCGAGTCGATAAGCAATAGGCGGCTCAATAAGGAGCTTGTGGCATACATCAAAGATTTGAAGCGCATCGTGCCGGCGAGAGAATTTTTGCCACTGTCCGTTGCATTGACGGAGACCGGCGATCGGCAGGAGTACTCCCGACGACTGAGTGAGATTGCGAAAGTGTATAGCCCGGACCTTGCGCGCGAATACCCTGAAGTAAACCGCTTTCTTACGCGGGAACGATTGAACGCTCAGATTAACCCGGTAGATCTTATCGACGAGGAGATCGTATTTCAAGGCCGGTTGACGGCGAAATTTGCGGAGCGGAGATTAGATAAGGATTTACTATTTCTTTCCCGGATGGCCAAGAATCTGGGGGATTTTGCCGCTCTTAAGATGACGCCGGGTCAATACCAGTTCTTTAGCGAGAATCGGGAAGAGTTTAGGATAGTGCTGCGGAAATACTGCGAACCGCACGAGGTCAAAGCGGTACTGAAGATCCTTGATGATGCGGCGTACACAACCTATTACGCCGTCAACTTCAAGCGTAACGATATTTTTATAAACGCCATTGCTCTGCGTTCTCTTGGTGAAAAAATCGGAGGGTTTGCCTCCGGTAAAAAAGATGTATCGGGATCATTGTCTGCCGGCGGTTATGAGGATGTTCTCGCGCATATCGGACAGTTCAAGGACATAGATATCGTGGTTGCCGGCGGATTCCATCGGGGCGTGTCAAAACTTCTTCACGATAAAGGCGTTTCCTATCTGACCATAACCCCCGGCGCGGCGAAAAAATATGACGGGACCGTTTATCAGCAGGTTATGACCGGCAAGATTGATCTGAAGAAGATGCTGTCTTCGGCTCTGGCGCCGACTGCAGCGTTGTTGGGCAATGATTATGGGGAGATGGAAATACTCATTGCGCATCTTTTGGCTAACGCAGAAAGCTTTCATGCGGCAGTAGCGATCATTAAGCAGTGGCAGGCAGCCAATACTGACGTCGCGGAAGTACTGCATTCATTTGATGTCAGGATGGAAGAAAACGGTAACGCCGGCGTATATCAAAAAGTGGGGAACGACCCCGCGAAATATTCATTTGTGTTTGGATTACAACATGCCGACAATAACGGTGTCGCAGTTATCCTTCCGCCTTCACATACGGTTCTCGCGTCTCCTGTCACCCCCGGCAAACCGCTCTCGGCAGGCATAGCTGCCCAAGCTGAGGAACTTTCTCCGCAAAAGCATGCAGTCATAAACGATTACATCGCAGAAGCCATCGGGGCCGGACGCGTTGAAATAATCACTGAAAAGACACACAGCGGTTTTAAGGCGGCGAGTGTTTTAGAGACAACGAAGTACAATGATGTGCTTGCGCTTGCAAGAAGATATATCGATGAGACGGTTTTGCCGGACGGGTTGGGAACGATAATCCCGATAGAGGTCCTTGAACAGGCGAACATATATCTCATAGACAGCGTCAGGGGCAGAGCCCCACCCTTTAATTTTGAACATGCCGGCGCTGATAAGAACGCCATCTATGTAAGGAAATCATTTTTTCAGGATAGTTCTCCAGCCGATATCGCAAAAATTCTCATTCATGCGTCCGTAGAGCTTGCCGCCAAACAGCATGCTAACCAACAGCAAAAGCCGTGGACCGAAGCAGTGGCGCTGCAGGCGCACGCTGTCGCCGAGAAAGCAGTTGCTGATTTTTCGCCGGTTGTCGCTTTGTCCGAGGCGCGCCAGCTCACTGTTGACGAGAATGGTTTTACCCCCCTGCATTCGCGCGATCCCGGGGAATCAGTTTTTGATATAACCATCGGCGGGGTCGATGCGACGGTCTATTTCGGCAGGAGCGCGGAAAATTATGTGGCTACCCCCCGGTCCTTTTTCCCCTTTGAGGCATCGATTATCGTCCCCTATGGGTCCTCGGTGCGCATTGATAATCTTTATTCGCTTAACGCTGAGGGTGCGATTTACATTCCCGCAGGTGCTACCGCCATTTTTGATGAAGTCAAAGGCCCGCTGATTGTTGTTACAATAAAAAAAATACCGCCGTGGTATAGAAGATTTAGTCCCGAAAATTTCCCTGATGTGTGGAAAGATACCAAAGGATATGACGAGTCTGGGCTCCGTTATCACAGTACGAGCGGGGTGCTGGTGTTCAGTCATTTAGGCAGAAGGAATCCGTGGAACACGAGCAAATTGACCGAATGGCTTATTGATTCTGTCTCTTTAGGATCGCCTGCCATGGGCGCTTCGACTGTAAGTTATAGTTTTCTAACTACCGGACAGTCCTTTGATATTCATCGTCCCGACGAGCAGTGGCATGAACATCCTACCATTGCAGGTGCTCAATCTATTGTTGAAATCTATATCCCTACTTCCGGCATAATGGAATTGCTCATTGAGTCAAACGGTAAATTCTACTCCTCCCGGTTACGGCCGGGGATGTTCATGCTTGTGCAAGCCGATGTTCGTCACGCTATCGCCAAAGGAAGCGGACAGTACAAACATGTCGTCATTCAGATCCCCAGCCCCTTTCAGTATGGATTTCTCTATTCGAGTAAAATCATGCCGGTCCCTGCTCTGTATGCTATGCATCCGGGTTTGAGTGCATCGTTGGAAAAAGCCAAGGAGGACGGGGTAAGCATTCTTACCGGCCAGACCCCGGTGTCTGCCGGGTGGCATTCCCGTCATTATCTGTCCAATCCTACCTTGGGGAGTGAACCCGCGAAAGAAAATATCTCGCTGGAGCTGCCTGGTGAGCTTTTGGGGTTGAGCCCGAAGCAGTTAAAAAAGATATTTTTCTCATTAGGATCGTACCAGTTTACTGACCAGGAGAAAACATTATTGACTGCTCCGCCCGGGCTTGAGGGGTTTTATAGAGGATTAAAAAGAGTACAGGCGCTCTATCCGTCAATAGTGCGCAATCATGTGGAACGAGCGTGGATACAGGATTATTTACGGAGTATGGTCGCCGATTTTCCCCCGGGGGCTTTACGGCGTAATTTCGAGGCTATTCTCACCGGCGATTTCTCTGTGGATAGATTTATGGCATACATGGAGTCTTTTCAATCGTACCGGTTCAGGATTATCGAGCTCATTAGAGACGGCGACGCGGCAAATGATGACGAAATTAATCAAATGGTTCTCCTGGTATCAGACGGTGGTGACCCGGAGATGGCAGAACATCGGCGGCCAATGACGGAAAGTGCGGCGTATTTTCATCATGCGTCGTTCGATGGGGGGCTGGCGCTTGCTCCCGGCGCTGCCGCAAAATATGCTCATGACGGTTCACCAAAACCTTTTCCCGGATATACAGTCATTCATAGTTTTAGGCAGGGAGCGGACCACCACCGAGCGCTTCTCAAAATGTATACTGCTCTGCAGGCGCGGCTCAGGGAAGCAAAAGTCGATCAGTATTTTAAATTTTTGCCGCCTAAAACTTTCCATATGACGCTCTGCGACATCATGGCGCCGCTGGACAAGAACACTCCTGAAGGCAGTGCCCTGGGCAAAAAAATAACGGCTATAGTCACCAAGATCTTTTCTGACTTCGCTTCGAGCATTAAGCGTCCGGTCATGTATTCTAAAGGAGTGGCGATATCCGCCGGGACTTCGATTGTTGTGCCGGTGTATATGGGCGGCAGGGATGATCTTGCCGAGGTGCTGAAATTACGCACCGCATTGCGTGATGGGCTCCACACCCTGGGGGAGCGAGGTGGCGACGGCGTTTTTCGCAATAATGGGATACCCGTTGCCCCCGGAGACAAGTTGATTGGTCATGTAACGCTCGCCTATTTAAAAGAATCTATACCGGCTGAAGCATACAAAAAAATACAGAACATTCTCGGAGCTTTTGAGCGGGAATTCATCGGATTTTCTGAGGCCGACTCATTTGATTTGCATTACTTTGAGAACATGGAAGATTATGGTGCCCCACTTGAGTCGCTGCACATTGCGTCGCCGGACAGAGCAAACAATCTTCTCTCAGTCCCCTATATGTTGTATAATCGTATATTCGGGTTAAACACAACAGCGGGTTCTCCGCCGGCAGTTCCTGCGGGAGTCAATGAAGCCGGTTTGGCAGCACCCGCGGACCCGGGCGGACAGGAAGCAGTCCGGTTAATGCTATCCGCATCTTAATCCAAGGATTACAGCTCGGTGCAATACAATGATAAAAATATGTGACCTCAATAAGGCGTATGGTGATCAGATTCTTTTTAAGGATCTTAATATCAGCGTTAATCGCGGTGAGAAAATAGGGCTTGTGGGCAGAAACGGACACGGGAAGTCCACGCTGTTTCACATGATATTGGGCAACAGCGAAATTGATTCCGGCAGTATTACCGCTCCCAAAAGTTACCGCATAGGATATCTCGAACAGCATATTCATTTTATCAAGCCGACGGTTATCGAAGAAGGCTGTCTCGGGTTGCCTGCCGACGAAGAATATGACACTTGGAAAGTTGAAAAAATACTTTTTGGGCTGGGTTTTTCCGATGAGGATATGCACAGGAACCCCACTGAGTTTTCCGGCGGCTTTCAAATCCGCTTAAATCTGGCGAAACTTCTCTCATCACATCCCGATATGCTTATGCTCGATGAACCCAATAATTACCTCGATATCGTCGCCATCCGGTGGCTGGAAGAATTTTTGAAGTCATGGCAGGGGGAAGTCATGCTGATAACGCATGACAGGAGTTTTATGGACCGTGTCTGTACGCATACCGTGGCCATACATCGCCAGATTGCGCGCAAGGTTGAAGGAAGCACCGAAAAACTCTATACCCAGATTAATCAGGAAGAAGAAATATATGAGAAAACACGCCTCAATGAACAGAAAAAACGCCGGCAGGAGGAGCTGTTCATTGAACGGTTCAAGGCACGGGCAAGTTTTGCCAGCCGAACGCATTCCCGCGCGAGAAAACTTGAAAAACAAGGGGTCATGAAGGAACTGGAGAACATCGATGACCTTGAACTGTATTTCAATAGCGCGCACTTCGGCGGCGATCAGATGATGGCGGCGGAAGATATTTCTTTTTCTTATAGTGGCGCTAAGCCGTATTTGATAGATTCATTCACTCTGCCGGTGGGGAAAAACGACCGGATATGCATCATCGGAAAAAACGGCAAGGGCAAGTCAACGCTTTTGAAACTGCTTGCCGGAGAATTGTCGCCCACCCGGGGGGAGATTAAAAAGCATCCCGTACTGATGGAAGGATATTTCGGGCAGACCAATAAGCTGGACCTTGAAGAAAGCAATACCGTTCTTGAAGAAATCATGAGCGCCGACAAGAAATGTAGCGTTAACACTGCCCGCAACATTGCCGGCGGCCTGATGTTTTCGGGAGATAACGCCCTCAAGAAAATTAAAGTTCTCTCCGGCGGCGAAAAGAGCAGAGTTCTGCTCGGGAAAATACTCGTGAAACCATGCCATCTTCTGTTCCTCGATGAACCCACGAATCATCTGGATATGCAGTCGTGTGATTCCTTAATTGAGGCAATCGACAGTTTCGACGGTTCAGTGGTCATGGTCACGCATAACGAGATGTATTTGAGAAGCGTTGCCACAAAACTGATTGTATTTGATAACGGCAGAATAACCGTCTTTAACGGCGGATATGACGATTTCCTGCGCGATGTTGGTTGGTCCGACGAGAATTATTCCCGCTGATTGACTATTGCAGTACATTTGATATAGGATAGTGAGGAACACTTTTCTAGCATGCTTTTGAGAAGAAGCGTTCACGTCCAGCGGTAAACTTGGTTTTTGCGGAGGGTATGGTGAACGGGTTATTGCAAAAGACATATACTCTCAACGATAAAAGAATCGTCATCGTATTGCGGTTTCTCGTTATTCTTGTCACATTTTTTCTCACTCTCTATAATGCCCCGGAAATTATTAGCCCGGCGGCCCTGACCCTGATATTTATTTTTTTCCTTGCTTCGGATATTGCTTTACTCTTCGTTCCGGGCTATCTGTTTATCATGAAGCGTTTCCGGAACAGTATGTTCTTGCTCGATGTTGTCCTTATTTCCTCCGTCATTTATCTGACCGCCGGCATGAAGACGGATCTGTATCTCATCTACTTCCTTATCATTTTCATGGCCAGCAGCGGCAGAAGCCTGGGGCATGCCTTCATGATGACCATTGTGGTGGCTGCTGTCTATATATTCCTGCTGTCGCACAGCGGTCTTTCCTTCTCATTTGAAAACCCCGGCATCCTTCTGCGCATTCCCTTCATTTTCATTCTTTCTTTCATGTTCCTGTATTATGCGCAAGAGGAGAAAAGGCGCATGCAGGCGCGCGCTGAACGCATGGACCGGCTCTCTATGGTGGGGGAAATGACTGCGGAGATAATGCATGAAATCAAGAATCCGTTAGCCGTGATCCTCGGATACGCCCAAATTCTTAAAGATGCGGATTCCGCGAAAGCCCAGGCGGAGTTGTGGCCCAATATTGTCAAGGTAACGGGGCAACTTTCACTCAAAATAAAAAGCATCCTCGCGTTCGTCAGAAGCGATAGGGATGTGGAAAAATCACCGGTTAACATTGTTGACATAATGTCTTCCACTTTGGAAATATGTCGTGGGCAGTTTGTCCGTGATGGCATACGAGTCTCTCAGGGATTTCAAAGCGGCATGCCACTCGTTATGGGGTATTATAACGGGATTGAGCAGGTTTTTTTCAACATTTTGGCAAATGCACAGTACGCATTGGTGGAAGCCCGGGAAAAAGACAATAGAATTTTGGACCTCTCAATAAAGGCAACGGGGGGAAAAGCGGTTGTGACGATTAAGGATAACGGTCCGGGCATACCGGAAAAAGACAGAGATAGAATATTTGATCCCTTTTATACGACAAAACCGCGTGACAAGGGAACCGGATTAGGGTTGAGCGTATGCTATAAGATCGTCAAAGACCATCACGGAGATATCTATGTTCGCGATGAATCTTCCCCCGGCACTTCTTTTGTAATCGAGTTTCCTCTGTTGTCAGAAAAAAGGCAGCTTGGCGCATGATCGCCGCCAAGGATGGCGTGATAAGCAGGGAAGCCGGTCCTCAGCCGCTGGCTGAAATAATGCAACGACTGGGACTGACAAATGATGATTTAGTTCGCCGGTCGACACAGCAATTGACTCATAAAATGGTGCACAAGGGCTGCAAGGGAAGGCGGGTGTCCCGCAACGTTCAGTACAAAATACTGGATGCTCTGTGCGCCCTGAAACCGGACCAGAATTTTACGCTCAAAGATTTGTTTACCTATTAATGCCGCATAACTTAACAAGGAGGAATCAGAAATGGCCATTGTATCGGAGTCGGAATTCAAAGGTAATCCTATGTTGGTGCTCAAAAACTCAGAAGAGGACAAGTTTCCTTTCCAGTTCGGATTGAAGAAAGCGAAACTGGTTTTGGAAAATATTGAAAGCATCAAAAAGTTTGTCGAAAAACACGACAAGGCATAACTTCTGCGCCGGCTATTTCCGCGCGGGTTAGGCGGGGAATCGGCGTAGTTGTTGCAATGGGAACCATGAGTACGGAAACGCCTTAGAGAAAAAAAGGTGCGGATATAGCTATGACTGCAGCAGTTACCGGAGCTGAAAGTATACGCTGGGATCTCTCTTCGTTGTATGCCGCGGTGGACGATCCGCGTATCGACGGGGATATACAGCGGCTTGTTGCTTTCTACAAGGGATTTCACCAATCTTTTAAAGGACAGCTTTCTCAGTCGCTGGGTGCGGCGATTACAGAGTATACCCGTATCCGCATGATTGAGGACAAGATTCTGGTGTATCTGTATCTCAGGCAAAGCACGAATGTCGCCGACGCCGCGGTTAAATCAAAAATAGCCGGAACGGAAAGAATGCTCAGCGGCGCGTCGGGCGAGTACATGGCGTTCTTTAATGTCGAACTGGTCGCCATCGATGAACTGACGCTGGTGCAGCTGTATGAAAAAGACCCCGTTGTCGCCCGCCACCGCCCCTGGTTAGAACACGCCCGTCTTTTCAAATTACATGTGTTGAGCGAACCGGTCGAATCGGCGCTTACCAAACGATCCCCGTTCGGCCCGTCTGCGTGGGGCGAGTTTTTTGACGAGCTTGAAGCCGATATTGAAGGTGTTTTCAACGGCGAAAAAAGAACATTGACGGAACTGCTGCATCTTATATCGGAATCAAAAGATTCCCGGCAAAGGGCTGTATTGCTCAGCATTGTCAACGAGAGCCTTGCCGGCACTTTCGCCAAATATTCGGCCCAGACGCTGTACATGGTTTCCGGTTCATCTTTTGTCGAAAACAAAGAACGCTTATACGCTAATCCGATGGCGGCCCGCAATAAATCCAATCGCATTTCAGACAACATCGTAGAAACCCTGCACCGCGTCGTCACTGATGTGGCCGGACCGCTTGCCCGGCGCTATTACCGGCTTAAAGCGGCGCATCTGGGGTTAAAACCCATGCAGTGGAGCGATCGCAACGCGCCACTGCCGTTTACCGACACGACGGTTATATCTTTTGCCGACGCCCATGAGACCATTCGTTCTTCCTTTGAGAGTTTCAGCCCGGCGCTGTCGGCGTTGGCAATGCGTTTTTTCGACGAGAAGCGTATTGACGCGCCGGCTGAAAAAGGTAAGCGGGGCGGGGCATTTAATTTTTCCGCCGTTCTGCCCGGGCCGGTCCCGGTATCCTATGTTTTTCTCAATTATCTTGGTTCCAACCGGGATGTTATGACTTTGGCGCATGAACTGGGACATGGCGTTCATGGTATGCTTGCGGGTGAAGCTCAGGGATGCCTTATGTCGCAGGCGCCGATAGCGTACGCCGAGACGGCTTCGGTCTTTGCCGAGATGACCACCTTTAACTTTTTAAAAAGCAGGCTCATAAAGACGGGTGATAAGAAATCTCTGCTGGCTTTGATTATGGGGAAAATCGACGATGTTATAAATACTTCCGTGCGCCAGATTAGCTTCTCGCATTTTGAACGCCGGCTGCACGGTTTTGATCCCGCAACCAACACCTGGGCGCCCCCGCGGAAATTATCCGTCGAAGAACTCAATGCTTTCTGGATGGAGGCAACCCGCCAATTATACGGTGCATCGGGTGACATATTTACCTATGAGAATACGGATCACTTATGGTCGTATATATCTCATTTCCATCACCCTTTTTATGTGTATGGATATGCTTTGGGGGAATTGTTGACCCATAGTATGTACGCTCAGCAACCGCGGCTCGGCAAACGCTTTGAACCATTGTATATAGATATGTTGCGGTCCGGATCCACCAGAGATATCGTTGCGTTGCTCAAACCGTTTGATCTTGATCCGGCAGATGAAAGATTCTGGGTTGACGGTGTTGAAGCCGGATTGGGCGCCCTCATCGCCGAAGCGGAACAGTTATCCCGTGATCTGGGCGTGGTCGTGACCAACGGTGCCCATCTTTTATCGTAGCATTCTTCATCGATTTATATTAGAATGATATGCAGGTACTGCGTGTCACTATCCCTAAGGAGATTATACCCATGGAAAAATCAGTCGTTGTTTTGGAAACAAATCAAGGGACAATCGAGATTGAGCTGATGCCCGGCATTGCCCCCAAGGCCTGTGAAAATTTTATTTCATTGACGAAAAAAGGATATTATGACGGCATTATATTTCATCGCGTCATTAAAGGATTCATGATTCAGTGCGGCGATCCCACGGGTACCGGCAGGGGCGGTGAATCGGCGTGGGGCAAACCTTTTGACGACGAGTTCGACAAAAAAGCGTCGTTTGACAGCCCGGGCATACTTGCCATGGCCAACGCCGGGCCGGGAACGAACGGAAGTCAGTTCTTTATCACGACGGCAAAAACGCCGTGGTTAAACATGCATCACACCATTTTTGGAAAAGTCATTGCCGGTTATGAAGTAGTGCAGAAGATTGAGAATGCTGAAACCGGCCCTGGCGATGTTCCGCGGTCCCGTCAGAACATAGTGAAGGCGTACATCAAATCCTAACACAGGAGCGATTAATGGCTTCCCCGAAAAGAAAGCAAATAACCCGTATCGTTCTGCAGCCCCACGCGAAAAATCTGAAGAACAGAAAATCGCAATTTCAGGAAGACCCGTGGCGCGTTTTTCGCATTATGTCCGAGTTCGTGGAAGGGTTTGACACCTTATCGGAGTGTGGGGCGGCTGTCACCATATTCGGTTCTGCGCGGCTGGGGGAACATAATCCTGATTATATTGCGGCGCGGCGCATTGCGCAGAAGCTTGCCCAGGCGGGTTTTGCCATTATTACCGGTGGCGGTCCGGGCATCATGGAGGCAGCTAATCGCGGTTCAATCGATGTCAACGGTCGTTCGGTTGGACTCAATATACAGCTTCCCATGGAACAAGTGGTCAATCCGTATGTGAATGTACCGATAGGATTCCGGTATTTCTTCGTGCGCAAAGTCATGTTTATAAAATACGCCTCGGCAATGATAGTCATGCCGGGCGGTATGGGAACGATGGATGAGATGTTTGAAGTATTGACGCTGGTTCAGACAAAAAAGATCAACCAAATTCCCATCATCCTCTATAACTCAGCGTATTGGAAGGGGCTTCTTGAGTGGATGCATGATGTCATGATAAAACGGGGGATGATCAGCGCCAAAGATCTTTCGCTGTTCAAAGTCCTCGATGACCCTGATGCAATCGTTGATGAGATTAAGCGCAGCGTCCGCAAGCCGGTTGCCGGAAAATCAAACTTCTAAACCATTGGATGTGCCAAGGTGTCGGTGCAGTGATTTTTCCGAAGGTTACAGGCCGAGGAATTTGAAGTAAAGATTTTCGAGTTCGTGATATTCCGACGGTTGCAGGGTTGTCCTGACCAGCGGGAACAACTGCACATCTTCTTTATGCGCGTGGTTGCATAACTCCAGGAGCAATTCCCTGCAGGCGTCGATGATTGTTGCCCGTTCCTTTTTTGACGGATTTTCCTGATGGATGCCGGGTAGGGATTTCAATTTTTCCAGTTTTGCGAGTATCGGCCCATGTTCTTTTTCAATCGTTTCGAGCATGGCAAGTTCTGGCGCTGCGAAAACACCGCGTAATACGGGGAAAAGCACCTTTTCCTCAAGAGCAAAATGCCCCCGCAATTCAGTATTAAAAAAACTCATAATCTTCTGCGTGTTATCCCAGAATGAGTCGTCGTTGCTCATTATCTCGGTGAGTTTATCAAGAATATCCTTGCGTTCGACCACATATCGGTGGCCGGCTACCAGCTTTTCGATAAGGTCCATATGAGATTCCTTTCCGGAAAAAATATCAAAATTACTTTAGATAATTATATAAAAAGGAATCGCAAACCGCAAATGCAGATTTTTATTGAAACACGCCGGTTGATTTGGTATACTTATTGAGATAAATATTGTTTGAGCACGGCGACACCGATACCAGCGAGGACGGATAGATGAGAATAGCAATTCTTACCAATGAATACCCGCCGCATGTGTACGGCGGAGCAGGCGTGCATGTTGAGTATTTAACCAGGGAATTAACGAAGCTTGATAACGGCGAGAATTTTGTCAAAGTATTCTGTTTCGGCGAACAAAAAGAGGATACGCCGAGTTTGTCGGTAAAAGGCGTCTCCGCCGGCTATGATTTTCCCACCAAAGATCCGCGGCACAAGAAATTCCTGGAAACTTTGTTCAAAGACATCGTCATGGCGGGACAGCTTGACGATATTGACATAGTCCATTGTCATACCTGGTACAGCCATTTTGCGGGTTTGCTTGCCAAGCAGCTGCTGCAAGTGCCGCTGGTATTAACGACGCATTCTCTGGAACCCCACCGCCCGTGGAAAGCCGAACAGCTGGGAAGCGCGTATAATGCGAGCTCCTGGATAGAAAAAACGGCGTATGAAAATGCCGACGGGGTTATAGCCGTTTCTGAATCAATGAAACATGATGTCGCCGACCTGTACGCAGTTCCTGCGGAAAAAATACGGGTTATCCATAACGGCGTTGACATAGATCACTACAAACGAACGCTGGATGCGCGCGTGCTGGACAAATTCGGTATCAACCGGGAAATTCCTTTTATATTGTTCGTCGGGCGCATAACCCGCCAAAAAGGAATCTTTCATTTGGTCAATGCTATTAAGCATATCCAGCCCGGGTATCAGATTGTGTTGTGCGCGGGCTCACCCGATACGCCGGAGATCGGCAGAGAAATGCAGGAGCGGGTGGAAAAGGCGAAAAGAGATTCAACTAATGCCATTATATGGATAACCGAAATGGTTGCGAAAGAAGACATTATAACGCTGTATTCGCATGCGTCAGTTTTTGTCTGTCCCTCTGTGTATGAGCCCTTTGGGATCATTAATCTTGAAGCCATGGCGTGTGAAACGCCGGTAGTTGCCGCTGCGGTCGGCGGTATTCCCGAGGTGGTTCTCCCGGGGGAGACCGGGTTGCTGGTTCCGTTCGAGCCGGTGAGCGCGTGCGACGCCGAGCCGACTGACCCTGCGAAATATGCGCGGGATCTGGCTGCAGCCATTAATGCTATTGTTGCGTCTCCGGAAAAACTTAAGTATATGGGTTCAAAATCGCGCCAGCGGGTCATCGATCATTTTAGCTGGCCGCGTATCGCGGCAAAAACAACGGATTTTTACAAACATATACTGCTCAACAAAGGGAAACAGCCATGAAAGACGACGCGAACGGGAAAGCAATCATGCAAACCTCTAAAGTTAGATTGCGCGTCCAAATCGAAAATGTCAAACCTAAGATTAACGGCGGCAGATTCCCGGTTAAAAGAATAGCGGGGGATACGGTCACCGTTACGGCTGATATATTTGTTGACGGGCACAACGCACTGAGTGCACATGTGCTCTATCGCAAGCAAGACCAGCGGGAATGGTCAAAAATGCCGATGACGCAATTAGTTAATGACCGCTGGTCCGGTGCATTTTCAGTTTCCGAGATTGGCCGCTGGTTCTATACCATAACGGCAAGGATTGATCATTTCAAAACATGGCAGGGTGATTTCAAAAAACGAGTTGACGCAAAGCAAGATGTTGCCGTCGATTTGATGATAGGCGCCCAATTGGTGCGCACAGCAATTCCTCTGGCGTCGGCGCAAGATAAAGAAAAACTAAAAAAGATAGCGGCGAAACTTACCGCAAAGAAAAATACCGCGGAATCCAGCAGAATTGCCCTCTCAGAAGAATTAAGCGCGCTTATGGCGTTGTATCCTGACCAGTCATCCGCGGCGACTTACGGCAAGGAGTTTTCCGTCGTCGTTGACGACAAGATAGCCCGGTTCGGCGCGTGGTACGAATTGTTTCCCCGTTCCTGCAGTTCGACTCCCGGAAAACACGGTACGCTCAAGGATGTGATTGCCCGTCTGCCGGCGGTGGCAGAAATGGGGTTCACGGTGCTATACTTGCCGCCCATTCATCCGATAGG
>Ga0073936_10000026_pt1 | contig 175289 bp, 135 predicted proteins | sample AliMusrvi5mmetaG_FD_87041 | JGI IMG/M metagenome (GOLD analysis project Ga0073936, IMG submission 87041) | Freshwater lake bacterial and archeal communities from Alinen Mustajarvi, Finland, to study Microbial Dark Matter (Phase II) - Alinen... | ecosystem: Environmental > Aquatic > Freshwater... | reverse complement strand
GAGCAGGGGAGGGCAGCGCGGCGGGGGGATCCTCCTTCGCCAAGGCTTCCTCCTTCGCTGAAGCTACAGAGGACACGATTGGAGGCCGCGGCGGGAGATGGCTTTTTGTGGAGCCTGGGCTGGGATCGGGCTTTTCTGAATAGGTCTTATGGGTCCTATCGGACCTATTCTGGAGCGGCGGGGCATTGCCGGGCCGGAGGGAAAACGAATATGAGATCCGCGTTTTGACGTGCCCCGAATCCCCGTCCACCGTGGCGGGCCATGCCCGACGGCCTCCAACTCACTGATCTGCGCTTTGCCTATCCCGGCGGGGAGGCTTCGGTGACGGTGCGTTCGTGGTCGGTGAACCGGGGGGAAAGGGTGGCGCTTACAGGCCCGAGCGGGGCGGGGAAGACGACGTTGCTGCGGCTGATCGCGGGCATTTTGGAGCCGCAATCTGGCAGCGTGAGCTTCGATGGCGGGGACCTGCGGGCGATGACTGCCGGCGCGCGCCGGGAATTGCGGCTGGCGCGTATGGGGGTGGTTTTCCAGGACTTTGCCTTGATGGACTACCTGACGGTGGCGGAAAACCTGCTGCTGCCGCTGCGCCTGGGGACGGGGGCGACGCTGGCACACGAAGTCACGGCGCGTGGTCTGGCGGATCGGCTGGAGGTAGGGCGCTACTGGAACAAGCCGGCTGCGCAGCTTTCGCAGGGTGAGCAGCAACGCGTGGCGATTGCGCGCGCCCTGGTGCACGGACCGGAGCTGGTGCTGGCGGATGAACCTACCGCGTCGCTCGACAGCGCGCGCAAGATGACGGCGGCGCATCTGATGCTGGCGGATGCGCGTGAGCGCCATGCGGCGCTGATCATGGTGACGCATGACCCGGAATTGCTGCCCTTGTTTGATCGGGTGGTGAGTTTGGAGGAACTGGCGGCATGAACCTCGCCGGCCCTTTCCATCTGGCCTGGCGCTATGTGGCGCGGCATCGGGTGCAGACCCTGCTGCTGGCCGGGGCGCTGGGCGTGGTGCTGGCGCTGCCGGTGGCGGTGCGGGTTCTGGTGCGTACGGCGGAGCATCAGTTGCGCGCCCGGGCGGAGTCCACCGCGCTGGTGGCGGGCCCACGCGGCAGCGAGACAGATCTGATGCTGAGCGCGCTGCACTTTCGCAAGGGTGCGGACGAGGCGCTGCGTTACAGCGTGTGCGATGCCTTGCGCGACAGCGGGCTGGCCGAGGCTATTCCGTTGCATCTGCATTTCCGCGCCCAGGGCGCGCCCATCGTGGGCACGGAGCTGGAGTATTTTGACTTTCGTCATCTGCGGGTGGCGCAGGGGCGCATGATCACCCGGCTGGGGGATTGCGTGGTGGGTGCGCGTCTGGCCCGGGAAAAGGGGCTGCAGGCGGGCGGGTCCCTTTTTTCCTCGCCGGAGCAGGTGTTCGATATTGCCGGGACGTACCCGTTGAAAATGCGCATCACCGGTGTGCTGGCCAGCAGCGGCACGAGCGATGACGAGGCGATCTTTACGGATGTGAAGACCACCTGGCTGATTCAGGGGCTGGGCCATGGGCATGACGATCTGGTGAAACCCGAAAATGCCGGGGCGGTGCTGAGCAAGGACAAGGGGCAGGTGGTGGCGAATGCGTCCGTACGTATGTTCAACGAGGTGACGGACGCGAACGTGGCCAGCTTCCATTTCCATGGTGATCCAGCGGATTTCCCTATTCACGCGATGATCGTGCAGCCTCACGATGCCAAATCCGAGGCGATCCTGACGGGCCGGTACCAAGGGAACAAGGAGGTGCAGATCATCCGCCCGAAGGATGTGCTGGACGGGTTGCTGGGCACTCTGTTCCGCCTGGAAGGGCTGATTGTGACGGCTCTGGCGCTGGTGGCGGGGGCTGCGGCAGCGGTGGCGGCGCTGGTGTTTGGTTTGTCATTCCGGATGCGCCAGCGCGAATTTGCCACGTTGGCGCAGATCGGGGTGGGGCGGGGGACTTTGCTCCTGACCAAGGGGTGCGAAGTATTATTTATTGGTGTGGCGGCCTTGCTCATCGCTTTTGGGCTGATCTTTTTGCTGCGGCTTTTGGCTGATGCAGTGATTATAAGCGGGCTTCGTTGAGGCATAGGGGAGTCGCGGGCTGTGGTGGCCCCGTGCAGGGGCAGGCCCTGTGCCTTTCACCCCGGAATGTCGCTCAAAGTGCTCTTTTTGCGGCGGCCCCAGGGACAACAGTGGCGGCACAATTCTTATTAAAAGCCGGGGTTTGGGGGATTGGCGATTGCCGACTTTCGCCGTTGAAAAAGTAATTTCACGCCGGGAGCGTTGCCCTGTCAGGGACAAGCAGTTTTATATGGTTCTCCAAACATTTTCTGCTTGGCGAAACACAACATCTTGTGCAGCATATCAACCGGCCCTCGCAAGATATGGGGGTTGCCCGTGTCAGAGCCACAACGACCCACAAGTCCTAGAGAAGCCAGAATTTTCCCCAATTTTCAGCCTCAATACGCTCCGCACTCGTCAGCGATTATTTACATTCGAACCTGCAATCAAGGCCTCCCTCCCGCAACGCCCTATGGATAAAGTATACAAAATCGGCAACCGTGAATTCATCCTCGACCAAGACAAGGCTGAGGAGGCGTTCAAGGCCAAAAAAGTGATCAATGGTCGTAAGACCATGACCTTCAACCTGCTGCCGTTGCGCTACCAGTGGGCGTATGATTTGTACAAGATCATGAAGGCCAACCACTGGGAGCCGGAAGACATCCAGATGCAGAAGGATGTGGAGCAGTGGCGTTCGCGTGAGATCACGCAGAACGAGCGCTGGATCATCATGATGGGCATCGGCTATTTCTCGGCCGCGGAAGGCATTGTGGGCGACAACATCCAGCACGTGGTGCGCGAACTGGTGACTGCGCCTGAGCTGAAGCTGGTGCTGGGCCGTCACGCCCATGAGGAGAACATCCACGCCGACAGCCTGCTGTACATGATTTCGAGCCTGGGGATCAATCCGCATGAGTGCGAGGCGATGTTTGAGCAGATTCCGACGATCGTGAAAAAGAATGAGTGGGTGACCCGGCACAGCCACGCGCTGCGCCGTGATCTCGACCTGACCGACCCGGCCAACAAACGCCTGCTTGCCAAGAACATCTTTGTGTTCGGCCAGTGCATGGAGGGGACGCAGTTCTACGGCCTGTTCGGCATGGTGCTGAGCTTGTACCGGCAGAACAAATTCCCCGGCATCGGCCAGATGTTCCGGTACACGCTGCGCGATGAGTCCAACCACATCGAAGTGTTCCGCAATTTGTTCATGGATCTGATCGACGAGAATTCGGAGATCTGGACCGCGGACTTCCGGGAGGAGTTGGTGGAAACCATGCGCCAGGGAGTGGCCTTGGAGAAGGAGTTTATCCGCGACTGCCTGCCTACCAGCGCGGTGGGGCTGAGCGCGGCCGAGTTTGAGCAGTACATTGATTACATCGCCGACCGCCGTCTTCTGGACTGCGGCCTGCCGCAGCTGAACCCAGGGGTGCAGAACCCGCTGCCCTGGCTTGCGGAGATGATGGACATCAAGAAAGAGACCAATTTCTTCGAAGGGAAGGTCACCGATTACCAAAAAGGTGCCGGCCTGCAACTAGGCAGTGATGACGACTTGTGAACAAAAGTGAGCAAAGGTGAATTACTTTATTCGACCCGCCTTTGACTCACGCCAAAAAAGCGCCTGACTGCTCCCCCCGCACTTTTTCCGCTCCGCGCCTGATTTTCGCCTCCCGCCCGCTCCGACAGCAACCAACACTCCGCTCCCATGTTCTCCAAATCGCTTCTCCACGAAGACGAGCAGCTCAAGCGTCTCGCCACCACCCCCAAGGACCAAAAGCTCCAGTACGAATGGGACTCGGTCCTGCAGAATTCGGAAGTTCCCCTTCCGTCGCCGTCCGGCTACGTGAAGGTAAAAGTGGGCACGCACGAGCGTGACTTCAACCTGGGCGAGATCGCCAACACGGTGGGCAATGCGCTCACCGATTTGTTCCTGGCGCGCGATCAAAACAACATCTTCACGGATGAAAACCGGACTCTGGTGCAGAGCATCTCCCGCGCGGTGGCGGAAGAGCTTCAGGCCAGCGCGCAGGAGGGCCGGACGACACTGCCGGCGCATGAGGTGTATCACATTATCGAGCGCGTCCTGATCCGTGCCAACAAGCACGATGTGGCGCGCTCAGTGGTGGTGCGCAGGCAGCGGCTGGAAAGCAGCGGCGAGATCATGGACACGGCCAGCCCGCAGCCCATCGTGGTGAGCGCCAAGGTGATCCGGCGCAACCGCCAGATGATGCCGTGGAACCAGAACAAGATTGAGATCGCGGTGCGCAAGGCGTTCCTGTCGCTGGATCAGGATTCCTCGCCGGCGGTGCATATCGCGGAGGCGGTGAGCCGTCACGTGGCCAAGCTTGAAGTGCAGTTCATCACCATCGAAGAGGTGCAGAACATCGTTGAAGAAGAGCTGATGCGGCAGGGCTACTTCAAGCTCGCCCGGGCTTACATCCAGTACCGCGGCCAGCGCGGCTATGAGCGTGAGGTGGAAGAGGCGCGTGCCAAGCAACTCGCCGCCACCGACGACGGCCAGCAGTCCCTGATCCTGGTCAAGATCAACGAAAAGGACACCTTCCTGTGGGATGGCCAGGACCTCAAGAAGCGCATCGATTTCGCGATGATGGGCCTGGATTTGAACATCAACCGGGGAGAGATCGAGGCCGAACTGCGGCGCTCCATCTTCACGGAGATGAGCATCGAGCAGCTCAAGACCACCATCATTCTCAACGCCAAGACGCTGATGCAGACGGATGCGGACTTCGCCCGTTTTGCCGCGCGCATCCTGCTCTCGTACATCTATGAGGAGGTGCTGGGCTGGGACATCGTCCGCGACGGCGTGGAGCAGTTGAAGACCTTCCATCGGCGCGCTTTCCGGCGCAACCTGCAGCGCGGAGTGGAGCTGGAGCGCCTGCACCCCGACCTGCTGACCTTTGACCTCGACAAGCTGTCCGACGCGCTTGATCCGGCAGCGGACCTGGACTTCGACTTCCTCGGCGTCCAGACGCTGTACGACCGTTATCTCATCGTTGACAAGAAGGCCGATGTGACCCGCCGTCTCGAAGCACCCCAGCTCTTCTGGATGCGTGTTTCCATGGGTTTGTTTGTGCGTGAACAGCGCGAAGGCCAGGCCAATGTGGCTGACAGCATCATCGCGCTGTACCGCCTGTACAAGGGCCGGCGCTTCTGCTCGTCCACGCCCACCCTGTTCAACAGCGGCACCCTGCACAGCCAGCTTTCGTCCTGCTACCTGTACAAGATCGATGACAGCATCGAATCCATCATGCAGCGCGGCATCGCCGAAAACGCCTATCTTTCGAAGTGGGCCGGTGGCCTGGGTGGCAGCTGGACCGCGGTGCGCGGCACTGGCAGCTACATCAAGGGCACCAATGGCGAGAGCCAGGGCGTCATTCCCTTCCTGAAGCTGCACAATGACCAGCTCGTGGCGGTGAACCAGGGCGGCAAGCGCCGCGGCTCCGGGTGCGCTTACCTGGAGATCTGGCACAACGACATTGAAGACTTCCTGCAACTGCGCGTGAACACCGGTGACGAACGTCGCCGCACGCATGACCTTAATACGGCGAACTGGATCCCCGATCTGTTCATGCAGCGCCTGGAAGCGCGCCAGGACTGGACGCTGTTCCAATCCAACGAGGTGAAGGACTTGCACGACCTTTACGGCGCGGCCTTCCAGAAGCGCTATGAGCACTACGAAGCGCTCGCCGCCGCCGGCAAGATCTGGTCGCGCGCCATCCCTGCCGTGGCGCTGTGGAAGAGCATGCTCAAATCCATCTTTGAGACAGGCCATCCCTGGATCACTTTCAAAGATCCGTGCAACGTGCGCAGCCCGCAGGACCATGTGGGCGTGATCCACAGCTCCAATCTGTGCACCGAAATCACGCTCAACACAGGCGAGGACGAAACCGCCGTGTGCAACCTGGGTTCGGTGCTGATCGAGAACCATCTCGATGATGCAGGCAACATCGACCACGCCAGGCTGCGTGAGACGATCCGCATTGCGGTGCGGGTGCTCGACAACGTGATCGACATCAATTACTACCCGACCCAGCCTGCGAAGAACGCCAACTCCCGGCACCGGCCCATCGGCCTGGGTGTCATGGGCCTGGCCTACGCCCTGTATCGCAAAGGCATGCACTTTGCCTCCAAGGAAGCGGTGGACTTCAACGATGAATTCATGGAAGCCATCGCCTACTACGCCTATGAAGCCTCCAGCGACCTCGCCCTCGAGCGCGGCAGCTACGAGACGTACAAGGGCTCCAAGTGGGAGCGCGGCCTCATGCCACAGGACACCCTCGACCTGCTCGCCAAGGAGCGCGGCCAGGATGTGGAAGTGCCGCGCGGTGGCAAGATGGACTGGTCCGGCCTGCGTGAGAAGATCAAGCGCCAGGGCATGCGCAACAGCAACGTGCTGGCCATCGCCCCCACCGCCACGATCTCGAACATCATGGGCTCCTCGCCCTGCATCGAGCCCATGTTCACCAATTGCTACACCAAGAGCAATCTCTCCGGCGAGTTCGTGGTGCTCAATCCCTACCTGGTGCGCGACCTCAAGAAGCGCGGCCTGTGGACCACCGAGATTCAAGGCAAGCTGCGCTACACGGATGGCGAACTGGAAAGCATCGAGGAAATCCCCGGCGACCTGAAGCGCAAGTATGCCACCGCCTTCGCCATCGATTCCGCCTACGTGATCGACGCCGCCGCGCGCCGCCAGAAGTGGATCGACCAGAGCCAGAGCGTCAATCTGTGGTTCGGCGGCACGGAGATGGCTCCGCTCTCGCTGATGTACCGCAATGCCTGGCGCAAGGGTCTCAAGACCACGTATTACCTCCGTACCACAAGCGCGAGCAACATCGAGAAGGCCACCGAATCGGCCGGCAAGGAAATGCGCGGCGTCGTCGGCGCTCCAGTGGTGACAGTGCCCGCCGCGGCCCGCACCTACTCCGAAGAGGAGAAGCTCTCCTGCAGCATCGAAGCCATGCGCAATGGCGGCGAATGCGAGGCTTGCCAGTAACACGTCTCCAACTCGCCCCTCTTCCGCCATTGCGGGAGAGGGGCTTTTTCATGCTGCAGCGCCGTCGGCTGCGGATGTAGTATCCTGAATAGGACACATGGGACTAATAGGACGCATGGGACTGATAGGGCTAATGCGAGTGCCAGGGTTGTTAAAGCACTGAATGGGTTGCCAGAGCGTAATGGCGTAGTCGTTGACCTTCAGACCCCAATATCTTCGTTCCAGAGCGACGGGTGCTCGCTGATGAACTGCTTCATCAACTCGATGCATCGGGGATCTTGAACCACCTCGACATCCACGCCCCTGCTCCTAAGTAACTCTTCCTCGCCCATGAAGGTGGTGTTTTCGCCAACGATCACGCGAGGAATTTGGTAGAGCAGAATGGCTCCCGAGCACATGGCACAGGGCGACAGCGTTGTGTACAGCACGCTCTGTTTATAGACGGACGCCGGCAGGCGGCCGGCATTCTCGATGGCGTCCATTTCGCCGTGAAGGATCGCGCTGTTTTGCTGGACGCGGCGGTTGTGCCCCCGCCCGATGATCTTGTCCTGATAGACCAGCACTGAGCCGATTGGAATGCCTCCTTCATTCATTCCCATTTCGGCTTCCGCGATGGCTGCGTATAAGAAATCGGTCATGTGGCTAAAGACGGTCAATGATTTGTGAACGGGGCCAGGGCTTCGCTGCCGTCCTTAAAGCTGGAGTGTCCTGTTGTATTATCAACTCCTTAGCCAGCCGTTGGCGATCAGCGCGATTGCCGCCCGCGCGATGCGGACGGGGCTCATCAATTCAAGCTTGCGCAGATTTTTTGAATTTGTTGCAACCGGCCCGATCGGATTGCGAATCCAAAGAAGAGCCCCGTGCTGCGTTGATCCAACGCCTTCGGCAGCAAGGCGCTTCTCCCAGTTGATTCCACCCTCCATCCCGCCGCCATGAAAACCCTCTTCTTCAACCTTGTTCTTCTGAGCTTCGCTTCGGTCTGCTTCTCGCCACGGGTCAGCGCCGCTGAGGACGGCCCGCTGGATCTCGTGCAGGCGCTGACCTCCTTCGAATGGCAATGCTCAAGTGCTTCAGACCCGCAAAAGGATGGGCGCATCCTCTTTTTGCTGGGGGGAAAGATCATCACCGTCGGGGGCGAGCTTCTGGCGTGGAATTGGCAGCTCACCGGTTCGCACAGCGCTCAAATCTATGACCCGTCAAAGAACCGCGCGGATCAGCAGACCCTCACGTTCAACGCTGACCTCACCGGGTTTACATCTCCAGGGTTCGACGGCAACTCCCCGTTGCAGGGTGTTCGGCTTGCCTCTTTGAACGACGTGGCTGCAGCTGCGAGCGCCCTTCCTGCCAGCACCTATGTTGACAGTACTTATATCTCAAACGGCCCCGTAGTGGTGGGCGCGGACTATTGGAGGTATCGTTATGGGCGGGTGTATGTTGGTTATGAGCGAAGGCTGCATGTGCCAGCGCATTTTCATCACGTACTGCGGGGCCCTCTGCCCCAGACGGTCGTCGCGCGCCCCGTGGGATTGAAGAAGCCTGTGGGCGGAGCAGGAGCGGGGACAGGGAGGCCGATCGGAGGCCATGCAGGACCCAAGCCCGCACCACACGTTTATGCCGTCCGGCATCACCGGTGAGAGCTACTTGGCGCTTTTACTACCGGTTCACCCGCCCCGAAGCCGCGCCACCCATGAGGGCTTCGATCTCGGCACGGGTGCTGTAGTTGAAGTCGCCTTCAATGGAATGCGCCAGGCAGCCGGCGGCGACGGCGAAGGACACGGCGGTTTGGGGTGCGGCATGCACGGGCGTAGTGAGGGCGAACAGCAGGCCGGCAGTGAAGGCGTCGCCGCCGCCGAGACGGTCCACAATGTCGGTGATTTGAAAGGGCTCGTAGCGCCCGTGATTGAGCGGGGCGAGGAAGGTCTGGTCCAGCGCGGCATCGTAAAGGAGTCCGCCCCAGTTGTTGTGCGTGGCGGAGATGCCTTCGCGCAAGGTCATGGCGACCCGGGTGATGCGCGGGAACTGGGTGACAATCTGGCGTGCCACATCGAGCAGCGGGTCGGCGGCTTCATCGCGGGCGCGAATACCTAACATTTCGGAGGCATCTTCACGGCCGCCGATGAACAGGTCCACAAAGGGCATCAACTCGCGCATGGTGCGGGCGGCAAGGTCGCGCGGCTTCACGCCGGGCTCCCACTGCCAGAGCTTGCTGCGGAAATTCATGTCGCAGGCGACGCGCACGCCATGCCGCGAGGCCTCGCGCATGGCGGCAAGAGCCACTGCTGCGGCGTTGCGCGAGATGGCGGGGGTGATGCCGGAAATGAGAAACCATTCGGCTCCGGCGAAGATGCTGCCCCAGTCGTAGGCCTCGGGCGGGGTGAGGGCGACCGAGGAGCCTTCACGATCATAGATCACGTTGCCTGCACGCTGATTCGCTCCGGTTTCGAGGAAGTACAGGCCCAGCCTGCCGGTGGGCGTGCGCAGGATGGGGCGCGTGTCCACGCCCAGTCCGCGCAGGTTGGCGACACAGGCATCGGCAATGGCATGCTGGGGCAGGGCGGTGACAAAGGCGGCCTCACCACCGAGGAAGGCGATGGAGGCTGCGACGGTGGCTTCAGCGCCCGCGAAGGTGACCTCCAGCATGCCGGGCATGGCTTGCTGGAAGCGCTTGAAGCCCGGTGCCGTGAGCCGGCCCATGATTTCGCCGAAGGTGACGATGCGGCTCATGCCTTGTCTCCACGCAGTTGGGTGACGAGTTGAGAGGCGGCGCGGGCATTGGTCGTTATTTCATCCCAGGCCTTGCTCTGGAGCGCCTGGCGCGAGGCCAGCCAGGAGCCGCCGACGGCATGGATGAGAGGGTCCGACAAATAGCTTCCGGCATTGTTCTGGTCCACGCCTCCCAGCGGCACATAGCGCAGACCGAGGTGAGCGTAAGGAGCGGCGATGTTCTTGAGATAGCTCAATCCACCGCAGGGTTCCGCAGGGAAGAATTTTAACAACTTGCAGCCGTGTTCCAAGGTCTGCTCGATGTCGCTGGGGGTGCAGATGCCCGGGGCGAAGGGCAGGCCGATCTGTACGGCTTCGGCGACGACGCGCGGATTCATGCCTGGCGACACTCCGAACGAGGCGCCGGCGGCCTTGACGTCGCGTGCCTGCTGCGGGGTCAGGATGGTGCCCACGCCGGCAATCATCTCGGGGACTTCGGCACGGATGCGGCGCAGTGCCTCCATGGCGACGGGTGTGCGCAGGGTCAGTTCCATGCAGTCCACGCCGCCTGCCAGCAGCGCCCTGGCCGCCGGCACGGCGTCCTCGGCATCGTCGATCATGAGCACTGCGATGATTCCAGTGCGGTGCAGGTGGGTGAAAAGCTCCTCGGTCATCACCTAGCATTGCGCGGGGTTGCGGGCTCGGCAACCTCAGTCCTCATTCGACAGGGTCATTTGCGCACAAGCATCCGCAACTCCGCCCAACTGCCGCGTGCGGGATTCATGCCATCGAAGCTCGTCACCTTGTAATCAGGGTGCGCGGCGATCAGGGCATCGACTTCCTTTGAGAAATCGCTGTCGGTGGAGAGCCCGTCCTTGCCCGCCAGCTTGTCCTTCAAGGAGTGGCTGAGCGTCCATTCACGCCGCAGCATCACCACCACGCGTGCGCCCTTGCGGCCCATGCGCTCGCTGATTGAATCCAGCTTGCTGGGGAACTTCCAGGGATGGTGGAAATAGAAGGTCAGGCTGGGCTCGTTGAACTGCCAGCCGAAGAGCTCGACCTTGTCGGGGAGGGGACCGGCCTTGGCGGCGAGCTGGGCGGCTGGATGCAACTGGCGGGCTCCGAAAGTTAGAGGAACGAGGGAAATACAGGCCGCGGCTCCGGGGCCAAGGACAAAAAGTATCTTCGCCAGACGGGGAAGCTTGTGTTTCGCAGGAGCTATCCAGTCCCACAGAGGAATGGCGAAGACCGCCACATAGAAAAGGAGGGCAGCACAGGCACCACCCAGCAATGTAACCAAGAACCAAAGTGGATATCCTGCCGTGCTAGGAAGGCCGTCAACCGTCCAATACTGATGTTTTAGGCGCACAAAGAAGATCCCCCCTGCGACCGATGCCGAGAACATCAGGCCAAGTACCACTGCGGCAAATACAGCGTGCCACCGTCTGGCTGTAGGCAGATCGCCGCAGACCATGAGCAAAACCATCGCCGCAGGAAACCCTGGCAGCACGTAGTGTGGCAACTGGGTGGCGTAGAGGGTGAAGATGATGTAGGGCGCGGCCAGCCAGCTCACCAGAAAGGCCATTTTGGCATCCCATTTTTCGCGCACCCTGGTCCAGACCATGGGCAGCAGGGCGATCCAGGGGAAGAGGCTGAGCAGGGCGGTGACCAGGTAGTAGCCGGGCACGGGGAAACGGCCGTTGAAGGCCTTGGCACCGCGCTCCACCACGTGCTCCTGCATGCCCACTTTCCAGTAGAGACCCTGTGTTTCCACCAGCGCGGGAATGCCCCAGGCGGCGATGATCGCCAGCGTGATGAGCAGGCCGGGCCAGAGCTTCAACCGACGCCAAGGCAGGGGTTTGCGCCAGAAGGCGAAGCGCATCAGCAGCAGGGCGAGGCCGGGCACGAGTAAAGCAACGGGGCCTTTTGCGAGGAAGCCTAGGCCGAGGGAGACGTGCAGGATGAGGGGCCAGAAGGAGGTCGAAGTGCTTAGTGCGAAGTGCTCAGTGCTTAGTGGGGAGGTTTGGGCGTCGGGTGCTGGACTTTCTGGATCGGGTTCTGAGCACTGAGCACTACGCACTAGGCACTCAAAGATTGCCCAGCACGCCAGTGCCACGAACAGCACCATCGGCATATCCGCCACGCAGAGTCTGCCGTGAACGATGACTTGGAGCGTGGTGATCCAGGCGATGCCGGCGGCCAGCCCGGCGCGGGCTCCGGCGATGCGGCCGGCCATGCCAAAGGTCACCAGAGCCACCAGCCAGGTGGCGATCACTGAGTGCAGGCGCGCGGCGAATTCATTGATGCCGAACAGGTGGTAATGCAGGCGCATCCACCAGTAGGTGAGCGGCGGCTTGTCGAAGCGGTAGCCCACCTCCATGGCCCCCTTGCCCTGGCGCATCTGCTGGATGCGCGTGGCGTCGGAGACCGCTGGATCGGAGTTGAAATACGGGATGACCCAGACACCGCGTTGCATCATCTCCACGGTGGCGTGGGCGAAGCGCGGCTCATCGCGGTCCATCAGCGGCAGCGTGCCCAGCCCTGGCAGGTAGAGCAGGGCAGTGAGCGCCAGCAGCACCCACCAGCCGTGGCGGCGGCAGCGGGCGTCGGTGAAACGTTCGGGGATGAGCCAGGACATTGGGGGAGGGTGCAGCGGCTGCGGCGAAGTTGCGGGGCTGCAGGGACGGGTGCCTGATGCTGAGATGGGTGGAGTGCGGAGTGCGGAGTGCCTAGTGCTTAGTTCGGAGGGAAGACGTCAGAGTGAGTTTCAAACTGAGCACTGGGCACTAAGCACTGGGCACTTCAAACGTCTCCAGCGCTCGTCACTGCGCATCCAACGGCACTACTTCACCGCTGCTGCCTTTTTCACCGGCTGCGGCACATAAGGAGGATTGGTGTAGGCACCGGGAGCGGCTTCCTTGATGTTCGGGGGCACATCGGCCTTCAGATCACCGAGAGCCCATTTCACGCCGCCCACGAGAATGCTTTGGAAGGTGGGATTGCTCCATACATCGTCGCGATGTCCCATGGCGGTGTAGAACACGCGGCCGTCGCCTTCCTTGCGCGCCCAGGTGCTAGGATAGGCCGGGCGGCCATACATGGAGCCTGTCATGGCCGGGGCGTCGATCACGGTGAGCACGTGGATGTCAGGCGCGAAATCCTTGAGGGAGTACCATTCCTCCTGGAAGGAAAAATCTTTGCCCACCGATTCAAAGCCAGGGAACTTCGGATCAATCACGGTGTTTTTCGCGACCTGCTGGGCGCCGTGGATGATGAACTCGCCGCCCAAGAAACGCACATACGAATCGGCCTTTTCGCCGTGGTTGGTATAGCGCTCCGGGCCTTTGACTGACTCGTTGTCGGTGTGGAAGGTGTCGCTGGCTGAATGAGTGGCGACGAAGCCCTTGCCGCTGCGCACGAAGTCAAACAGCGCCTGCTTGCCTTCGGTGGACATCGGTGGATTGCCGTCCGTGCCGGGCGAGCAAAGGTCGCCGGTGGTGTAGAAGAACACCGCATCAAACTGCGCCAGGTAGTCTTTGCTGAACTTGCTGCCATCTTTCGAGAACTCGAATTCCCAGCCGTTTTTGGCCCCCAGTTCGAGCAGCACTTTTTCGGCGACGCTAGGCTTGCCGTTCTTCCAGGTGATGGCCGAATGCTCGTAGCCGCTCGACTTGGTGAAGAACAGCAGCTTGTGCTTCGGCGCGTCAGCCGTGGCAGAGGAAACCGCCACCGTCAGCGAGGCGGCGCAGAGGGAAAGAACTGCGAATTTGGTCAACATAAGAGGCTAGGTGATACATGTCGCACCGGTCTTGCGCGATCAAAAAAATGCGCAGTTTAGGGGAGCTGAGCTGCACGCAAGGCATTGATGCCTAGGGCCAGGGAGCCGCAGATGCCCGAGCGGTCGCCCAGGCCGGGGGCGACAAGGTAGCTGCCGATGTCCTGGGTGATGGCGCTGACCTTAATGTAGCCGTTGAGCAGTCGCACCGTGTGAGCGCGGACTGATTCCAGCAGCCCCGGCTGCTTCATGACGCCGCCGCCCAGGATGATGCGTTTGGGCGAGACGGTGAGGATGACGTTGATGAGGCCATAGGCCAGGGTTTCGGCGGCCTCTTCCCAAGCTGGATGATCGGCGGGCATCGTCTCGGCCCGCACGCCCCAGCGCGCGGCAATGGCGGCACCGCTGACGAAACCTTCCAGACAGCTCTTGTGAAACGGGCAACTGCACTCCGGCACAACGACGCCTGGGGTGCGTGGGGCAGGGACTTGCAGATGACCGATCTCGGGATGCAGCAGGCCGTGCAAAGGCTGGCGGCCCACGATCACGCCCCCGCCCACTCCTGTGCCGACGGTGATGTACACCAGTGGGTCCGTGCCTTGTCCGGCCCCCCAGAGCATTTCGCCGAGAGCCGCGGCATTGACATCGGTATCAAAGCCCATCGGCACCTGGAAGCGGTTGCGCAGGGTGGGCAGCAGCGCCGCATTCTGCCAGCCTGGCTTGGGCGTGGTGGTGATGTACCCGTAGGTCGCGCTTTGCGGATCGAGATCGATGGGTCCAAAAGAACCCACGCCGATGGCCTGCACCGGGCCGAACTTTTCGCAGGCCTCCCCGATGATCCGCGTCACTTCCCGCAGGGTGCGGTCAGGATCGGTGGTGTCGACGCGTGAGATGGCTTTGATGTCATCCGGGCCGGTGCCGACAGCGACTACAAACTTGGTGCCGCCCGCCTCGATGGCGGCGACGAGAGGGGCATTGGGTTGCATGCTCAAGCAGGTTGGAATTGGAAGCTTGAATCCTTCATGCCCAGGCTGGCATAGATTTCACGCGTGGTGTGGCTCTTGTTGAGCGTGTAGAAATGGATGCCGTCCACGCCGTTGTCGAGAAGTTCGGCGCATTGCTCGGTGGCGTAATGCACGCCCACGCGCTGCACGGCCTCCTCGTCATTGCCGCAGCGGGCGAGGGCACGAAGGAGCTTGGCGGGGTAGCGCGAGCCGCCTGCCAGTTCCGCCATGCGCTTCATACCGGACAGGGAGGTCAGGGGCATGATGCCGGCGATGATGGGCACCTTGATTCCGGCAATTCGGCAGCGCTCGCGGAAATCGAGGAAATCGTGGTTGTCGAAGAACAGCTGGGTGCAGATGTAGTCCGCACCGGCATCGACCTTGGCCTTGAGGTAGTCCATTTCCAGCATGCGGTTGGGCGTGGAGGGGTGGCCTTCGGGAAAACCTGCGACGCCAATGCCAAAGCCGCGGCTGTCCGGGTGCAGGCCGGTGGCGTTGAATTTCTTGATGAAAGCGACCAGATCCGCCGCGTGCTGAAAAGCGTCGTCTTCGCGGCGGTAGCCGGCGATGTTCTTGGGCGGATCGCCGCCCAGGGCGAGGATGTTGCTCACCCCGGCGCCTGCGTAGCGCTCCAGGATGGCCTGGATGTCCGCCTCGGAGTGGCACACGCAGGTGAGGTGCGGCACGGTGTCGATGCCGGTGTCCTGCTTGATCCGCACGACCAGATCATGCGTCATCTCGCGGGTGGTGCCGCCGGCACCGTAGGTCACGCTGACAAAAGCCGGTTTGTAGGCGGCCAGCTCCTTGACCGCCGTGAGCAGGGCCTCGCTGGCCTCGGCCGACTTGGGCGGAAAGAACTCGAAGGAGAATGTCGGGCGCTGCTGCTGGAAAATGTCGGCGATGTGCATGAGAGGCGGCCTGCAATGAACGCGCGGGCAGGGCTGGGCGCAAGTTTTTGGAAAAACAACCTCGTTCAGCCATGATTTTGTCGTGAGTGGTGGTGCCACGCCTTCGAAGCTGGCCTGTTTGCTTTGCCCACTGGGCCACCCATTCTGTCCTGGGACTGGCTCCTGCAAATGCGTCGTGAGCCCGCGTTGCTGATTGACCCTTGGGCCGCGCCCTGCTTAACTCCACCTGTTTTATGGATTCAAAGGCGCTTGGCCAATTATTACTCACGGGGGTTCCGGGACCGGAACTGGATGCGGCCACGGCGGCACGGTTGAAGAAGCTGCAACCCGGCGGGTTTATCCTGTTCGGTCGCAACATCGTGTCTCCCGGGCAGGTGCGGAAGCTTTGCGATGACCTGCGCGACCTGTGCGACACGGAGCCCTTCATCACCATCGACCAGGAAGGGGGCCGCGTGTCGCGGTTGCGGCTGATTGGCGAGGAACCGCCGAACGCCCAGTCGTTGCGCGACAAGGGCGACCCGTCCCTCATCAAACAGCATGGCAGGCTCACCGGCCAGCTTCTGCGCTTCTTTGGCTTCAATCTGGACCTGTGTCCGGTGCTCGATATTTCGTATGACGATGCGGCGGACAATTCGTTGAAGGGGCGCACCTATGGCCGGGATGCGCAGCAGGTGGTGATCAACGCGGGCATCTTTAACAGCGCCCTGCGCACCGAGGGCATCCTGAGCTGTGGCAAGCATTTCCCGGGCTACGGGCCGGCGGACTGTGATCCGCATGAGTTCCTGCCCGTGATCACCAAGAGCCGCGAGGCCCTGGAGCGCGAGGAACTTCTGCCCTACCGCACGCTGCTGCCGGAGCTCGATACGGTGATGACCTGCCACAGCCACTATACCGCCTTTGATCCTGACCGTGGTCGCTGGCCGGCCTCGCTGTCGCACAACATCGTGACCAAGCTGCTGCGCGATCAACTCGGGTTCGAGGGGCTGGCGATGACGGATGATCTCGACATGGGGGCGATTTTGAACGAGGTGACTTTCGAGCAGGCAATTCAGGAAGCCGTGCGCGCGGGCAACGACCTGGTCATGATCTGCCATCGCCTGGAGATGGTGGAACTGGCCCGGCAGCATCTCGAAGGCGTGGAAGGCCCGCTGCTGCACGACGCCCTGCGGCGCATTGAGAAGACCAAGAAGAAACTGCAGCCGCCGACCAAGTTTGACCTCGACCGCTTCACCCAGATCAACCGTGACATCTGGGACCTCCGAGTCGCCGTGCTGGGCGAGGAGGCCGCGAAGGATAAGAGCGTGGAGGACGGGAAGCGCTCGCCGGTGGAACTTTACTGACAACCTATGAGGAAGAGAATGAGCGAGGACTGCGGGCGGAGGTTGCAGTGCGGAGTGCTTAGTGCCCAGTGCTCAGTCCTGACGTACAGCCATCAGCTGTTTCCTCATTCAGCAAACCTCGTTCATGATCTCCAGCCGCTGCCTGTTCTCTAACACTAAGCACTGGGCACTCCGCACTTCAATCTAAGCAGGCATCCCGAACTTCGTCCCACCCAACCAACCTTTTTCTTTCTTCCCCCTCATGCTCCCCATCATCGCCTCTCTTCTTCAAGTCCAGGAACGCGACCAGCGACTGGTCAATCTTCAGCGTGACCTCAAAGACATCCCCAGCCTGCAAGCTCGTGCCAAAGGTCAGCTTTCGGAGGATCAGGCCGCGCATGACGCCGCCCATGCGGCAGTGCGTGACGTGGAGGTGAAGATGAAGACGCTGGACATTGACATCCAGACCCGCCAGAACACGATCAAGCGGCTGAAGGACCAGCAGTTTGAAACCCGCAAGAACGACGAGTTCCAGGCCCTGGCCAATGAGGTGAAGCGCTACGAACAGGATGTGCACGATCTTGAGGACAAGCAGCTCGACCTCATGGAGGCTCTGGAGAAAACCAAGGCGGCCGAGAAGGCGACAGCGGCAAAACTGGCAGTGACCCAGGGTCATGTGGATGTAGAGCTCAAGCAGCTGGATGAGCGCGCGGCCAACATCAAGGAGCGCATCAAAGAAGTACAGGCCGAGCGCGCCACCCTGGTGGCGCCGGTTGATCCCGACAGCCTGGGTCTCTATGACCGGCTTTCAAAGAACAAGGCCGGAAGTGCCATTGTGGTGGCAGAAAACGGGGTGTGCGGCGGCTGCCACATGAAGCTCGTCATTTCCACGCTCGCCAGTTTGAAGGGCGACAAGAACATCACGCATTGCGAGCAGTGCGGGCGTATTCTTTACTTTGCGTGATCAGCACGACAGGGGGGCGGCCCTCGGAATCGTTGCATACCCTGAATCCAACCAGGGAGCTGTGGTGGATATGTGTTGTTAGGTAGGGTTACACCCCATCGCGAAGAAGTGATCCCCGTGGATCTTGGTTTGTCCACCATATCACACAACCCATCAATTCACCCTCTTATGAATATATTCCTGAAAATCTTCGCTCTCATCGGCATGGCACTTCTGATCGTCGGCGGCACCAGTTGCAACACCGTTTATGGAGTAGGCACCGATGTCAAACATGTGGGCCACGACATTGAACGTGTCGCGAATTAGGCCTTATGCTCCGGTGCCCGCATCGGAGGCAAAGCATTGGATTCATCAAGCCCGGGCCGTTGTGGTCCTGTCGATTGCGCGGTTTCGAAGCATCGACGGGCCAGAGCGGGCGGCCGCGTTCGCGTATTATGCGTTCTTTGCGCTGTTTCCTGTGCTTCTGCTGCTGGTGACGATCGCCTCGGCGGGCCTGGGTCATGACCATGCTGTTGGGGATGTGGTCCGCTACGTGGAGGGCTACCTGCCCATTGGCATTGAATTGCAGAGCCGCATTTCCCATACCGTTGCGGGGGTGATCAATCAGGGCACGGTTGCCGGTGGCGTGGCGGTAGTCATGCTCATCTGGGTGGCGATCCAGGGGGTGACCACGCTGATCAACACCACCAACCGTGCCTGGGGTACTGAGGCGCATAACTGGTGGCGACTGCCGCTGAGAAGCTTGGTGGTGCTGGGGATCGTGATTTGCACGGTGCTTTTGGGCATGACGCTGCCGGTGCTGGCCAGGGCGGCGCAACACTGGCTCTTTCCACCCGACGATCTGCTTCCATGGATGTTCGACATTTCCGTCGGGTTTGTCATGCCGTGGGCGGTGGTGTTTATCGGGCTATGCTGGTTCTACAAGCTGGCACCGGGGCGGACGACACGCTTCGCCGAAGTCTGGCTGGCGGCGCTTGTAACGACGGCGCTGTTGCGTGCCAGCGAAATCCTGTTTGTGGTTTATCTGCGTGACTTCGCCACCTACAACGCAGTCTATGGCACTTTTGGAGGCATCATGGCCTTGATGGTATGGCTGTACCTCTCAGGCTGCATCATCATCCTCGGTGCATGCCTCTGTGCCGCCCAGGCGGAGATGCGGCAATGTGTCCTTGAGCCCGTCTGAGACTGTCTTTCACGGGCCACCGTCATCAGGCTCCGCTTCCCCGGATGCGAGAGGGATGAGTAAATTGTCACTGGCAAGAACGCCCTCAAGGGCGGACTGTGCCCTAGTTGCAGCTTATGCCCATTATTTTTGCCCGTTTTCCGGCGAGCCCCGAGGGGGGCGGTGCGCCGTCCTCACGTAGAGGTCCGCGTCACTGCCGGATCTGGCGGGTCTGTGTGTTCCTGGTATTGCTGATCCTTGCCTGCGGGGAGCCCTTGCGGGCAGCAGTGCCGCAGAAGGTCGTGCTTCAGCTCAAATGGAAGCATGCCTTTCAATTTGCCGGCTACTACGCTGCGGTTGAGCAGGGCTACTACAAGGCGTCAGGGCTTGACGTGACTCTTCGGGAAGGCGGCCCGGAAACCAGCTTCGCCAACGAGCTCGAGTCAGGTAGGTGTGAGTATGCCGTGGCGCTGTCGTCGATGCTTTTGCAGCGTGCCCATGGCAAGCACGTGATCGCCCTGGCCGCCATCCTGCAGCACTCGCCGGAGGTTCTGCTGGTGCCCGAGAAATCAGGCATCAACAACCCGCATCAGATGGTGGGCCGCACTATGGCGGTGTCTCCGGATGACACGCCCGCGTTAATGGCCATGTTCAAGAACGAGGGCATGGCGAGCGGGATGGTCAAGACCGTTCCATACGAGTTTAACATCGACAAGCTGGTCCGTGGCGAATACGACGGCATGGGCGCCTACTCCATCAATGAACCCTTCCTGTTTCGGGAAAAGGGCGTGCCGGTGCGCCTGATTCAGCCGCGCGACTACGGTGTGGATTTCTATGGCGACTGCCTGTTCACCTCGGGTCACGAAGTGCAGCAGAATCCTGAACGGGTGAAAGCCTTTCTGGACGCCAGCCTGAAGGGCTGGAAATACGCGATGCATCACCGCGATGAAATCATCGACTTGCTGCTGACAAAATATCAGGTCAAGGCGAGCCGGGAGGCGCTGCGATTTGAGGCGGAGCAGATGAACGAACTGATGTTTTCTGATCTGATCGACATTGGGCACATGAACGAGGGGCGCTGGCGCCACATTGGAGACACCTATGTGCGGCTGGGCATGCTCAATGCAGACTACTCGCTGAAGGACTTTCTGTATGATCGCGATCCGCAAAAAAGCTATTCATGGCTTTGGTGGACTGTGGGAACCACGTCCGCCTGTACCCTGCTGCTCACCGGGCTGGTACTTGCCCTCGTCCGCATCAACGGGCGCATCGCCAGGGCTGAACGCCAGGCACGGCAGGTGCAGACCATGGTGCAGACCATTCTCAACACCATCCCTGTGGGCGTGTTTTGGAAAGACAGGAACGGGGTATATACGGGCTGCAACCGGGTCTTTGCCGACTATCTCGGGCTGCAGGCACCGGAACAGATCGAGGGCATGGAAAGTGAGAATTTGCCCGACGGGTGGGGCCTGGACTTCACCTCGCCCAGCGATCAGGAAATCATGGAAAAAGGGCGATCGGTCCTGCTGGTGGAGCAGGACCTTGTCTCACCCGATGGCAGTACGCGGCACTGCCACGCCAGCCGGGTGCCGCTGCGCGATGAGACGGGTGCCACCGTGGGCCTGCTGGGCGTGGTCGAAGACATCACCGCCCTGAAGGAGATCGAGATGCGGCAGGCCCGGCTCAACGAACGGCTCCAGCAGGCGCAGAAATATGAAAGCCTGCAGCGTCTGACCAACGGAGTGTGTCATAATTTTAACAACATTCTGCAATCCGTGATCACGTATGCGGAACTGGCCCGCATGCAGCTGGGCCAGCAGCCGGTCATCAAAAAACATTTGGACGGGGTTCTCACGGAGAGTCAGCGCGCCGCCGCCCTCAACCAGATGCTGCTCATCTCGATCGGCCATGGTCGCCACAATATTGAACCCATCGACCTGGTCCCGTTCTTTGAAGCCTCCCTGCCAGCCCTGCGTCGCGACCTGCCTCCCAGGCACTCGCTGCACTGGCTCGGCGGCACCCAGCATACCACCATCCAGGCGGACGAGGAGAGCCTGCGGCAGCTTCTTGTCAACCTCATCACCAATGCGTCGGAGGCGCTTGGCGAGGCCTCCGGTGAGATCCAGATTCAACAGGGCCGTATTCCCTGTGATCAGGGCTATCTCCAGGAAGCTTATCTGGACCCGGCGCCGCCTGCCGGCGAGTATGCTTACATTGATGTGACCGACCGTGGCACGGGCATGACCGAAGAGGTGCTGAAAACCGTTTTTGATCCGTTCTTCACCACCAAATTCCCTGGTCGCGGGCTGGGCCTGACGGCCGTGCTGGGCATTGTAAAGAGCCATCATGGCGCGATCAAGATTCACAGCCTTCCAGGCAAAGGCACCACCGTGCGCGTTCTTCTGCCTATGGACCCGGTGGCGGGTTGAAAAGGCCCGCAGGCGCGGCAATTGATCAACTGGGGGTTTCACCCCATCGCGCCATCACACGGCATGTGGCAATCATGTGCAGGCAACAATGCTGCAAAGTGTGAGGTCACCGGCTTCACACCATAGTCACAGAAGAGGCCGAAATTTCATTCAACCATCCGAAACGGACAAACTTATGCTCTACACTATTGCTGTCATTCTTCTTGTGCTCTGGGTTCTCGGCCTCGTGAGCAGCTACACCATCGGTGGATTCATCCACATCCTGCTGGTCGTCGCCATAGTCATGATCCTTGTGAATGTCATTTCAGGTCGCAGGGCGATCTGAACCAGAGGCAGGCCTTGGAGGATCTATCTGGTCGTCATCGGCATCATGGGCGCTTTTTGGGTGAGGATTGGCCAGCTCAGCAAGTTGGCTCCCATCATTGCGATCATCCGGATCTCGCGCGCTTGATGGGCGCGTTGCGCGCCCTGGGAGCCGCGCTTGCTTTTGGCTGATATTTCATCGGGAATGCCGATGTATGAGTCATTCCGAATGAACGCCAGGACATCTGATTTGACAACAAAGCTGAGGAATTGCCTCTTCTGTTTAGCCTCTCTCCCTTTCGCCGCGATTTGCGCGGCTGCAGATCCTGGTCCAGCGCGGCTCGACGTTTATGTGAGCACAGGCGACAATCACTTTCTTGGCTCCTCGCTGCCCATTGATTCGCCTGCCAGTATTGAGGCCACCTTTGAGTTGTTCAAGAACGTCAATCATGCCCGCCGCGTCTATTGGAGGGGCCTGGAGGAAGCGTGCTGGGTTTCGACCATGCATGCCCGCCCTGAGAACCCGCGCTACTACTCGCTCTGGACATGGATGCAGTGGCTCTACAGCCACGTGAATCCTGATGTCCTCGCGGTGAGGGCCGCCCACGCGGGCGGTATGGAGATCTGGGGGGTGGGCACCATGTGGGACTGGGGCTCGCCGGCGGACACACCGACATTCGGAGACTACCCGTTCCCTTTCGAATCGAAGCTCAAGCTCGAGCATCCGGAGTGGGCGGCAGTGGACAAGCATGGCGCAAGGCGTCAAGGAGGCCCTATCGAACTGGCCTACCCGGAGGCGCGCAAGGCATTGGTGGACATGCATGTGCGGGAGGCCCTCACGGTGGGTTATGACGGCATTACGTTTCTGACGTATGCGGAGAACTACTCCATGCGTTTCCAGGATGAGTTTGGCTATAGCGACCCCATCATCGAAGACTTCAAGAAACTGCATCGAGTGGATCTGCGCACCGAGGGCTTCAAGCGCGGCGCTTCGCGCGAGGACTGGCTGCGGCTGCGGGGTACTTATATTACCGCCTATCTGCGCGAGCTGCGCGCCGCCTTGAGCGCCCATGGCAAGAAGCTTGGCGTGATCATCAACGGCAACGACGCGCATTCAGCGCTCCCTTGGAATGTGCCGGAACTCATGAAGACCGCAGGCTCGCAGTACATGGACGTGGAAACCTGGGCGCGCGAAGGACTTGTCGATAACCTCACCGTCTATGGCAACTGCTCCGGCGCTGCCCAGATGAAGACGACAGAGAATCTCCTGTTCCTTTGCCGTCAAACAGGCGTCGAGGTCAATTTCATGACCTCCAGCCCCTTCGCTCCAGGCAGGCAGTCCCTCTATGATCAGAAGGCGGCCTGCGTCCTGGCAGTGAGTGACGACGCTCAGCACCTCGCTCGCGGCTTTGTTCCAGAACAGACGGCGGAAGCGCTGAAAGGCGAAGACCTGTGGAAGCGCCTTAAGGTCCTCGGTCAGGTCATTGAAGGCAAGCTCACTGCGCCAACCGGAGATCTGGTGCCCCTGGTCCATTCCAAGAACCTCATCGAGCGCCGCATGGTTTTGCAGGCACTGGGAAAATCCAAAGTGCCTGAAGCGCTCGCCCTGATCGAGCCCGCCTTGCTGGACGAAGAGAATGGCGTCCGCTGCGCCGCCGCCCTTGCGTTGGGAGATCTACGCAGTCCCCATGCCTTGCATCCCCTGCTGGAATCGGTGGAAGCGCATGGCAATCACATGCTGGTCGAGTGCGCCATCGTTGCTTTGCGCAAGCTGAGCCCTCTACCGGCCCATGATCTGGCCGAGGCTGTAAAGACCAGCAAGAATGCCACGGTTCGCATGGTGGCAATGCGCTCGCTAATGCCTTTCGCGACCCCCGAACAAATGACGGTCATCCGCGCGGCGATGAATGATCCTGATCGTTTCACGGCCTATGCCGCAACCGAGGCCATGGGCAACATCCGCAAAACCAATGGCAACATTTTTCCGCTCCTGGATCAGCTCTGCAAAAGCGACCCATCGCTATCCGGTCGCGCTGCCGTTTCGCTCGGGGTTCTCGCGGGGCGCAATGATCCCGTGCTAGCCACACAAAGAGCGAACATGCTCGCGGCGCTCAAACTCGACTTCGAGCGCTTTGGCACCGGCTCATCGCGCGACGACGCGGACTGGGGCTGGTGCCCCGTCGGCAACGCCTTGCGCGCGTTTGGCGAGGAAGGCGAGGTTATACTGCGTGGGTTGCGTGACCAGCGCCTGGACATGAGGCTGGCAGAGCTGGCCTGGAGGGCGCTCGACCTGCATCAGCAGCCGAACAGTTTCAGTGAAGTGAGCGATGCGGAGAATGAGGAGGCCTACGCCCGCCGTCCCAAACCAGACGATGCCCTTGCCAAGCAAAAGACCAATCAAGCTCCTGGCCGCCAGTTGCATGTGGATCCGCAGTCAGGCAATGACGCCAACGATGGTGTCGCCAGGCCTTTGAAGACCATCACCCGCGCTATCAGGATCGCTGCGCCGGGCGACACCATTCATCTTGCGCCAGCGCTGTATCACGAAAGCGCCGATCTCACTCTCAAGCACGGTGAGCTGGGCCGCCCCATCACGCTCGACGGCCATGGGGCGGTGCTGGATGGCAGCGAGCCGGTCACCTCCAAGGAGTGGGAATCGCTGGGCAATGGCCTGTATCGCAAGCAGCGCCTGATCAAGCACATTGATGATGCCATATTGCAGCGCTGGTTCATGCTGTGGAACGGTCGGATGAACCACATGGGCCGCACTTCCAAGGGTACACGCGCGCCTTTTAAGAAGGTCGCGGAACTGGAGCAGGACGAGTGGACTTATGCGCCGGCCGAGGATGCCTTCTATGTGCGCATTGATCCGAAGCAGGACCTGGATGCCGCGAACATCCGCTATCCCTTCCGCTCCAACGGAGTGATAGAAAGCCTCTCCGGTTCGCATCTGACTGTGCGCAACGTCATCAGCTCGCATGTGTACAATGACGGCTACAACATTCACGGCATGACCCGCGACTGCCATTTCGAGAATATCGCCTCCATCGAGTGCGGTGACGACGGTTTCAGCGCGCACGATGACTGCGAGTGCTGGATCGACGGCTTCGTGAGCATTGGCAACTCCACCGGCCTGGCCGATGCTGTGTACAGTGCCACCCATTACAAGAATGTCTTCGTCAAGGGATGCCTCGGTGTTGACGTCTTATACATCAGCGAAAATGCGCACAGCATGGAGAACGTGCTGATCGAGAGCAGCGCTGAGCATCCTCTTTCCATCGGTCTCAGCGGCCTCAGCCCCTTGCCAGACTGCAAGTGCCCCGTGGCATTGACGAACGTTCTTTTCCACCGCGTGGGCAAGCCGCAAGAAGCCCGCGTCAGCCAGGGCGGCGTGATGACAGCGGAGCGCTGCACCTTCATTGGCATGACCGTTCATGCCACCACTGGCTCCGAGGTCCGCATGAATCAATGCCTCGTCACCGGCGAGCCCAGGCCTGAGATACTGATCGCCAAAGGAGCGAAGTGGACGGGCACTGGCAACTGCTACGATCTAAGCTCGCTGCGCATGGACAAGGCAAGCTTCACCGCCAGCACTTTTGCCGGATTTCAGAAACTCACCGGCACTGAAACTGACTCCAAGTGGCAGGCCAGAGCGGCCGGTGTGGGCGCTGATGAAGCCTCGCTGAATCACCTCGCGGACAAGGGGGCGGCGACGTTGAAGCAGTGGCAGGCTCTGGAGGGCAGGTGAGCGCCTGCTCACATGGGCGCGTTGCCGTCCTCCGCGCACCACCATTTCGACAATCTGGCCACAGGGATCGAGGGAATGGTGAGCCCCGCCTGTTCATAGTGGGAGGTGTCGTTGAAGAGAGTGAGGCGGGCATGCACCGGGCCTTTGAAATCGACGATGTTCAGCGCGGCCGGGCTCTGATCCAGGTTGTCCCGGTAGCGCCGTGGATCAAAGCCCAGGAGCGAACTTAGCAGCAGCCGGATCGTGGCCTTGTGGGAAACGACCAGCACGGTCTCATCTGGATGAGCGCGCACAATGTCCATCAGGACCGGCAGGGAACGCGCGGTCACGGCCAGGCCGCTTTCACCTCCGGCGGGAGCGAAGGTGTAGGGATCATCCTCCCATGCCTCGGCTTCCTCGGGGAACTGGGCTTCCACTTCACTGCGGGTCAACTTCTCCCAGTGACCATGGGATATTTCGCGCAAGCCGTCGCGAGGCTGCACGGCAAGGCCATGAGGGGCCGAGATGAGGCTTGCGGTCTCCATGGTCCGGTCGAGCGGGGAGGCATACACAGCCGTGATGCTGGCGCTGCTCAACCGCGCCGCCAGACGGCGTGCCTGCGCACGACCTTCGTCGGACAATTGTACGTTGGTGGCTCCGGCAAAGCGATCTTCGGTGGTGAGCATGGTCGCTCCGTGCCGGACAAGAAAAAGTCGGGTATGCATGGTTTTAGTTACGGATAGAGCAGGTACCGCTGCCGTGCGGAGCGGAAGCTGTTCACGCTGCTTTGCCACCGGCTTACGATGCTGGCGGGCGGGGTGCCGCGGCGCAGATCATGATAGAGCGACTCGCTGCCATACACCTTGTGGAACAGGTTCAGAGCGTCGCCGCGCAAACGATTTATCACCCTGCCACCACTGAGGCGGTTGAGCTCGGCGGTGCAATAGATGTCCAGCGCGGTCAGGTTGACATCGGCGCGGGGGTTGATGTCCATGTGGACGCCGCCGCAGCCGCCGTGGTGATACGGAGTGAAGCTCACGCCCTGGAAGCCCCACTTGCGCGCGGCCGCCGTCATGGCATTGGCATTCACTCCTGCCGCGCCGGCATAGCTGAAGGGATCGCCGCCCCAACCGATGCCTACATCGGCATTCGCGGCGCTGCCGAGAATGCCGGTGGCCACATAGAAAGCGGGCGAGAGGGCATGGGGAATGTTTGGCGAAGTGGCATGCCAGCGCAGCCCGGTGTCCTGCCAGATCATGTGGCGGTTCCACCCCTGCATCTTCGCCACGTCGACGTGTGGCACATGATTGATCCAGTGCCTGCCGGCAATCATCAGCGCGAGCTCACCGGTGGTCATGCCATGCACGTAAGGGACCGGAATCTGGCCCACGAAGGACTTCCAGCGCGCCTCCAGCGGCGGGCCTTCCACGCGCCCTCCGCCGAGCGGATTGGGACGGTCGAGGACCACGAATCCCTTGCCGGCCTCCGCCGCCGCCTCCATCGAAACGGCCATGGTGCTGATATAGGTGTAGCTGCGGCAGCCGATGTCCTGGACATCAAACACCAGCACATCGATGTTCTTCAGCATCCAGGGCTGGGGCTTGCGATAGTCGCCATGCAGCGAATACACGGGCAGCCCGGTGACCGGGTCGCGCCGGTCCTTCACGCTCTTGCCGGCTTTCTCGGTGCCGAAGATGCCATGCTCGGGAGAATACAGGGTGGTGAGCTTGCTGCCGAGCGCACGTTTCATGGCCACGCGGGTCATCTCGCCGCGTCCGGTGTAGCTGGTGTGGTTGGTGATCAATCCCACACGCTTGCCACGCAGCAGGTCATAGTTGTGCGCCGCCAGCACATCGATGCCCAGCATGAAAGGGCCTCTTGGCGCCGATGCCATGGGCTGAGGCGCGTTTTTTTGCGCCGGTGTTCCGCAGCCCGTGAGCACGGTGATCAGCAGGAGCAGGGAAAGAGTGGCGAGGCGGGATGAGCTCATGAGCGAAGCACCGCCATCCATAGAGCATCCATGGGCAAGGTCAACCGTCCGCGCCGCGCGATTGACGTTCGCGATTGTGCTTCGATCATGGAGCTGATGCACTCCTTGAAGTTTCCCCTGGCTGTTTCGCTGCTCGCTGCGCTGGCCTACGCTTATTGCACCTGGGTTTTCGCGCGCGACCTGCCTGCCCATGTGGCCACGCACTTCGATGCGACGGGCCGTGCGACTGGCTGGATGACGCGCTCCGGCTCCATCGCTTTCGAATTGGCGCTGGGCCTCGGCGTCCAGGTGTTCATCGCCTTGGTGTGCTGGCTGGCGCGGCATCTTGCCCCGGCACGAGTGAACATTCCCAACAAGCAGTACTGGCACCAGCCGGAGCATTTTCCACGCGCCTGCGCCATGATCTTCAGGCAGTCGCTCTGGCTGGGCTCGCTGATCGCTGTCTGGCTGATCTTGCTGAACTACCAGGTACGGCAGGCGAACCTGGTCGTGCCGGCGCACTTGAACCCCGGGGGCTTTCTCTGCGCCATGGGCACCTTTCTGGTCATGCTCCTGTGGTGGATCATTGTTTTGCTGCGCCTCTTTCGCATTCCAACGCCGCGCTGACATGTTGCTCACAGGTTCCAGTTTTCCCAGGGAAGCCGTGGCGCGGGCGCTCGCCACGCTGGCGCAGAGCAATGTCTTCTTCGGCACATCTTCCTGGAAGTATCCCGGCTGGTTGGGCCTGCTCTACGATGAGCAGCGCTATGTGTGGCGCGGGAAGCTCGCCCAGAGCCGGTTCGAGCGCGACTGCCTGGAGGAGTATGCGCAGGTGTTCCCCACCGTGTGCGTAGATGCCGGGTATTATCGCTTCCCGCCCCCCGAATACATTGCCGGGCTGGCTCAGCAGACGCCGCCGGGCTTCAAGTTCTGCTTCAAGGTGACCGATGAGATCACGATGCGCAGCTTTCCCAATCTGCCGCGTCATGGCGCCAGGGCCGGGCAGCGCAACGAGCACTTTTTGGATGCGGAACTGTTCCGCGCTGCGTTCCTCGCGTCGTGCGAGCCGCATCGGGACCGGATTGGCGTTCTGATTTTCGAGTTCAGCCATTTCCATCCGCGTGACTTCGAGCGCGGCCGCGATTTCGTGGATCAGCTCGATGTCTTTCTCTCCCAGCTTCCAAAAGGCTGGCAGTATGGTGTGGAAATCCGCAACCCTAGCTTCCTCCGCGCCCCGTACTTTGAGGTGCTGAAGAAGCATGGTGTCACCCATGTGCTCAACAACTGGACCGGCATGCCCAGTGTTGCCGGGCAAATGAACATCGACGGAGCGCTCGCCTGCGAGGACTTTACCGCCGCGCGCTTCCTGCTCAAGCCGGGCCGCGACTACAGGCAGGCGGTCGAGCAGTTCAGCCCCTACAACGGTACCAAAGAAATCAACGAGGAAGCCCGCCACGCGGCCGCCACGCTGGCACGGCTGCGGATGGAGGCGGCGCGTCAAAAACCCACAAAGCCGTCGTTCCTGCTGGTCAACAACCGGCTGGAAGGCAATGCGTTGTTCACCATCATGGCGGTGCTGGAGCGCATCGGCCTGCTGCCGCCCTGGCCCGGCTTATCGGACCACGCTGCCAGCTCGTAACCGCGCGGCCATGTCCTTGGCAAAGTACGTGAGAATCATGTCCGCCCCGGCACGCCGGATGCCGATGAGGGATTCATACACCACCTTTGCTTCGTTCACCCAGCCTGCGGCGGCGGCTGATTTGATCATGAGGTATTCGCCGCTCACCTGATAGGCGGCGATGGGCAGCGTGGTACTGTCGCGCAGGCCTGCAATGATGTCGAGATACGGGCCGGCGGGCTTGACCATCAGAATGTCCGCGCCTTCCTTCTCATCAAGCAGGGCTTCGCGCAGAGCTTCGCGCGTGTTCGCCGGGTCCATTTGATAGGTCTTCTTGTCGCCGGACTTCGGTGCGGATTCGAGTGCCCCGCGGAAGGGGCCATAGTAGGCGCTGGCGTATTTGGCCGCGTAACTCATGATGGCCACATCGGTGAAGGCTTCCATATCGAGGGCTTCCCGCAGCGCCGCCACACGGCCATCCATCATGTCGCTGGGTGCCACAATATCGGCGCCCGCGCGGGCATGACAGAGGGCCTGGCGGCACAGTACCGCCACCGTTTCATCATTCAAGATGCGCCCGTCGTCCGCCACCAGCCCGTCGTGCCCGTCGCTGTTGTAAGGATCGAGCGCCACATCGGTGATCACCAGGAGGCCGGGAAAGGCCGCCTTCAGCGCCTTGATCGCCCGCGGCACCAGCCCTGCAGGATTGAAGCACTCTTCCGCCCCCGGCGTTTTGAGATCGTCTGCTATGCGCGGGAACAGCACCACCGCCGGAATGCCCAGTGCATGAGCTTCGCCCGCCTCCTTGAGCAGATCTTCCAGACACCAGCGCTGGCAGCCCGGCATGGAGCCGATGGGTTCGGTCACATTGCCTTCCTGCAGGAACAGCGGCAGGATTAGATGACCGGCGCTGAGATCAGTCTCCCGCACCAGATCACGGATGGCGGCTGACTTGCGGTTGCGACGCGGGCGAATGGGAAGGGCGAGGGACATGTTGGTCACAGATAATGGACGGGGCAGGCGGCACTGCCAAGCGCAGACATCAGCCCGAACGCAGCGATCGATTGGGGTGTTCAGAATAATAAGCCCTCGCAAAGAAACAAATTTCGCGAACGTTCCGGCATCTCTGTGACTTCCATTCCCGAATCCCTCACCACCCTGCGTGCGGACAAGTGGCTGCACCATGTGCGGATTTTCAAAACCCGCACGCTGGCCACCCAGGCCTGCGACCGAAGCAATGTGAAGATCGGCAGCCAGAGCATCAAGCCTTCGCGCGAGTTGAAGGCGGGCGACACCCTGCATATCGAGCGCGGCGACCTGCGCCTCATTGTCAAGGTGACTGGATTTCCGGCCATCCGTATCGGGCCGCCCCTGGTAGCGAGCTTCTATGAGAACCTGACCCCGCCAGAAAACTATATAAGGGCCTCGGAAGCCCGGCAGGAGCGAGCGCTCGTCACTCCGCGCCCGCATGATCTGCTTACCCGGCCAACGAAGAAGGATCTGCGTGAGATCCGCAAGTTGTTTGGGAAAGAGTGATCAACCGCTGAATCGCTGTCTCCGGGTTCAATCCACAAACAGCATTTCATTGCTGCCCAGAAGCGCCTGCGCATACTGCGACCACGTCGCCTTGTCCGTTTCGCGCCCGCTCAGGAAAGTTCGCGCCAGGGACAGTTCCTTGTCCGTGGGGCTGCGTTGAAACAGCCATGAGTAAACCTGCCTGACACGTGGCTGCCAGTCCTGGCCGCCCTTTTTGTCGAGCCTGCCCACAAGCGCATCCGCCTGCTCAAGCACAAAGGGGCCGTTCAGCGTGAACAGCTGTTGCAGGGGGGTGATGGTTTCCGCGCGTGAGGCGCTGTGCGCCCCCGGATCAGGGAAGTCATGGATGCGCAGCATGGGATCCAGATCCTGCCGGTCGGAAGTCGCGTAGAGTGTTCGGCGATGGTTGCCCGGTTCCGATGCCAGCCTGGAAACACCGCCAATTTTGAGGTCGATCAAGGCCGTGGCGCTGAGCATTGCATCGCGCCAGGCTTCGAAATCCAGGCGCTGGCGTGGCATGCGCGAGAACAGCTTGTTGTCAGGGTCAAACCTTACCGAAACAGGGGCGGACGAAGTTTGGCGCCAGGCGGCGGAGAGCAGGATTTCGCGGTGCAGCCACTTGATCGACCAGCCGTTTTTGATGAAACGGGCGGTGAGATCATCGAGCAAGTCCTGGTTGGTGGGGGTGTCGCCGAGATTGCCAAACTCGCTGGGTGTATCGACCAGGCCGTGACCAAAGTGATGCTTCCAGATGCGGTTGACGATGACGCGGGCCGCCAGCGGCTGCGCATCTTCAATGATGGCCTTCGCAAGTTCCAGCCGTCCGCTGCCGCTCGTGAAGGCACGCGGCTTGCCATCGTGCGAAGCGAAGGCGGAAAGGAAGCGGCGCGGCACCACCTCGCCCGTGTCATTCGGGTTGCCACGGCGCATCACCGGAAGGTCGCGGGCCATCGCGGGCTTGTAGTCCAGCTTGGTGCCCTTCTTGTTGTCGGCCTCCACGACGAACAGCGCCGAATCCACCACCGCGTTGGCCATAGCCATGTTGTAGTGGGGAGTGGTCTTCAGTTGCGCGATCTTCTGGTCGCACTCGGCGATCTTGGCCGCCAGCGTGAGATCCTTTTTGAGTTTGGGCTTCAATGCCACTAGTTCCTTCTCCAGCTTCGCAACCTCCTCCCGTGCTTTCGCCACGGGCTTCCACAGTTCCTCGCTCATCATTGGCCGCTCGCTGATCTTCACGCTCGCGAAGACGCCAGCCAGTGCATAATAATCCTGGGTGGTGACGGGATCGCTCTTGTGATCGTGACAGCGCGAACAGGCCAGCGTCAGGCCCAGGAAGGTGCGGCCGAGCGCGTCCACATGCTCCTCCCATTCATCCGCGACGGTGGTGCGAATGATCTCGGGCGGCAGCTGCAGCTCCTTGAAATAGGTCGGTGCGAGTCCCAGGAAGCCGAGTGAGGGCAGGTCCTTGGGCGTGAAGCCCGGCATCTGGTCCACGGCGAGCTGGCGCATCACGAACTCATCGTAAGGCATGTCGTCATTGATGACCTTCACCACCCAGTCGCGATAGCGCCACGAGGAGGCGGTGGAATCCAGCCAGTCAGGGGTCTGGTCCACATAGCGCGCGAGGTCCAGCCAGTAGCGGCCCCAGCGCTCGCCATGCTGGGGATTCGAGAGCTGGTGGTCCACCAGTGCCGCCCAGGCCGCCTCGCTGGGATTCGTCTCAAACGCTGTCACTTCCTCAGCCGAGGGGGGCAGCCCCAGAAGGTCAAAGGACAACCGGCGCACCCGTTCCCTGGGTGTGGCCGAGGGGGATGGCTGCCCGCCACCTGCCTCGATCTTGGCGAGCAGGAAGTAATCGATGCCGGTCTTTGGCCAGGTCACCTGCTTCACGGTGGGCAGGGGATGCCGCTGCAAGGGCTTGAAGGACCAGGGGATGGGCTTGGGCCCGTTCTTCTTCTCGGCACGGACCAGCGTGCCCGGCAGCAGCAGGGCGGCGATCACAAGTATGGATGGGGCGCGGCGCACACTGTGACTACTGCCGGGGAAGGGGATTCCTTTCGCCATAGAGACAAAAGACTGGAAGACAGAAGACAGAAGACAGAAGACAGAAGACAGAAGACAGAAGACAAAAAAACCTGATTTGAATGATTTTCCTTCGCCCGCTACGCAACTCAGGTCTTCTGTCTTCCAGTCTTTTGTCTGCTACGCATTGATAAACCATCTTGCCATCAGCGTATCCAAACGCCCTTTCACTTTTTCCCTATGAAGTCTTTCGTCCTCTGCCTGTCTCTCCTCACCGCCGTTCTTGCCCAGGCGGAGCCGCAATGGATCTGGTCCTCCAAGGCTGCCAAGCCCCAGGAGAAGGCCAGCTTCCGCAAGATCATCGAAGTCCCCGCAGGCATCTCCGCTGCCACGCTTCAATACACCTGCGACAATGGCGCCAAGGCGAAAATCAACGGCCAGGCGGTCACTCCCAATGCCGATTGGATGTTGCCGACCAAGGTGGACATCGCCAGCCTGATCAAGCCCGGTCGCAACGAAATCTTCGTTGATGCGACCAATCATGGCGGCGCGGCCGCGCTGTTCGTGAAGTTGACGCTTGTCACTGCCGACAAGAAGGAAGTGATCATCGCCACTGATGGCACCTGGGAAGTGGCCGCCACCGGCACCACCGAATGGAAGCCCGCCACGGCGCTCGGGAAATATGGCATTGGCCCCTGGGGCGATGCGTTGAGCGGCAAGGCCAAGGTGGGCCGTGGCAATCCGGATGAAGCCATTGATCCCAAGGACATCGAGGTGGTGAAGGGCTTCAAGGTGGAACGGCTCTACACCGTGCCCAAGGAGCAGCAGGGCTCGTGGGTGAGCATGACGGTGGACCCCAAAGGTCGCCTGATCGTGTGTGACCAGTACGGCGGTCTCTATCGGGTGACGGTGCCTCCCGTAGGCTCTGGCGACAAGGCCCAGGTGGAACCGTTGGCGGCGAATATCGGCGGAGCACACGGGCTTCTCTATGCCTTCAACAGCCTCTACGTGATGATCAATGAGCCGGGGGCCACGCCGAACAAGGGCAAGACCACCGGCCTGTGGCGCTTGAAGGACAATGGCAACGACACCTTCGGTGAACTCCAGCTGTTGCGCGCCATCAAGGGCTCCAGCGAGCACGGCCCGCACGGCCTGAAGCTCTCGCCCGATGGCAAAAGCATCTACTTCACCTGCGGCAATCACACCAAGCTGCCGGACAATCTGAATGCCTCCACCGTGGCCCCGGGCGCCACCGCTGAAGATCACATCCTCCCGCGCATGTGGGATGCGAATGGCCACGCCCGCGGCATCCTCGCCCCTGGCGGCTACATTTGCAAAATTGATCCCGAGGGCAAGCGCGTTGAGTACTTCTGCGGCTGCTTCCGCAATGCCTACGACATCGCTTTCAATGCCGAGGGTGAATTGTTCACCTATGATTCCGACATGGAGTGGGACATGGGCACTCCCTGGTACATGCCCACCCGCGTCAATCACTGCGTCAGCGGCGGTGACTATGGCTGGCGCTCAGGTCAGGGCCGCTGGCCGGCGTACTATGCGGATTGCCTGCCCTCGCCGCTGAACATCGGCCCGGGCAGCCCCACCGGCACCACCTTTGGCACCGGTGCGCGCTTCCCGGCGAAGTATCAGCGCGCCTTCTTCATGAACGACTGGACTTATGGCACCATGTACGCGGTGCTGCTCACGCCCGATGGCGCGACTTACAAGGCTGAGAAGACTGAGTTCGTGAGTGGCAAGCCTTTGCCCCTCACTGAGGTGATGATCCATCCCGATGGGGCCATGTACTTCACCATTGGCGGCCGCAAGACTCAGAGCGCGTTGTATCGCGTGTCATATGAGGGCAAGGAAAGTACTGAGCCCGCCGCCGTCGTTGAGCTGCCGAAGGAAGCGCTGCAGCGTCGTGATCTGGAGAAGCTGCATCAGCAAGGCACCGGGCCTGAGGCCGTCGACAAAGCCTGGCCCTTCCTCGCCAGCAAAGATCGCTACGTGCGCTGGGCCGCCCGCGTGGCCATCGAGCGTCAACCCGTCGCCCTGTGGGCCGACCGCGCGCTCGCCGAGAAGGATTCCCAGGCCTCACTCGAAGCCCTGATGGCGCTCTGCCACGTCGGCGACAAGGCATTGCAGCCGAAGGTGCTCGCCGCGCTCGACCGCCTTGATTACAAAAGCCAGGACGCGTTCCATCGGCTCGCCCTGATTCGTGGTTACACCGTCTGCTTCACCCGTTTTGGCAAGCCAGCGCCGGATGTGTGCGCAAATGTGGCCGGAAAGTTTGATGCGCTGTTCCCTGATGGCGACTCCTATGCCGACCGCGAACTCTGCCAGCTCCTGGTCTTCCTGGATTCCAAGAAGGTTGTCGCCAAGACCATTTTCCTCATGGCGACCGCCAGGGATGACGGACCCACCATCGCGACGGATGCCCTGCTGGCCCGCAACATGGGCTACGGCAATGCCGCCGCCGGGGTCAATGACAGCCGCCCGAACCAGCAGCAAATCGCCTTTGTCTTCGCTCTGCGCAACGCCACCGCCGGCTGGACGCCGGAGCTGCGCAAGCAGTTCTTCAGCTGGTTCCCCACCACGTCGAAATGGCATGGAGGCAACAGCTTCAAGAAATTCCTGGAGAACGCCCGCACCGAGGCCATGGCCAACTTCGTGCCCGCCGAAGAGAAGGCCGCGCTCGACAAGCTCAGCACCCATGTCGAGGCCCCTGTCGCTGCCAACTACGTGGCCCCCAAAGGCCCGGGCAAAGCCTACACCATTGATGAAGTGGTCGCCCTCACCAAGAGCGGCCTGAAAGGCCGCAGCTACGCCAATGGCAAGGCCATGTTCAGTTCCATCATGTGCGTTGCCTGCCATCACTTCGCCGGCCAAGGCGGCAGCATCGGGCCCGACATCACAGGAGCGGCGAGCCGCTACACCATGCGCGACCTGATGGAGAACATCATCGATCCCAGCAAGGTGATCAGCGACCAGTACGGCAGCCACCAAATTGAGAAGAAAGATGGCACCACCCTCATAGGCCGCGTCGTCGCCGAAGAGAACGGCAAGCTCATGGTCATGACCAATCCCTTCGCCCCCAGCGAGCTTGTCGCGGTGAACAGCGGCGAGGTGAAGTCCAAGAAGGATTACCCTGTCAGCATGATGCCTCCCGGCTTGATCAACGCCCTCAATCAGGACGAACTGCTCGACCTGATCGCCTACATTCTGAGCGGTGATGATCCCGCGAACAAGGCGTTTGCGAAGTAGGCGGAGAGGTTCCCGGTTCAGGGTTCAGGGTTCCCGGTTGGGAGCTGAGGAAAATTTAGCCACAAAGATTGCAAGGGTGGGACGGGGTGCTTGCTGCGCCTGACGGACGCCCTTGTGATCAAGGAGGAAGACAGAAAGATTGAGGGACAGAAAGATAAGGCCTTCATTTTTATGTCCCTCAATCTTTCTGCCGTTTCAGTGCGGGAACCAGCTGTGGGTTGCCGTTTTTCATTGAGCGGCGACGTCGGCAGTCCTGGCGATGACTCCTTATGCAACGACGACACTATATCACCCTCATGATGACCGGACTCGGAACCTCCCTTCGACTGCCGGGTGCCGGCACTGACGCCATGGAAGCCGCCGCGCGCATCATACAAGCGCAGGTGGACGCAGGCGTTCTCGAGTCCGCCGTGCTGCACGTGAGACGCGGACCTGCGAAGTTTCAACGAGCGTTTGGCAAGGCGGCGGATGCAGACGCGATTTTCCTGCTGGCCTCCATCACCAAGCCGATGATGGCCACGGGCGTGATGGTGCTGTCGGATCGCGGCGAACTGCAATTGTCGGATCGGGTGGTGAAGTACATCCCGGAGTTCGCGGAAGGGGCGCGGAAAGACATCACGATTGAGCATCTGCTCACGCACACCTCGGGGTTGCCCGATCAGTTGCCGGAGAACAAGGCGTTGCGTCAAGGGCATGCGCCACTGGCGGATTTCGTCCAGGGGGCGGTTCGCACGCCGTTGCTGTTCACGCCAGGGACAAAGTATCACTATCAAAGCATGGGCATCCTGCTGGCGGCGGAGATTGTCGAGCGCATCACCAAGACGCCCCTGCGAGTGTTTCTCGCCCAGGAGGTGTTCGCGCCGCTGGGCATGAAGCGCAGCTCGCTGGGTTTGGGCCGGTTCAAACTTGCAGACATGGTTCGTTGCCAGACCGAAAACGCCGCCCCTGAAGCTGGCGGCGGAGCGTCCGATGCCAAGGGTTGGGACAGCAACAGCGAGTACTGGCGGAACATCGGCGCTCCCTGGGGCGGCGCGCACAGCACCGCAGCGGATGTGGCGCACTTCCTGAACAGCTTCCTGCATCCTGATGGCAAGGTGCTGCGCGAGCAGACTGCGCGGCTCGTGATTCAAGATCACACGCCAGGCCTCGAAGCACGTCGCGGCCTCGGATTTGCCCTGGGGCCGCAAGGTTTCGGCAAGAACTGCTCTGCGAAGTCCTTCGGCCACGGCGGATCGACCGGAACGCTCGCCTGGGCCGATCCCGGGACGGACACCACCTGCGTCATTTTGACCTCGCTGCCGATGGCTGTTTCGGGCAGCACGATTCTGCATCCGGTCTCAGATGTGGTGTCAGCGGGTTAGGGACGAGCTGGGTCTCAAATCTGGATTTTAACTGCGAACATGGACGTTCGTGAAAGGATTTTGGCCGTTGAAGCGGAACATGAAAAAATGGGCGATGGATGGCCGTAATTTCGCAGATCCCTGGTCCTCTGGCGTACGGGTACGACTTTTTTTCTCGCCGAAACCGGCGTTGGTTGTATAACCGAGCGAGCGAATGCAAATCCATGCCCACCCTCGAAACCATCCTGCTCGTGGACGACAGTCCGCGTGAAACCGAAATGGAGCTCCACGCTATGGAAGGGGGCAATGAGGCCGTCGCGTTGCGCGATGGTGCCGAAATGCTCGGCCATGTGTTTCGGTGCGGCTCGTCTGCCGGACGCGCCAGAAATCAGCCCGTCGGCATTTCGGTGGACTTGAAGATGTCCGGAAGTGATGGGCTGAAAGCCTCGCGCCAGATGGAGTGCGTTCCGGCACTGAGGCAAACGAGCGCGTGCCGGGCCGTCCTGAACGAACCGTCACTGGCGGGAAGTTGCCGGCAAGGTAAAGCTTGAACACAGGCGATGGAAGGCAGGCAACACCGCGATATGTCTGACCCTCAAACCGCCGTTCGTATCCTGCATCTGGAGGACAGCCCTAGCGATGCCGCGAGCGTTGCCGATTTGCTCGATGCCGCGGGTATTTGCCGGGAGATCGTCCACGTAACGCATTGGGAGTTGTTTGAAGAGGCGCTGGAGCAATCTCGGTATGACCTCATTCTATGCGCTTCCGGCCTGCAGGGCTTCGACGGCCTTGCCGCCCTGAAGCTTGCCCGGGAGATGCGGCCCGAAGTCCCGGTCATCATTGTCTCCGGGGCGATTGATCCCGAGGAAGCGGTGGAGTGCTTGAAGGCCGGCGCGATTGATTACTTGCTCAAGCAGCGGCTGGAGCGGCTGCCCGAGGCGGTTCAACATGCCTTGGAACAGAACCGTGCGCCTAACCTGCGCCAGGAGGTCGAGGAGCGTTTCCGGCAACTGGTTGACCATAGCAGCGAGGGTTTTTGGCTCGCGGCAGCGGATCCGCACGCCATTCTCTATGTGAGTCCGGCGGTGGAACGTATCGCGGGCGTGACCGCGGAGCGCTTTTACCAGGACGCCAGCACCTGGATGCTGGCGATCCATCCAGATGACCGTGCGCAGGTTGACAAGGCCTGGATCGCATGTGTGCAAGGCCAGACACCCCGGTTTCAGGCGCAATACCGCATTGTCCGGCCCGACGGCTCCATACGCTGGATCTTGGACAGCGGCACGCCAATCCGCAACGAGACTGGAAATGTTGCCCGCGTCAGCGGGGCGTTCACGGATGTCACCGAACGCACACAGGCTGAAACTCGGCTGAGTGAAAGCGAGGCGCGCTTCCGGCAACTGGCCGAAAACGTTCACGATGTCTTCTGGCTTTCGGATCTTGCGAGAACTCAGATATTCTACATCTCTCCGGCCTACGAGACAGTTTGGGGCCGGACCTGCGCCTCGTTGCAGGCATCGCCGCGACAGTGGATTGATGATATTCACCCGGAAGACCGCCAGCGCGTTCTCCGGAAAGCTCTCAGCAAGCAAACGTCCGGCAGCTACGATGAGCAATTCCGCATTGTCCGGCCCGATGGTACGATCCGCTGGATTGATGCCAGGGCTTTTCCGGTGAAAGATCAGTGCGGCGCCATCTATCGCATTGCCGGTGTGGCCCGTGATATCACCGACAGCCGGATGGCCGCGGCCGCTCTGCAGGACGAGAGAGACCGCCTGCGCCAGATCCTTGATTCACAGTTTGGTTTCGTCGTCGAGCTTTCGCTGGACGGAGCCATAGTTGAAATCAACCAGATGCCGCTCACGCTGGCGGGACTGTCGCGTGAAGAGGTGTTGGGGCGGCCCGTTGTGGACATAGGCTGGGTCCAGCCCAATAGTGTGCCGCTGGTGCTCGCGGGCATCAAGGCGGCGGCGCTTGGCGAAACGATGCGTTGCGATGTCGGCGCCTTTTTTCCGGATCTCGGGCTGCGCGACGTGGACGCTATTTTTTCGCCGCGCCGGAACGCGGAGGGCGAGGTGATCAGTGTGCTGGGTTTCGGCGTGGACATCTCAGAGCGCGTCCATGCCGAAACGCAGGTCCTGAAATCGCTGCGCGAGAAGGAAACGCTGCTGAAGGAAATCCACCACCGGGTGAAGAACAACCTTCAGGTCATCTCCAGCCTGCTGTCGATGCAGGCCGACAGTGTGGAGGACACCACTGCGCGCAGCCAGTTGCAGGAGAGCCAGCACCGTGTGCGGGCCATGGCGATGATCCATGAAAAGCTCTACCAATCCGACTCGCTGGCCAAGGTGGATTTCGGCGATTACGTGAGTCATCTCACCATCTTCCTGCACCGCAACTATGCGACCCGCGCCACAGTCCGCCTGGTGGTGGATGCCGACGAGAATGTGCCGCTCAACATCGATACCGCCATTCCCGCCGGACTCATCCTCAATGAACTGGTTACCAACGCCTTCAAGCATGCCTTTAAGGACGGACAGCCGCATGCTCTCACGGTGTTGCTGAGAAAATCGGACGACGGCTGCAGCCTGACAGTCGCTGATGACGGCCCGGGGCTGCCGGCTGGATTCGTCCTGGGCAAGTCTGAATCGTTGGGAATGGAACTGGTGGAAGCCCTCACCGCCCAGCTTAAGGCCAGCCTTACAGTGGAAAAAGAAGGTGGGACCCGCTTCCGTCTTGATTTCAAAGAATTGATCTATGCCGCCCGCCATTGACGCCAGCCACGCTCCGGCGAGAAAGAAAGTGCTCATCGTCGAGGACGAGGGGATTGTTGCCCGCGACCTGAAACGCCGCCTGGAGAAGCAGGGATTTGAAGTCACCGGCATAGCGGACAACGCGGTGGATGCCTTGCGCAGCGTGGAAGAGAATCCCCCGGACATCGCCCTGATGGACATCATCATCCAGGGCGACCGGGACGGCATCGCCACAGCACATGAGATGCGTACGCGGCATGACATGCCGGTGGTGTTTCTCACCGCCCATTCCGACATGGCCACCATCCGGCGGGCCAAGGACGCGCTGCCATACGGCTATTTGGTCAAGCCCTTTGAGGAAAGGGAACTGCTGAGCACGATCGAGGTGGCCGTGTACCGTCACCAGAGTGAAGCGCAACAGCGCCTGTACGAGCGGGCCATCTCGGCCACCACGGTGGGCATGCTCATCACCGATGCGTGCCATCCGGATCATCCCATCATCTCGTGCAATGCGGCGTTCGAACGCATCACCGGATACACCGAAGCCGAGATTATCGGCAAAAATCCGCGCTTCCTCCATGGGCCGGACACGGACCCGGAAGCCGTGCGCGTGATGCGTGATGCAATTCGGGCCGAACGCAACTGCCAGGTCACCCTGTGCAACTGCCGCAAGGATGGCACGGCCTTCTGGAATGAGGTGAGCATCTCGCCGGTTCGCGACGCCTCCGGCAGGCTGACCCACTTCATCGGCATCCAAAATGATGTCACCGGCCGGATTCAAGCCGCAGAACGCATCCGCCAGCAGGCCCGTCTGATCGACCAGGCGACTGATGCCATTGTGGTCTGGGATCTGGACACACGTATCACCTTCTGGAATCCAGCGGCTGAAAATCTTTATGGATTCACGATGCAGGAAGTCCTTGGGCTGCCGGTTCTCGACGTCATTTTTTGTGAATCCCCTGAGAAGCACGAAGCCATCCTCCAGGAGGTAAGGAGCACCGGTGAGTGGCGTGGTGAGATGCCTCAAAGAACCCAAGACGGGCGTAGGTTGATTGTCCTCAACCGTCTCACACTGCTGACTGATGGCCGTGGCACTCCTGCCGGCGTCCTTTCCCTCAACCATGATCTCACTGAAGCCAAAGCCCTCGAACAGCAGTTCCTGCGTGCGCAACGGCAGGAAGCTCTGGGTGTTCTGGCGGGAGGCATTGCGCACGATTTGAACAATGCGCTGGCACCCATCATGATGGGCGTGGACGTACTGAAGGCCTCCTATCCGGGAGCACCCGCGATTTTGGATTTGTTTGAGGCCAGCGCCAGGCGCGCGGCAAGCATGGTCAGGCAGCTTCTGAACTTCGCCAAAGGAACAGAGGGGCAGCATTGCCGAGTTGAGATCGGGCGTCTTGTCAGGGAAATGCAGGAGATCATCGAAGGCACCTTCCCAAAAAACATCACGATCAGCGTGGACTGTGACGAGAATCTCCCGCAGGTGATGGCGGATCCCACGCAAATGCACCAGGTGCTGCTCAACCTGTGCGTCAACGCCCGTGACGCGATGCCCCATGGAGGCACGCTGACGCTGGATGCTACGCACGCGGAAATCGGTGCCATGCGGGCTGGCCAGCCCCTCGCTTCGGGTGCCCGACCCTATGTGGTGCTGACGGTGCGGGATACCGGCACCGGTATTCCACCAGAGATAATCGACCACATTTTTGATCCTTTTTTCAGCACCAAAACCATGGATAAAGGCACGGGACTGGGCCTTTCCACCGTCATGAACATTGTGAAGGCGCACGGCGGATTTCTGGAGGTTTCCTCTGTACCCGGGCAAGGCACTACTTTTGCCGCGTGCCTGCCAGCCGCCCCTCCCGCAGGCCTTGCCGTTCCTGAAACCCAGGTGCAGATCCCGTTCCAAGGGCAGGGGGAAACCATTCTGTTTGTAGATGATGAGTCTGCGGTGCGGGAAGTTGCACGCGTGGTGTTGCAACGCATGAACTGCAAAATTGTCCATGCCAGCGATGGTGTTGAAGCCTTGGCGGTGGCGAACGAACATAAGTCCACACTGCACGCCGTGATCACCGATATGCACATGCCCAACGATGACGGCGTTGTTTTCGTAACGGCGCTGAGGCAGATTCTCCCGGAAATCCCCGTCGTGGTCTCCAGCGGCCGCCTGGAAGATGATTTGAAACAACAATTCCAGGCGCTTGGTGTGACCCTGTTCCTAGACAAGCCCTTCACCGAAAACCAGCTTGCCGAAGCGCTTAGAAGCCTCTTTTCAGAGGGCGGTTAAGCACCCGCATACTGCCAGGGTGAAGGCTGGCTGTTGCGCATAGGGGACAGGCTGCGCAGCCCCGGTTCCGGTCACTCAGGCAAGTTCGCACTGACCGTCACACCCGGAATCTGCCCGAAATGCTGGTCCAGCGTGATGACGGTGGCGCGCACGCACATGGCGCAGGCGGCAATGACGAAATCGGTGGTGGGCGGGGCGAAGCCGTTGCGGGCGGCTTGCCATGCGAGCTGGCTGACCTGACGCCAGATCTTCGCATCGGTGGGCACTTCGGGGATGATGTCGAAGAATGCCGCCACTTCGTCGTAGAAAGTCTGTTCGCGAATGCCGCGCAGCACCTCGGCCCGCACCACTCCGCAGTTGTAAAGCTGGCCGGCGCGCAGCGCGGGCACAAGAAGCTGGCGGAAATCGATGCCGCGCTTGAGGTGGGAGATGTAGATGCAGGAATCGACGAGGATCGGCATGTTGATCACTTTCTCTTCTTGGACTTGGGGGCAGCCTTGAGGGCATCGCGGTAGTTCACGCTGGGTGCCTCCAGTTGCCTGACCGCCATCACGTCGTAGTGAGGATCGACCATGCCTTCCATGACCGTGGGGCTCCACGGGTTGCGTTCAATGTGGTTGAGGGTGGCGAGTCGTTCCGCCTCTGTCAGCGCCCAGTCCATAGCTTCCTTGCGTGTCTTAAAATTGCCCAGGCGCATCACTCGTTCGAGCTTGTCCTCGTCGATTTCGATGGTGGTCTTGATGATGTTCATACCTGTATGGCCATAAATATGGGTGGGTGGGGAAGAATGTCAACTGGTGAAGAGTGAAGAGGGAATGACTGAGGGCTTGAACGATCTCTTCAACCGATAAGCCGAACAACCGTCTCTCAAAACGCTCCAGCCATCTTGCGTCCGGCCCAGAACATGCCTAGCAGGAGCAGGATGAATCCAGCCCAGGCAGGGTGGGCCCAGAGGAGGAGGCGGCGCTCTTCGAGTTCGGGCTCGGGGAGGGCGGCAATGGCTTTGACGATGTCATCGGGTTGCACGCTCGACATCAATTTGCCACGGGTGAGCTGGGCGATCTCCCGCAGCACGTCGTAGCGTGCGGGCTGGCCGATTTTTTCTTTCGCGGACCCTTGGATGGAAATGACGCTGTCGAGAGGTGCTCCGCTTTCGGCACATGTCAGGCGCACTTTGTGTTCGCCTGGTTCGGTGGGGACAAAACTGCCGCTGAACAGGCCCCAGGCTTCTTCACCCGCCGATACGAGCCGCACGCTGCTGGTCTTGCCGCTGGGGGCGGCGATCTGGGCGATGACGGTCGCATCGCGCAAGGGTTCACCGCTGGGGCTCAGGGCGTTGGCATTCAAGGTGAGCACGTCGCCGGTGCGCGGGCGGTCGGGGCTGTAGAAGAGGCGCAGGCTGCCGCCGGCGGCCATGTTGCGCTGGTAGGCCATCCAGCGCACCACCTGACCCCAGAAGCGGTAATGGTACTTGTCCTCGACGCCGCGCCGCCAGCGCCAGGCGCCATCGCTGCCCATGAACAGGATTTTGCCCGAGCCATAGGTCTTCGCCACGATCAGCGGCACGCGACCGAAGGCGGTGGTCTCGCTGCTGTGCGTGGCGAGCACTTCCGAGCCGGCCTTGGCGCGCAGCGCGGGGGCGTACCACTGGAAGCCGGGCAGGGTGGACCACACACGCGCGCTGGCTTCATCCGTGTCTTCGAGCTTGGTCAGGAGGCTGCGCTGTCCGGCATCGGTCAGCGCGAAACGTCCTGGGGCGGCGCTGCCCCAGCCCTTGGGCTGGGAGTCGTCAAGCACCACGGGGTAGAGATCCGCCAGCGGCGACTGAATCAATGTGGCCTGGTTGCCGCGGAATCCGGGCAGGAACACCAGGCCCGCCGCCTGGTCGCGTACGAGGTGCTTGATCTGCTCGCACTGCTCCCGCGTGAGCTGGCTGTTTTCCATGCCCACATCACCAATGAACACCACATCGTACTTTGTGAGATCCTCTGGTTTCGGGAAGGCATCCAGGTAGCCGCGGCCGCCGCCCATCTTGTCGAGCCCAGGATGGAACAGGAGGGTGTTGACCTTCATGCCGGGATCGCGCTCCATGGCGTTGCGCATGTAGCGGTATTCCCAGCGCGGGAAGCTCTCCACGATGAGCACTTTCAGTTCCTCCTTGCGAATGGAGACGGGGGCCTCCATGACGTTGTTGTCCGGGTAACGTTCACCGGCCACCGGCGGCACTTTGAGCGTGAGCTTGACGTCGCCGGTCTTGGTCGGAAGCCAGACGATGTTGTCCTGGACCCGGCCCATGGCTGGCAGGGTGATGTCCTTGCTGACGATTTCACCGGTGCTGGTGGTCATCTCCAGGGTGACGGGCTGCTCGCGTGGCAGGGAGCTTTCGACGACAAACGGGATGCGCAACGGCTTTCCTGCGACGCCGAAGGTTGGTGCATCGAAGCTGACCATCCATACATCTGGCAGGCGGGTTTCAGCGCCCGCCGGGACGGCAAACACGGGCGTGCCGCGCATGCGCAACTGGGTGGCGGCCTGGGCGGGCGCGGAGCCGGTGTTCCAGTCGCCGTCGCTGATGAGCACGACGCTGCGCAGGCGGGGATGCTGCTCCAGAGCCTTCAGCAGCGCGCCATTGATGTCGGTGCCTTCGGTGGGCTGGTCGAGCGAGGAGGAGAAGGGCTCCACCACCACGTCCATGCGCTTGGTGAGCGACTGCCAAAGCGCCGGGTCAATGAGATTGGCGATGCTCTCCGTTCGCGAGACCGGCGGCTCGGAGGGCCGGGCCTCATTCATGACATCGCGTGTCTCCATGCTCTTGGAGACGTCGTGCAGCACCACGAGAGCCGGGCGCTGGTCGGGTTTGAACGTCTCCAGCCACTCCGGCTGGTTCAGCGTGATGGCGATGCAGACCGCGATGAGCACGCGCAGCAGTTCCAGCCAGCCTATGGCCCGCTTCTTCACGGAGCGCCGCCAGCCGAGGTACGCCAGCAGCGCGGTGGCCAGTGCAATCAGCACGCCCAGGGCGATGGTGCCAGGGGTGGTGATGAAGGTGAGATGGCTGGAGGCGGGCATGAAGAGGGAAGGGGAAAGTGCGGAGTGCTAAGTGCTTAGTGCGAAGTCAGAAGTGAGTGGCGTCGCTGAGGCGCGGGATTGTGCTAATGCATTGGGCTTGAAGTTCAAATGAGGAGAGGCTGCGTTGGGAATGTTTGACTGGGCGCGAAGCGCTTTGGAGTGCGGCAACTTGTTGCCGCTTTGCGGCGGAGCCAACTTGTTGGCGCGGGGGCGTGAGGGGCGGAGTGTGGTCGGAGACGTTATACCAAAGAGTCTTCGGTGCTGAATGCCTGAGTGCCGTCGGCAAGCCTCCACGGCCGAAAGCGGTGACGAGTCACCGCAGTCCAAAGAGCCTGCGGCTCCTGGAACCACAACATCTTGCTGGCCGCGACGAATCGGTAAGGGCCCGCCAAACAATGCGACTGGCACCCTCATGGGATGGCCTCCTTCCTGGCTTCCACGCGTTGCGCATCGCGTTTCGAGGGCAGGCACAAGGCAGCTTCACCGATCAAGGCGGCGGCCATGAGCAGAAGGAAGGTGCGCCAGATCTCATTGGCCAGATGGTTTTCGTTTTCCACCTCGTCATCCACACGCTGGAACTGCAGACCCGCAAACAGGCCGCGTATGGCCTCATCGCTCGCCATGAGGGGGGAGTCCTCACGGGCCGGGCGATTGAGTGCCATCAACCGGTCCTCCGCGGCAAAGACACCGCTCTTCAAAGGGGAGGCGGTCTGGTCGGGGGTTTCCACCGGCTTCCACACTACGCCGGCAGGCAGCGCATGAACCCCGGCCTCGCGCTGCTGGGCATTGCCGAGGGTCTTGCCGCCCTCGGCAAGCGCGCGTTGCAGCATGGCGTAGAACACAACGCCGTCGCGGGCGAGGCTGCTATGACTTGAACCCGGCAGCGTGCCGCAGAACCATGCACCCCCGCTTTGCTCGCTGGCGGCGCGTGACATGAGCACTTCGCCGGAAGCCAGACGTGCCAAGGGACTGGCATCGCCCTTGATCTCACAGTGATTCAGCACTTCGAGTTCGCCCACGGGCAGGGCGGTGCCGCCGCGCGTGTTCGCCAGCAGGTCATCGCTTGCGCGCCACCATTCGAGGGCGGTGGCGTCGCCTGCTTTCTTGACGTCCTTCCAGGAGCCCCAGCGAACACCAAGGAAACTGGAGTCCCCTGCATTCGTGGCAGGCGGGAAGAAGATGACGCTGCGGCCGCCGGCCACGTGGTTGCTCAGTTGCTTGGCGAGGATGTCGTCCGCAGCGGGCAGGGGAGCCTGCCAGAGCACCAGCGCGGTCTTGTCCCAGTCGATCTCGGCGGCGCGGCTTACGGACAGCACCTTGGCCACCTGCTTGTGACCGGCATCCAGGGGAGAAGACACGACTGCGCGCAGCGGCTCATAGACGTCGGCATCATCCGACACGATGACGGTGAGCGGTATGGTGGGCTGATCGAAGACAAAGTGAAAGGCGTTGTCGCTCAGGTTGGAATCTGCGGGAAGTTCGATGCGGCCCCAGCCGCGCTTGGTCCCCTTGTCGATGGGTACGGCCTGACCTTGCAAGACAAGTTCGTTGTCTTTGAGCGTGACCTTGAGCGTGCTGCGGGTGCCGTTGACCACGACCTGCAAAGGCAGGTCCACTGGCTGTGGATGGGTGCTGTGGCGGGTGATGCGCAGATCCAGCAGAAGCTCCGCATGATCGCTGGTCTCGTGGCGCGTGACCTTGTCCACCGTCACGCTGAGATTGTCTTCGCTGGCCTGGGGGTAGGCGATGAGGTGGAAGCGCACGGCTTGGAGTTTGGCAAAGGCGGCGCGCAGGGCTTCCCAGCGGCCGCTGGCGGGATTCCAATCGGCCTGTCGCAGGTCGCTGGCGATCCACACATCGGTGCGGCCAAGCTGATTGACGGTGATGTAATCCAGTGCGCTTTGCATCATCGCCGGCAGGTCCGCCGTGGTGTCCGTGGCTGAGGTCGCGGGGATGTCGAGCAAGGCCTTGGGATTCTCGACGGGCGTGGGATCGTTGCTGGCGCTGTCGATGAGCACCACCTTGGTGCGACCGCCAAACAAATCGGTGATGCCCTGGGAGATTTTTTTCAGCGCCGAAGAGCGCTTCGATTCACCGGTGGCGAGGTTCTGCTGCTCCATGCTCGCACTGCGATCCAGCAGGACCAGGACGGTGTCCGGCGCGCCGCCGGTGAGTCCCAGCCAGCCGCCTGCGAGCGGGCGTGTGACGAGCAGGATCAAGGTGAGCACGGCCAGCACGCGCAGCGCCAGGATGAGCATCTGGCGCAGGCGCGAGTAGCCACGGTTCATCTGCTGCGCCATGAACAGGAACATCATCGCCGCCCAGTGGATGGTGCGCCGCCGATGCAGGTGGATCAAATGAATGATCACCGGCAGGGCCGCGAGCGGCAGGGCGAAGAGAAGTGCGGGGGCGAGGAAACTCATTGTAACTTGCTGCTTTTTAGCTCAGTGAGTTCTGCGGTGAGAGCGGTGAGGCGTTTGTCGATGGAATCGAACTGTTCGCTTACGCGCTTCCTCCAGAGCCAAATATGAAGGGTGCAGATCAAAAACCAGACAAACGTCACGCACCCCATAAATAGCCCTTTCTGCCAACTTTGGGTCGCAACCAGCACGGTCACCAAGCTAGTGAGCCAGAATACGGCAAACTGTAACGCCAAGAGCCAAAATGGGAGACACCTGACTGGTTCCAGTTTCAGGGCAGGGAGCTTTTGACACCATTCCATTAGGGTGTCCTCCTTTTTGGTATATCACGGTTTGGATGCCGGGCGCGAAGCGCTTTGGAGTGCGGTAACTTGTTGCCGCTTTGTGGCGGTGCCGACTTGTCGGCGCGGGGGCGTGAATGGTTTGGCGTGGCCGGAGAGATTATAACGAAGAGTCTTGGGCGCTGAAGGCCCCAATGCCGTCGGCAAGCCTCCACGACCCAAAGCGGTGACAAGTCACCGCAGTCCAAAGAGCCTGCGGCTCCTGGGGGCGCCACATATCGTGGGCGACGATGGATGAATGTGGGGAGGCTAGAGGTCATCGTCATCCTGGGCGATTTGATCGTATCTGAAGCTTTGGATGGTCTTCACCCAGGCCGGGGTGCAGGTCCGCTCGAAATCAAAGGCTGAGCACCAGCGATAGTCGCCGGGACGAACCACCAAACCATGGTGAACGGCATTGTTGTGGGTGTAATTCAGGCGGGCCAGATACGAGGGCTGATAAGTGAGCAAGGAATCGCGGTAGTTGTGCCAGATCTTGCGTCCTTGCACGCCATCAGCGCGGTTGATCTGCCGGGTGATGTCGGCGTGGAGGTGCTTCAGCCAGTAGCGCAGGGAATTCGCGTCGGAGCGGTCGGACGGGCTGTGTGCCACAAAATGGTAGTGATTCGACAGCACGGTCCATGCCTCCATCTGCCAGCCATAGCGGCTGGCGAGTTCGAGCAACCAGGCGCAAACGAAGTCACGCATCGCGGCTTCCTGAAAGTACTCGATGCGATCAATCGTTCGGGCGGTCACGAAGTAAGTTCCTGTTGACTGGAGCCGGTGCGGCGGCGCGTGAGGCCAGTCACGCGTGCCATGAAGGCTCTCCTCATCACTGGGAAGGATGGAACTCATGCGTGGGTGGTGCGGCGCGCGCAAAGCGCAGTGGAGTGCGGTAACTTGTTACCGCTTTGCGGCGGTGCGGAGTTGTCCGCGCGGGGGCGTGAGGGGCTGAGCGTGACCGGAGACTTCGTGCCGAAGAGTCTTGGGCGCTGAAGGCCACTGTGCCGTCGGCAAGCCTCCATGGCCCAAAGCGGTGACAAGTCACCGCAGTCCAAAGAGCCTGGGGCTCCCTGAGCCGGCCTGGCGAGGAGGGGAATGTTCATCGCCCCCCCTTCTTCGGCGTGCGGCTCAGCAGAAATTTCGCGAGCACGTCGGCATAGGGTTCGTGCATCTTCACGCGGTGGTAGTCGATGCCGGTGGTGCGGACGATCTCGTCCATGTCGGTGAGATACTGTTGGACAGCGTCACGGTACTGGCGGGTAATGTCGGTGGGATCGGCGAGCACGGCTTCGCCGCCTTCGAGATCGACGAAACGGGCGGGGCGGTCGAATTCGAAGTCGATCTCCTGCTGGTCGAGCAGGTGGAACACGGCGACGTCGTGCTTGCGGAAACGCAGGTGCTGCATGGCGGGCTTCAGTTCGGCGGGTGGCACGAACAGGTCGGAGATGACAACGACCAGGGCGCGCTGTGGAATCTGCTCCGCCGCTTCGTGCAGGGATTCGACGATGCGTGTCTGGCCGCTGGGCTGAAGGTCGCCAATGGCATCCAGGACCATGCCGAGGTGTGATGCTCCGCGTTTCGACGGGATCTGCTTTTGCTGGGCGGCATTCATGGACCACAAGCCCACGGCATCGCCTTCCTGGGCGGCCACATAGGCCAGGGTGCCGGCGATGCGCCGGGCATAGTCCATGCGTGTCGCGCCTTCCTTGCCGAAGTTCATGGAGCCGCTGGCATCGATGATCAGGCAGAGGCGCAGATTGGTGTCCGCTTCGAACTCCTTGATGTAGAAGCGGTCCGAGCGGCCCCACGTGCGCCAGTCGAGACGGCGCGTGTCATCGCCGGGGACGTACTTGCGGTACTGGGCGAATTCGAGGGACGAGCCGCGCACGGGGCTGCGATGCTTGCCGGAGACGCCCCCGATCATGGCCTGACGCGCGTGCAAGGGCAGGGCCAGCAGGCGGGACAGGACAGCGGGGTCGAGGAATGCGCGGTCGTGGTTCATGGTTCAGTAAATCCTCCTCTTGCTCCTGCTCTTACTCCTCCTCCGCTGGTTTTACTTTTCCTGTGTCAGTTCCATCACCAACCTGTCCACCACCTGGCGCGAATCAACGCCGTCGCTCTCCGCGGTAAACGTCGTCATCACACGATGCCGTAGCACGCTCTCGACAATCGCCACAACATCCTCCTGCCGCACCATGTAGCTGCCGTTCAGGGCGGCGCGGGCTTTGGCGCCCAGCACCAGGTATTGCACGGCGCGGGGACCGGCACCCCAGCCTACCAGGGGTTTCAACCATGCGGGGGCATCGGTGCTGTTGGGGCGTGTGCGGCGGACCAGATCGACGATGAATTCATAGATATGATCCGCCACCGGCACGCGCCGGACGAGATCTTGAAACGCGATCACCTGGGAGCCGTCGAGCACGTGCTCCAGCCGGGGCAGGCTCACACCGGTGGTGGTGCGCGCGATGATGAGCTCTTCGTCACGCGAGGGGTAATCCACGCCGATCATGAACATGAAGCGGTCGAGCTGCGCCTCGGGCAGGGGATAGGTGCCTTCCTGTTCGATGGGGTTCTGGGTGGCGAGCACGAAAAACGGTTGATCGAGGGTGTAGGTGCGGCCTGCGACTGTGACCTTGTGCTCCTGCATGGCTTCGAGCATGGCAGCCTGGGTCTTGGCGGGAGCGCGGTTGATTTCATCGGCGAGGACGATGTTGGCGAACACGGGGCCTTTGGCGAACTCGAAGGCGCGCTTGCCGCCGGGCAGTTCCTGCAGGATGTCGGTGCCGGTGATGTCCATGGGCATCAGGTCGGGCGTGAACTGGATGCGGCTGAAGCTCAGGCTCATGGTCTCAGCCAGGCGGCTGACGAGCAAGGTCTTGGCCAGACCCGGCACGCCCATCAAGAGGGCGTGTCCCCGGGCGAACAGGCAGATGCAGAGCTGCTCGATCACATCGTTCTGGCCGACGATGATTTTACTGAGTTCTTTGGTGAGCTTGGCATACACGTCGCGCAGTTGGTCAATGGCGGCGACGTCGTCTTGAGGCAGGGGCGAGGTAGGCGAAGACATGGGTGCGCAAACTGTCGGCTGGAGGCACCATGGGGCGCAACAGGAATTAAGGTGTTATAGAAGGGGCGTACGAAGAGATCCGCCTGCGCATGGCAGGAGCGCCAAAATCGCCGTTGCGAGCACTGCAAACCGGACCGTTGGTCCTGGCGATGATATCAAAGCCTGCCATTGTCCTTCTGCTCGCGCTGTCTTCGAGCCTTGCTTCGGGCCTCACTGTCCGTGTGGATGCCGCCAAGGGAGCCCCACGGTTGATGGTGGACGGCGAGCCGGTACGGGCGCGCATGTTTTATGGCGGCCCGGGCGCCTCCGCACTGCCGGTGGGACCGGAGTGGCAGCATCTGGACTTCGATTTCACGGCCACAGGCAGCGCCACCAATGGCACCATGCACCTGCGCTTTGGCCCCAGCGCGGGGGACGTGTTTATCGACAATATCCAGGTAGCCGACCTGACGGACAAGCAGGACCTGATCCCACTGTGCGACTTCGAGGGCGGCGAGGCCAGCTTCACCCGCGACTGGACCTTCTGGCCGTCTGGCGAAGCCAATACGGTGGGACATGTCAGCGTGGAGTCGGGCGCTGGGCAGCAGGGATCGGGGGGGCTGCATGTAAAACTGAGTGCGCCTGTGAACGGTATATGGCCTGACTTTCATGTGTACCACCACACTCGTCTCCAGATCACCGAAGGTCATCGCTATCATGCCAGCTTATGGGTGAAGGCGATGCCGGCGCGTTCCGTGTCTGTTGAGTTTCATCGCCCCGGCAAGCCCTACGTCCATCTTGGCGGCCCACCCGATGGCTTTGCCGCACAGATCAGGCTCGCCGCCCAGGCTGGGGTCAATTTCGTGACCTTTCCGATTGGCCTGCCCTGGCCGGCACCGGGCGAGAAGGAAGACTGGCAGGGTGTGGACATCGCCTGCAAAACGGTGCTCGCCGCCAATCCCAAGGCTCTGCTCATTCCACGCATCCCGATGGATTCCCCGGAATGGTGGTGCGCGGCGCATGCCGATGAAGTGATGCAGTGGGAGAACGGCAGCCACGAACGCTATGCGGTGCCGGCCTCGCCTGTCTATCGGCGTGATGCCGCGCAGCGCCTTGATGCGCTTATCAGGCACCTGGAACAGGAATTCGGCGATCACATTGCGGGCTACCATCCGGCCGGACAAAACACTGGCGAATGGTTTTACGAGTCCACCTGGAAGCCACTCTTGAACGGTTACGCGGAGGCTGATCTACAAGCATGGCGCGCATGGTTGCGAGGCCGCTATTCGTCGGATGAAGCATTGCGCCAGGCTTGGAAGGATGCGGGCACCACGCTTGGGACGGCCATCGTGCCCACGGCCTTGGCCCGGCATGCATCCCCGGCGGGCGTGTTTCGCGATCCGGCCAGTGAGAAGGCGATTCTGGATTGGGGCGATTTTCAACAGGAAGCCATGGCGGACTGCGTGTGCGGGTTTGCCAAGGTGGCGCGCGAGGCGTCGCATGGTCAGAAGCTTGTGCTGTTCTTCTACGGCTACGTATTTGAGCTCGCGGGCGTGACGAATGGCCCGGCCACGGCGGGACATTTCGCCCTGCGGCGGGTGCTCGACAGCCCCGATATCGACGTTCTGTGCGCGCCGATTTCATACTTCGACCGCGGACTGGGTGGCGGAGCTCCCGCGATGTCCGCTGCAGAGAGCGTGGCGCTGGCGGGAAAGATGTGGCTCAATGAAGACGACACGCACACCTACCTGGCCACCGGCACCCCGCCGGGCTCGCGGGACCACGTTAGTTCGCTGGAAGAAACGAATGCCGAACTTACCCGCAACGTGGCTCAGGAAGCGGTGCGCAATTTCGCCACGTGGTGGATGGATCTCACCCAGACCGGCTGGTTCAAGGATGCGGGCATGTGGCAGCGCATGGCGGATCTGCACACGCTGGACGAGACACTGCTCAAGAACCCCGCGACGTTCCGTCCCGAAGTCGCCGATGTGGTGGATGAGCAAAGTCTGCGTCGGGTGGCTCCCAGTGGTTACATCGCCTCCCTTTCCTGTGTGTACAATGCCCGCGCTGCGCTGGGCCGCATGGGGGCTCCCTACGGACAGTATCTGATGGATGACCTGCTGGCCCGGCGTTTCCAATCGAAGCTCTATGTGCTGACGAGCGCCTGGAGTCTTGGCGCGGCGGAGCGTGACAAGTTGTTGCAGGCAACCAAGGGTGCTGCCCGGGTCTGGTGCTATGCACCGGGTTACTTCGAGGGCGACCGTGTGGCGTCTTCTGAGGCGATGAAGCAGCTCACGGGTTTCACGCTGACGCCCTCTCATGTGAAGGCGATGGCTACGCCGACCGCGGCGGGGCGCGAGCTTGGCTTGCAGCGTCGTCTTGGCATCGAGCGGCCTTTGAACCCCTTGTTCGCCGTGGCTGATGCGCGGCCGGGGGAGGTGCTCGCCACGTATGAGGATGGCTCCGCCGCAGTGGTGATGCGCCGCCAAAAAGCGGGCGTCTCGATCTTTGTCGGGGTGCCGGTTTTGACTAGCGAGCTGCTGCGACTGGCCGCCAGGGAGGCCGGGGTGCACTTGTTCACCGCCACCGATTGCAACGTCTATGCAAACGATCCGTTCCTTGCCATCCATGCTTCCCAAGACGGACCGGTGGAATTGAACACCGGCAGAACGGGGTCGGTCACCGACTTGCTCACGAGCAAGGTCATCGGCCAGGGGCCCGCGTTCACGCTGCCGCTGAAGCGTGGTGAAACGATGGTGCTGCGGTACTGATCATCACCCTTGCAAGAAGCGTGGCGACCGGAGGGCCGGCCGCACCTGCTCGAATCCGTGACCCAGGCTGAGCAGCAGGGCGTCGCTCCATGCAGCTCCAAAGAACGACAGCCCCACAGGCAGGTCACCCACGAAGCCCATGGGCACGGTAAGATGGGGATGGCCAGCCACCGCCGCCGGGGTGCAGCAGCAGCGCACATCGGCGTCTCCCGTGGCCAGGCTGGTCTTGGATGCTGGATCGTTCGTGGGGCAGATGAGTGCGTCGAGGTGATGGGCCTGCAGGGCTGCATCAATGCCTTCCGGTCCTGCCAGTCGCCGTACTTTGGTCCTGACTTGCGCACCTGCAGCGATGGCCTCAGGAGTGCCCAGCCGCTCGGCCTCCTCAAAGAACTCCTGGCCGAAGTGCGGCATCTCCTGGTCACGATGCTCCTCATTGAAGGCGATCAGGTCAGCCAGCGAACGCACTTTCGCACCGCGCCCGGCAAGGTAGGTGTTCAAGTCGGAGCGAAACTCCGTCAGCATGGCGGCCATCGACAGGTGTCCGAGCTGGGATTCGTTCGGCAGTTCCACTGGGTCAACGATCAGGGCACCGGCTTTGCGCATGTCGTTGAGCGCCGCCTCGAACAGCGCCAGGACCTCCGGGTGTTTGCCTGCCAGCGCTCGTACGACGCCCAGGCGTTTGCCGCGCAGACTGCCGGTGGTGAGCAGGGAGGTGTAATCGGTGAGGAAGGGACCGACGGGGCCGGCGTCACGGGACCGGGAATCGATGCCGATGATTGCGTTCAAGAGCATGGCGGCATCGCGCACTGTACGCGTCATCGGGCCGGCGGTGTCCTGCCAGTGGGTGATGGGAATGATGCCGGAGCGGCTGACAAGGCCCACGGTGGGCTTTAATCCGACGATGCCGCAGGCGCTCGAAGGGCTGATGATGGAGCCGTTGGTCTCGGTGCCTATCGCGCCGGCGGCCACCGCCACTGCCGAGCCTGAGCTTGAGCCGCTGGGATTGTGATCCAGCACATACGGGTGGCGGGTGAGCCCGCCGCGTGCGCTCCAGCCGCTGGTGGAATGAGGCGAGCGAATGTTGGCCCACTCGCTGAGATTGGTTTTGCCAAGCAGCACGACGCCGGCGCTGCGCAGCCGGTGCACCAGGAAGGCATCGCGCTCAGGCCGTGCGCCTATCAGCGCGAATGAGCCTGCTGTGGTTTCCATCGCATCGGCGGTGTCGATGTTGTCCTTGATCAGGATCGGCAGCCCATGCAGGGGGCCGCAGCGCTTCTGCGCGTCCAGCCTCGCGGCGATGGAGAGGGCCTCGGGGTTGAGTTCGATCACGGCATTCAACGCCGGGCCGGTCTTGTCGATTTCCGCGACGAGTTGCAGGCAGCGTCGTGTTAGCGCCACGGCTGTGGTCTGACGCGATTGAAGCTGCTCTGAGAGTTGCGCCAATGACGGTGCAGCGTCATTCCCTGGTGATGGCATGCGCGACGAGCATCCGGCTCCGCCCAACACCATGGCCGAAAGGCTGCCTTTGATGAGGGTGCGCCGTTTCATCGAGGCTAAATACGCAGGAACAACTTCCTCCGATACATCCAAAACAGCGTCAACCAAAGGACGAGCAGCGTGCTGCCGCCGAGCAGCAGCGGTTCATACGGTTTGCCGAGAATGAGGAAGGTGTTCCTGCCCAGGTGCGTGACCAGTGAGGAGCGGATGAAGGCGTCGATCAGATGCGCCAGGGCGTATGCGGCGATGGAGTTGAGTCCTACCACGAGCAAGGGGAAGGCCCAGGCGCGGAGTTTCCAGACATCGATCACAAGGTAGAACAGCGCCATGAGCAGCAGGCACCAGCCGCCGCTGAAGAGCACCCAGCTCGGGGTCCACAGCCTCTTTACCACCGGGCACCAGCCCAGCGCTCCGACACCCCAGCCCAGGACAAGCGTGATCGCGCCTGCAACCACCAGCCAGCGCACTTTTTGCATCTGCGTCCGCTCGCTGTGCAAGGTCTGGCCGGCGATGAGGCCGAGGATCATGGTGGCCAGCGTGGGGATGAAGTTGAGCGTGCTGGTCGCCCCTGCATTGAACTCGAATCGGGACACTTGCGGGAACAGGTTGAGGAACCATACATCGAAAGCCCAGGCCGCATTGCTGTTCATGTTCCAATGCGCTTCGAATCCGTGCAGACCATGCTCGGCAAACCATTGGGGGGTCACGCCCACCTTCGCATAGTCGAAGCCGGGGCCGGGCAGCGGATAGAGGGCAAACAGCAGCCAGGTACTGATCATGAGGAGGGCGAAGGCCAGCCATTGCGCACGCACGGAGCGGAATCCCAGGAGGAACAGAAACGTATAGCCGAAGCCGATTTGCGCGAGGGTGTCGGTGAAGGCAAACAGGGTCTGTGGCCGGCCCACGCTGCGCAGAAACACCCCGAGGAAGACGAGCAGCAACGAGCGCCAGGCCGCGTGCAGAGTCAGCCAGCCCATGGTCTCTCCCCGCGCCAGTCGCGCCGCGATGGAGAACGGCAATGCCACTCCAACGATGAAAGAGAACGAAGGCTGGATCAGGTCATGCAACGACAGCAGGTGCTGCATGAAGTCGTGCGACGCACAGTTCAACCATTGGGCGTGGGTTTGATGGTGGGCGAGGAACGCCCACATCGCGCTGCCGGGCAGGGCTTTCGACACCGCGCTCAAACCGAGGGTGCCACCGGCCATCATGAGCAGCATGACAAAGCCGCGGTAGGCATCCAGCGAGACGAGCCGTTGAGACGGGGAAAGAGAGGTGCTCATGGGAGACTTCCATACGCACTCCACCGGACGTTGTGTGCAGCGAGCTGTGAGTGTGACTGTGTTTTCGAGTCTTATCCCTGCTCGGCCACGGCCTCATCGGTCGCCTGCGCAAGCACGGCCAGCCCTTCTTCCATCGCTTCAAGCGGAATGGTCAAAGGGGGAGCGATTTTGACAGTCTGGCCCCAGGCGCCGACCGGCGCAAACAACAGCAGGCCGCGCTGGAAGCACAGCTCGATGATACGATGGGCCAGATCATGATCCGGCTCCTTGGTGTGAGGCTTGACGGTTTGCATGCCGCCCACCAGACCGGCGGCGGTGACGTGACCTATCACGCCCGGATGCCTGGCCTGGATGGCCGTCAATCCCGCCAGCAGGACCGGCTCGAGCCGCGCGGCATTGCCAGTAAGATCGTCGCGGATGATTTTGGTGATGCTGGCCATCGCCGCGGCGCAGCAGACCGGGTTGCCGGTGTGGGTGCTGGTCATGGAACCCGGTGCATATTGATCCATGATGTGCTCACGTCCAAGCACGGCGCTCAGCGGCAGGGAGGAAGAGATGCCCTTGCCGCAGCAGATCAGGTCAGGCGTCACGCCATAATGCTCGAATGCCCAGAACTTGCCGGTGCGGCCAAAGCCCGCCTGCACTTCGTCGAAGATCAGCACCACATTGTGCTCCTTGCACCAGGCCGCGAGCTTTTGCACATAGGCCACAGGGGCGAAGTCTGGTCCTACGCCCTGATACGTTTCCATCATCACGCCGGCGATGTTTTCCGGCCCCATGCCACGGTCGGACAGCGTTTTGAGGAAGGTGTCAAAGCTGGTGTCCTCGGTCCAATATCCATCCGGGAAGGGCGCGTTCAGGATGGCGGGATCTTCGTTCACAATCCATGCCTTCTGCCCTGCCATGCCGCCTGCCTGCTGGGAACCGAGGGTGCGGCCATGGAAGCCCCGCGTGTAGCCCACGATGCCGATTTTAGCAGTGCCGCCCACTTTGATGCCGTGCGTGCGCGCCAGCTTGATGGCGCACTCGGTCGCTTCGCTGCCGGTGGTCAGGAGAAAGACTTTTTTGAGGCCTTCGGGTGACACGCTGGCCAGCAGTTCGGCGAGCGCTCCGCGTTCTTCGCTGGGGAAGACATAGTTGTGCAGCAGGCCGCTGTTTACCTGGTCGATGATGGCCTGGCGCACTTCCGGCACGCCGTGGCCGGCATTGGTCACAAGAACGCCGGAGCTCCAGTCCAGCCAGCGGTTGCCATGCTTGTCGAACACGAAAATGTCTTCCGCCTTGTCCCATACGATCGGGGGCTGGCCGCGCATGGAGATCGGTTCAAACTTCCGCAGGCGCTCCAGGGTGGGCAGGGAATCGGGATGCGGGATCGCGGTGACGATGCGGCGGTACTTGGTCTCGACTGGCGGGACCGCGACGGGGATGATGCTGTATTCTTTGCCCATAATATGCTCGAAAGTTAGGCAACACCCGTATCGCAGCACGCCGCCTGCTGCTACGTGGTTTCTGCCGAGATTCGATACTTTTGTGCCAGTGCCATGCCCGGCGTTAGAAGGGCTTCTTTCCAACGTATCCGGTGCATGCCGGTCATTCATGAACCCACCAGCCCGCCACCCGCGCCATGAGCGGCATCGTCGGTCACAGCCTGTACGCCGTGCTGGGCCTGAGGGCGGCTATGCAGCGCCGGCTGCCGGTGGCGCGCCTTGCGAGTGCGCACTTCGCCAGCTATGTGGCGGGCGCTTACATTGGCAGCGACATCCAGGTGATGCCGGAGGCCATTTGCGTGGACACAGGCCGGGAGGTGGGCTTTGGCACCGTGCCGCTGGACAAGAGCCCGCTCACCGGAGGACCGGTCCGGCAGTTCCGCCTGAGTACGCCCGGCGGCCAGTTGACGCCGCACGAGGTGCATGAGCGCTTCTACGGCCGCGCCCATCTGGTGTTTGGCTTTACGCGGAAGGACAGGGAGCTGCGCGTGCCCTGGGACCACCTGCCGGAGTACTTCGCCGCCGTGATTGATGATGCCTTGGAGCTGGCGGGACCCGGTGAACGCCAGCTTGCGTATGCGCTCGGCTGGATCGTGCATGTCGTGGGTGACAGCCTCATCAAAGGCCAGCAGGAAGGCGTTGAACTCAATCTCGTGGACGGCCGCTACACACCGCGTAACCGGCCTGTGCAGGACCTGGTCTCATTTCATGAAATAGGCATCAGAGAGTTCCATCTAAATTGGCGGGCTCTGTTTACTGACCTGAGCCAGACACCCGTGGAGCCGCTGCAAGTGCATTACATGCGCTGCACGAAACCGCAGGGACACTTGGCTCGACTTTTTCCCGATGGCTGGCTGCCAGACGAGGAACCTACCCTTCGCGCCGTTCTCGCCGAGAACCGGCGCTGGGTGAGCCACCACGCGGATGATGTGCTTGGGGATATGGAACTGCATGACGGCGACTGCCGTCCCGCCACCCGCGAGTTGGTGGGGCTGAGCTATCCTCAGATGATCGAAGCAGCGAACAAGGCGAACTTCCGTCACACGCTCTGGTATATCGGCGAGCAGGTCGCGACGATGTTTGAGGCGGTGATGCAGCGCTCCGCCAGGCTGGCCGCTCTGCCGGCCGACGCCGGACCGGGCTGGGATGAGATCACCAAGGCGTGGCGGGCGAAGCGAAGGGCTGGCTAACGGCCGGAGGCGGTCTGTGAACACAAAAAAGCCGCGGCGGGTGCCGCGGCTTGTAATTGAATGACTAATCGGTGTTAGTGGATGATCCCCACGTAGCCGTCATGGTAGCCATGGGCGAAATCGGTCCGGGTACGTTCGTCATACTGCTGGGGATAACGGGTGTAGTCTTCAGAGAGTCTCCCATCCTGAGGCATGGGAGCCGCCGCATTCCCCACATGGAGTATGTCATGCACGTGCGCCAGCCTGTCCTGTTTGCCTGCCCTGAAACCGGAGTCGTACCAGTCGCGTGGGCCGCCATAGAAATTCTGGCTGACGTTGTGGCCGGCGGCAGGGCGGGGGCCTGCATAGCCCGGATAATTTGGGTAGAAACCAATGTAGCCCCCATGCGCGCGCTGGTCTTCCGGAGGTGGAGGCGGGCTGTCTGACTTATGATGAGTGCAACTGACTGGCTCATGATGAGAGCAACTGGCTGGCTCATGATGAGTGCAACTGGCTGACTCATGAAGAGCGCAACTGGCTGATTCATGATGAGTGCAACAGTGATGAGCGCAACAACTGGACATCAGGAATGATGCTGAACCAAACACGAGGGGGAGGAGGGAACGCTTCATAGCTTAAGAGATAAACGATAGGGGACGCTTTGGAAAGCTGGAATCATGCCTTACTTTTTGAGCAAATGCAATTCCGCACCTGCGCGTTTCAGGGATTCCACGTGGTAATCGAACCAGACCGCCTTCAGGCGGCCAATCATCTGGGTCTGGTTGTGACCCAGGCCTTCCAGCTCGAAATAGGTGTGATCGACATTCGCCTTGACCAGTTCCTCGTGGAACTGCCGGACCGCGGGCAGATGCTCCGGATCATGGGTGCCGCAGGCGATCTGGATGCGCAGCCGGTCTTTGATCTGGTCCACGTTCTTATGCAAATTTGCATAGGGGTCGTTGTCCAGCAGGCGCGCCGGGTCGGTGCCGAGGTAGGAAAAGGGATAAGCCTCGGCAGGTGTGTCCTTGGGCATGCTGGAAACCGGGTACACGTTGCCTGCCTGATCGAAGAGCGAACAGAAGAGGCCTGGATGCTTCATCGCAAGATGCACTGAGCCGCGTCCGCCCATGCTGAAGCCCTCAATGCACCGGCCTTTACGGTCGGCGATGGTGCGGTAGGTGGCGTCGATATGCGGAAGGAGTTCCTTGATGAAGGTGGTTTCCGCCAGGAATCGACCATCAGCGGAGTCCTGGTACATGGTGGAGCGGCCGCCGTTTGGGAACACCATGATCATCTCCGGCAGCCGGCCGGCGACGATGCCTTCATGCAGCACCTGGGCGGAGGTTACGGCGCGCAGTTCGTTGCCGCCGGCGCCGTGCAGGTGATAAATCACCGGGTAGTGAGCGGCGGGATTCGTCTCATAGCCGGGTGGCAGGTACAGGCTGTAGCCCACCGGGCGTTTCATCGCCTCGCTTTGGTAGGTGTGATGCGTGATGTGCGGCGCCAAGGCCTTGGGCACCACCACGGCCACCCACATGTCGTCTGTGTTGGTCTCATTGACCTTGGGCTTCTGCGCGAGGGCCATGGAGGCACACGCGAACAGCGGGAGGATGGCGAAGCGGGCAATGGCGTGCATGGGCGATGGACAGGCTTATTCGATCAGCGCCCGGAATGCGAGTTCATTCACGACTTTTACACCCAGCTTGTTGGCTTTGTCCATCTTGCTGCCTGCTTCTTCTCCGGCCAGCAGGTAGGTGGTTTTCGCGCTGACGCTGCCGCTGACCCTGCCCCCGTGCGAGCGGATCAGTTCGGCAATGTCCTCCCGGCCCTGGCTGAGGGTGCCGGTGATCACCCACGTGGTGTTGGCCAGCTTGTCGGAAACCTGGGCGGACTGCGGATTGGCAAAGGTGAGCCCCGCTTCCTTGAGTCGCTTTAGCAACTCCAGATTGCGTTGATCTTGGAACCAGGAGTGGATGCTGGGGGCCACCACGCCACCGATGTCAGGCACCTTCACCAGTTCTTCCACGGAGGCTTCGGCGATTTTGTCGATGCTGCCGAAATGGTCCAGCAGCGCCCGCGCTCCTGAAACGCCTACGTGCAGAATGCCCAGGCCGAATACCAGCCGGTAGGGAGGCTGCTTTTTGCTCTCGGCGATACCCTTGAGCAGGTTATCGATGCTCTTGGCCGCCAGCCGCTCCACGCCCGTCAGCTTCTCCCCGGTCAGATCATAGATGTCGGCGACATTGCTGATAAGCCCGGCATCCACAAACTGCGTGATTTTTTCGGAACCGAGTCCGCTGATGTCCATGGCTCCGCGGCAGACAAAGTGTTCGAGGCGGCGTTTCACCTGCTCCGGGCAATTGGGATTGGTGCACCGGATGATGACCGCTTCCGGGTCCTTGGTCACCGCACTATGGCACACCGGGCACTCGATGGGGACGGGAATGGGCTGTTCGCTGCCATCGCGCATTTCTTTCTTCACGATGACCACGGCGGGAATGATCTCCCCGGCCTTCTCAATCACCACGGTGTCGCCCACGCGGATGTCCTTGCGCTCGATCTCTTCGAAGTTGTGCAGCGTCGCGTTGCTTACTGTCGAGCCGCTGAGGAAGACGGGCGTGAGCCGTGCCACCGGGGTCAGCGCGCCGGTGCGGCCCACCTGGATGTCCACCGCCAGGAGTTTTGTTTCGGCCTGCTCTGGCTGATACTTGTACGCAATCGCCCAACGCGGGGCCTTGGAGGTCGCACCTAGTTCGCGCTGATCATCGAAGGAGTCCACCTTCATCACCGCGCCATCTGTCTGATAGGGCAGGGAATCGCGCTTCTTGTCCAGTTCGCGGACGGCCCTCACCAAGTCGTCGGCAGACTTGGCGCGCCATACCAGATCGGCTTTGCGCAGGCCCGCCTTGTCGAGCAGCGCATGGACGTCGCTGTGCGAATGGAGAACCGCATCGCCTGCATCGGCATGGCCATAGAAGATGATGTCGAGCGGTCGTTTGGCGGCAATGCGCGGGTCGAGCTGCTTGAGCGTGCCCGCCGTGGCATTGCGGGGATTGGCGAAGCGCTGCTCGCCAGCTTCGTCGCGCTCTTCATTGAGCCTGGCAAAACCTGCCTTGGTCATGAACACCTCGCCGCGCACCTCAAAGGTCTGGGGGCCGTCCTTCGGCAGCGTCAGCGGCAGGCGCTTGATGGTTTTAAGGTTCGCCGTGATGTCATCGCCGGTGCGGCCGTCGCCGCGCGTCGCACCCAGTTTGAGGTGGCCGTTCTCATAGCGCACGGTCACCGCCACGCCATCCACCTTGGGCTCGACCATGCACGCCACTTCATCGCGCCCAAGGCCCTTCTGCAGGCGCTGGTAGAAGCCGCGCAATTCCTCCTCGGAATAGGTGTTGTCCAGCGACATCATTGGCACCGCATGCTGCACCTGGGTGAAGCCTTCGATAGGTGCCCCGCCCACCTTTTGCGTGGGCGAATCCGGCGTGATCAGTTCAGGATAAGCGGCCTCCAGGCCCTGCAGTTCACGTAGCAGGGCATCGAACTCCTGGTCGGTGATCTCAGGCGTCGCATCGAGGTAATAAAGGCGGTTGTGATGATCAATCTCACGGCGCAGGTCCTCAATGCGTTTTTCGGGAGGCATGGGAGGGAAGTGCTAGGGCGTCGGCACCAGTTTGGCTTTGAAGATCTCCATGGCCTTCTGGATCAGCTCGTCGTTGTAGAAGGCATCGCTGGCGGAGGTGTCCGGCGACGTGGTTTCGGCCGCCTTCATTTCGGGCTCCGGGTCCTTGGTGGCTGGCCCGGGTTCCTGCAGACCGAGGAAGAATTCGGGCTCAACGGCGGCTTGCAGAGAGTCATCAATGATCAGATCCAGGCCGATTTTTTGTCCGGCCACCTCACTGAGCAGGTCGCTGAGGAATTTGCGGGTGACGTCGCGGGAAAGGCTGTCGCGCGAATGGGCCTCGGCGGTGGGGAAGCCGACAGTGACAGTGTTGCGGGCAAAGCTGAGCTGAGTACCGGTTTGCACCCAATGCGCCAGCAAGGGGCGCTGGCGCTGGACCACGGGCTGGATCGCGGCCCAGAGCTTGCTGGTGTCCACGGCGGGTTCGGGCACGGGAGCGGAGGCGTTCACTGGTTCCTCGAACAAGGCGGGCGCGGCCTGGCGGACCGGCTCGGGAGCGGGCTCGCGCACGGGTGCGACGGGTGTGGGGGCTGCCACAGGCCGGGGCGCCTCCGCCGCTGGGGCGGGAGCCTGAACAGGCGCTGCGGGTTTGACTGCCTCGACCGCAGGCTGAGGCGCTGCCCGCGGGGCGAATACCGGTGCGGCGGTACGGCGTGCCTGGAGTGCGGCGAGGGCGCCTTCATCGCTGCCGCCCGCCTTGTCGATGGCATCAATGACTTCGCTCAGGGAGACTTCGGAGAGGCTTTGCACGCCCTGGATCACGCCCAGTTCAAAGTGCAGCCGCTTGTTGCTGGCCCAGCGCATGCGCGCATCCACTTCCGCCAGCCCGTCGACGATGCGCAACATCTGCTCGGTGGTGCCCATGCCCGCCTGCTGCGTCACGTCGGCGGCCATTTCGGGGGACAGATTTTCGGTGGCAGCCTCGGGGTCGGCCTGATGGACGAGCAGCGTCCGGTAGTGCTGGATGAGGTCCGCGAGCAGCCTCCCCAGGTCCTTGCCGGCTTCGCTTTGCTCATGCACAAAACGCAGCGCGCCCACGGTGTCGCGCGCCAGCATGTGATAGGCGAGCCCGCTCACCGCTTCCTGCGGTGTGAAGCCGAACATGCCGAGCACGTCGTCCTCAGCGATCTTGTCGCCGCAGAAGGCCACAAGCTGGTCGAGCATGGATTGCGCATCGCGCATGCCGCCGTCGGCCCCCTTGGCGATGGCATAGGCGGCCTTCTGGTTCAAGTCGATGCCCTCCAGCTTGGCGATGTGCAGCAGGTGATTGGCGATCACCGGGTCCGAAATACGGCGCAGATCGAAGCGCTGGCAGCGGCTGATGATGGTGGGCAGGATCTTGTTCGCCTCGGTGGTGGCGAAAATGAATTTCACGTGCGGCGGCGGTTCCTCCAGGGTCTTGAGCAGAGCGTTGAACGCGGCGTTCGAGAGCATGTGCACCTCGTCGATGTAGAAGATTTTGAAGCGGCTGTGCGTGGGTGCGTACACGACCTTTTCGCGCAGTTCACGCACCTGCTCCACGCCGTTGTTGCTGGCACCGTCGATCTCCAGCACGTCGAGGCTGCGGCCTTCGGCGATTTCCACACAGAGGGGATCTTCGGGATCGAAGTCCACGCTGGGGCCGCCGGGGCAGTTGAGTGCCTTGGCGAAGATGCGCGCGGTGGAAGTCTTCCCCGTGCCGCGCGGACCCACGAACAGGTAGGCATGGGCCAGGCGGTTTTGGGCGATGGCGTTGCGCAGCGTGCGCACGACATGGTCCTGGCCAAGCACGTCGGCGAACGTCTTGGGGCGATACTTGCGGGCGAAGACTTGATAACTCACGCCTCCACCCATAGCGAAGCAGCGGCTGGCGGCGAGTGGATTTTATCGGGATTGGTGGCCCCGGCGCCCTCTCCCTCGAAACGTGGCGGGCCGATGGGATTCGAGTACCAGTAGCAGAACGAGCAGGATCGATCCTACAGCGCCACTCCCTGATACCCGTGCCCGCGGGAGCAGTGGGCGTACAACTGGCTGAACACCTCATGTGCGCGCAGCATGCCGGACCTTGGCAGGTTGGGCAGTTCGCCGATCAGCACGGGCCAGTCCTGCGGGTCTTCCGGCAGGCGGCCGTGACTGCCGCGCACCAGCATGGCATCGAGCGGGATCACATCCATGAGCATGCGGAAACCGAGCATCTTTTTCGCCAGCTTGAGCCCGATCTTGAGCTTGGGGAAGCGGATTGCGGGATCGAGGAACAGCTCCACCGGGTCGTACCCGCACTTGCGGTGGATGTCCACGCAGTGCGCGTAGTCGGGGGCTTTGCGGTCGTTGAGCCAGTAGTAGTAGGTGAACCAGGAGCGGTCGTCCGCAATGGCGATGAGGTCACCGGAGCGCTGATGCTCGAGGCCACAATGAAATTTCTGCTGTTTCGTGAGCACCTGGGCGACCCCGGGCGTGTCCTCCAGCACGGCGCGCACCTCGCTGAGGACGGCGGGATCCTGCACATAGACATGGGCAAGCTGGTGATCGGCGATGGCAAAGGCCTTGGAACCGCCCAGATCAATGGCCTCGCGACCAAGTTCATCCTTGATCGAAAGCCAGCCTTTCTCGCGGAACACGCGGTTCAGATGCACGGGCCGGTCCACGTTGGTGATGCCGTATTCGGAGAGGAGCACGACCTTGATGTGACGTTTTTCGTAGAAACGGATAAGATCGCCCACGACCTCGTCAATATCGTGCAGGTCCTGCTGAATCGCAGGCATGTCCAGGCCCACCCTCTGCAAGTTGTAATCCAGGTGCGGCAGATAGACGAGCGACAGGCTGGGCCAGCACTTCTCCTCGACCCATTTCGCGGATTGGGCGATCCAGATGGTTGATTTGATGCCGGCGCCGGGGCCCCAGAAGCTGGGGAAGGGGAAGGCCCCGAGGTCCTTCTTGAGGCGCTCACGCAGGCCCATGGGCTGGGTGTGCACATCGAAAAACTTGCGGCCATCCGCCGGGTAAAGCGGGCGCGGGGTGATGCTGAAGTCTGCGCTGGAATACATATTGAACCACCAGAACAGCTTGGCGCAGGTAAACTCCTTCTCCACGCGGCGCAGGGCTTCCCAGAGCTTTTCGCCATGGACCAGGTGGTTGCTCTGCTTCCAGAAGCGATGCTCATCGTATTCGCGGTCATACCAGCCGTTGCCCACCACGCCGTGGTCGCGCGGCAGCTTGCCGGTCAGGTAGGTTGCCTGCGCGGTGCAGGTGACAGCCGGAACGACCGGCTCGATCTTGGCAATCTGGTTGCGCTCCAAAAAGGCGCGAATGTTCGGCGTGGCATCACTCACCAGGCGGGTGGTGAGGCCAACAACATTGAGAACTGCCGTGCGCTGCATGAGGGCTAATGCACTGGGTGGGGGGCCATCGCAACTGCGAGAGGCAAGGAAAGTGGAAGGGGCATCCCTGCCCCTTTCCGAAAAGTTTCCGAATCGCAAGGGGCAGGGATGCCCCTCCCACTTTATTTTAGCACCGGCTCGCCCAGGTGCTTTTTGAAGAAGGTGGTGGCGATGTCCACGGTCTCATCCAGCCAGGGCTGGCTCATCCAGTAAGGATGCGGGGCGCCCTTGAGGGTGTACAGCCCGGTCTCGATGCCCAGCTGCTTGAGCTTGGCCTGCATTTCTGCACGACCCACTTTGAGCGTGTCCTTCTCACCTTCGATGAAAATGGTCGGTGGCATGCCGACGCGCACATGGGTGATGGGTGAGGCTTGAACATAGAGGTCGGGCTTGTCTTGGTAGGTGGCTCCGAAGAACAGCACGTAGCCTTCTCCTGTCTTCTCCTTGTTGGATGGCACCAGATCCATGGGGGCGGCCATGACGACGCAGGCTTTCACCGAGCTGGAAAAGGAGGGGCTGGGGCCGCTGCCCTCGAACTCCTTCAATCCATTGGTCATCGCCGTGAGCCCGGATAGGTGGCCGCCCGCCGAACCGCCCATGCAGCCGATGCGTTCGGGATCAAGCTTGAGTTCCTTTGCATGGGCGCGGAGGGTGCGCAGGGCGGCTTTGCAATCATTGATGGCGGCGGGGTATTTCGCCTCACCGGAGAGGCGATAGCTCACCAGCGCCGTGATAAATCCGCGCTGCGCCAGGCGCTCCATCATGGGCTTGTCGTTTTCCACCTGACGCGCCTTCCAGCCGCCGCCATGGATGTCAAGGATGCACGGCCAGGTCCCGTCCCTGTCCGGCACGTATACAAGGAGCTCGACGTTGTGCTCGGGATGGGCCTCCACCAGGATGGTCTTCAGGGTGAAGCCTTCAGGCGTGTGCGGCTTCACGGATTTAAAACCCGGCACCGGCGGTCCTTTCGGGGCGGGCTTGGCATCAGCCGCGGATGACAGGTGAACCAGGGAGGCAAGGGAAAGGGCGGTGGCGAAGAAGAGCTTCATGGGCCTGATCAAACGCTGCATTGATCCATATCTTGTCAGCGATCCCCAATGACCGCTTTCCACTCGGCCGCATTGCCACGCAGTTCGGGGGCGTACATTGCTTCGGCCTTGGTGGGCAGGGCGCTGAATTTTCCGGGGATCTCCGCCTTCACACGATAGCTCAGGTTGTAGCGGCCGCGTGGCAGGCGCTCGACGAAGAACGCCACCTTTTCATCCCTGAACTCCTTGAAGGAGGTCAGACCCTGGTAGCTCCAGCCGCTCTGCACTTCGACGGGTTCGAATCCGGCGGGTTTGTGATCGGCGATGAGGATGTACTCATAGTCGTTTTTGCTCTCGACGCTCAATTCCACCTCGACGAGGTCGCCGCTGATGAGGGCATCGCCGCTGGCGAGTTCCGTGCGCCGGTACTTGAGGCCTTGCTGGGCAACGACCTGTCCGCGTGAACCGCTGACGTTGGTGGCCTGCTTCTGCTCGATAAGCTTGTAAAAGCGGCGCTCCACTTTCACCTCGAGTCCGGCGGCGGGAATCATGTCCTCTTTGCTGAACAAGGTGAGGTACGCGTTCGCATACAACGGGCTGGTGCCCTGTTTGCGGAACTCCAGGGTGTGCTTGCCAGTCTTGAGTTCGTCGCCTTCAAGCACCAATGAGCCATCGAAGCTGAACAGGTTGTCCTTGGTGATGCTGACCTGCTTTTTGACCACTCCATCGACCAGGACTTCAAGCTGCATGTCCGGCTTGGATTCGCCGCTGGCTTTGATGAACGAAGCGAGGGCCTCGATGACGGTGGCGGTGTCGCGCGTGCTGTTCCAGTAGGTGCCGTTGCGGCGGTTGTTGAGCAGGTATTTGGCGATGCGCGGGGCCAGATCGCTCTTCGGTTCGGCAGCCACCAGCAGGCGCAGGAAGGCCGCCTGGGTTTCGATGGGATCATCGTACCACCACCAGCCGCTGGCAGGAAGATCCAGCCAGGCTGTTTGGTTTTCCTCATCCTGCTTGAGGAACTGGCGGAGGTTGCGCAGGCACATGTCGCGCTCATCCTTTTGCGTCATGGCATCACAGGCCAGACCGAGCAGGGCAAGGTTGTAGTGGGACAGATCGCCGCGATGCTCATAGAGCGTCTTGTGCATGGCTTCGCCGGCCTTGCCCACCTGGGCCAGCACCGAATGAACGAGTGCATCGGTGTTGTCGGGCCGGGATTTGTGATGCTCGTCCTTGTCCGGGAGTTGGAGCTTGCGAATCTCTTCGGCCTCATGGTTCTGCAGCCACTGGATGGAGCTGTTGAGCAGGACATCATCCAGCTTCAAGCCGGAGCCTTGGGCGGCGAGCAGGCCATGGACCACCAGTGCAGTCATGTGGGCTGAGGATTCGCGGCCGCCAGGGAACCAGCCCCAGCCGCCATCCGCGTCGCGCATGGCGGTGAGGCGCTCCAATCCCGCACGAGCCATCTTCATTACCTGCTCTTCATCGAAGACGGCTTCTTTGGGTTGTCCTTTGTCGTCCTTGCCCTGCCAGCGCTGGGCGCGTTTCTTTGCGTCGCCGATCTCCTGGGCATTCAAGTTCACGCGTTTTTCGCGCACTTGTTTCAGGTCGAGGCCTAGATCCTTCAGAACGCCCAGCGTCAACACCGTGGGCACGAACCGGTTCAAGGTCTGCTCGGTGCAGCCATAGGGATAGCCTGACAGATAAGGCAGCGCGTCGACCAAAGCCATCGCGAGGGTGGGGGAGTAGCGCACCTCAAGGTGGGTCATCTCCGGCTTGCGATCCTCAGGCACGGTGAAGCTGAGCGTTCCGACCGCCTGATCGCGGCGCAGTCCCAGGCTCCAAGAATCGGTCTTCAGCGTGCCGTGTTCATACACGGGGAAAGTCATCTCCATGGCGTCAGAGTCGCCTTGCGCCAGGGCCTTCACCCGCACGGTGACTTTGCCCGTACCGCTCGTCTTCAAGCGCCAGTCAAAGCGATGTTCGGCATGTGCGGTGATGGAGGCATGCAGCGACGCTGGCTTGCCGCCATCGAGCGCCACCAGGCTAGCTCCGATGCCATCAATTTCCAGCAGCGCCTCCACATTCTGCACCCTGTCCAGTTCATTGTGAACGTTGGCGCTGAGGGTCACTTCATCCTTCTCAACGAAGAAACGCGGGGCTTGCAAGCGCACCATTAAATCCTTGCGGGTGATGACTTCCACGGCGGCCTCACCCACCTGGGTGTCCGGCCCCATGACCCAGCTTTTGAGCTTCCAGGTGGTGAGGTTGTCCGGCATGGGGAAGTCGATGCTGGCCTCGCCTGCATCATTGCTTGTCACGCCGCCAAGCCACACCGCGCTGTCGGCCAGATTGCTGCGGATCATGACGGGGGCGGCGGCAGTTGCCGGGGCTGCAAAGGCATCGGCATCCGCTTTCGCCTTCATGGGCATGGCCCGTGGTGCCGGTGCGGCACCTGGCATGACGGCCATCGGCGCTTTGGCCTCGCCCGCACCGCCTTTGGCTGCCGTCGCAGCCATATCCGCGGCCACGTCCCCGAATCTGCCCAGCGGGTCCATCATGTCGTCCGCGGAGCGGGGGTAAGGGACCTCCAACGCCTTGAAGCAGGCATTGATCTGCGAGGAGAAGCTGCGTTTCCAGCCCCAGAAGAAGTGCCGGATGTCCTGCTGGTTGCTGCCGCCGGAGATGTATTCCAAGGCCTTGTCATAGGCGGTGATGACCACCTGCCCGACAAAGGGCCTGCCGTTCTGGTCACGGACGACGAGCTTCGCCGAGGCCTTTTCGCGCGGCAGATAGGTGGGTTTGCCGGTCGTCAGTTCCACGGTGGCGATGCGCTTTGACGGAGGCACGACGACCTGCCTGATCACCTTGTGCAGTTTGGCATCGCTGACCGTGTAGGCTTCCAGGAAAATGTTAGGCTGATCGGCCTCGTCGAGTTTGAAATGGTAGGTGGCGCTCTTGCCCTCCAGGTGCAGCCAGACGGGGTCGCCGCGATTTCCGGCGCGGACGAACAAGGCCACCGTGCTGCCAGGGCGGTTGGTGTTGATTTGCAAGCCTACATCGTCGCCGGGCTGGTACTCCTCTTTTTCAGTGATGAGTTCCAGATCATCAAACTGGAAGCCCTGGCCGTTTACGCCAGCACCGCGCACCACGGTGAATACACTGGTCTGGCTTTCATGACCGGCCTCGTCTTTGAGGGCGACGGCGAGGCGATACTGGCCGGGGCCGGGCCACTTGAAGATTTGTGTGGCGGCCTCCTCGCCGCTGGTCTTGATGTCAAAGGCGGCCACCTCCTCTTCGTGGGGGGCACCATCTTTTTCGTAGCTCAGTTTCAGCACCCGCAATTTGCCGCTGGCAGGGACCGCCTTGCCATCAAGGGTGCGGCTTGAAATGCTTGCCTGTGCGGCACCGCCGGTCTGGTACCAGCCACGGTCCAGCCATGCATAGGTCTCGAACGCGTGGCGTGAAGCGAGCACGCTGCCTTTGCCAAAGATCGTGCGGCGCGAATTGTCGGTCACCTCCGCTTCAATGTCATAGCGGTGGTCCTCATCACCGTGCAATGCCTTGGCGAGGGCGGAGTCGATCTTCACCTTCACCGTGCCGTCCGAGCCCACGGCGGTCTCACCTTCCGCCACCACTTCAGGCGGATCGCTGCGCCAGTTGATCCAGGGCGGGCGCGGCACACAGACACACCAGTTCTGCGATCCTGGATACCAGCCGTAGCTGACACTGCGCCAGTTGTAGCCCGCACCGAAGAGCCAGTCCCAGCGTCCGGAGGGAAACCAATGATCCGTGTAAGGCGTGCGTGAGACTTTGTATTTCACCCGGCCCTCCTTCACCGCGCCGCCGAAGTAGTAGCCGGCCGTGATATTGAATTCAAAACTGTCGCCCAGTGCCACCGGCTTTCCGGGTGCCAGCACCTTCACTTCGAACTCCGGCTTCTTGTATTCCTCCACGCGAAAGCTGTGGCTGCCCCACGGCCCGACTTTCTTGTCGAAGGCAATGGCGATGAGATAACTGCCCAGCGTCGCATTGTCCGCGAGTTTCAACATGTCCTCTACGGCACCGGATTCATCGGCGCGATAGGTTTTCTCCAGCACCTTCTCATTGCGTTGATTGGTGATGGTGACCTGACATTCGTGCCCGGCATAGGCATTCGTGTCGAGTTTGGGATCATAGCCTACCTTGCGTGCCCAGAACTTCCAATTCACCTCCTGGCCGGGGCGGTACACAGGGCGGTCAGTGATCGCGTAAATGCGTGGGCTGGCGGTATCGTCCGGAGGGGAGCCATAGAAAGACGACCGTTCGAAGCCAAGGAAAGCCATCCGGCCCGCGGCATCGCGCGCAGTGAGCAGCCATTGATAGTTTTCCGGCAGCATGAGGTGATCCATCTTGATCACCCCCTGCGCATCGGTGGTGCGCTGGAACTCGCTGAAGTTATACTGATAACCCGGGCGCTGACCCGAGAATACGGGGGGCTTCCACTTCTGTTCATAGCCGAAGAAACTTACGGCTGCCTTGGGCACTGGTTCACCCGTGACGGCATCGCAGATGAAGTAGTGGCTGCCGGTGGGTTGTTTGGTCTCGACGATGGTCAAGCCCTCGATCCACAACAGCGCCCGGATGGTCTGGCCACCCTCGAAGCGGCCCTCCACCCAATAAGCCCCGGCCTGGTCCAGCGGAGTCTCAAGTTCAACTCGCTGGTCCCAATGGCGGGCGGTGGGCTTCAGGGGCTGCGTCCATTCCGTGACGTTCCTGCCGAGGTACTGGTCGCCGTTCTTTCCAAGCAGGCGCTGGCTGATGCTGTAAAGATTCGACCTCGACCAGTCGGGGCTTTCCGGCTTGCTCTTGAGGTAGCCCTCCGTGTCCGCGAGAAGCATGGCCACGTCCACCGTCCTTGCCGTGAGCGAGACTTTCGCGGCATTGCGGAACACCAGGGACAACTTCGCCTTGGTCCCCGCAGGCTGCGCTGCGCGGTTGTCAAAGCGCCCCTTGTTGCCGGTGATCTGGTCGAACTGCCGGGCGAACGACTTCCTGGCCTCGCGGTCGAGCTCGTGTTCCATGGCCCATTTCAATTCGGTGGCTGCCGGCTCGAACTGCCGCCGGTCCATCAATTCAGCCACCAGCAGTTGGCAGGCTTTCGTGACCACTTTGGCGTCGGGGCCTCCTTTTACCGGCTCCGCGTGGGCGAGTTCGCGCAGCCTGGGGATGAAGGCATACTCGGCGGGGAGTTTGAAGTGTTTGGCACCTGTGGCCAGCCGGGCGGTAGTCTCATCGTCCTCCAGGGTGTGGACAGCCGCAATGCTGTTATGCTGCGATGCCTCATCCTCGTTATCGCGATTGCCGGTCAATTCGGCGACGGTGTGGACTCCGAACCACCTGGCCGCCTGCTCGGCCAGCATCAACCTGGCGGCAACGGCATTCGCCGGGCTGACACGGCCCCATTCTTGCAAGGCATGGCGCATCCGTTCTCCATCATTGGCGGCGCTATCGTAGCTGGCAGGCAGTTGGAAAAACACGGGATTGCCGTCGGCATCCACAGGGTAGCCTCGGCTGGAGCGGCCATACCCGTAGCTCCCGGTCTCAGGCTCTGGCAGCGTGCTCAGATCCGTGAGCACTTGCAGCTTCCACGGGTCACCCGCATTGCTGCTCCAGGCGGTGAAGAGGTTCTGCAACAGTTGCCCGCGATCTTGCGGCCCGGCATCGGCAGGCAGCCTGGCTCGCGCTGCCATGAGCAATTGCAAGGTCCGCACATGGTCCCTTTGCAGGCAAGAAGCCCACAGGCCAGGGGTTCTGGCGTTCCACATGCCTCGGAAGCCGGAGCGGGTGAACTTGCCATCCAGAATCCGGCCAGTGTGCGCGATGGAATCCAGCGCCTTGCCGGCCGCTGCCAGCACCCGCCATTGGGCGGGATGAATCCTGGCGGCCTCTTCGATCAGGTTCTCCGCTTGATCATGCTCGCCCAGAGCTACGTCGCTTTGCACCGCAAGCTTCAGCGCCCTGGCCAGGAGCCCGCCATCAGCGTCCTTGTCGGCCAGCAGCGGCTTCAATACTTCCACCGCTTCGCGATGATTATTCTCCCTGGCCAGTTTGGCGGCTTGGTTGAGCACTTTGGTGGCATCGGCGGCGCGGGAGGGGGCCATGGTGGCAAGCCAGCAGCCGAACACGAGGAGCACAGCCTTGAGGGAGCTTTTCATGATTAAGTGGCAAGAGGGATTCCAAATGGTGGTACAGTGGTACATCGTGCCGAACGCCTCGCATGAATGCCACATCGCAGCTGCTTTTGAATCCTTTAGCACAAAAGGCTGGGCCTTGCTTGGTTTCCATCGTGAGGATCTTTCCCTTCCAGTCCGGATCGAGCACAGCGTCATCAAAGGACCCCGCAGGCTGGAGCGGCCGGATTGCGCGCCAGGCGTGTGTGATTCATTTCGGCTGGCGACAAAGCGCCGAGGATCGTCCATTCTTGATCAATGAAGAAGCTGATTCATCCCCTGCTTTTAGGAGCCATCCTCTGCCGGGCCCAGGCCACGGAACTTACCGTACAAGGCGGTACTTCGGACCGCGTGCCGGCGGTGGTGACCTTTGCCGCCCCAAAGGAGTTGCGCGGCGAGCTGTCGCTGACGGACAAGGAGGGTGCCTCGCTGCCCTTGCAGGTTGATGAAACTGGCCGGGGTGTGTTTGTGCTGCCCAAGGTGGGCAAAGGGACCAGCGCCTCCTTCACGGTGGGGCCGAAGGCGCAGACAATCTTTCCGGTGGGCGTCGAGGTGATCAAGCAGGCGGACAAGGTCAATTTCATCGTCCATGAAGGCGCCAATACAGTGCCTCTGATGAGCTATCAGACCGAACCCGGTGAGCTGCCGCAGGGCGTTCCGGACTTCTATGCGCACGGCGCGCATCTGCACCCCATCTTCTCGCCGTCGGGCAAGCTCGTCACCGGCGATCACCCTCCCGATCATTATTGGCAGCGCGGTGTGTGGCTGGCCTGGACGAAGACGTTGTTTCAGGGGCGCGCGCCGGACTTTTGGAACATGGGCAAGGCGAAGGGCGGCGAACTCTCGGGCGAAGTGCGCTTCATGAAATTGCTGCGCACCTGGAGCGGCCAGGTGCAGGGAGGTTTTGTCAGCCAGCACCAGTTCATTGACCACACCAGCGGCTCGGAGGTGCCTGTGCTCAATGAAACCTGGGAGGTGTCCGCCACTTTCATCACGGTGCGGGGCAAGCCTGTGTTTCTGATTGACGTGGCATCCACCCAGACCTGCGCTGGCACCGATCCTCTGCAGCTGCCCGCGTATCATTATGGCGGCCTGGGCGTGCGCGGCAACCGTGCCTGGGACCCGGTGGAAGCGGTGACGATGCTTACCAGCGAAGGAGCTGGCCGCGCCGCTGGCGATGGCAAGAAATCCCGCTGGGTGCACATGGGCGGGCTCATCAACGATGAGCCCACGGGGATCGCAGTGCTGGTGCATCCGGGCAATTTTCGTGCGCCGCAACCGATTCGCCTGAATCCAGCCAACCCGCAGCTCTGTGTGACGCCTAGCGCCGAAGGTGACTGGGCTATCGAGCCCGGCAAGCCCTACGTCTCACGCTACCGGCTGGTGATCCTGGATGGCAAGGCGGATGCGGCGCTTCTGGAGCAGTTGTGGGTTGATTATGCGGACCCGCTCAAAGTGCAATGCCGATGAATTCGGCCCAGTTTTAAGACACGGCCCGACAACTGTTATTTACATTTTTGGCATCGGACATCATACTAGCGTAGATATTTTAATTCATCGGCCCTGACCGTGAAGCCTCTAGGAGGCAGTCTATTGTTGTTCGCTCTGAAGAAGTGGGCCGTCGTTTGCGTCGAAGCCTTTGACACCTTCTGGCACGACCAATGCTCAGGGGGTTGTTGTAACCACATCACCACACCCTATGACACGTTTCCCAACCTCTGGCTGCCGGTTTCGTTTCACTCCTGCCGACTGGCAGTTCATCATTGAATCTCTCAGCCAAACCGAGCGAGGGCGGGCGGGTTTGGAATCCTTGTGCGAAGACCCGGATTCGGTGCAGACCATTCTGGATCACCCCAAACTGTTTGAGGCGGTGGTGATGAAGCCATGCACGGTGGCGGTGTCACCGGCCCTGTTCTTCTCAGTCGTCGTCCGGCACACCCTGAAGCGCATCGGGGTGGAAGATCCGGAGGTGGCGGATTATGTCGCAGTGGCCTGCGTGGAGTTCAAAATGCCGGCTGCCGCCATGGCGGCTTCACCCACGGCCGAGATTCCCAGCCTCTACAGCGCGGATTACATTGATGCGCTGGAAAGTGCGCGCGGGCCGGAGCGCTTCTTCATCCATGTGCAGTGTGCGAACCAGTTTCTCGTGCTGACCTGCCTCTACCCCGCTTTTCTCCACCGGCGTGCTGAGCGCCGTGGCGCTCCTGACGTGGGATTCTATGAAGGCGTCGTCGTCAGCCATCTGCAAGCGGCCAGCCATCATGCGCTGGCGGATGAGTTCGCACTACATGACGTGCTGCAAAAACTCTCAGAGGCCTTTCGGCCAGTGCGCAGGGCCATGAATTACACTGTGCAGGAGTACTTGAGTCTGGGAGCGTGAACAGGCGGGAGTTCCCGGTTCAGGGTTGATTCCGCTTCGCTTCACCCTTCGGGCAACCCATGGTTGTCTGTCTCGCTGGCTCGGCTCCCGGTTCCCGGTTGGGATCTGCGAGGGGTGCATCGAGTCTGGGCGGCTGGAGGGGTGCGATACAGGGTTCCAGGTTCAGGTTTGATTCCGCTACCCTTCCTTTGTCTCATCTAGTCACAATTCGGCTATCTATCCGCTTCGATGTCCGTTTCGGTCACTCCCGAAGTTCATCACCAGGAACCCTGAACCGGGAACTCGGTCTGATCGTGTCACCAGACTTTGAAGTGCAGCTCCGACCGGGATGTTCCACGCACGAATGACCGTTTGCATCCGGGGCCTTGCACGGCTAATGTCATACTGTCATGTTTCAGAGCGCCTAGCTTTGAGGTTCCCCAAATTAACTTTCACGAGATTCCAGATGCGCCTTCTTCGATTGCAGACCGCGCTACCAGTCATCTCAAGACCGTTGAGTGAATCAGTGGGTGGACTCTTTGCAGCGTTGAACGGCAGCAGGCAGCCTCGCTTTGGCGGGCCCGCATCCCCTGAGCATGACACCGCTCCCTGGAGCGCAGGCCGCTGCACCGCCCTGTCTGGCGTTGCTGGAGAGCCCCTCAGCCGCCTGATGGTCAGGCGCGAGGGGGTGTCTCCGTTTCCCGGCTGCGTCCCTGGATTGGAGCGTCACCGCACCGAACCCATACACACATCATGCCAGATAATTCATCTGATACCCAGTCACGCCACAGCGGCGGGCCGGGCCGTCGCCGTCGCCCCCAGCGCAACAGCCGTCCCCGCACCGAAGATCGCCCGGCCAATACCGGCGGTCACTACAATGTGACCCGCAGGGAGCCGCAGCCCACCGGCTTTCAAAAGTTCCTCTCCGCCATCACTTTTGGGATGCTTGGCAAACCCAAGCCTCGCGCCAAGTCGAGCGTCAGCACCACTGCCACCAGCAGCAGCAGTGCGCGCACCGATGACCGTTCTGCCCGCTCCGAACAGCGTTCCAGCCGGGACGCTCGCCCTGCGGCCGGCCAGTCGTCGCGTCCGCCCCGCGAACGCGAACCTCGCGAACCTCGCCAGGCTCCTGATCCTGCGGATGTCATCTCAGAGCGCCTCTATGTGGGCAATCTGTCCTACGACGCCACCGAAAGCGATCTGACCGAACTGTTCAACGGCGTGGGCCAGGTTCGCAGTGCCGAAGTGGTGGTCAACAACCGCACCCAGCGCTCCAAGGGGTTCGCGTTCGTCACCATGGCCGACATTGAACAGGCCCGCCGCGCCGTGGTCGAGTTGACCAACAAGGACTTCATGGGTCGCCCCCTCCAAGTCAGTGGTGCCAAGCCCCCCTCGAAAGACCGCGATAACAGCGAAGGAGAGGTGAATAGTTAAGCGTAGTTAAGTACATAATACCAAAAAACCGCCTGCTGGACCATCCGGCAGGCGGTTTTTTGTGCCCCGTTTCCCGGGGAAAGCCCAGGGAAACTGTTTCGGACAGGTTGATAAACAGGTGTAGTTAAGTACAACAACGCATTTCTGGCCCCAATTGGATGTTTGGCCGTATCGAAACGGCCTTGTAGAGGTTGAGGAGCCTTTCCAGGATCAGGGGTGTACTGGTTTTCGTCCAGATCATCAGGTCTCTCCCCACTTTTTGAACCAATCCGCGCCCGGCCCGGGGTGAGTCCCCTGGGTGCCTGGCAAATTGACCTTTTGAATGTTCAGACTGACGGGGCGAACGGTGTGGTACGAGTACTTTTCGGGGCGGCCCAGACCGAGGCTGGCGCTCAAGCGTGTCAGCAGGGGTCCAATGCCGGGCTAGAACAGCGGGACAAAGGCCGGGGCTCCTGCCCGCCGTGAGCCATGGGATGCAACTGCCGGGCTGGTCGTGGAGTCGCCCCCGCAGTCTCTGCCCCCGGGGATGATGCCTCCGCGAAAACTCCAGTGGTCACGCGGAAAGCGAACGTTCAGTCTCTTTGTTTTGATTGCAATCACCGCGTCTCATTCACCCAGCTTTTGGTGCCGTGTGGTAGGTCACGCCCATGGGCTGGCGCAGGGGGTATTGAGTCCGTTGCGATGCTTGGCGGGCACGCACGAATTGGATGTCGTGCCTGGGTGGCAGCTTCACCTGCTGCCCTTCAATGAATATCAAAACGAACGATCGTTCCCTAATCAAGCAGGGCCATTGGATTGCTTACTCCGCAGGATTGTCAAGTATTGAGGATGGCGTTGTCGCAACCTTTCCCCCCTGTCGTAAGATCAACCGGGTAAAGTACAGTTTGGGGAAACACCAGACCGTCCCCGGTCCGATAGCCGCGCCGCCCGCTACAGTGAGTTATGCGGAAATGGGTTCTCGTGGTGGTCGTGCTCTCATTGGACTTCTCCATGCTGACAGCAGAGGGTGCCGGGATGACGGAACCCATGCGCGAGCCGAGGATGGGGTTATGACGTGAAGACAAAGGTTCTGTCGGTATGGATGTACATAATATTGCATGAATCTCTGAGTTTGCGGACGGTCACACGCATGTCTTGCAAACGGCAATGTCATTGGGAGGGACCGCTTCGGGGATGAATGCCGCACCCGAGGCTTGGCTGCCGGCTTCTCAGTCTTCCGGCCGGGAGTGTCGTCACGGCGAAGGTCAATCTCTCCATCAATCCGATCCCCGGAACGCCCGAGACATTCTCATGGGCGGTGTACGACCGCGATCAGGCCCCGGTATTTGGCCTTGGATTTGGCGACGTGGGGGTTGCCTGGGTGCTTGCTCCTGGTGCCACCCACGGCGGCAACATCCTTTACGGCCCCTTTTCCATTTCTGCTGCGCGGCTACTTTTGTCGGCAGGCGAGGGGATGACTTGTTCAGGAACCAGGCAATGATATGGTCCTTTTCAACCTCCCCTTGTCCTTCTTCTCCTTTCCTTCAGGCACATGAGCCGGCTCTGCATTCATTCCGTCACCACCAAGCCCTGGAGCACAGAACAGTGCATTCAGCAGTTTTCCAGAGCAGGGTTCGGCGGCATCACGCTGTGGCGCTACAACTTGGAGGGCCGTGATCCGGCTGCCGTGGGCAGGCAGGCGCGTGAGGCCGGGCTCGACATCGTCAGCCTGTGCCGGGGCGGCTTTTTCCCCGCCCGCAGCGCTGGGGACCGGCAGAAGGCCATCGACGACAACCGCCTGTGCATCGAACAGGCCCACGCCGTGGGTGCGCCACTGATCGTGCTGGTCTGCGGGGCGGTGCCCGGCCAATCACTGGCCGAATCCCGCAAACAGATCGCTGACGGCATCGCCGCCGTCCTTCCTGATGCCGAAGCTGCCGGTGTGAAGCTCGCCATCGAGCCCCTGCATCCCATGTATGCGGATGATCGCAGCGCCATCAATACCATGCGGCAGGCGCACGAAGTGTGTGACGCCCTGGGCTCGCCCGCCAATCTGGGTATCGCGGCTGATGTTTATCACGTCTGGTGGGACCCAGAGCTGCAGGCGCAAATCGAGCATGCCGGGGCAACCAAGCGTCTGTTTGCTTTCCACATCTGCGACTGGAAGACCCCCACCACTGATCTGCTCAATGATCGCGGACTGATGGGCGAAGGCTGCATCCCCATTCGTGAAATATCTGACTGGGTGGACGCCACCGGCTTCACCGGGCATCGCGAGGTTGAGATTTTCTCCACCCGGTACTGGGCGATGGATCAGGGCGAGTGGCTGGGGAGGATCTCGGAGGCTTACCGGCGGCTCTACGACTGCCCAGCCAGTCCGTGACTGGCGCAGGCGGTTGCGTGGTCCCAAAGGCGGGGCAGGGGGTACGGCCCGCGTGAACTCAGAGCGGCTATCGCACCATGCCCGCCAGCTTCCTGGCCAGCGATAGTGGGCTGGAAACCGATACGGCGCCGGCAGCTTCGATGGGGGCCGCCGAGGGGTCGGCTTCGGAGAACACGCGCACGGACATGTGCAGCTTGTCACCGTCAATCCAGGTGTGGGCACCCACAGGTGTCTGGCAGCCGGCGCCAAGCAGGCGCAGGAACTCTCGTTCGGCAACCACGCGGGCTTCCGTTTCTTCGTGGTTCAGGCTGCGGACGATGTCGATGACGAGGCTGTCGCTGGACCGCGTTTCCATGGCGATTGCCCCCTGGCCGGCGGCAGGGTAAAACTTCGTTGGATCAAGCACCTGGGCATGGAGCGTGGCGTCGTCGATGCTCACCGTGTCGAGCCCGGTATCGATCAGTCCGAGGCGCACCAGGCCGGCGGTGGCGAGCATGATGGCGTCCAGGCCGCCGGGTGCCAGGCACTTGCGGATGCGCGTGGGCACATTGCCGCGCAGTTCCACGATTTCGAGGTCCGGGCGCAGCCATTTCAACTGGCGCGCACGGCGCACGCTGCTGGTACCCACCCGCGATCCGGCCGGCAGAGTCTCAAGGGTGAAGGGCTGGCGGCTGATGAGCACGTCTTCAATCGGCGCGCGCTCCAGCACGGCGGCGATACGGAACTGGCGCTCCAGTTCCGAGGGCACGTCTTTCAAGCTGTGCACGGCGGCGTCGATCTTGCGTTCATCCAGCGCGATCTCCAGTTCCTTGATGAAGATGCCCTTGTCCAGGATGGCGTCCTTGCCCTTGCTGAAGTCTTCAAAGCGCAGGTCGGGCCGTTTATCGCCTGCGGTGGCAATCACGTCATGCGTAAACTCCAGTTCCGGATGTGCGGCGCGCAACAGGGCCTTGACCATGGAGGTCTGCTTGAGCGCCAGCTCGCTGCCGCGGGTTCCGAGAATGAGATGATTGCCTGTCATGGGGTGCTGTGAGAGGGGGCGTCGCCGCTCGATGGATATGCGGAGGCACGGCCAAATTTTTCGAGCTGCTCTTCAATGATACGGTTGCAAAGGGTCAACTGGCGCGTGCGTTCACGGCGGCCTTCTTCGGCGATCTCGGAGAGCGTGTCGATGTCATACAGGTACACGTCCTCGATATCGTTCACCGCGGGGTCGATGTCGCGCGGCACGGCGATGTCGATCAGGAACAGGTAGTGGCCGCGACGGCTGTGCATCGCCTTCTCAATCATCTCCGGTTTCACCACGAAATGCGGGGCTGAAGTGGAGGAAATGATGATGTCCACCTCGTGCAGGGAGTGCTCCCACTGGTCGAAGGTCAGCGCCGTGCCGTTGAATTCCGCCGCCAGTTCCACGGCGCGCTCATAGCTGCGGTTGCTCACGATCACGCTTTTGGCACCCCGCGAAAGCAGGCTTTGGGCGCAGACACGGGCCATTTCACCGGCACCGATGAGCATCACGCGGCAAGTCTTCAAGTCGAACAGCTTGCCGGCCAGATCCACGGCGACGGCGCCCACGGAGGTGGAGCCGCGCTGGATCGCCGTCGTCTCACGCACCAGTTTGCCCACGTTGAAGGCACGCTGGAACAGCCGGTTCAATTCGCGTCCCGTAGTGCCTGCGCCGAGCGCCACCTTGTAGGCCTGCTTCACCTGGCCGAAAATCTCCGTTTCACCCAGCACCATGCTGTCCAGGCCGCTCACCACCTGGAAAAGATGGCGGGCAGTCTCCTCGGCGGCAAGACAGTAGCACACCAGCGCCTCGGCCTGTTCGGGTTGCAGTTGAAAGTGCTGAATCAGGTAGTCCAGCAGCGCCTTATGCGCCGTCTCGCTGTGTTCGTGCGAATGGGCGGCGTAGAGTTCCACCCGGTTGCAGGTGGAAATGACGACGGATTCCGCGAAGCCGGGCAGGCGGCGGATTTCCTCGACTGCCTGCGGCACCTTGCCTCCTGCGAATGCCAGGCGCTCCCGCAGTTCCACGGGGGTGGTGCGGTAGTTGATGCCCAGGCAGATGGATTGCATTGAACTCATGCTGCCGTCACGATCCACAGCGACACCAGCGGCACCATAAACCCCACCACGGCCAGCCACGCGATCTGGCGGGCCGAGAGCATTCGCGCCCACATGATCACATTGATGGCCAGATACATGCCCCACACCACCCAGGCAAAAACCAGTTTCGGGTTCGACACCGGCAGGTGCAGCGGAAAGGCAGCCGCCAGCCCTGCGCTCAGCAGCAGCAGGCCCAGCATGGCCAGCCGCTGGATCGCCTTCGCAAGCTCATGAATGGGCGGCAACTGGTAGAACAGGCCGTGAATGCGATGCTTTTTCAGCAGGCGCGCCTGCACCAGGTACATCACCCCGGTGATGCAGGCCAGGGCAAACGCGGCGTAGGCCATGAGCGACACCGCGGCGTGAATTTCCAGCCAGGGATTCGGCGCTCCACGAGGAAGCGGCACCGATTTGTCGAGCGAGGACAGCAACGACAGCCCTTGCAACAAGGCGATCATCGGGGCCGTGAACACCCCCAGAAGCGACAGCCGGTAGGTGGCCCCCACCAGGAAATACAGCAGCACAATGCACCAGCCGATGAAGATGAAGACTTCAAACAGGTTGGTCAGCGGGCAGCGCCCATGCTGCTGACCTCGCAGATAGAGAAAGGCTGTCTGGAACACCAGACCCACCGCCATTGGCACCCAGTGCCAGCGGTTCTCACGCCAGGTTCCCGCGCGCAGCGACACGATCGCATGCACCAGCCCGCCCAGGAAGGCGAGCGTGGCGAGGATGAGCAGGGTGCGGTCCATGACGAAAAGGGGGCGGAGCGTAAACGGGGCGGGGCAGGTACGTCAAGCAAGCACGATGGATTTCAAGGACCGCAGCAATTAGGAATTAGGAATTAGGAATTGAGAATTAGGAATGAGGAGGGATCAGGGAGGGGAGGGTTTCTCGCGGAGGGTTTTGAGGATGGAGCCGATGATCTTTTGCAGTTCCTCCGTGTCCGCGAGAAGGCTTTGGGTTTGTGACTCGGTCAGGTAGCCGGTGTCGTGAAGCAAACGCAGCCAGTAGTGGGATTCACGGGCTTCCTTGTAGGCGATGTTTAGCTTGGCAAAGAAGTCCTTGCCGCTCTGGCCACCGATCGCTTCCTCCACATTGGCTCCGACGGACGTGCCGGACCGCAGCAACTGTTTGCTCAGTACCCGCTCCTTCTTCTCTTTCACCAAGTACTGCACCAACTTCACCACCCGCACCGCAAACGCATAGCTCTTGTCCCGAACGACATTCTCTGTTTTCATACCCACGCCGCTGATTTTGAAGCTCCATCCCCACATCTCAATTCCTAATTCCTAATTCCTAATTCCTAATTCCTAATTCCTAATTCCTAATTCCTAATTCCTAATTCCCCCATCCATGAGCCGCTACGCCAGCAACTACGAAGTCACGCAATTCTTCGCCTCCCACGACATCGCGGTCACCCAGGTGCATCGGGACGGCCTGTTGCGCCATCTCCGCGTCAACGGCCAGCCGCTCACCCTGCCCATGCCCGCCAGTCCGGACGAATGCCTGCGCATCGTGCGCGACTGCATCGCCGCACAGAAGGCTGGTGGGACGGTGTCCTCATCGCCTGGGGCTTGATTCCGAATTCCCTTCGCGGTTCAAACCCAGTCCCGTACCTCAAGCCCCGGCCCGCCACGGATTCACTACGTGGACGCCCGTTCCGGCAAAGTCCGCCTCATTTCGTGTGGCCAGAGTGAGCCCATGCACCAGGGCCGTGGCGGCGATGAGGGCATCGTGGTCTGGATAGGTGCGAATCGTATGTATTTCAGCCGCCCGATGAGCCACGACAAAATCGACGGGCAAGATGGCGTGATGAAACTTTGGGAGCAGAAAATCCCGATACCACGTCTCCAATCGCATGGCAAACGCAGGGTCTCGCTTGGCGACCTGGAGAATTCCCCGGCGAATCTCGACCACCGTGATCACACTGATATACACCGGCACAGCATCAATGCTCTCACGCCAGGCAACGAACTGCGGATCACCTTTGGGGCCCTTGCGTAGCTCCGAAACGGCCACGGTATCGAGCAGAAGCCCCCCACTCATGGGAATGCCGTGGGCCGTCCCCGGTCATTGCTCCGAGGTTCCAATGGCAATTCGCCGTCCGCCAGGGCTTCATCATAGAGCTCGCCAAGCATCGCCGTGGTAGGGTGCTGGACGTCCCGGTCAGGATAGGCGACATCACCCAGCCGTTCCACAAGGCTGCGCGGAGTCGGCTCATTCAGACGCAGTTCCCGCCTCAGAAGGTCCGTAAACCAGGAGGTGAGCGACTTGGACTCCCGCCCTGCCTGAGACTGGGCAGCGGTGCAGAGATCGTCTGGAAGTTGCAGGGTGACGTTCATGCCTTCCGCATTCTAAAAGCTAAACCGAGAAATGAAAGCAGAAAGCAGGGGGCTTGGCGGTTGCCGGGTCGTGCGCGACTGCATCGCCGCCAAGGAGGTTGCCGGGTCGATCTCCTCATCTCCTGGGACCTGAGTTCTTCTCAACGCCTCATCAGCGGCACCATTAGAGCCCAAGGTCACCGACTGTACCGGTGAGAGCGGGCCGACGAGCCTGACTGGGCTGCGGTGAGAACGACGCATCACCGCTGCGGCAATTGCCCGATCATTTTCACCTTTCCTTGGCCCTCCATGAGCATGATGTCTCTGCGCTGGGTAAAGAACAGCCGCGTCTTGCCCTTCACCTCGCACACGCAGAAGTTCTCGCCGTACTCGAAGTCATGGGTGATCACCTCCACCTTGGCCAGCACCTCCGCCATTAGTTGATACTGCTCTGTCACCGAGGGGGGCCGCGTACCGGATAGGCAGGCATTGGGGCGCGCACAATTGCACCCATGTGATGGCCGCCAAGGGTCGCATAGATCCACGTTCCGGCCACCGCTACCTCCCGCGCCCACATCGCCCTCGCATTGCCTGCGTCCGTGCTCAAGACCGACAAAGGAGCCACACGAGCCCCCGCCAGAACGCCCTTCCACGAGTCGGGATCGTTCTCGGACGACACTTCGCCCTCCCAAATGTCGTTTTCGCACACAAAGAAAAACCGCCCGTCGGGCGTGAAGGCGCCAGAGGTGACGTTTGGCGTGCGGCGGCAGAAGATTTTGCCGAATTCCTTGTCGCCAGGCTTGCGGCCGTAGAGAGTGAGGCCTGGCTCCTGGCGACCCGGCTCGCTGGGTTTCTCCGTCGCACTGACCATCATCCAGTCTTTCAGCGACGGACTGTCATGCGTCACCACCGCCAAATCGGTCGCTTGCAGCAGCGGGCTCGTTTTGCAAACTTGGCGCACGGGCTCCTGATCTTTGAGCACCCATACGGCGTCCTGGGCGAGAAACAGGATCTCACCTTCCGCGCCGCGTGCGATGCTCGTGATGGCGGCCTCTTGCAGAGCCTTGGGAAGAGCGATGGGAGTGAACACCCCGGTTTCGAATTTGACCGTGCCCAGCCCCCGGGGATAAGTCGTCAGCGTGACGGTCTTGCCGTCTGGGGCAAAGAAAGCATCGGCGGCGCAGGCGACGCTCAAACCCGCGCACCAGAATGCTATCACCATCGCTACCCTTAATACTTTTCTGCCCGGGCTCATTCATCACCAAACACGCTGGCGCGCGAACATACAAATGCGGAATTAGCGGTTCCTCCTACGGATTGACTCCTGCATAGACAGGTCGCCGCGCACCTGAGGTAACGGGGCTGGTCGCCAGCCATCGATGATCGACCATTTAGTTCAGCTTGTTTTGCTCAATAGCTGGGATGCCAGCGCTTGCATCATTTCCGTGCCCCGCTAGCCTTCGCGCCACACCATGCTTCTCTATCGCACTCCCCACGGACCCATTGTTGAGACCGACGGCGTTTTCACCCGCCTCACGGATGAATGGAATGACCTGCTCAACCGCGACGACTTGCCGGTTTATCTGGCGGCTGCCGTGGAGACCGGCACCGCCGTCAGCAAGCCTGAAGTGCTGCTCTCCCCCGTCGCCACCCAGGAAGTCTGGGCTGCGGGCGTGACCTATTTCCGCAGTCGCACCGCCCGTATGGAGGAGAGCAAGGAGGCCGGTGGTGGCAGTTTTTACGACCGCGTGTACGCAGCGGACCGGCCGGAGATTTTCTTCAAAGCCAGCCCCCACCGCGTCGCCGCACCGGGTGGACTGATGCACCTGCGCCGTGATTCCAAGTGGATGGTGCCCGAGCCGGAGCTCACCCTCGTGATCACCCGTAACGGCACCATCATTGGTTGCACGGTGGGCAACGACCTCTCCTGCCGCGACATCGAAGGCGAGAACCCCCTCTACCTGCCCCAGGCCAAAAGCTTCCGCCTCAGCGCCGCCGTGGGCCCCTGCATCAAGGTGCAGCATGAGCCGCTGCCCGCCACCAGCACGATCAGCATCGTCATCAGCCGCGCCGGCGTGCCCGTCTTTACCGGCGACACCACGCTGGCCCAGCTCAAGCGCACCCCGGAGGAACTCGCTGGCTGGTTGTACAAGGACAATGACTTCCCCAACGGTGCCTTCCTCATGACCGGCACCGGCATCGTGCCAGGCGATGAGTTCACGCTCGCCCTCGGCGATGAGGTGAGCATCACCATCGAAGGCATCGGCACCTTGGTGAATGTGATGGGGTAGGGAATGGTGAATGACGAATGACGAATGACGAATGACGAATGACGAAATCCCAAGCCCGAAGACCGGCCCGGTGAGACCTTGGTCATTGGACGTTCGTCATTGGTCATTCCTTTCCCTCCCTTGCGCCCTGCCTGCAGCCCGCTAGTCTCCCTGTTTCCTCAATCCGTTTCTGACAACCCGTGGCAAAGAAATCCGACACCCCTGAAGGCCCCTTGTTCGCTTCGCACGCTCCCGTGCAGGTGAAAACCATAGATGACCTCTACAGCGACTGGTTCCTGGACTATGCCAGCTACGTGATCCTGGAGCGCGCGGTGCCGCACATCAATGACGGCTTCAAGCCGGTGCAGCGGCGCATCATGCACTCGCTGTGGGAGAAGGATGACGGCCGCTACAACAAGGTGGCGAACGTGGTGGGCCACTGCATGCAGTACCATCCGCATGGCGACGCCTCCATCGGCGATGCCCTGGTGGGTCTGGGCCAGAAGGAACTGCTCATCGATTGCCAGGGCAACTGGGGCAACATCCTCACTGGCGACAACGCCGCCGCGCCCCGATACATCGAGGCCCGCCTCTCCAAATTTGCCCAGGACGTGGTCTTTGCCCCGAAGGTCACCGAGTGGGCCGCCTCATACGATGGCCGCAACAAGGAGCCGGTCACCCTGCCGATGAAGTTCCCGCTGCTGCTGGCGCAGGGCGTGGAAGGCATCGCCGTGGGACTGTCCTGCCGCATCCTGCCGCACAACTTTATCGAGCTTTGCGAAGCCTGCATCGCAGCCCTGCGCGGTGACTCGTTTAACCTGCTTCCCGACTTCCCCCAGGGCGGCATCATGGATGCCACCGATTACAATGGCGGTCTGCGCGGAGGCCGCGTCCGTGTCCGTGCGCGCATGGATGTCGTGCCCAAAAAGAACATTCTGCGCATCTATGAGATTCCTTTCGGCACCACCACGGGCGGGCTGATGGAGAGCATCGTCGCCGCCAACGAGAAGGGCAAAATCAAGATCCAGAAGGTCGAAGACAACACCGCCGCCGAGGTCGAAATTCTGGTTCATCTGCCTGCGGGCGTCGAGGTGGACCAGACCATAAGCGCGCTCTACGCCTTCACCGATTGCGAGATCAGCATCTCGACCAATTCCACGGTCATTCAGGACGACAAGCCGCGCTTCATCACGGTCAACGACCTGCTCAAGCACTCCGCTGAGCATGCCAAGCAGGTCCTGCTGCAGGAGCTGCAAATCCAGCTCGGTGAGTTGGAGGAGAAATGGCACTTCAGCAGCCTGGAGAGGATCTTCATCGAGAAGCGCATCTACCGCGACATCGAAGAAGCCCCGACCTGGGAGGCCGTGATGGCCGCCATCTGGAAGGGCTTGAAGCCCTACCTCGGCAAGCTCAAACGCGCGGTCACGGACGACGACGTGGTCCGGCTGACCGAAATCCGCATCAAGCGCATCTCCAAGTTCAACAGCTTCGAGGCCGATGAACACATCGCCGCGCTGGAGAAGGACATCGAGCAGGTGAACAAGAACATCAAAGGCCTCACCCGCTACACCATCAGCCACTTCGAGCGCCTGAAAAAAGCTTACGGCCCAGGTCGTGAGCGTCGCACCGAGATCGCCAGCTTCGAGCGCGTCGCCGCTTCTGACGTGATCATGGCCAACGAGATCCTGTATCTTAACGCCAAGGATGGCTTTGCCGGCTACGGCCTCAAGAAGGAAGGCGGTGAGCCCATCACCACCCTGTCTGGACCCGTGAAGTGCTCCACGCTGGATGACATCATCTACTTCGCCAAGGACGGCACGATGACCGTCAACAAGATTGCGCCCAAGATTTTCGTGGGCAAAAATCCGTTCTACGTGGGCATTTTCAAGAAGGACGAGGAGACCGTCTATTCGATCATCTACCGCGATGGGCGCGACGGCCCGATCATGGCCAAGCGATTCCGGGCCGGAGGCGTCACCCGCGACAAGGCGTACCAGCTCACCAAAGGCACGCCCGGCTCCTCCATCGTCTATTTCGCCAAGCACGAAAGCGAAGCCGAAAGTGACCGCCAGCACCTCACCATCCATCTCAAACAGGACCTGCGCCTGCGCAACGTCGCACTCAACTTCCCGTTCTCATCGCTCGCCATCAAAGGCCGCGACGCCCAGGGCAACATCGTCACCAAGCACGCTGTGGAAAAAATTCTGCGGCGCATGGAGGCCCGGCCTGGGGATCCGCCCAAGGCGGGCTGAAAGGTAGCCATGGGCTTCAGCCCGTGAAGGGCATTTCAGGCCCCGTCGCTGTCGTTTTACCCGGCGAGGGCCTGACTTTGGAACCACTTATCAGCACTTATGCTCACTTATTTCTGATTCAGAAATTGATAAGTGACCATGAGTGTCCATCAGTGGTTTGCTCTCCCTGCCGGCGCAGCATCGAATCACGACCCGGTCTCTTTGTTGCGGATGTTCCGCCCACCCCGCAGCAGGCTGTGTTGACAGGGCTCCATCGCTGTCGTTTTACCCGGCGGTGATTCGAGGAGCTAAGGCTCCTCACCTCATCTGCCTCACCAGCCCCGGCGCGGCTTCCGGCAGTTTTACTGTCGGACCCTCCTTCAGATACCCCAGCGAGACCAGAAACTCATCCGCCTTCTTTGCCGTCAATTGGATCCATGGAGACTGGTTGAAGAAGCTGTGGCCCTGGCCCGGTGCCGTCCACAGTTCCGCCCGCAGGCCCAGCGGCTGTGCTTTCGCCAGGTACTGCGTGGCACCGGCAATGAGCTTGTCCGCCGTACCGAAGAACATGATGACAGGTGGTGTTCCGGCCTTGATGAACCGGTTTGGTGTGATCGCCTCGGCAATCGGCTTTTTCTCCGCGTCCATCGCCGTCGGCATCAGTTCATCAATGTTCAGCGCCGGGTTGAACAGGACCATGGCATTTGGCACCGCCGAGATTGATTTGTCATCGGACTCCGCATTGAACCCGTCGATCAGGGCCGTGCAGGCCGCCAGATGCCCACCCGCTGATCCGCCTGAGGCCACGATGCGATCCGGATCGATGCCCAGTTCCGCCGCATGACCGCGCAGGTAGCGCATTGCGCTCTTGGCATCCTCCACGCACTTGTCCGGCGTCGTGTGGTGAATTGATTCGATCCGATAATCAGCGCTCACCGCCACCATGCCGCGCGCGGCCAGGTAATTGCAGAGAGGTACGAACTGCGTGTAGCTGCCGTTCTTCCAGCCTCCGCCAAAGAAGCACACGATGGCGGGCCGCCTGTCCGTTGCCTTCCAGTCCACCGGCAGCGACAGGTGCAGCTTCAGTTGCCCCTGCGGCGTGGTCTTGTACAGCCGCTCCTCATTCCTCACCGCCACCTCGGTGAGCTTCGGCGGGTTCAGTTTCCCCTTCGGCGCCTGCGCCATGGCGGCACAGGTGAGAAGGCAAAGGATCAGTGTTAATTTTTTCATGCGTGACGGCTGTGACGAAGCTCATTATCTTCGTCTTTCATTGCTTCGGTGATTTGGACGCCGCCTTGCGCATGTTCAGCTTCTGGATAGGCTCAGCAGCAGGCGATCCCATGCGTATGCAATTTTCAGCGGTTCCCGTTCCATTTCAAACCATCGAGGTGTCGCGTTTCTCGTTCTTCGGCGCGAAGCGACAGGCCAGATCGCCGTGTTTTTCGATCTATCTGCTGGAGGCAGGGCGCGGCCAGGTTCAAGTGAACCACGCGCTGCATGAGTATGAAGCGCCGGCTCTGCTGTGTCTCAACCCCTACCAGCGGGCGGCCTTTTCCGCCGCTTCGTCGGGGTGGGTTTTGAAATTTCATGCGAGCTTCTTTTGCATCGAAACTCATCATCATGCGGTGGGATGCAACGGGGTGCTCTTCAATCAGGTCTATGAGGTTCCACTGGTCGGGCTCTCCAGGGAGAACTTGCTCGAGTTTGGAGCCTTGATGGAGTCGATGAGCATAGAGCTCAAGGACTTGGGCATTGCCCATCTGGAAGTGCTGGTCGCCTCCCTTAAAATTCTCCTGATCAAGGCGACAAGGCTGAAGCTTTTGCAGCAGAGCCATGAGGCGCTGGACGCGACCCGGCAGCCTGAAATCGTGAGACGGCTGCGCGAGATGCTCGAACTCCATTACCAGCGTGAGCACAGACCTTCGGAATATGCGAGAATGCTCGGGGTCTCCGCCAGGACGCTTGCCAAAATGGTTAACAAACACCTTCATGAAACACTCTCGGAGCTGATCCGTGAGCGGGTGATGAAACATGCAAAATGGCAGCTCCTGCACACGCTCAAACCCGTGAAGGAGGTCGCCTTTGAAGTGGGGTTTGACGATGAGTTCTACTTCAGCCGCCTGTTCAAAAGGGCCTGCGGCTGTTCGCCCCTGTACTATCGCGAACATGAGACGGCTCTGCGCGGTGGATCCAATTTGTCCAGGTGATCGGGCGTTTCGTCCATTCTCAAGGGCCGGGGGCCGGTGATAGGGTGGCAGCCTTATGAAAGACCTGACTCTGAAAGCCTTCACCTTCGCTGCTCACACCCGCCATTTTGGCATGAGCCTCACACGGCTCGGCCTCATCACCGTGCTCGTCTGGATCGGCGCGCTGAAAATCTACAAGTACGAGGCTGACGGCATCGTACCCTTTGTCGCCAACAGCCCCGTCATGAGCTTCTTTTACAAGAACCGGGCGCCGGACTATGCAAAGCACCTCAACCCTGAGGGCGCACTGGTGCCCGCCAACCGGGCCTGGCACGAGGCCAACGGAACCTACTCGTTCGCCCTCGGGCTTGGCGCGGTGATCGTCCTCTACGGACTCATGATTGGCCTCAATCCCTGGCTGCCGCAGGTGGCCGCCGCGGGCAGCGGGCTGGTGGTGATCATGTCACTGGTGACACTGTCCTTTCTTGTGACCAGCCCGGAGAGCTGGGTGCCCAATCTTGGCGATATCGAGCATGGCTTCCCGCTCCTTAGCGGCAGGGGACGCCTGGTTGTCAAAGATGCCATCATGCTTGGCGCCGCCTGGGTGACGATGGCGGACTCGGCCGCCGCTTATCTTCTCAAGCGCAAGCGTGGTGAGGTTACTCGCGCGGGGGCATAAGCACGGACGTCCAGTGAGACGGCGGTGGGTTAAAGCATGTGGCGTTTCGAGGCGGCAAAGGCTTGCATTGCGTTGTACAGATGCCGCTGCAAGGACTCAGGGCGGCACCGGGAAGAACGTGATTTGAACGGCACCAGCGGCGTTTTTCACGAGCGCCGCGCTCGGGGTGGAGAATAACGTCCCTAGAGCATTGGAAGAGATGGGGACCTGACCGACCACGTTAGCGTTTGTGCCTGCATTAAGTAATGTGGTAACGTTCGGGCTCGCCGTCGCTCCAGCCGAGTAATTGACGTTTTTGCCTGGATTTGCGGTGATGATCGGGATTCCCGTCAATGTGGCCGGGATCAGGGTGTTGAGCTGGATCACGTCTGGTGGTTTGATATACGCGATCACGGGATCCTGGGAATTGGACGGCGCGCCGTTGAGCGTTTGCTGTGCAGGCTGGCCGAGGTCAATTGGCCCCGGGGTGATGTTCAGATAAACCCTGTCGGTTCCCACCGGGCCGGCGACAATATAGATTTCACCAGGCTGGGCCGAGGCCCCAGGGGCGGAGGATTCCTGCATCGGCACGGTGATGATCGTGGGCGGCGACTGCGGATTGGTGGCCAGCAGGAAGTCTGAGCGCACTTGGTCTGCCTCGATTCCGGTGAGAATGCGGTCCTGGGAATCTGGCGGTGCGGGGGTGGCCTTCACGTAGAAACGCAGGGCAGGCAGGCTGCGCACCTGGTCGCGGGATTGCGCCAGCAGCGCCAGCGCCTGAGCTTCTCCCGGAGTGGAGACAAGGCTTGTGGCATTGCCATCGGCGGCGAAAGTCACTTGCAGATTCAGGGAGCGGGCATCGTTGACGAGCTCAGCTAGGCGGTTGCGCGTGGGATCATCGGTGCCGCCCAGGCCGGCCAGCAAGTCTGCCACGCTGCGTGATTCCGGACGGTAGGGGCTGCCGTTGGTGCGCGCCACCAGGACCACACTGGCATCGGCCACGTTCACATCGTATCCCGCAAGGCCGGCCAGGGCGCGCACGGCCTTGAGGAAGGAGATGCTGCCGGAGTGGAAGGTGACCGGCTGCGACCCTTGCCCGGCGGGCAGTTGCACGTGCAGCGCCGCGATCTCCGCGTTGCTGGCGAAGTTCAGCTCGCGGAGCTGGTCTTCAAGCTCCTTCAGCGCCTGTCTGAGCGGCACCTTGTCCAGGTCCACGCCGGTGAGGAAGAAGTCGTCCAGCAGCCTGCGCAACGGCTCGGCCGTCCTGCCGCCGGAAGCGCTTTTGTCTTGGCGCGCCACCAGCACCGTGGTGTGACGGGGTTTGATGCCAGGTAACGAGGGGGGGCGCAATGAACGCGGTGACACACGGGCATTGGCGACAGGCCGGATGGGGTCGCCTTGATTGGGGAGCACCAGCCAGACCAGGAAGCCAAGGGCCAGAACGACTGCTGCTACAGCCGCTGTCCGCCGCCACGCCACTTTGCGTTGATTGCGCACTACCTGCTGGCGCGCGCCCACGGCGATCTGCTGCTCCTTCTGCCTTTCACGCAGCGTGTCTTGCAGCAGCAGATCAAACCGCGCCTGCTCGGCAAACTCACGCGCGCAGGCTGCATCCGCGCCAATGTTTTGCCAAAGCAGCGCCGCCTCGGCAGCCGTCGCCGAGCCGTCCAGCCAGCGCGTGGCCAGGCGGGCGAACTCAGGGCTTTGGGGGTGAAGAGGCATGGTGAGTCGTCGGTCAGTTGTTGAGCAGTCCCAGGCGGCGCTGCACGCACTCGCGCAATTGCTTGCGCAGCCGGCTCAGCGCCTGGTAGATGGCTTCCACTGTCATGCCCGTTTCGGTGGCCAGCTCCTCCACCGCCTGGCCCTTTTGATAGCGGTCCGCGATCAGCGCGGCGGAGCGTTCCGGCAGCAGTTCCAGGCACTGGTTCAGCGCCTGCTCGCGGTCGCGCCATGCACCACGCCCGTGTTCCTCGGCAAACCCGGCGGCCACCGCCTCGATCACTTCCGGCGGAAACGCCTCAGGCAGCCGCGCGCGCAGCCGGTGGTCTTCCAAGATCTTGCGCGCCGCCACCCCCCGCGCCCAGGCGCCGAAAGACCGGCTGGGATCGTATTTGGCAAAGCTCTTCCACAGCACCATGGAGACCTCCTGGAAGACATCTTCCCGCGTGACCGGATCCCTCACCATCGCCCCGATGAAGGCGCGCAAATCCGATTGGACTTCCAGGAACAGGGGCAGGAAATGGTCAGGATGGTTCATTCGAGGGAGCGGCGGCTGCTACTCTTTGATTGGTATGGGCGGTTTCTGACAAGGTATTTGCGGCTTTTTTGGGGTGCAGGGGAAGATAGAAGACCTGAAGTGATGTGGTCGCGAGGCATTCGGTTCGTTTTTTGCTTCACCAACGGGGAGTTCTTCTGTCAGGCTCACCGCACATGCTCCGCCTGCTACTGATGTTCACCTGGGTGCTGTCCGCAGCCGTTTACGCTGGCGAATGGCCGCGCGAACTGAGGGCCAGCAAAGGCAGGACCCCGGTGCTGGATGGCGTCCTGAGCCCGGGCGAGTGGAGCGATGCCACCCGGTTCGAAGGCACCAAGGGCTGGACTCCGCAGTTCTCACCCACAAAGAAGGCCCGCGATCTGTCGCTCAAGGGCTGGGTCAAGTATGATGGCGAGCGCCTGTATTTCGCCTTCGATGTCACGGACGATGTGCTCTACGGCATCGACACCGAACGCTGGCTACCGGACAACAATCCCTACGCGCATGAGCTGTCGCGGCGCGGCTGGCCATGGTTTGGCGATGAGATGGAATTGCTCATCAACGCCTCCAACCATTGGCGCGGCGATGAGGAGCCGCGTGGCGACGGCCAGTCCTGGCAGATGGTGTGCAATCTCACCAAATCACGCCTCGGAGGCATCGGCGTCGGCGGACTGCTGGAAGGCGAGCCGCGCGTGAAAAGGTCCGCCTGGAAACACTATCAGAGCTGGATCACGAGCGGCGCCATGCAGGCGGTGGCGAAACGCAAACCCGCCGGCAAAGGCTACATCATCGAGTGGTCCATCGCCTTCAATCCCTGCCTCGAGGTGGCTCCCGGCCAGTTCTTTAAACCCGGCGAGAAGGAAGTCCTCATGGGCCTGAACATCGCGGTCGGCGATCTCGACGAGAAGGCCGCAGGGGAAGGGAACTTTGGCAACTTCCATCACGAGGACTGGTTCGCCGGCGAAAAAGACAAACGCACGCAGGTCCGGCAATGGGGAACCCTGCGACTGATGCCCGCCGAGAAGCCCGGGCATTGACCAACCCGGAGTGATTGGGTATGGTGCACCCACCATGACCAGCCTTGCCCTAGCTTTTCCCGATGACTTGAAGGAGTTCATCGACCACGAAGTGAAGTCGGGCCATTTCGCCGGGCCAAACGAACTCGTCGCCAGCGCGCTTTACGCGTATCGCGATCAAGTCGAACTGGAGCACGTCAAACTACGCCGGCTCCGTGGAGACATCGCTGTGGGAATCGGGCAGATCGATCGTGGCGAAGGGATTGAGGATTGGAACCTTGACACCTTCCTCACGGAAATGAGGACCAAACGCCAGCAAATGGCTGCCACGGCATAATGGCTGCCGTTGTCATTCGTTCCCGCGTCAGTCTCGAGTACCTCGAAAAGATCTGGCAGTTCATCGCCCGAGACAGCGAGTTTTATGCGGACAAATGGATTCGCTTTCTCGACAGCCGCGTCAACCACCTCACCGCCAATAATGAACTGGGCAGGCCGCGCCCAGAACTGGCCGCCGATCTTCGCAGCTTCCCGGTGAAGGACTACGTGATTTTCTATCGCCCCATCCCAGGTAATGGCATCCACCTGGTACGTGTGTTGCACACCTCGCGGGACATCAGGCCGGAATTTTTCGAGTAGCGCTGCCCATCCCCCTGAACTGGAATGCTCTGGCGCGGCAGACCAACAATCCGCCAGAGCCATCCCTATGAGCAGGTTTCCGGGGCGCTTCGCCGCGTGATGGGGTCTGGCTGGGCCTGGGGCAATCAGAGTTGCCGAAATACGGGGTTACTTGGATCCCGGCGGCGCGACAAATTCGTGATCGCCCATCCATTTCAAATAGGTGGTCGAGCAGGCATCGAGGTTCTCCAGCCCACCACCGCCGCGCAGGGGCGAGCACATCTCAAACACCGCCGTGCCGTCGAAACCTCCGTCGCGCAGCCCTTTGAAGAATGCGGCATAGTCGATGAAGCCCGTGCCGAAAGGCACCGCGCGCACCCAGTCCACCGGCTGGCGCTCATAGTTCACGAGTTCGGGACGATAGTGATGACGCGGCACCTTGATGTAATCGGCGTTGGTCGTGATGACGGTGTGCGGTGCGGCCAGCTTCGCGGCGTCGTAAAGCGATTCGCCGCGCAGCGCGGGCGACCAAGCATCGAAGCCGAGCTTGCAGTTGGGCCGGTCGATGTCGGCGAGCAGTTCCAGCAGCGCCTCTGTGTGCAGGGCGAGGTCGTGATGATTCTGGATGGCAATGGTGACGCCATGGACCGAGGCACGATCACACATCTCACGGATGGCGGCGACGCAACGTTTCCACTGGGCTTGCAGGTCCTGCCCTTCCATTTCATACGCGGTGAAGATGCGCACCACTTTGGCCCCGAGCTGCGATGCAATGCGCGACAGCGATTCCACATAGGCGATCTGGAACTCGATGAGCGGCACCTCGCTGCCGACGTTGGAGGGCTGGGACAGGTTCGTGTAGCCGGCGATGACGTCGCAACGCACGCCAGCCTCCGCGAGCGCATCCTGCACCGGCTTCAGGAATTCGGGCGTGGCATCGAGCGGCGAGAGATGCGGGCGCTTGCCGGCGATCATGACCGAGGGATAGCCGAGCTTGCCGGCGTGTTTGATGAAGTCAGTGAGGTTCAAGGTCGATTGACCCCAGAAACCGGCGTAGCTGATGGAGAAAAGGCAGGGAGTCATGGAGGGGATGAGGGATGGGGGAGGCAAGGCGATGCACACGGCTGGCGATTCAGACAAAGAACGCCGCTCCAGGCGGCGTTTCTATCCGCACCTGAGGCTGGTGGCGGAGACATGGTGTCGAGCCCAGGTCGAGGGTTCGTCTCTTGATACATGAAAACACTCCTGTTCCTGCTTGCCATCTTGTCGGCCACCGTGACGCCTGGTCATGCCCTGCCGCCGCCCTCCGAGCGCATCGTGGTGCTCATCAGCCTGGATGGGATGGCACACTACTACATGGATGATCCCAAGGCGGAAATGCCGACGATCCGCCGTCTCGCGGCCGAGGGGGCGCGGGCGCAGAAGATGAAGGCCTCCATGCCGACGGTGACCTGGCCCAATCACACCACGCTGGTGACCGGTGTGAACCCGGCCAAGCATGGCGTCATCGGCAACAGCTACTTTGACCGCAGCAAGGGTGCCATTGTTTCGCTGCTGCCTGATCCGCTTTTCAACAAGGAAGAGATCGTTAAAAGCCCGACCATTTATGATGTGGCCAAGGCTGCGGGCTTGAAAACTGCCGGCATCAGCTGGCCTGCGACCCGGGGCGCTGTGACGCTTGACTGGGCGGTTCCTGACGTGGGCACCCAGGCGCTTTATGAGCAGTTCGTGACGCCGCAGCTTCTCACCGAGTTCAGCGATGCGGGCATTCCATGGGAATCGCAGGAGCAGTGGTGCAAGACCGGCAGGGGCCGCAACCGCGACCGCATGTACGTGCAGATGCTCAATCACGTGATCCGCCACCATCGGCCGAATGTGGCGATGCTGCATCTGGTGGAGCTTGACCACGTGGAACACGCCAAGGGACCGCAGTCGCCGGAAGCCTATGCAGCGGTGAAGTTTTTGGATGATCGCGTCGCCGAAGTGTTGGAAGAATTGCAGAAGAGCTTCCCCGGCACAGCCACCCTCATCGTCTCGGCCGACCACGGCTTCTTCCCGTACCAGCAGCAGATCCTGCCCAACGTCCTGCTGCGCCAGGAAAAACTCGTGACGGCGGTGGCAAGCCGGATTACCGGCGGCCAGGTGCGCGCGGTGAGCCAGGGTGGCAGCTCGTTCATTTACGTGCTGGACCAAGCCAATCGCGAGGCGCTGATTGCCAGGGTTGCGGCGCTGTTCAAGGGCGTGGAAGGAGTGGGACTGATCCTTACCCCGAAGGAGTTTCCGGCATACGGCCTGGCCGATCCGGCGCAGAATCCGCAGATGGCAGATGTGGTGCTCTCGGCCAAGAAGGGCTACACTTTTGCTGACACTGCGGCGGGTGAGGACGTGGTCACGGCAAAGACCGAGGACGTCAAAGGCAGCCACGGCTATGATCCCAACGAGCCGGGCATGTACGCTGCCTTCGTGGCCTGGGGGGCGGGCATCCGGCCGGGCACCAAGCTGGGCACCATCAGCAACTTGGACGTGACCCCGACGATGGCGACCCTGCTGGGCCTGCACATGAAGGATTCGGATGGCAAGGTGCTGGACAAGATGTTAACGAAGTGATCCGCCTGTTCTGATTCACCGCCGCCTTTTTCCCTCATGATCAAAAAGCTCCTCGTCGTCGCCTGCGTCTCCTTTGGTTCTCTGGCGCAAGTCCACGCCGCCCCTCCGAAACTGGTCGTCGCCATCCTGGTGGATCAGTTGCGCTACGATTACATGGAGCGCTTTCATGACCAGTTTACCGAAGGTGGGTTTCGGCTGCTGACGGACAAGGGCGCGTTCATGACCTTCGCGCGTTACAACTACTGCCCGACCATCACCGGGCCGGGCCATGCCAGCTTCTTCAGCGGCGCGCCGCCGGCCATGCATGGCATCATCGCCAACGACTGGTTCGACAAGCGCACCGGCCAGACGATGTACTGCGTGGCCGATGCTTCGGTCGAGAGCGTGGGCACGAAGACGGCGGCCGGCAAGATGTCGCCACGCAACTTCATTGGCGCGAATTTTTCCGACCAGATGCGTCTGCACTACCAGTCCAAGGTGCTGGGAATCTCAATGAAGGACCGGGGGGCGATCCTGCCCGCAGGCAAGAAGCCCGCCGGGGCCTACTGGTTTGAATCCGCCAGCGGCAACTTCATCACCAGCAGCTTCTACAAGGCTGAACTGCCGGCCTGGGTGCAGGAGTTCAACGGGCGCAAGAGGGCAGCGCAGTTCATCGGCCAGACCTGGAGCCGCCTGCTGGACCCGAAGTTGTATCTCCGGCCGGATGATGCCGCAGGTGAAGGTGCTCTGGAAGGGGAGAAGAAACCCATCTTTGATCACCTCATCGCAGCTTCCAAATCGGAGGGCTTTGAAACCATCATGCCTACTCCCTTTGGCAACCAGATCCTGCTGGAGTTCGCGCAGGCGGCCATTGAGGGAGAAAAACTGGGCCAGGGTCCGCAGCCGGATGTGCTGTCCGTGTCGTTCTCTTCCATCGATTACTGCGGTCATAAATTTGGGCCGTATTCGCAGGAAGTGCAGGACATCACCCTGCGCCTGGACCGGCAGCTGGAGCAGCTGTTCGCCTACCTCGACAAGACGATCGGCCTCGCCAACATCGCCGTCGTCATGACCGCCGATCACGGTGTGGCGCCTACGCCGGAGTTCGCCGCGGAGCAGGGACTCGACGGGCAGCGGCCTGATGCCAATGAGCTGATGAAGGACCTGGTGGGCAAACTTAACGGGCGCTTTGGGCCTGGCCGGTACTTGCTCACGGTTCCTGGCAAGCTCCTGCCACGCATGTTCGACGGTAATCTGTACTTCAATGAGGAGACCCTGAAGGCAAAGCAGATTGCCCCCGAAGCCCTGGTTGGGTTCATCCGCGACTGGGCGCTTTCCACTGGCAAGTTCCATGCCGTGTACGGCCGCGAGCAGCTGCTCGACGGGCGCGCGCCCGGCCTCATCGGGGAACGGGTCATGAACGGCTTCAATGCCGAGCGCAGCGGCGATGTGGTGCTCGTTTTCAAGCCCTACATCATTCCCGGCACCGGTCATTCCGGCACCACCCACGGCTCACCGTTCAGCTATGACACCCACGTGCCGGTGATGTTCTACGGCACCCCGTTTCTCCCGGGCCGCTATGCGGATCAATTCAACATCACCGATATCGTGCCGACGCTTTGCGCCGCCTTGCACATCGACGAGCCTCCCTCCTCCATTGGCAAGCCGTTCACCAAGGCACTGCGGGACGAAGCGCATGCGAGTGGCCGGTGAGGCGCGCGGTCTCACGACAAAAGTAGGTGAGAATTGCGGGCTAATCACCCAAGTTGGTTTCGTTCTCTCCCTTTCATCACCCTCATGTTCCGCCTTTCTGCCGCCGCCATCTGTCTTGCCCTGTGTGCCAGCGCCCTCCAAGCGCAGCCCGTGAAGCTTATCTTCGACACCGACATCGGCAATGATGTGGACGATGTTCTCGCACTGACCCTGATCCACAACTTGCAGACGCGCGGCCACGTGGAGCTGCTGGCGGTGACCATCACCAAGCCCGATGCCCAGGCGGCACCGTTTGTTGAGGCCATCAACACCTTCCATGGCCGTCCGCAGATTCCCGTCGGCGTCACCCACACCCACGATCTCACGGGCCCGAGCAAGTTCTTGAAGCTGGCCTTGCAGAGGGATGGCGACACCTTGCGCTACCCACACAAGCTCACCGACAGCTCGCAAGCGCCAGAAGCCGTGGCCCTGCTGCGCAAGACCCTGGCCGCCCAGCCTGATGCCTCCGTGGTGATCGCCCAGGTGGGCTTCTCCACCAATCTTGCCGCGCTGCTGGATTCCAAGGCGGATGCGTCATCGCCGCTCGATGGTGCCGCCCTGGTCAAAGCCAAGGTGCGTGAACTGGCGGTCATGGCCGGAGCCTTCCAGACTATCAACCACAACAACCGCTACCTCGAGTACAACGTTAAAATGAACGTGCCAGCCTGCCAGAAGCTGGCGCAGCGCTGGCCCTCGCCCATCGTCTGGAGCGGCTACGAGATCGGCATCGCCATTCCGTTCCCTGCCGCCACCATTGACCACGGCTTCGGGTGGACGCCGCATCACTACGCCGTGGATGCCTACCAACTCTACAATCCCACTCCCCACGAGCGGCCTACCTGGGATCTCACGGCGGCGCTGTACCTGATTTTCCCTGACCGTGGCTACTTTGATCTGTCACCCCCCTGCACAGTCACCGTCGAACCCGATGGCTTCACCCGGGTGAAGCCGGACAAGAAAGGCCGTGATCGGTACCTGATCCTTTCGGACGTTCAGGCCGCGCGGGTGCGGGAGATGTTTGCCGATGTGTGCTCGGAGCCGGCAGGGCGCTGAGGGGTTCTGTTTTGGGGCCGAAAGCAAGTGGAAGAAGGGTCCGAGCGGCCATTGACAGTCAAGGCAAGCTCCGCCCCTCACTTCTGCCGTTTTGCTGCGCAGCCCGCCGGACTGGCAATTACCCATGGTTTCAGAAACGTGTGATAGGCAGCGCCCCCCCCCAGGTCGTGCAGCACCGGGTTCGGCTGTAGCTGGCCTCTGCGAGGCCGGACCTGATGCGCTCTATTCACGCACCAGGCTCAGTTGGCCGATGCTCGGAAGGGGTGCCCCGCTTCGATCAAAGTCCTGCGCCTCCGGGCTCACAGAGCCCAACTACAGCAGCGGCGCTTGCTCGCCCTTCCTCCATCGCAGTGTGCGAATCCAATGCCTACGGCTGGCTGTCTCGCTCCGCTCGGCTGCCGACAGCATGACGGCCGTTAGAGCCAACGACTCTTCGCTGCGAAATCTGTGGCCCTTCGCAGTCATGTCCCCCACCACGCGGACAAGTCCGCTCCGCCGCAAAGCGGTGACAAGTCACCGCAGTCCAAAGCGCTCCGCGCTCACCCTGTCATCGCTTCAACCATCCGATGGAGCAGTGGAGGATTATAACGTTCCCAAATGTGGGCAAAGACAGAATGCGCTGAAACTCAGTTCTCCTGCTCGACGGCTTCGCCATCAGCACGCTTCGGGTCATGCGCGTTGCGTGATTCTAATCATTCTTGGCTGGATGATTTTTTGTCAACGCCACTTTCCCAAATGAGAAAACACTCCACGATGTTAGCCAGCATGGTCACCCCACCGCAGCCGGTAAAGCATTTGTCTTTCACCTCACATCTCATCCATGTGTCACTGTCGAGATGCTGTAGCACAGGAATAAATGGCCGCTCTTCAAGCTCAGTTTCGCCGAGATCAATTGCCAGGTCCCAACCTGGGTTGTCGAGAGTGGATAATTGAATCCCATGGCCGTGCTCCCAATTGCCGTCACAATGGATTTGGTACCACTTTTGAAGTTGCTGCAGCAGATCTGTTGTGTTCGTGGGATTCATGCCAAATCGTGTCGAGGATTGTAAAGTTGGCGTCTGCCTCCATTGCATGGGCCGAAGATGATAGCGAAGGGCCGCCGCCCGCAGAGGCGGAAGAGGAAGATCGAAGTTACTGCACCACCGGCGTGCCAATGAGCTTCTTGATCACACCGGCCATCTTTTCGCTCATGCCGGGGGTGAAGCCGGTGTTGATCCATTCGATGTTGCCGGTGGGACCGATGATCACCTGATGGGGAATGCTTTCCACGCCGTACTTGCGGCCTATGTCCTGCTGGGCATCCATGGCCACCTGCATCTGCCAGCCGCGGGCTTGCAGGAACTTCGCCACCTGGGGCTCGGGCTCGCCCTGGTTCACGGCGATGAACTTCACCTTCAGCGGGTCGAACTGGGCCATGGTCTTGAGGTTCTCCGGCATGGCCGCTACACAGGGGCCGCACCAGGTGGCCCAGAAATCGAGCACGACAACATGGCCTCTTTCGGCATTGAGATCGAACTGGCCGCCGCCTAACAAGGGCAAGGCGAATGCGGGAGCGGTTTTGTGCAGCAGGGGGGATGATTCGCCGCCGGTTTCCGGCAGCACCGGCTCGGGTGCGTACTCGAGCTGCCAGTTGCGGTAGGCGAGCATCGCGGTCGAGGGAGTCAGGGCTGACAGGCGCAGCACGGCGAGCTGTGAGGCGGGAATGCGGCAGGCACCGAGCAGGGGAGCCGTGCCAACAATGGCGTCGCGCTCGAAGCGGTCCACCCGCAAGGCGAGGCGGGAGCCATCCTGCAGGGTCAGCCAGTGCGTGGGCAGGAACGGCGCGGCGGGAAGGGGGCTTGTGGGAGGCGCTGGAGCCTTGGGGTCGACCGGCTTGGTGAGCCACACTGCCGCCGCCACATGCTCGGTGGGAATATCTACAGCGTCCAGCCCTGAGGTGAAGCGTATCAGGCTGTCCGTCGCTGATTCGATGCGCCCGCGCAGCAGGTCGCCATTGGGGGCCAGCACGGCATGGGTGGGGGGCGACTCGCGACGGAAGCGCGGCACCCGCAGCGCATTGCGCCGGGCCTCTTCACCTATCGCGGGGACTTGGAGATAATCGGGCCGTGCCTTGACGCCGAAATTCGACACGACGACATCGCGCACGGGCGAGCCCCACATGGTTGAAGGGCTGAAGATGAGGCCGCTGCCTTTGCGCTTGTCCTGGCTGATTGGGGCGGACATCACCATCATATCGTTGGCGAACAGCAGCACCGAGCCCTCGTCGAAGACCATGCGCACGTTGATGTCGCGGCGCGTGAGGTTGCGCAGTTGTTCACTGCTGCGCGAGTTGTTTTCCGTGTCTTCGAGCACCGCCCAGAAGTCGGTGCCCGAATAAATCAAGTGCATCTGCGCGGCACGGTTGCGTGTTTCCAGATCGCCCACGAAAAGTTCCACTGCGAGCGCGCCCCAGAAGTTGGGAAGGCTGAGGGTGAAGCTGATTTCGTCGCCCGCGAGGATGGAGGGATGACCGAAAGCACCTCCGTCGTTAAGCACCAGCTTGTTGTCCTTGAGATGCGCTTCCTTGTCACTGCCCTTGACGATCTGCCAGCCCGGATCGGAGAAGCCAGTGGCCGAGGTCTTTCTGGTGTTGAAGTGGATGGCGTGGAGCTGCTCATTTTTCAGGGACTTCACCGTGGCCACGGCCGAGGCAAGCTGCACACCCTCCGCGTCGATGTTTTTGAGTTCGCCTGAGAGCACGTTGTCATCGCTCATGAAGAACAGCGCCGGGGCCTGCCTGCCCTCGCCGGTGGCGGCGCGCCGAATCTCCAGATCGGTGTGCACGGTGCTCACGGCGGTGGGTTGCAGCCCGCCCACGGCGCGCCAGCGCAAGATGGCATCGCCCGACCCTTCAAAGGTGCCGTGGAGATAGGAGGTGCCTACATGCAGCACATCAAGCTGGGCCAGGGGCTTGTCAGGGGGCGTGCTCAACGGCACGGGTTCGTTCAAGGCGATGCGCGTCATGCCGTCGAGCTTGGCAGCCACGGGCTGGGTGAAGGCGGCGGTGCGCAACAGCACGGCGCCCTCCTTGATTTCCACCAGCGTACCCGTGAGCAAAGTGCCATCGCCGAAGCGGATACGCGAGGGCAGCGCTTCGGCGGGCGGCAATTTGATCGCCATCTGTGGCAGCGGCAGCTTGCGGGCGTCGGCGGTCGCGGGATTGAGCGGGCCGAGATCGAGGGCGGTGATCTTCGCAAAGGGAACAGGGGATGAAGCAGCGCCATGGACAGGCGTCACCACGATGCCACCGGCGGCGGCGGTGAGACTGCCTTCTTGAGTGGCACCCCCCGCCAGTTGCAGCCAGCCTTGCTTCACATCGCGTTTCGGGCAGGGGCTGCCGTCCCAGGCGCGCACGGTCAAGTGTTCCAGCGTGAGCTGGGTGCCCTTGTTGTGGAGCATGATGCCGGGTTTGCCGGGCTCATTCTGTTCGGTGGTGAAATCGCCCAGGAGGGTGCCTTCCCAGTCATAGACCTGTATCTTCTTCGCGGGCCGGTCCCAGAACACGCGCAGGGCAACGCAACGATCTTCAGAAGTGAGTGTGCGCAGCGGGGCGAAGCGGTTCTGCTCGTCGATGACCAGTTCGTCCTCCCAGGTCTCGATAGTCGCCGATGGCACGCTGCTGGTGGAGAAGCCGAGGGCGAACTGCGGCTGAAAAGGGGAGCTTAGCACGATCTCCAGCGCCATTTTATCCGGCAGCGGCAGGTCGAGTGTCGCGGTGCGGTTCCATACGCGGGTGAGCATTGCGCCGTGCTCACCCGAGATCCAAGGGAAACCCATGGGATCGCGCTGGCCGAAGTGCTTCCATCCGGCGGCCCCCGTGGGCCCGCTGTACACAATGCCCTCACCTTGCAGGCGCTCAATGGCCTGGACAGCCGTGAGGGGCACCTTGATTTCCCCATGGCGTTCGCTGTTCAAGGTCAGACCGTCGGCATTGATGCCGGAGATGTCCGAATACAACCGGTCGCCATTCTTGAAGAGGATGGAAAAAGGACCGGCAGGTACCTTGGCGCTGACGGGAGGGAACTCTACGCGCAGCAGGCTGGAGGTGCGCAGTTGCAGGGGCTCTGCGAACAGGCTGGCCTGCCACACCAGGGAATGATCATCCGCGGAAAGGAGCTGGCCATCAATGGATTCGCCGCTTTTCCAGTACAGCCGCGGCTGCTTGAGCGGGCCGTCATCGGTGACGGATGAGGCGCCGGGGAGGGTGAGAAAAGGATCGAAGGGCTGGGCACCGGCCAAGGATGCCCCGCAGAGCGCGATGAAGAGCCCGAGCCCTTGCAGCAGGCTGGCCCGCACAGGCTGGCGCGTCGTGACGCAGGAACCGTGATGGGAATTCTCAGCGCTCATAAATGGGCAAAAAGCGATAGTTCAGCCCCAGCGCCAGCAAGGACATGCCGGTCTGGTAGGAGCCGCCGCTGAAGCTGCCGTCGGCATTTTGCGTGTCCTTGAGGAAGCGCAGGGTGAAGCGGTTCCACTTCTGCCAAGCCTCGTAATCGCCTTGGAACAGGGCCTGCGCGGCGTAATAGCGGTAGTACTCAGGGTGGCCGCTCTCGCGATGCTCAAGATCACCGGAGATGCTTTTCAGCGTGGCGGAAAATTCCTCCCAGTCCTTGTGCCTGGCCACGGCAAACACCAGCGCGGCCAGGGACGAACGGGCGTAGGACGTGCCGCCGCCGCCGAAGCCGCCGGAGTAACTCACGTAGCCGTTCTTCGCCGTGCTGCGGCGGATGTACTCCACGCCTTTGTTGATGGTGTCGTCCGGCACTTGCAGCCCGGCATTGCGGCAGGCGAGCAGTCCCATGAGCACGGCTGCGGCCACGGAAGTGTCGGCATCCGAAGCGTCGGGTGAATAGCGCCAGGCGCCGAACGGATTTTTGGCGGACGAGGTGACCGCGCAACGGATGGCGAGATCAAGCACCTGGCCGATGGGCCGCTGGCTGGCCGGGGGAGTGGAGCGGTCCCACAACTGGGATTCGTCCACCGCGCCGTAGGCTTCGGCCAGGGCCAGCATTCCGAATCCGTGATGATACATGCTGTTAGGCAGGTAGCCGGTGGTCTTGTCCTGGGCGAGGATCAGCGAGCGGATGGCCCGGCGGATGTTCGGCGCATACCTGCCATAGTTGGGATCTTCGCCGCTGGCGAGGAAGGCCATCAGGCAGATTCCGGTCTGGCCCGCGCCGCTGTTGCCGTCTGGCCACTGGCCGTCGGGCGCCTGCCGCTGTGCCAGCCAGGTGAGGCCGCGCTCGTAAATTCGATCCACGTCCGGCGGAATTTCTCCGCCAAAGCGCAGGACAGGGGACTGTGCGCGCAGGAATGCCGGGATCAGAGACAGGATGACGAGCAAGGCGAGCGCCCCCGCCCGGGCGGGACGTGGGAATCGTGAAAAACCCGGTGGCGATGTCTTCATTTCTTCAGGATGATGTTTCCGCCGTTGCCATTGATGATGATGGGTCCCCGGATGGCACCGTTGCCATTGATGAACGGCATACGGCCGCCGCGGATGATCACGCCGGCTCCCTTCCGTGAGGGTGGCTGGGCCCCGCCGTTTTGGATGCGGGTCCGGTGGGTTTGGTCCACGCTCTGCCACCAGCCGCGGTAGTCGGCGATGACCTGGTTCCACTTGGTGTACTGGGTGGGGGTGAGAATGGCCTGCGTATCGGCCTGGGGCACCGCATTGAGCAGGAGCAGGAGCATGCGAAAGTCGATGCCGTTGCCACGGTCGATATACGATCCCATGTCGGGCAGATAATCATGCACCGCCTGGGTGGTCATCGGCTCAAGCTTCTGACACTGGGTGAGCGTGAGGCCTAGCTGGCGGTCAAGTTCCGCCACCAGCAGCTTGGCGACGGCCTGCAACCGGTAGGCATTGCGGCCTTCCTCCGCCTCGGCCCACTTGCTGCGTTCCTCAGGGGTGAGCGCGCTGGTGAGCGCCTCTTTCCATAACGCGTTTTCGTCGGGTGCCTCGTTGCCCACGGTCATGGTGCCCACCGCTTCCAGCCGCTGGCGCACGATCGTGGCCGTGAGGCCCTGGGCTTGCTGGCGCACTTGGTTTTCCTGGGCCGTGCGCCAGCCTTCCATGTTGCGGTCCACCGCGCCTTTGGCGGCGATCTCGAGCAGGCGCAGGCGGTCCTTTGGCAGCCCCACGACGCGCCGCACATCGCCGATCACGATGTCCATGTTCTGGCGAAGATGCTTCGCCTGCTCAGCATCGGATTGCGTGAGATGCATGGATATGGTCTGCTGCACCAGCTCGGCCTCGGTGAGCCGCTCCTCGGGGACTGGCAGCTCCCATTTGGGAGCCTGGGCCTTGATGATCTGCTGCGCCTGCGATGAGCAGGCCAGGATCAACGGCAGGAGAATGGGCAGGGCGTTTTTCATCATTACTGAAACTGGTTCCACCATCCGCTATAGCGTTCCTTGACCTCGCGCCAGCCTGCCATCTGGTCGGCGTCGATGAGCGAAGCCACCTCTGTGGCGGGAATGCCGTTGACCACCATCATGAGCAGCTCCGAGTTGGCATAGTTTTGGGCGAGGAAGGCGTCGAGCTTGGACTTGGCATCGCGCACCGCCTTGTTCACGAGGGGCTCCAGACGCTGGCGCTGGTCGGGTGTGAGCCGCAACTTTCGATCCAGTTCGGAGACCGTCATCATCGACAGCGCCTCCACGCGCCGGTCCGCACGCTTGCGCTCCCGCGCCTCCCAGTCCGCGAACGCAGATGCTTCGAGGTGCTGCTGCAACAGCGCTCGCCAGGTTTCGCTCTCGGCCTTCATGCCCTCGGTGTCGTTGGCCATGCCGAAATTGGTCTGCCCGCCTTCCATCGCCTGGATGCGGTCTTCGGCACCGCCCAGGAAGGCGCTTTTCACGTACTCGCGAATTTGCTTTTCCAGGGCCTGGCCCCAGCTGCCCAGCGATTTGGTCACGGAAGTCGCAAGTCCGTTGCGCAAGTTTGTGGCGGTGGTCTCCGGCAGATTCCATTGCGAGATGAGTTCATCAATCTCGGCCTTGCGCACTTCGAGCCGCTTGTTCTTCCACTCTTCGCGGCCACGGGTGAGGTAGTCCTGGATTGCTTTCTCAATCCTGGCGCGGCGAACGGTCTCCTCCGTTGTCCACCTGGTCATCTCGGCCGGGGTGAGGATGCGCGGCAGCGCCTCCACCCACAGCGGTGAACGGTCGGGAGTGAGGATGGCTTCGGGCAGCTTGCGGTACGTGTTCCAGAACTGAATCTGATCCACCTGCCCGTCCTTCGACATCTCCTTCCACGTCTTCCAAAGTCCGGTCTTCGACTTGGCCATCTTGTCGGCCACGGCGTCGTTGGCGGCCTTCAGAAGCGGCTCCTTATTGGTCTCTGCCGAGCCGGTGACCTTCATCACATCGTCGACCAGGGTCTTCATGCCGTTGCCATAGAAATCCGTGGACCTGTCGAGAGTCTGCTCGATGAAGGGCACCTTCTCAGTGAATTCGGTTTCCGCTTGAACGGACACAGCCAGTAACAGGCACAAACTGGCAAGCCCGAATGGCATTAAAAAGGGTGTTTTGCTCATTTCACGCCGCCTTTCTCCAGTGCATTGAAATAGGCATCGAGTCCGGTCTTGAACTCATCAGGGAACTCACGTCCCGCCTTGCCGGTGGACTGCCCGGTTTCACGCACGCCCACATGGGCGGTGGGATCGGTGCCCGGACCAATGTCGGTAAGGGCGGCACTGGAGGCTGCTGCGGCACCGCTGCCACCACCAGGAGAGTTGCCGCCTCCGCCGCCTCCGCCCGGAGGCTGGCGGCGGGTTTCCAGCAGCAACTCAATGGCTTCGGTTTCCGCGGCGACGGTCGGCCCGGCGGTTTCGGGCTTGTCGAGGAGTTTGTAAGCATCGCCCATGACCTGGGTGACCATGTTGAGCAGTTTCATTTCGTTCTTGAAGCTCTGGGCCTTGGGCAGCTTGGCAATGTCCTGGGCCGCCGAGTAGGTGCGACGACCGATGTCGTCCTGCTTGAGCGCCAGGCTGGTGCCCCGTTTGAGGTACGCCTTGGAATCCATGGCCCGCTTGCCGTTTTCCGCCTCGCGGGTCTCATCGCGCAAGGCCATTTCATCGTGCAGGGCCTGCATGACTGCCAGCACGATTTCCGGCGGCAGGCTGTCCGGGCTGGCACCACCCTTGGATTCGCCCGCTTCGGCGGCACCAACCATTTCTTCGGCCCAGCGGTCAAGCGTGTCGGCCCAGAACTCGCTGGAGGCGATGCCGCGGCCGGTCCAGTTGGTCTTCACGTCATCGCCGATGCGTGCGAGCGCCGCCACGACTTCAGTTTTTTTCATCTGCTCCAGGATGTTCTTGAAACGCATGTCCTGCTTGCGTTGGAAGTAGGCTTCGAGATCGCTTTGGATCACCCGCACCACGTTGCTCTGGTCCACCTCCTGGGTGGCGATGTCCGCTGAGTTGTGCGCCTCGCGTTCGGCCACCTTGTGTTTGTCCAGACCGAAGGCACCCAGCGTGCCTGTGTTGAGTTCGCCAGCGATGCCGATCTGTTTTTTGGAAGCCAGCTTCAGCCTTTTCACAAAGGTGCTGGCTTCAAGGCTCGCGAGCAGTTCCCGCAGTTGATCGGTGGCCTTCGCGAAGGCGTCCAGCAAGTTCTTCTGTTCCGCAATGGCGCTGTCCAGCTTCTCCTGCGCAGGCGTCGCGGCCTTGGCTGTGTCCTGCTTGTCCTTGGGTTTGCCGGGCGGGCTGCCAAGCGTGGTCTGAGGCAGCCCCAACTTCCCGGAGCCTGGCTTCTGCGGCTCTCCAGGCTTGTCTGGCGGCGGCTCCTGCTTGAAGTGACTGACTTCCTTGTCCGACATCCCGGGCGCTGCTGGCTTGGGCTTGGCATTGCCATCGGTTGGCTTGGGCTGGCCGCCTTTTGGCTGCTCGCCCTGGGCGATTTGGGGCGCGGATGGTGGGGTGCCAGGAGCGGGCTTTGCGGTCTCGCCCGGCTTTTGCGGTTCCCCGGGCTTGCCCGGGCTTTGCGGCTGCCCGTCCGCCGGTTTGGCGGCGGCGCTCGAGCTTTGCTTGAGCATTTCGGCCACGGTGGGCATGCGCTTGCCGGCGATGTCCTTGAGCGCTTTCAGCATTGCCGCCCAGGTTTCGAGGCGTTTGGCGTCGAAGGCATCATTGCGGGCCGCCTGCTCGATGAGTTTTTTGCCAGCAGTGTTGAGCCGGTCCAGGCGCTCGCCATTGGCAGTTTCCGCAGCCGCCTGCTGGGCGATCTTGCGCCGGTTCTCTGGCCGGTCCAGCTCCTCGGGCTTTATCTCGCGCAGCTCTTGATTGGCTTCATGCAGACGCTGCTCATGCTCGTAGGTCTCACGCGACGCCTGAAGCCATTTGCCGAATTGCTCGGTCATCCAGATCGCGTGGTCGTCCTTGCTGAGCACGTGAAGGACAAAGCCCGGCGAGCGGGATCGGTCACGACCTGGCTTGTAATCCTCAGCCCAGGCCTTGATCTCCAAGCTCTGGGGCGGGATGCCGTCGCGTTGTGCGCAGAAGGTGGCCCGCACATTGAGGTCGCGCTTTTCAGGGCTGCCGGATCCAGAAACCGCATCGCCTTTGGCTGGCTCGGCGTGATCCTCGCCGGGAAGACCCTTCCACTCCAGGCCGGCGCGTTTGATGCCGAAATCATCCGTCACTTCCAAGTCAAAGGCGATGACTTCGCTCTCCAGCACCACCTGCTCCAGCGAGTCGCGCCGGGCCAGCACACGCGGCGGATCGTCTTCCAACGCCTGCACCTTCAGCATCAAGGGGTCGCGGGCCGCCAGCCCGTCCGCATCCCGCCAGGTGAAGCTGTGCCGGGTGTTCTCGCTGATGAGCGTGGGCTCGGTGACGACCTTGCCGCTTTCAATGCGCTGTGTCTTGCCATCCATCGACGCGCTGGCAAGGTCGCGGCTTGCCGTGAGCAGGAAGGAGGTCTGGGCGCCCTTGACAATGCTCACAGCGCCGCCGCGGGCCTCTATCACCGGCTGGGTGGTGTATTGCAGGTAGGCCGGCAACGTGAGCCGGGCTTGCAATGTCTTCAATTCCGGCCGCTGGGTCGGGGCCAGGTCGATGGTCTTGCGCACGTCGCCCACCCGCACGTCCAGTGGCGCGTTCGATTTCTGCGGCGGCAGCGCGAAATCATAGCCAGTGCCCGTGAGGGCGGATTTCACCTGCGGCTGACCCTGGACCTTGACTGTGCCTGACTGCGGGGACCATTCGGTGTCCTTGGCCAGCGTGGCCTTCAGGTTCACCGGTTCCGCATAAGGCACGACCAGGCGTTTCGGCAGCGGCTCGACTTTGGCGAAGGTGTAGCGTTCCACCTCACGCCAGGGGGTGAGCCAGCGTGCCATGGCATTCCAGGCGGCGGCGGGCACGACGAAGAACGCCAGCAGCGCGACCACGAGCCCTGTGCCTGCGGCCCAGCCCCAGGGGCGATGCTTGTCCTCCGGCACGGCGTCTTCGAACACCACATCCTGCACCGCTTCGGCGGCCTGAGCCATGGCCGCCTGCACCAGTCGCTCACTGCGACCTGATTGCGAGTCCATTCGCGCCAGTTCGACGATGCCAAGCAACTGATCCCCCAGACGCGGCATTTTTCGGCGCAGCAGTCGAGCCGCATCCTCAAGCCGGCGCTGCCGCCACACCCAGCGGTGCCATTTCAAAGGCAGGCCCAGCCCGAGCAGGAGCATGCCTGCGAACAAGATCAGCGCGCGCAGCCCTCCCGGGGTGTCAAAAAAGCGGTCCAGTGCGAACACCAGCAGATAGCTCACGGCCAGGCCGAACACAGCTGCCAGCAGGCCCTCCGCAAGCTTGATGATCCAGACACGCCGACGAAAATCCGCGAGCCTGGCTTCGAGCGCCGGCGGCAAGGGGAGCGTGGTGTGTTCGTTCATGCGGAGCAAATACGTTGGAACTGTAGAGGCTGCGCAACGAAGTGGCCAAGGGAAAGTGGGCCATTTCGGATGGAGGATTTCAGATTGGGGAGCTGGTGGGCGAGCCACCACCTTAGTCCGCGTGAAGGCTGTTCACCGGAATCCATCAGGAACTCTGCACCAGCAACCGGTAATTGGCCTACCCAAACAACTCCACCAACGGTTTGCCTTCTTCCAGCAGATCATACGGGCGGCCCAGTTTGTCCTGTGCGGTGAGGTCCTTGATGCCCATGGCGTAGTACACCGTCTTGGTGATGTCCTCGGGACGGATCGGGCGGTCCTTGGGCTGTTCCGCCTTTGCATCAGTTTCGCCCACCACCTGGCCGCCCCGGATGCCGGCGCCGGCCATCAGCACGCTCATGCACTCCGTCCAGTGATCGCGCCCCGCGCCGATGTTTCCACCGGAGCGCACATCGCCCACCTTGGGCTTGCGGCCCATTTCGCTGGTCACCAGCACCAGTGTTTCATCCAGGAGCCCGCGGCCTGACAGGTCTTCCAGGAACGCGGAAAACGCACGGTCAAACTGCGGCAAAAGGTACTTGCGCAGGCAGTTGAAATTGTCGCCGTGCGTGTCCCAGCCCCCCGCGCTTTTACACTTTGCGGCGATGCTTTCGTCTTCCTTCCAGAACACCGTGACAAAAGGCACGCCAGCCTCCACCAGCCGGCGCGCCATGAGCAGGCTCATGCCGTTGATCGTATTGCCATAGCGCTCGCGCAGTGCCGCGGGTTCGGACTTGATGTCGAAGGCGCTCGTCGTGCTGCTGGAGGAGAGCAGTTGGAAGGCGCGCTCCTGCTGCTTGAGGAGGCCGCGCACCTGGATCTCGTGATCGAGTCCACTCTGCGATTCGTTGAGTGCCTGCAGCAGCCCCCTGCGGTCGTGCATACGCGCCGCCGTCATGCCGCCGGACATCGAGATCGTCGGCGCATCAAACTTCAGCGGCTCATTGAAATTGCCCACCAGATAAAATGGATCGTGCTCGAGCCCGATGCGCCCGGCGAACTGCCCTGGCCGTGTGAAGGGCAGCTTGCTGGGCTTGTGTGGCAAGGTGATGACCTGTGGCAGAGTGGGATGCTGCGGGCGCTTCATGCCCACCACGCTGCCCATGTACGGCCAGTCCTCCGGGTACGGGCGCCGGTCGTTGCCCTGCTGCTTGAAGGTCGGGTCCGGGGCATGGCCCGTGAGATTGTAGTAGTAGCCCGCGTGATGATCGCCGGTGGCGCGGCCGCTGTCCGTGACGCCATGAACCATGGCAAAATGATGCGCCTGTTTGGCCAGAAGCGGCAGGTGCTCGCACAGGCGGATGTCAGCGCCTGTAGTGCGAATGGGTTTGAACTCGCCGCGATACTCCATCGGCGCCTCCGGCTTCATGTCCCACATGTCGATATGGGAAGCCCCGCCGCACAGGAAGAACAGCACCGTCGATTTCGCCGGTTTGGAGAGGGTGGCCGCAGGAAGGGCCGGTCCCGTGGAGGCCCGCACGCCCGGGGCGCAGCGCAGCGACGCCAAGCCCATCGTCGAGCCCGTGATAAAGGCCCGGCGGTCCATGGAAGGACGAAACAGCGGTGAGTTCATGAGCTGACGAGGCAGTATTACGCATGCTGAGGGGCTGGGCTGTCAGTGATGTTGGGATGGGCCGGCCCGACCGCCGCGCCCTTGGCTCCATTGATCCCTTCACGAGATCCACTTGGCGATGCCGAAGGCGGCTGCTGCGGCCAGACCGCCGATCACGCTGGTCTGAACCGCCCCGCGCAGCAACGGCACGCCGGTGAAGCGCGCCTTCACCGCGCCGAACACCGCCAGCGCCACCAACGTCACCACGATGGAAAGCCGCAAGGCCTGCTGGGATTCAGTCACCAGCAGGTAAGCGCTCAAGGGCACCATGCCGCCCACGATGTAGGCCAGGGCAATCGTCAGCGCGCTTTTCCAGGCGCGATCTGGATTGGGCTTTTCGAGGCCAAGTTCGAAGCGCATCATGAAGTCCACCCAGTCCTTCGGTCGGCGACTCAGGGATTCCACCACCGTTGCTGACTCCTCGGCGGAGAGCCCATAAGTTTCGAAGATTTCCCGGACTTCCCGCGCTTCGTCCTCCGGCTTGAACTCAACCTCGTCCTGCTCCCGGCGCAACTCGTGCTCATAGTGCTCCGCGTCGCCCCGCGCCGCGAGATAGCCGCCCAGCCCCATGGCGATGGAGCCTGCCGCAATTTCCGCAAAGCCTGCGGTGACGATCAGGTGCGTCTCGGAGATAGCACCCGTCAATCCCGCTGCCAGCGCGAAGGGCACCGTGAGCCCGTCGGACATGCCGATGACAATATCGCGCACCAGTTCGCCGGCGGTGAAGTGTTTCTCAACATGGGGTTGGTGGGTCATGCGCCATCCTATCATGGGCGGGGAGCTCGTCTAACACTTCAATTGAGCCGGTGCCATAACTTCAAAGATCCGCCGCCTCACTCCTTGCCTGCTCCCGTCAAAGCTCCCACCTGGACCGCCACAGCTTCATCATAGCCCTTCAAGGCTTCACGCAGCTTGACGGGGTCGTTGTCGAACCGCTTGACCAGGCCTTGTGCATAGGCAAAGGCGGACTCAAACCGGCCATCGCCATCGGCATCGAGCCAGATGGGATTGGTGGAGCCGATCACGCGCGGCACGAAGCTTTTGCTGCTGGGCTGATAGGGCTTCGGAATCTCCCAGAAGGGCTCGGTGACACCCGGCCCGGTGGCGATGACGACCAGATGCACATCGTGCGCGGGCTTGGGAATTTGCCAGATGATCCGCGCCTTTTCACCGGCGCGATGTGGGTCTGCAATCGCCTGCTCGCGAATGATGAGGCCATTGGCGTACAACACGATGTGATCGGCCTGGACCCACGAGGGACCGAACACCGTTGCTTCCACCTTGACCGTGCCGCCAAGACCCGTGGCCAGGTCGCCCACGCCAAAGCGGTCATCCACCCGCAGTTGCGCCAGCAGCCCGAGGCTGACGAGCAGCCGCCCCCCGTGGTAGCTGCGCCAGATCTCATCGAGATCCAGGTGCGCCGGGTCCGCGTCGTGCCCGGCCACATAGGTGCGCCCCTGGCCCAAGATGTAGCGGCTCACATCGTGGCTGTCGCTGGAAGCGATGGCGGAGATGCGGTGCCCATGGTTCAGCAGGGCGAACCAGTCACGATACAGCAGCGACATGTCGGACTGCAGGGCGCCGGAAGTGACGACCTCCATCGCATCCACATCCAGCGCATCAGCCTGGCGATGCCGGCCGGTCGTGGCATTGAACTGCACGCCGCCCAACGGGGTGAAGCCGCCGTGCATGTCGCGCGGATGATTGAGTGTGATAACTTTGACTCCCGGTGTCGCGCGCATGGCCGGGATCAGTTGCGACCAGTCGTCTTTCTTGGCGTCCACGATCGTCGCCCCCGGCAGGATGGGGAAGGCGTTAAAGTGCCCGTGGTTGGTGGTGACCTCGTTGCCGATGACTGGTGTGAAATGCTGCGCCACGCCCATGCTGACAGCGGCGGTGGCGTAATCGGTGAGATGATTGTGATCGGTGGCAATGGGCAGTTCGATGCCCTCGCCGGCAATGGTGAGCATGCGCTCTTCAATCTTCGCATCCCCGTGACCGCTGTACGTGAGCGTGTGAATGTGGCTGTCCGCCGCGATCCAGCCCTCGGTGGGTACTTCACGGCGCAGTTTGAACGCCGCCTGCTTCGCGTCGCCTGCGGCCACTTCAATCTCGGCACGCTCCACGCTCCATTCGAAGCCTCTGCCTGCGTAGAGCACATACTTGCCGGCTGGCAGCGACAGCGTCGCCCTGCCCTCACGGGTGTAAACTACGCCCACGCGCACGGCCACATCGCCCGCGGGTTCGGCCCGCAATGGTTGCAAGGTACCATCCTTCCTGGTCACTGTAAGCCGGCACGGAATGCCCTTGCCGGTGGCGGCGTCCGTGACCTTCACATCCACCTTCGCGCCGCCCAGAAACTCGTGCAGCGGACTGGACGTGAGGGCGATGGGCCCCACTTCGATGTCATCCAGGCCCAAGGGTGCTTTGATGATCAGCACGTTCTCGCCTTCTTTCAGCAGGCCCGGTGCAATAGGCAGGAGCGATTCCATCGCGGGTTCGGCAGACACCAGCGTGCCTATCTTTTTGCCATTGAGCATGACCATCCAGATCAGCTTCACATCGCGCTGCCAGAGGCTCAGGGTCTGCTCGGTTGCGTTGGCATGCGCCTGAAATCGCAGCTCGATTTTCTCCGCATCCACGGGGCGGTCTTTGAAGGCATCCCATTCCCACTGCCCCGGTTTGCCAAGGTGCAGGTGCCTGGCTTCCAGCACCGTGGTGGTCCCTTGGTCGCCGGCGCTCAAGGGAGGGACGGCTAGAGCCAGCAGGCAGGGGATGAGCAGGGATTTCATGCCTGGACATCTACGGATCGGTGGCGGCGGTCCTTCGACGCATTGCTGGTTGCGGCGTGTCTTGACAACGGTGCTAGGCTGTCGGCCATGAGGACACTCCTGGTTTTGGGGCTGGCGCTGCTTGCGGGCGGCTTGGTGAGGGCTAAAGAGCCCGCGTTGACTGATGCCCAGATGCATGAGGTCCTCAACGACAGCAATCACGGCATGCGTGGCTTGGCCGATGTCTGGGTGTACCCCAACGCAAAAGAGACGGACGGCAGCAAGACCGTGTCAGATTTGTTGCGGCTGAGACTCGTGAAGCAGCGCGTGCCCGTTCGCAAGAGCGCCGGGTCCGACGCCCTCTTCGTGGTGAGCGAGGAGAGCGGCATCCCCTTGCAGACCGGCGGTCATTTGGTGACGGTGCATTTGGAGATCAAGGCCCTGACCCAGCGTACCGACGGGCAGTGGTGCTGGGCGGCGATTTGGAAAGGCAGCACGCAGTGCTTCGTGGCGAGCGATGAGGATCTCAAAACGGAGCCCTACAAGTACGCGATGAAAGGGGTGCCGGCGCTGGCGCAGGAATTCGCTGAAGCCTGGGACCGCGTGGGCAATCGGACGGAGTGATCGCTGCTGGGCGATGGGTGCAATCCGTTCAACGACTGGCGAACGCTCTGATTTCCATGATGCCCGAGGCGTGCAAACAGGCTCATTGAGCTAGCTTCAAGTCTTGACTGGCAGGCGCTGTGGAGTGCGGATGCTTGCAGCCGCTGTGCGCAGCCAGCTTGCTGGCGTCAAAGGACCCACGCTGGTGTTTTGGTCAGGGCGGAATCTGGCAACCGCTCACGGCAGCAAGCTGCCTTCCGACAGCGGCTGCAAGCATCCGCAATCCACGACGCTGCGCGCCATTCTCACCGTTGTTCTCTGATGGTGTTGTTCTAACGACGGTTCATTCCTCACCCTCCGCTCTTTAGAAACGCGATCAGGTTCGCGATGTCCTGCGGCGTGAGAGCTTGTTCCAGGCCTTCGGGCATGAGGGAGAGGCCGGTGGCGCGGATCGCTTTGATGTCGGGGCGCAGGACGGTTTCGTGGATGCCGCCGGGCTGTACGACTTCGAGACTGGAGGCGGTTTCATTGGCGATGACGCCGGTGAGGGAGCGACCGTCGCGGGTGACCACGACGTAACCGGCGTAGCGTGGCTCCACGGCGGCGTTGGGATCGAGGATCGCGGTGACGAAGTCCGAGGCGCTCTTGTTGTAGAATGCCTTCAAGTCGGGGCCCACCGCGTTGCCCTGGCCGATGTAGGCATGGCACACGGAACAGATGTTCTTGAAGACGGTGGCGCCTTTGACCCCGTCGCCTTGCAGGCCGGTCACGACCTGGTACTTGGCGACCACCTTGGCACGGATGCTGGAGTCGCCCACCGGCAGCAGCTTTTGCGCCTGCTGGCGTATGCTGGCGTTGGTGTGATGCGCGAGCGCCTGGCGGGTGGCGGCGGGTACTTCTGCGGGATTGACCACGCCCTCGGCCACGGCTTGCAGCAGCCGCTGGGTCCACTCTTCACGCCCCAGCAGAGTGGTGACAATGGCGGCACGCACGGAAGGAGCCCGCTGGGTCCAGTCGCTCAGCATCGCTTCCGCCGCTTGCGGACCGGTGGTGCGGGCAAGCATGGCGAGTGCACCTTTCTGCACATGATCATTCACACTGGGCTTGAGGAAACCCGCGAGCAGGGGAAGGTCCTGGTCCGCGTGGTTGAAGCCGCGCGCGAACAACCGCAGCGCGGCTTCGCGGTCGGTGTCGCGAGCCTTGTCATTGGCGGCGATGAGGTGCGCGGATTCGAAGAGCGGCCGCACCTTGTCCGCACCGGAGAGGGTGGCGAGCTTGAGACCGCGCCGGTCCAGGGTGTCCTGCAAGCGCCCCATGCCGGCGATCTGCCAGCCGACGGGCGGCGCTCCGGGCTTGGAGGCGAGCACGTCGATCAAGCGGCCGAAGTCCGCCGGTTTGGAGGCGATGGCGGCGGCGGTGGCGACGAGCTGGCCGATCAGGGTGGAACGTCCTTCCGAGTCTGCCTGCCCTGCCATGACCTTGTCGAGGATATCGAGCGGACGGTGCACGGCGGAACTGACCACAGCGGCGCGGAACCAAGTGTCTTCCTCACCGCCGGGCACCATGTCGCCGAGCGCCGCGGCGGCGCGTGCGTCATTCCACGCGCCCAGGCTAAGGGCGAGCTGGTAGCGCACGGCAGCCTCGGGATCATGGGTGAGCTTCAGGCAGGCATCCGCCAGTTCCGGCGTGGTGGCGAGTCTGGGTTCGCACAGGCGCACGGCATGGCGCCGCACATGTGCGTCCGGATCCTCCAACGCCTGAAGCAGCAGAGGTGAGGTCAGCCCGCCGATGCCATCGAGCACCGAGAGGGCCTGCACGCGCACGGCAGGCAGCTTGTTTGAGGCGGCCAGCTTCGCCAGCGGCTCGCTGTCGGCCTGGTCTTTTCGCAGAAGCAGCATCTGATGCACAATGTCGCGGGTCGTGCCGTTCGGCGTGTCGAGCGCGGCCACCAGTGCCGGTCCGTCAAGCTGGGTCAGGTCGCGCACGGGACGCAGCTTTGTGCCGCGCGGGAACACCCGATAGATGCGGCCCATGGTGTCGCCAAGGCGTGGGTCGAGCTTGGCGAGGCGGTCGGCGGGAATCCAGCGGGTGTGCTCGATCACCGAGCGGTACATATCCACGACATAGAGCGCGCCATCGGGCCCCGTGCGTATCTGCACCGGGCGCGTCCAGTTGTCGGCCGAGGCGAAGAATTCGGTGGTGGTTTCGCCTTCGGGCCGATGCGCTTCGAACGTGGCGCCTTTGGGATCGAGGCGGTAGCGGCGCACCAGGTTGTGAGCGACTTCGCCGATGAAGGCGTTGCCAGTAAACTCAGCTCCAAGAAGGGTGTCGCGATAAAAGCCGAGCCCACAGGCCGAGGTTATGTGGCCTTCCGATTGCGGGCTGTTGAAGCGCTCCAGCATACGGCTGATGGGATTCAACTCCGCCTCGTTGGCCTCTGCTGGCAGATACACGCCAGGCACCGGGGCGGGCACGTGTGGGTTGCGGCGCACATCGGGGTCGGGCATGGGAAAATGCGAGATCCAGCGGCTGTTGCTGCAGCCGAACCAGTTGTCCCAGTCATCCCGCGCGCGTCCCTGCTGCGTGAGGCCGGAGACAAGCTGGAGCTCTCCTGTGTCGGGATGGAGACGCACGTCGCGTCCGCTGATGTCGAGCTCCACGCCGGTCTTGCTGCTGCGGATTTTGCCGCCCAGCAGGCCGTTTGCCCCGTGCACCCAGTTGTCGAGACCGAGCGTGAGGCTGTTGATGCGCGCATCCGGGTTGTCGGTATAGAAACCGCTGAAGAGTTTGATCACCTTGTCCGCCTTGCCGTCGCCCTTGGTGTCCTCGGCATAAAGAATGTCCGGCGCGGCGCAGATGAGCACGCCCTTGCCCCAGCAGGTGATGCCGGTGGGGAAGGGGATGCCTTCGAGAAACAGGGTCGATTTGTCATAGCGCCCGTCGCCATCCGTATCGGTGAGAATCTTGACGCGCCCGCCGGGCTTGCCTTTGCCGTCCATGCCGTTCGGATAGTCCGGCTGTTCCACCACCCACATCCGGCCGCGTGCGTCCCAGTCAATCGCCACCGGGTCCATCACGAAGGGCTCAGCCGCCGCGAGTTCGACAACGAAGTCGCCATGCGTTCTGATCGCGGCCCGGGAATCCGCGGGTGACTTCGGCGGCACATCGGCGCGATAGCTGGCGAGGTAGGGCTTGGGCAGCAGGTCATGCGCCGCGCCGATGATGCGGTCCTCAAGACCGGTTGCGAACTTGTTGGGCCGGTCATAATACACCATCGCAAGACCGCCCTCATAGCCGCCTTCGGCCAGGACGCGGCGCGAAGGGATGTAGCACAGCGCGTCGTTGGAGTAACCGTTGACCCACAGGCGTGACGGATCGAATTCGACTTTCAAGCGCAGCGCATAATCGACGGTGACCTCGCCGGGCAGGAAGAGCATCGCCAGGTCGTTGCCGAAGGTCCAGCATTGCACGCGGTAGGGCAGTTCCGTTGGCAGTTTTTCGCCGCGGTCAAGGCGGGCAAGGTTTTTCTGCGCGGCATAGGCGGCGGGTTTGAGCGTGCCGGCGGCGATCTTCTGCCATTCTTCGCGTGAGGGCAGGGGATCGAGCGGCAGGGTGAGGCTTTTGCCTGTGCAGCCGAGTTTGCCGCGCAGGGGCTTGCGCTCCCCCTTCAGCAGGCGCGAGACCTCCGCCGCAAGTTCCTCGCCGTGCTGCACCGCCAGCTCTTCGGTGCCGCGCGGATGCGGATTCTGGTCGGCGCCGCAGCCGATGCCGATGAGGGCGATCACACCGGGGTGATCGCGCTCTATGGCCTGCATCGAGGTGCCTGGCCAGTCGCCATGAATCTTGTTAAAACTCAGCGTTGTGGCATGGCAGGCGTAGTTGGCGAACACGGCGCGCAATGCACCCTCCGGGCTGTGAACGAACATGACCGGCAACGAATGATCCACCGGTCCGCCCCAGGGGGCCCGGCGGTTGCGGGCAAAGCTGACGCTGCCCACGGCCCACGACAGCCTGCCCGGCTTGCGGTCCGCCAGCGCGGCGAGCGCGACCTGCTCAAGCTTGGCGGTCAGTTCGCGCGAATAACGGTCGATGCTGGTCTGATGGGCGGGCGGCACGTCCGTGCTGAAGATATTCACCAGCGCTCCCGCCAGGCAGGGCCCGCAGTGGGTGTGCGAAAAGCAGATCGCGAAGCGGTCGGGCTTGATGCCGGCCTTGGCCGCGAGATGCGCCGCCACCTCGGCGCGCATGGTCTCCGGGATGCCGCAATTGTCCACCGTGATCAGCACCGCGGGCTCGTCCGCATCCGCGCCGATGGCCAGCGCCTTGGCCCAGATGTGCTGGGCGACGCCCTCGGACTCTTCGCGGCGGCCGCCGTAGCCGCTGAGACGTACCGGATAATCGGGGGTGATATCCACTTTGGCGACGCCTACTGACCTGTCCTGATCGGCAGCCAATATTGAATGCAGCGGAAGCAAACCGGCCAGCAGGCCAATGCACAGAAGCGAATGCAGATTCGCTTTAGCCGATAGCGTCAAACAGGATTTTATTTTCATCGTCCTTACCGATTACGGCAGGCTTCCCGCGCATACAATGGCCGGCTGGACAAATATACCTAATGAGCATAAGGTAGCACCTAATACCGAAATGAAACGACGTTATTTCAAAGAGCTGCGTTACCGCCAAATCCGGGCGCTCGTGGAACTCGACCGACGCGGCTGCTTTGCCGAAGTAGCCCGCCGGCTCCAGCTTTCCGTACCTTCTGTCTGGCAGCAAATTCGCGCGTTGGAGGATGAGTTCAATGTGCGTCTCGCCGTCGCCCGCGGGAACCAGGTCGATCTCACCGACGATGGACACTTGCTCGCTGAGCTCGCCGCCCCCGTCGTGGAAAGCTTTGAATCGTTGCGCCTCGCGTTCGCCGAGCGCCAGAAGGGGCTCAAGCGCGGGCTGATCCTCGCCACCACCACCAGCCTCCTCACCTACGACCTCCCCGCGGTCATCGCAGCCTATCGGAAATCCCATCCCGAGGTGCAGATCACCTTTGTCGAGCGGCCTTCACACCAGGCGCGTGCGATGCTGGAGCAGGGCGAGGCTGACCTCGCCATCGTCGGTGTGGATACCCTGCCAGCCCCCAGGCCACACTACCACGTCGAGCCTGTCACCAACTACTTTTCCTATCTCGTCTGCCCCGCCGGTCACGAGTTGCTCAAAGCCAAAAAGCTCACGCTTGGGCAGATTATCCGTCACCCCCTCGTGCTGCCTGGCATTGATGGTGTGCTGCACGATAAAGTCAGCCGCGCCTTCGCGGAAGCAGGCCTGCGCGACGTCATCATTGGCATGACGGCCCATAGCCTCAGCCTCGTAAACAGTTACGTCAGCATGGGCTATGGTGTCGGTCTCGTGTCATTGAGTACTGCGATTGTCTCCCGGTGGATGGAGTCCGGCTATCACGATCTCCATCTGCGTGATGTCTCGAAGCTCTTCGGCAAAGAGCCCATCGTCATGATACACCGTGCCACCGGTCACGAGTTCAGTCATGTCCGGGCCTTTCGCGAAGCGGTGATGACTGTGATGAAGCAGCCCCGCGCGGTCGTACCCTCCGGGTTGGCGAAAAAGGGGCGCATCCCCGCGCTTGCGACGTAGAGGTCGTCGAAGGTTCGCTTTCCCAAATAGGTCATATAGGACCGATTTGGGCGATACCCTACGACCGCGTTTGCCCACTCCGGCCGCTGAGCGACCGGAACCTTGTGCGCGGCATGGGCGTGGCGTTTACGGATTGGGAAGCGATCCCCTGGCATGGCCGGGCGCGTGGGATGGCCGTGCCGGAATGCTGTCGCCGCCATCCTTTAAACTATGGACTTCGGCCTCATCAATCACGTACAAGAACTCCGCCTCATGGCCGGGCTGCATGCTGCTGTCGCGGTGGAGCCGAAGGGTGCCCGCGGCCATCACCGGCCCGGCAAGGTAAGGGTGCTTGCCGCGCTTCTTCTGCATGATGAGGGCCACCTGGTCGAGCGAGGGGGGCTGGCAAAAAAAACAACCCACGCTGGTGGGCATGACCAGGGCGCTGGTCATGTCATCAATGTTGTCATAGGGGGCCATGAAGCCGGTGAGGGTCACGGTCTTGCCGTCGAGCTTCTTGAGGGCCTCGGGGAAAACGATGCCGGTGTTTGTTTCCAGATGCGCCTTGGACAAGAGTTTGAAATCAATTGCTGAGGCGTCGCCAAAGCCGAGTTTGCCGGCCATGAGATGCACGCCGTCGGCATTGACCAGCAGCGGATCCGTCATCCAGCCACCCAGCCATCCGGCACCCAAGAGCAGTGTTAGAATGCTGGCCAGCAGAAGGTAGCGGAGAGTCTGGCGTGACATGGGAGTGTCACTTGGCAACCGGTGGTGCTACTGGAGCTGGGCTGGGTGCGACCGGGGCCGGCTGGCCGGGCAGCACGGGGGGCCGGTTCAAGCGGTTGGGTGTGTTCGTAGGGGCGGGGGTGCCGGGCGCGTGGACCGGCGCAGCTCGCTTGGGCGCGGCGGGCCCTGCGTAGGCCCTGACACTGGCGTCCTCGATCACATAGAGGAACTGCGACAGGTGGCCGGGATGATCGCTGCCTTTCTTGTAAAGCATGAGCTTGCCGGAGACCAGCACGGGGTCATCAATATAGGCCTTCTTGACCGCGCTGCGATCCTTCTGCCGTGCGAAGACCACCTGGGACAGGGACGGCGGCTTGCAGAAGTAACATCCCACGTAGGCGGGCATGATCATGCAATGCGTCATGTCGTCGATCTGATCGTAGGGGGCCATGAAGCCGATGATTGCCACCGGTTTGCCGTCCAGCGCCGTGAGCGCCGCCGGGAACGTGGGGCTGCCTCCGGCCACGGCCGCCTTCGCCTCGCCGAGCATCCCGAAGTCAATGACTTGGGCAGAGGGATCGGCACCCATCTTGGTGAGGTCGGCCTTGACGTAATCCGCGAAGTTGTAGGTGACCTCCGGAATGGTTTGGCTGACGATGAGCAGGGCCGCCAGCAGGCCGAGACTTATGAGCACTGGCACACTGCGTCCGGCCCAGGTCTCCGCGCGTGACCAGATGCCAACATCGAGCATGTGGCTCTTGGTGATTGAATTAACTTCCGCCATGTAAATCTCCTGCTGGTGAACGTCGATAAGAGACAACGGCCGGCACCAGACCGGCGACGCTGCCACAGAAAAAAACCACGGTAAGCAGGAGGATTTCAAGTCCGTCCATCGACCAGGCACCGACGCTGATGCCGCTGCGCTCCTGCAAGTAATGAGAAGCGAGGACGAGCCCGCCGTGCCCCAGCAAGGCACCAGAGACGATGCCAGTCAAACTCAGCAGCATGGCCTCAGCCACGGAGAGGGTGAAGATTTCATGGGGCCGCCCTCCGAGCGTGCGAATGATGGCGATGTCCTTGCGCCGACGCTCAGCCGCCTGATAAAGGGTTGTCATGACCGTGAGCACGCTGACGATGACCACCAGCGCCGCCACTGCCAGCAGCGCCTGCTGCATGGGTGTGAGCACATTCTGATAGAGGCGCAGGATTTCCTCGATGGGGACGGCGGGCATGGACTCCGTATTGTTGCGAATTTTATCGGCCAGCCATATCCGCATGCCGCGGTTTTTCATTTGCAGCAGCACGGCGGTGACTTGGTCGCGCGCGCCTTTGCCCTCCCCTTTGGTGGAAGTGCCGCCCTGGTTCTCCGCCGCGGTCACACCCTTGATGGCGCCGTGCTCAGTCTCTTCTTTTTCATGAATGCGCCAGATCGATTCCATGGGCGCGAAGATGGCGCGATCCTGTGCCGTGCCGCTGGGCTTCAGAATGCCGGTGACGCGGTAAGGGAACTCATCATGAGGGGCGCTGCCCGCCACGCTGACCAGGCCATGCGTGCCCGCGAAGGTGGCCCCGAGCTTCAGTCCTGTCTGTGCCGCCACGGAAGAGCCTAGCACCACATCAAACGCATCCTTGAAGATTTCACCCTGGGCCATTTCAAGCACCGGCATGCCCCGGCCGTCCTTCAGGCCGAAGTAATCCGGCTCGATTCCGACGATGCGAAAATTCTTGTAGTTGTCGCCCATGCCGATGGCATAAGCGGCGGCGACCTGGGGGTCAGTCTTGAGCGCGTTGTAGCGCGCCACCGGTATGTTGCCGGTGGGCACATCCAGGTGATACACCGTGCTAAGCACCAGTTGCAGAGGACTGCCCTTGGCTCCGACTACCATGTCAAAGAGACCTGCCTCGCGCTTCAGCGAGGACTCCGTCTCGCGGCGCAGGGTGAGCACCGTGCAAATGAGAGCCACGCCGAGGGCGATGCCGGTGACCGCCGCGACGGTGATCAGCGGGCGGCTCCAGAGGTAGCGCCAGGCGATGCGTGCAAGGTTCATGCCGCACCTCCCGGGGTCGTCACGAGATGGGACGCATCAAAATTGGATGTGAGACGATTCGCCAAACCATGGTCGTGGGTCACGAGCAGCAGCGCGCAGCCGTGCTCGCGGGCCACCTCCAGCAGCAGCGCGAAGATGTCTTCCGCAGTCTTCGGATCAAGCGCGCCGGTGGGCTCATCCGCCAGCAGCAGCCTGGGGTTGTTGGCCAGTGCGCGGGCGATGGCCACGCGCTGGCGCTCGCCCACGGACAGGGAGGCGGGACGGGAATTCAGCCGGTGACTCAAGCCCACTCTCGCCAGCAGTTCCTGAGCCTTGGACTTCCACAGCTTGTGCTCGACCGCGCCGCCGAAACGCAGCCCCAGCAAGACGTTTTCCAGTGCCGTGAAGGCCTCCAGCAGGTGGAAGCTTTGATGGATGAAACCGATGTGCGCGCCCCGGAAGCGGTCCGCCTGGGCAGGCTTGAGCGCCGCCACATCCGTGCCCAAAACGGAGACGATGCCGCTGTCTGGGCGGCGCAGGCCGGAGACCAGGTTGAGCAGTGTGCTTTTGCCGCAGCCGCTCGGCCCGGTGATGGCCATCGCCTCGCCTTGCTGCACATCGAACTGCGGCAGCGTCAAGCGCACACCCGATCCGAGGGTGGCCTGAACATTGCTCATTTGGACGGCGATGGTGCTCATGGCCTGGGTGCCTCGTGAACGTGTGGCATGCCGGACTTCTGCATCAACTGATCGACAATCGGATGCACTCCTGCAAGCAAGGCCTGGAGATCACCATCGGAAAGGCTTTCGGGCTTGTCCAACTTCGTCATCAAGTCTTTCAAATCACCCACCAGTTCCGCCACGGCCGCGGCATTGGCGGCATTGGCTGGCAGCTTGCCTGCCACCACCCTGGCTCCCGCGGGCCGCAGTTCTGGCAGCAGCGCCCGCATGGCCTTGATGTCCTTCCTCTCGACCGCTCCCTCGGACTTCTCCGCGAGCACGTCGAGAGCCGATACATCAGGCCAGACCACCGGCTGTTCCTTGCGGCACTGGGCGATACCAAGCGCGAGGGCCGTCGCTGCAAGTATGTTCCAGGAAATTCTCATGAGGGCCGGGGCAAGGCTCGTCGTGTACGGCAAGGGACATGCCAACGCAAATGTTTTGCCATCGGCAAGAAGCAATATGGCACGCAAGAATCCGGTGCCATGAAGCGGGGCGCGGGGTCGCATGCATGGCCACGGACCGAGCCTGCTCTTCTCCTTGAGCGCCGCAGCCTCGTGGATCAGAAGAGAGGACTCAGTCCAGACCGACTAATTGGCCTTCTTTTTGATCTGATAGCTGCCGGGGCTCTTCTCAAATTTGTCCTTGCACTCGGCTGTGGCGAAGATCACGCGGTCCCCGCTGGGAGCGGTGGAACGGAAGATCAGGCGGGCATTCTTGCCGCAGACGGGGCACACCTCGTTCACGGGTGGAGTGGCAGCCTGGAGGATGCCGGACAGGGCGAAGGTAAGTGCGACGGTGGAGAGCAGTGCTTTCATTGGATTTAGATTTGACGGTTCGGTATCCTGATGCGCGTTTTGTCGCTGAGCAATCATATAGTTGCGGCGGATCATGGCAAACATCAGGCGTCCATTGGCAGGACGAACTGGTGGTGGCTTTGATCTATCATACGTCACAGAACGAGGGGGCATGACACTATCTGTCGGAGAACGCCCATGCGCACCGGGGAGCGGCCCGGAAAAACTGAGGGCTGTTTTAGCTTGCGGTGCCAGGAGGCACCCTTACACTTTTGATCGTTGAAGCGTCGCTTTACTCTCTGGCTCATGGTGTTTGCCCTGTCGTGCTCGGCCGGGTTGCCGTCGGCCTGTGTGCAGAGTGCTGCGTGGGTGGGCATGTTCGTCACCTTTGCGCGGGAGGCTCCGCTGACGGAATCCATCTCCAAGACCTTCGATGGCAGGCATCCCTGTGGGTTGTGCAAGGTGGTGCAGCGCGAAGAGTCTTCGAAGAAAAAGCACGACGTCCTGCGCAGCACTCTGAAGCTCGAACTGGCGATGCCGGAATGTGAGGAGTTCGTCTTTCCCCAGATGATTTCGCCAAGGTGGGCTGCGGTGGCGGCCAGAGGCGATGGGAACAGGCGGGAGCCTCCGTCGCCCCCGCCCAAGGTGGGTTGAAAAATGGTGCATTGGCGCAGCCACAGAGGCTGCCGCCGGCTGGGATGCGTGCTCCGTTTGTGTGCGGAGCGTGGTCGCACCTCAGGCCTCTAAAACGCGGGCTGATACCGGACAATCCGGCCATGCCCCCCCGCTTCCACGTTCAACTCCATTCTTTTACCCGTGAAAACTATTTTCCTTCCATCGTTCCTTTCTTTCCCGCTCGCTTGTTCCCTGCTGCTTACAACCCTCAGCACCCGTGAGGCCCAGGGCTGTGCCTCCTGTGGCTGCGGACTTGGCATGGGCTGGGATACTTATGGCTATTCGACAGAGCCCGGCTTCAAGCTGGATGCCATCTACTCTTACATGGACCAGGCGCAGCTCCGCACCGGTATTCACACGATTTCGCCCAGCCAGGTGCCGCTCGGCCAGGAGTTGGAAAAATTCACCCGCACCAGCACCGAGACCCTTGGCCTGAGCTACGATATCAACGCTGACTGGGGACTCAATTTGCAGGTGCCCATGATCAACCGGGAGCATTCGACCCTGGGCAACGACCATGTGAGTTTCGACCGGTCGTCAGTCTCCAGCATCGGCGACGTCAAGATGCTCGGCCACTACCAGGGTTTTCTTGCCGACCACAGTTTGGGGGTCGAAATGGGCTTCAAGCTGCCCACGGGAAAGTTCAACCAGCCCTTCGAGAGCGGGGCTGCTCTGGATCGCGGCCTGCAGGCAGGCTCAGGAACCACGGATCTGGTGGCAGGCGTGTACTACTTTGGCGCGCTGAGCCCCGACTGGGGATACTTCGCCGAAGCGACGGTGCAAACGGCGCTCAATTCCAGGCAGGATTACAGGCCTGGCACGGCTGAGAACTTGACGGCGGGATTTCGCTACATGGGCTTTGGCCGGATCATGCCACAACTCCAGATCAATGGACGGATCGCCAGCCGTGACACAGGTGTGGAGTCGGACAATTTTGATTCCGGCGGCTCCCTGCTTTATATCAGTCCGGGCGTGAGCGTGACCCTCACCAAGAACGCCTCTGCTTACGGGTTTGTGCAAATCCCGGTGTATCAAAACGTGAACGGCTACCAGCTTGCTCCCACCTGGATACTGACGATGGGCATTCGCATCGCGTTTTGATACAGCGCCATAGAGTTGTCGCGCAGGCGGCAGCTTCCCAAGTCTGGGTCGGAACTGGCTGCTCAGCACCGGGCGAGGGGATGGCTGCAGGCCGGCTCCTTGAAAAACGTGACGGATATTTACACCCGGTGGGGCAGAGCCTGGGCGACGATTGGATTGCTGCAAGGGCTGCCGCTGAATCAGAACTTGTACGTCACGCGGAAGCGGAAGGTGCGCGGTTCGGTGGGATGCAAATGCACGCCGCCCACCCCGGTGGCAGGCTCGCCCGGCAAGCGGCTGGTGTAGTAGTATTCGATGTCGTTATCCTTTCGGTTGAGGATGTTCAGGCACTCAATGGCGGTCTCCCAGTTGTGGTGACGGTAGCCGACACTGCCATTCAGCAGTACGCTCCACTTGCCAATCACGCTGTTGTCTGCGGTTAGCGGACGACCACCAACGTATCGCAACCGGAGGTTGGCGAAGAATCCATTGGCTTGACCCTGGGCTCCAAAATTGACTCCTGAGGACAGCATGAACGGCACGCTGTCGGGGATATGATTCTGGGTGCCGGCGTGAAGGAACCGGCCATGGGTCAGCGCGGCTTCGCCATCCAGGCTGAACCAGTCGGTGGGTCGCCAGTAGTTGGTCCATTCGATGCCGACCCGGCGTGATGCGGGGCCCGGATCATTCCGGCCCTGATCGCCCGCGTAGGTCAGCTCACTGTTGCTCTCCAGCCAATAGAGGGTGAAAGCGCTGGTCAGGTGCTCAACCGCCTGGGTGCGGGCGCCGATTTCCGCGCCCATGGTGCGTACCAGTGGTTCCACCGGGGACACCCGTTCGCCGGTGCCTGGGTCCACCGTGGTGGTGACGCCGCGGCCATCATTGCTATGGAAGCCGGTGCCAAAATTCAGGTAGTATTCGGTGTCCTGCCAGGGCCCGAAGATGGCGCTGAGCTTCGGGCTGACGACACCGGCAAACTTGTCACCGCTGTTGAGGCTGTTGCTGCTGTCGGTATTGAAGTAATAGAGGTCGGCACGCACGCCTAGTTTGGTGCGGAACCAGTCGTTCCAGTGGATGGTGCTGTCCGCGAAGGCACCGACGCTGGCTTCAAAGACATTGTCCAGGCGGATCATGCCGAGGCGCTGGCGCGCCTCCGTAGGGTAGAGGCCGGCTCCGTCAATGACATCGTGACGGGTTTGAAAACCAAACGTGTACTCCGCCTCTTTGCCGAAGATCGTTTGATGCTCATAAGTGCGGGCGACGTTGCCACCGAAAATCCAGCGGTGCTCCTGCTGCTCAAACTGATCGCCGTGGACCGGATCACGAAGGAAGTAGGTGAAATCAGAAAACAGATCGAGATCGTAATAGATCGCGTAGGCGTTGGCGCGGGTGACGACATCGCCGTCGCGCGTCTGATACTCCAGGTTCAGGCTATAGCGCTGCGAATGACCGCCGTCGGTGGGATCGAGGTTGCCAAAGCGGGAAACGAATCCGTCGGCAATGGCGCGCTGCGCCACTTGGTCGCTGGAGTGCCAGGTGCCCTGATAGCCCATGACGGTGATGGCGATGTGATTGTCCTGGTCACCCTTGAACCATTTCAGCAGGCCTGTGAACCGCTGGTAGCGCTCCGGCTCCTTCCAGGGGCCGTCGTAGCTGTTAAAGTCCATGGCGTAAGTGAGCGCATTGATCTCCGAGGCACCAGGGCGGGATGTCGCGGGGCTTTTGCCTGGGTCCAGGGCGTTTGATGGCGCATCGGCAAAGGGCGCGGCCACATCGAGGTTCAGCGTGCCCGCAATCAAGGCACGGTAATAGTTGTGCCCGCCTACCTCGAACGACGCGAGATCATGGGGGAGGGTGTCGAACAGCTTGAAGTTGGCGCTGCCTGCGGTGGATAGGTCGCCATTGGCAGCGGTGTAGGTGCCCTTCACATAGTCCACGTGCTCCACCAGTTCAGGAATCAGGGGATTGAGGTCCGTATAGCCCTGGCCATGCGCATGGGTTTTCAGGTTCATCGGCATGTCATCAATCGACGTGGCGAAATCCGTGCCGTGGTCGAGGTTGAAGCCCCGAAGGAAGTACTGGTTGGCCTTCCCACCACCTGCGTGCTGGGTGACGATGAGACCGGGGACGGTTTCGAGGATTTCGCCCCGGCGCAGATAGGGGCGGTCAGCAATTTCATCCGCGCTGGCCTGGCCTATGGAGGCGGAAGGCGCGACACCGAGGAGGTCCTCGGCCTTGCCGGTGACCACGATGGCGGCTGTTTCCGTCGGCTCTTGGGACGGGTCTGCGGGCTTGAGAGGTCCCTCTGCCAGGACGGCGGTGGTGATACACAGTGAGCCGAGGAGAAGTCGGGACAATCGTGGCATTGGAAAGGGAGTGGGAGAGGGAATCGGGAGGGGCGCCGGAGCAAAGCGGAACGGGCATCCTTGCCCCTCTGTATTAGAAGCTGATCTGAGTGGCTTTCACTTTCTTGTGCTCGGTGATTTCAACGCCCGTAGCAGGGCATTCGAAACCGACCTGAGCAGGTGTCCGGGCTTGGATCAGTGGCCCACGATCTTCTCCATGTTGGCGACGTTCGCCTTCATCACCGTCAAAAAGTCGCCGCTGGCCGGCACATTCGCGCAGGGATCAAAGACAGTGCTTTGCAGGCCGATGGCGGCGATCTTTGCCACCGATTCCTTGGCTGGTTCGCCTTCCCAGATCATCCACTTGGCGGGGTGGGTGGCGAGGAGCTTTTGCAGCCCCTGCATTTGTTCGGCGGTGGGCACCTCCTCCGGTTCCCAGAGCACCTCTTTGAGGTTGAGATCATAGCGGCGGGCGAGGTAGTGATAAACGGGGTGCGAGGCGGCCACTGGCTGCCTCGCCAGCTTTTTGCCGACGACGAGAAGCCTGGCGTCGAGTGCCGCGAGATCGGCCTTGAGCGCGATGAAGCCGGCATCGAAATCCGCTTTCGCCTGCGGCTTCTTTTTGCCCAGAGCCTCGCTCACCGCCCGGGCCTGGGCGATCGCCTGCTGGAAGTCAATCCAGGTCGTGAATGAGATGCCGTCGTGGGAATGCATTCCGGCGGTTCCGTGAGAATGGGTGACGGCATTTGCGATGACGATGAACTTGTCCTTAAAACTGGCGGAGGTGTCGATGGTCTTCGCCCTGGGCAGGGTGGTTTTTTCCGCCCATTTTGAGTAGGTGGCGCCATTCATGAGGACAAGGTCCGCCTTCTGATAGGCGAGGATCTGGTCATCCGATGGCTGCCAAAAGGCGGGATCTTGATCCTTGGGGGCGGGGAAGCTGACCTCTATATGGCTGCTGCCGATGCGCTCGGCAAAGTACTTCAAAGGGTAGTTCGCCACATGGACCCGCAATTTCGTCTCCGCTGCGAAGCCGCTGAGACACAGCATGCTGAGGATGAGGGCAAAAAGGAATTTCATGCCGGAAGACAAGCGCAAAGCGCGCGCCTTGTCGATCAAGGATGCCAGGTTTTGGGGTGAAGCTTCTGAAGCTGGCCCCGCCAAGCGCTGCAAATGCGCCCCCGCTTGGCTTCCGATGAACCCTCAACAGCGAACCTCCTGGCGCCATTACTCCGCAGTCACGTTGCTTTCGATGACGCCCGAGGAAATAGCATAACGCGTGAGGCCTGCGGTGTCGTGGATGCCGAGCTTCTCCATGAGATGCTGGCGATGCTTTTCCACGGTCTTGATGCTGATGTTGAGACCGTCGGCCACCTGTTTGTTGGCTTTGCCTTCGGCCACGAGCTGGAGCACCTCGCGCTCGCGGGAAGTGAGCTGGGCGAGCTGCTTTCCCGTTGACTCCTGGCGGCTTCGACCGGCTCCGCCGTCAAGGAAACGCCGCGAAATTGTGGGGCTGTAAAAGGTATTGCCACGGGCCACTTCACGCACCGCCGCGGCGAGCACCTGTGCGGAGGTTTGCTTGATGAGGTATCCGGCGACGCCAAGGGCGAGAACCTGTTCCACGTAGCCGTCGTCGCTGTGCGCTGAGAGGATGATGACGCGCGTTTCGGGCCGGGCGAGGAGAATGCGGCGCGCTGCCTCGAGGCCATTGAGCAGGGGCATGGTGATATCCATGACGATCACCCCTGGGCGGAGTTGTTCCGCAAGCTCCACCGCCTGGCGGCCGTCTTGTGCCTGGCCGACGACGGAGATGTCGGCCTGAGCCTCCAAAAGAGAGCGAAGTCCTTCGCGGACGATCATGTGGTCTTCAACAAGCAGAACGGTGATGGGGGGCATAAGAATCTGGGGCTCCAGGGGGGGTGAATGGAATTTGGGCGCGTACAAGAGTGCCTTTGTTCGGCGCGGAGACGACCTGCAGGGCTCCTCCGACGCAACTTGCACGCTCGCGCATGCCAACGAGTCCGACTCCGACGAGCTCCGTGGGTGTGGCCAAGTGGCAGGGATCGAAGCCGACGCCATCGTCCTGAATCGTCAGTTGGACGGTGTCACGGTCTTGCATGAGGTGGACGGTGACAAGGTGGGCGTGGGCGTGCTGTTCCACATTCTTGAGCGACTCCTGGAGAATGCGATAAAGAGCAAGATCAGCCTCGGCCGGAAGGCTTACGGTCAGTGATGCGAGGGCAGGCGTCAGAGCCACACCGGTGCGTTCGGCGAACTCGGTGGTCGAAGCGCGCAGGGCTGCCTCCAGGCCCAGGGTTTCCAGGACACCAGGGCGCAGATGGCAGGAAATGCGCTCCACTTCATCAGCCGCCTGTCCCATCAGTTCGCTAAGCATCAGGGCTTCCGATTGCGCCTTCTCATTGCCGGTCAACAGCCCGGCCAGTTTCTGGCAGCGCAGAATAATGCCGCAGACCAGCTGGGTGATGTGATCGTGCAGTTCCAGTGACAAACGGCTGCGTTCAGCTTCATGGGCCATCATCAGACGATGGGCGAAAACGTGCAGAAAAGCCTCGCTGGTATGAGGCGCAGGCAGCTCTCCACTGCGCTCCCCGGTGGGCGGCGGGAGTGAAACGAACTCGCGGGGCAACGAACCATTTCTCCCGATGGAATCGGGAAGTGCCGCAGGGCGGGGCATGGTTTGGTTTTTTTTCATGGGGTCAGAACCTGATCTTCGCAGAGCGCAGGGAGGTCACCCCCTTTGAAATAAACTCGCCGTCCAAGCCCGGTCGCTAAAGCACCCTCCTCCCAAAGGGTCCATTACGCCATTAACTTCTGCATGGGCAGTGTGACCTGCCAGGCTTGGGTTATGTGCAACGGGATTCACGGAACTTGAACGGCGAAGTAATGAGGCAGCCTTTCGGTTGCCTGCACTGCAACGCCATCATTCACCATCTGCCTCGTCCCGTAAATGGGGTGAAACCCTCAAAATCAATGTTTTTGATTCGCCCCGAAAGCAGCCCTTCAGGGCGTGTCCGGACTACTTGGCGACTTCCGCGAGCATCGCTTTGAGCTCCCGGGTGATCTTGGTGGAGGCATCCACTTCCAGGTAGCTGCTGCGTGCCCGCCAGGTTTCGTAGCCACCGAGCTTGTGATGTTCTGGAGTGGGCAGGTAGCCGTTGTAGCCGTTGGCCAGGGAAATGGTGAAATGCTCCTCCAGGGGCATGGTCTTTTTCAAGTCCAGGCCGATCTCGACAAACACCTCGCAGGGGATGCTGGCAATGGTCAGACTGCCGATGCGGTGGGCCTGCACTTTGCAGGGCACCTGGTCGGGGTACCTGTTCAGAAGCAGGGCCTCACGGGCATAGATGGCCTTCATGTCCCGCCACTGGCCGTCCTTGTCCTTGGCGATGGTTTCTGTGAGGTGGCGCGCACGTTCCAGTTCGGGTGCGGTGGCTTTGCGCACGCCCAGATTGATGTCGCGTTCGGCGCTCGCCAGCGGCACGCCGGCCTGCCACGCCACCTTGTCCCAGGCGCGCATCGCCGCATCGCCCACGCTCGCCACCACCGCATTGATCTGCTCGCCAGGGAGCTTTTTGCGCAGGGTCGATGGACCGCCAAAATTGACGTTGTTGATGTTGCCGCTGGTGCCGTTGCTCATGATGCCGACAAAGGCCGGCTTGCCGGTGTAGCGCGCGTCATCGGTCTTGAGCCGCCTGGCCATTTCCCCGGCGAAGACACCGTAGTAGTCCGCCGAGATGGCAGGCAGGCCTCCCACATAGTGCAGGCTGTAGTTGGCCAGCAGGGCGAGGGGCCGGTGATCGGTCTTGGATCGCACCGCAAGGATGCACACTTCCGGGTCCACCGGGCCGGACGGCTCGCTCACTTTCGGGCTTTGGATGCCCGGATTCATTTGCGCCCGGTCTCCCATGCCATCGAAGGGGTTCTCCACCGTGACGTCCGGCTTGAGCAACCACCTGCGGTTGAATACCTGGGTGGGGTCGCGGTCCTTGCTCCAGCCGATGTCGGCCGGCTCAAGGTTTTCGTGGGCCTTGGTCAAGCCCCGCGCGACCAGCATTGGCAGTTCCGCGAGGTAGGCGGGGTCCGGATCGCTCTGGAACACCGCAGCCATGGTCGCGCAGGTGTGGGAATGGGTGGCGCTGATGAGCATGTGGGCGGCGGGCACGCCGGTCGCCTTGGCGGCAAGTGCCTTGGCCTGCTCGCAAATCTCGCGCGGGATCATGCATGAATCCACCACGCACAGAATCAGCTCGGATCCACCATTGTTGAGCGCCAGGCAGCGCGCGTGCATGGGATCATGCACCGTGTCGGCCATCGCGCCCTTCATATTGCCGTTGATGGGAGAGGGGAGGTGCGAGGGCGTGATGTCCTGTGCGAAGGCGCCGGCCTTGAACACCGGAGCCGCGGCGTTGACGCTGGAGCTGACAAAAACGGCGGCGAGGAGAAAACGAATCAGGCGCATGATCAGGTTCATACGCGGCACGAAAGGCCGTTCTTGAAGTATTGAACGAGACAAAAGACTTGAAGACAAAAGACACAAGACCTGAGGCGCTCAAACAGCAGCAGATGAAGGCGAAATCGAGCTGGACAAACAGCTTCCAGGTTCAGTGTTCACCGCTGCCTGCGTGACACGGCGCCCTGTTGCAGGTCAGGTCGTCCGATTTCCCGTCTGTTGTCTTCTGTCTGGCAGTCTTTTGTCTCTCAGGCCGGCATGATCTGCGGCTTCAGCACTGCGTAGCCCTTGGGCTCTAGAACTTCCTTGAGCGCCTGAAACATATCTTCGCCTTCATAGGTGCCGACAATGGCTCCGCCGGAGCCGGTAAATTTGGCGCTGGCACCCACGCTGCGGGCCGATTCGACCATGTCGATGTTACCAGCGCCGATCTTGTAGAGACGGCGGCGCAGGTCGAAATTTTCATTCAGAAGCGGGCCGATTTTGAGGCCCTCGCCGGCGTGGATCATGTCACGGACGCGCTGGGCGAGGTTGGCCCAGTGATACATGGCGCTCACCACTTCACGTTCACCGCGGTTCCAGCGGCTGCGGATGTCGTTGTGAAACACTTCGGTGCCCTCGCTCAGCCGGCTGGTGTAGGCGATGTACAGGGGCGGCAGCAGGGACGGGTCGAGCTCCTCGTAAATGCCGTAGCCCAGCTTCTCGACGGCTGCTCGATTGAAATCCATGAACACCAGACCTTCATAGCTCTGGATCACACGATCCTGGAGGCCGGCGGGAATGCCCAGTTCATCATTCTCCACCGAGAGGACGAGGCTGGCCAGGATGTGCCGGGGGATCTCCACCTTGTAGAACTCCATCAAGGCACGCCAGCAGGCGGTGATGATCGCGCTGGAGCCGGCCATGCCCACCTGCGGCGGGATGTTGCTTTCATAGCGCAGGGTGAAGTTGCCGCCATGCAGGGCGATGGTCTCCTTGGTGCAGTAGTCGAAGAAACGCTTCACGCTGGCCTTGAGCAGCCTCACGCCGCCATAGTAGCCAAACTGCCGGACGCTCTGTGCGAGGTCGCTGATGCTGCCGAAGGTGGTTTCGTCGCGCTCGTTGTGCTGAATGTGCAGCTCGGGCGTTTCATAGAGAATGACCTCCGCCCAGAAATCCCGGACAATGAACGAGACGGTCTTGCCGAAGTAGCCATCGGAAGGGTTGCCGACAAGGCCTGCGCGGGCATAGGCTTTCGTGCTGAGAAGCATGGGAGAAAAGAATGAAGCAGAGGTGGGGCTGGCCGCGACGAGGGCGGGGGAGCCTGAAGCATATTCGCCTTCGGGGTGCGAGGCAAATTGAAAGGCCGGGTTTGCACGGTGGTGGTACGGCAGCATTTAAGGAGTGCTTCAGTTTATGTTGTCAGATATGTTTGCACTTGCCCTAGAAAAGTTTCTTTGTTTGGTTGTGTCCTATGTCAGGTAAATCCAAAGCATGGAGCGACACCCAGCTCTGGAAGCAGTTGAAGCAGAACGCGGCCAAACGCAGCGAGGCCCATGAAGCCGCTAAGGAGTTCCTCCCCCAGATCCAGCTTTGGATGAAGAAGATCGAAAAGGTGTTATCCAAGGGACACACCGATCCGCAGGATTTCACCCTGCACGATGATGGGCACTCCTTTCGCGTCGCCGAGCGCATGATGGCAATCATGCGGCGCACGCAGTGGAAGAGTCTCTCCGACTACGAGATCGCCCTCCTTCTGCTCGCCGCCTACCTTCACGACATCGGTATGAACCCGGAGAGGAAAAAGGTCGGTGCCATTCATCAGTATCTTCTCACCAAGGGGAAAGGGTTGCTCACGGTCGCAGAGGTCGCCGAACTTCAACGCTGGCTGGATGAGTCCGGGTGGGAGCTCGAACCCCCGATCTGCAAGGCCGCCCCAGTGCCAACCGATCTCGACCTGGCCGATGAGATCACCACCTATTACGTGCGCCACAAACACAACGATTGGAGCAAGGAGTGGATCGAGAAGAACCTTGCCGGCTCCATGCATGACCTCAGCGACTGGCAGGAAGTGCTCATCCAGCTTTGTCAAAGCCACCACTGGGACCACCATCGCCTCCGCCAGGACGACTTCGAGCCCCGTCGGATTGGGAACCAGCATCCGCAACGTCTCCATCTGCGTCATCTCGCCTGCCTTTTGCGCGTTGCCGACATCCTGGAAAATGATCCGGAGCGGGTGCCCAAGGTCGTTTTTCATCATCGCAACATCGGTTCACGCCCGAAGAGCATCATCCATTGGGAGGCTCCGCATCAGTTGAATCTCACCGTTCGGGATGACCGCGTCTTACTCTCCGCACTGCCGCTTCAGGCGCGTTTCCACAAAGCGATCCTTTCACTGGCGGATGCCGTCGACGTCGAACTAGCCGGGTGTGCCGCCATCGCCGAGAGTCAACCGTTTGGCCATTGCTCCGGCCTCCCGGATGTGAAGCGCGACTGGTTTCTTGCGCCCGCTTGCTCGCGGGAGATTCGCCCAAAGGAGGGCTTGTATGAATATATCGACGGTGCTTTCCGCCCCAACACCTCTAAGCTGCTTCAACTCCTCTCTGGCACTCAACTTTATGACTCCCCTTTCGCTGCCGTGCGGGAACTCTTGCAGAACGCTTTCGACACTGTTAGGGAAAAAATTGCTCGCCGCCGCCTGAAGCAGGATGACCCAGCCGATCCAAGTTGGGAACAGCGCCTCGGCCAAGACGAGCGAGTGACTCTCACTCTCAGCAACTACCCTGATGGTACACTCCACCTTAGTTGCCAGGACACCGGTTGTGGTATGACTAAAGACATTATTCAAAACCACGTCCTCATAAGCGGCGACGGACGCCGCCCGGCGCTCATTGATTTGGAGAGACAGTGCGAGAAAGCGGGCTTTCCGTTAGGGCGGACCGGCCAATTTGGCATCGGTGTGCTTAGTTACTTTATGATGGCTAAAGACGTCCGCATAACTTCCTGCCGCCTACAGGATTGCGGTGATCTCGATGCGCCAGGTTGGACATTCACCACATCTGGTGTTGGCGACTTCGGTGAGCTCCGGAAGCTCATTACTCAGCCGCCAACGGGGACAGGAACCCTCATTGAGTGGACCCTCGATGACAAGAAGTTCCCCAATGGAATGAAACTCGCCCAGGAATTGGGTAGGTATCTTCGCCAGCAACTAATCCGTATACCATGTGCATTCCGGCTACAAGCGGATTTTGATAAACAAAAGACCATCCTCAGGGATATTCGCCCAGGCTGGGTTTGGAGTTTGGAGGATATTCGTACCGCGGTTTCGCATGATTGGGGCAAGGGAGACAAGTTTTTGAAAGAATGGAAGGCTACCGATACGGCAGGCCAAATCTCAGAACGCGAGGAATTTTGGAAGCGAGTGCCCGCTTGGCTGCTGGAGGCCCATAAGATACTTCACTTAGAAGAGCGCATTGTTCCTCTCCCAGAAAATGCAGGCCTCATGCGCGTGGTCCTACCTTGGTTTGATTTTACCGAGGGACCGGCGTTGGCCTATATTTTCCGGGATCGTGAAATTAACGGTCGAACGTTTGGTCCTACTAGAATACTTTTTGCGAAGGGAATCAGGGATTGTGCTTGGAAGGGTATATCTTCCAAGGTTTCGGTTCGGGATGACACTAAAGACACGGGAGGGGCAATGTTTACAAATCATGAGCGCGCACTCGGCTGGATAGAGTGTGATTTCACTAATTTGCCACGCAATCAGCTACAGGTCAGTCGCACCAGCCTTTTTGTCCACTCTACAGTGGCAAAAATGTGTCGGGACACTGCAGCGATCCTTCTGGGCCAAATGGCAGACGACCTCCAGAGTCGTGGCCCACAGCCACCATTCTTCGGCATGTTTACGGACGCTATCTTAGAGCGTGACATACGTGTCCAGAACGGCGGTGGTTGGACCAGTGCGACCCTTCCTTATCCAACTTTCTCTGCCATAAGTCTTCCGTGCGTTGCGCTGTCGCCGGATCGGCGTATAGTTGGCACCGCTATATTTGGTGGGAAGCAAGTATCGGTCCTATCAACGGAAGCGATAACCGGAGGCTACGTGGGCGAATTGCGGCAGTATGGCCGTCCGACACGCGTAATTGGCGACCTTCGTCGCAAGGTTGGAATATCAAACATGACGCTGCCGGCATGGCTCTGGGCTCCCTCGGATCCCATTCCACTAGACGATACTTCCGTGCCCTTCCCTCCAGATTGGAGTGATGTTTGGGCGGTTATGCCTCCAGCCGGCCGTTCCCTACAAAATCCGGTCCACTGGGCAGTTAAACTGGTGCCTCAGGATATGATAAAATACGTTCGTGCGATACATCGTAATTCGTCCATTGACTGGAATGAGGCCGCCAATATTTGCGACCCTGCCACCGCTGTGATCACACTAATGAAGGCTTCGATTTCATTGGCGGAGCCAGACTGGCAGAATATTAGAAGCCACTATCCGCAACTGCTCTCCGCCCTCTGGCAAATATGTGCTGAGGCCGCCTGCCAGCCTGTGCAGAGATTGAAGCTTGTCTGTTTCGACGGCTTTTTTTGGCATTGTTTGGCCTCCGACTTCTATCACAAAACGGTCGATCAGTCCCAAATCGACTCCTTCCTAGTGCACTTGTCCGACCCCGAATGGGTTCTGGAAGGTGTCGAAGAAATGCGGGCGGGTGAGTCTGCGTGGTGATTTGCAGAGCGCATGGAGTGAGCATTTCTCCGAACTGCTTCAGTCATTGCGACTCGGGAGACATCGGGAGAAGCCTTTCCTAACCTCTGTAGCACCTCCGGAATCCATTCGTAAAAAGCTCCTCTGACAGTTTAAGGTCCTTCTGTTCGCTCATGAAAACACTCCGTCGACAGTCTCTTGGTGCACTTGTCACAAGAAGCTTGCTCTAGCTCGGTATCTTCGTCTTGCTCGGGCTGCTCGCATGCGAGGTGCCGGGAGTGTCCCTGTCCGAGCGTCCGGTCGGGGGACCAATACGCTGGTACCCATCTGGATGTCCGTTAAGGCGATCGAACAATTGCGAAGGACCGCTTCGAGCACATCCCCACATCCGCGTCACGGCGCAAAACTCTGGCCCCTTCCCCAATTTGCTGACAGATCACTGCGACGGCGTGCGTCACCTCGCTCATGGTCAATTCTCTTCTTGCCGTCGTCCTTCTGTTTGGCGTGAGCTTGCGCGCCGCTGAGCCCGCACGCATTGTTTTCATGATCGGCGAGGAAGAGTATCACACCTGGGAGACTCTGCCGGACTTTGCCGGGAAGGAACTCAAGCAGCATGGCTATCACGTAGACATCATCAATGCGGACGCCACGGACAAGAATCAATTCCCCGGCATTGTCACCGCCCTGAAGGATGCCGATCTGCTGTTCCTCAGCGTGCGCCGCCGCACTCCGCCAAAGGAACAGCTCGACGCCGTGCGCGAGTATCTGGCCGCAGGCAAGCCTTTGGTCGGCATTCGTACCGCCTGTCATGCCTTTGCGCTGCGGCCCACCGACAAGCTCACTGATCCCAGGCTGGCCGCGTGGCAGACCTTTGATCCCGAAGTAATCGGTGGCAACTACACCGGTCATCACGGCAAGGACAAAGTCGCGGTCAGCCTCGCGCCCGGCGGGGAAAGGCACGCGATTCTGCACGGCATCGGGGTCGCCAAGCTCATTGGCAACGGCGGGCTCTACAAGGTCAGCCCGCTGGACAAGACCAGCACGCCGCTGCTCATTGGCACCATCGAGGGGCAGCCCGCCGAACCCATCGCCTGGACGCATCTTCAGGGAGCGAAGCAGGGGCGTGTTTTCTACACGTCGCTCGGCCATCCCGATGACTTCCAAAACTCCGAGTTCCGGCAGTTTCTATTGAATGCCGTGGTGTGGGCGCTGGGCAAATGACAGGGGGCGTTTAATGCCGCCTCGGCCAATCTAGGCGTGTGAGTTCGGTGCTCGCGAAAGGCGTTGGGGTGAACACCCCATGGCATCGCAGGTGGGATCGGCGCAATCGATGGCATGACGAACACGCTTTCTTCTCCGGCGGTGGTTCTGACGATCGGCCACTCGACGCGTCCGCTCAATGAGTTCATCGCCCTGCTTCAGGCGCACGGTGTCACCCATATCGCAGACGTGCGGACGGTCCCGCGATCAAGGCACAACCCGCAGTTTAACCTGACGGAACTGCCGCTCTCATTGAAGAAGGCGGGCATCGGATACACGCACATGCCGTCGCTTGGCGGGCTGCGTCATGCCCGGATTGACTCGGTCAACACGGCATGGCGCAACGCCTCTTTTCGAGGATATGCGGACTACATGCAAACGCCCGAGTTTGACAGGGGCCTCGAGGCGTTGATCGAATTGGCGTGCCACGAACGAGTGGCTTTGATGTGTGCTGAGGCCGTGCCCTGGCGCTGTCATCGCTCGCTGATTGCGGATGCCCTGCTGGTGCGTGGCATTGCGGTGGAGGACATCATGAGCCTAACGCTGCGCAAACCCCATGCCCTTGCTGCTTTTGCCAAAGTCGAGGGGCTGAAGATCACCTATCCGGGCATGCAAACGGAGATGAAACTCTGTTAGACGCTCATCCGTGAGTGTGGCCGTGGGTGCTTTGGGCGAGGATATATCGGGAGCCGTCCCGGGGGTGATCGCGCGAACGCTTGACTCCAACTTGGGCTGCGAAGCGAAGGGGGCTTGCGGGGATGGAGACCAATTCAGGGTGCATTGCGTTGAGCCTAGAAACACCCCCTCGCCAGGATTGCCATGGTTGGAGTAAAGCGTTCACGCGATCACCCGTGAGCGCAGCCGTGCGGGGTGCCCGCGCGAACGCTTGACGCCACCCTATGCCTCCCGGCTTCTTCCCGCTCTCACTTCTTGCCCTTTGCCACCGGCACCCAGAGATGGGCGGTGGCTTTTTCGCCGCGGGCATTGGTGTGCTCCACGCGAACGATGTGGTCGCCGGGCTCGGTGAAAGTGTGCTGGGTGATGGCGTAGCCGTCCTTGGCCAGGGCCTTGGCATTGCCGTCGGACTTCACGGTGACGGGCGCGCTGTGGTCGCCGAAGTCCCAGGTTTCGTCGCCGCTGTCACGAAAGGTGCGTACCTTGAACGTGATCGCGTCACCGGCCTTGACGTTGAGGCTGGGCGCATACGACGGATGGATGGCGGAGGGGATGAGCTTTGGATTGCTGCCTCCGATCACTTGCACGATGGCGAAATCATAGGCCGTGTGACCGGCATCATCGGCGATCTTCAAGATCTCGCTGTAGGAGCCGGCTTTGTCATAGCGGCGGCTCAGGGTCGCGCCCTGGGCGGTGCTGCCATCGGTGAAGGTCCAGTCGTAATGCAGGGGCTTGCCGGAGGCGCACCAGGACTTGCTGCCGTCGAGGGTGATGCTCTCGCCTTCACGAATGAAGTGGTGGGGGCGGGCCACGGCGATGACGGAGGGGTGCTGCTCATTGATCCAGGCCTCCCAGGCGAAGGCGTAGGCCTCCTGCGTGCCCCATTTGCCGGAGGGCTGGCGGCTGTGGATGCCGAAGTGCAGGTGCGACCAGCCGCCGCTGGCGCCTTCCTTGCCTAACACGCCGATGCGTTGTCCCTTTTTCACCGGTACGCCTTCCTTGATGGCCGGATCGATTTCGTGCAGGTGGCTGTAGCGGTAGTACCAGCCACGGTAATCGAGCACATAGACCACGTCATAGCGCGGGCGCACGGGGGTGAATTCATAGCCGGAGAGGGTCTTGGTGGCCACGCTCACGACCAGGCCGTCGGTGGCCGCCACCACCTCCACAAGCGACTCGCAGCCGCCGAAATCGAGGGCGTTATGATAGTAGATCTTCTTGCGGTCGGGGACGTCGCCGCCATCCACGTAGGTGGGTTCGTTAGCCATCTGGGTCATGGTGGCGAACCAGCGTTGCTTGAGGGGATAGAGGAACGTGCCGGGCTCCATCAGCGGCGAGCCCGCCGGCCACAGGCGCAGACGGGCGGCTTTGACCAGGCCCCAGGCATCTTCGCCGCTGTCTGCGTTGTAACCCTGGGTGATGGGGCAGTCCACCTGCACGCCAGCAACTGTCACCGGCAGATTGTAATTCGCGCTGGTGAGCCACACGGACTCGCCATTGATCGCCACCTGCACCCGGGCCACGCGCACGGCATGGCTCAGTGTGTCGCGCTGCTCCTGCAGATCGAGCAATTTGGCGGTGGCTTTTACCCCGTTTGACAGGGTGAGCTCGGCGGACTCGCCAAGATTGAGATCCACGGTACGCAGCAAGGGTTCGCGCGTCGCGGGCGGCGGTCCGGCGTGCAGGGAAACGGCAAGCGACAAACCCAAGGCAATGAAGCGCGAGACAGCGGAATGGTTCATGAGTGGTGCTCATTACGCCCTGCGGTAGCTGTTCCTATCGTGGTCGGGTCGGGGTGCAAATGATGAAACCTTTCAGCGAAAGACCGGGGCTCAGGAGATGCTCCTCGCGAGTTCCGGCCATGATGGGCTGCGAATCTCCATGTCTGGGATGAAACACGGCGCTCTTTCCCACGTCTTTGTGAAGACGGACCCCGTCGTTCACCGTACTTCATGCGAGCCTATCTCACCCACCTATGCCTCAGCGCCGTGCTTGCTGCTGGCAGCGCTGTCGCCGGCAGCGCGCCGGATTTTGCCCGTGAGGTGTTCCCGGTGCTGCAGAGAGCGTGCTTTGAGTGCCACGATGCGAGGAAGGTGAAGGGTGGGCTGAGGCTGGACGCGCGTGAGGAGGCCTTCAAGGGCGGCGAGAACGGTGTGGTCATCGTACCTGGGAAGCCGGAGGCCAGCGAGTTGCTGCGGCGAATGACACTGCCTCAGAGTGATGATGAGGCCATGCCCAGCCGGGGCGAGCCGCTGCCGAAGGAGGACATTGAACGGGTTCGGGCGTGGATTGCCGCGGGGGCCGTATGGCCGGAGGGTGTGAAGCCCGCGCCGCACTGGGCCTATGTGAAGCCGGTAAAGGCCGCGCTGCCCGCGCCGGGTGGGCATCCGGTGGACGCGTTTGTGCGGGAGCGGCTGCTCAAGGAACAGATCACACCCGCCCCGCAGGCAGATCTGCCGGTGCTCGCGCGACGGCTCTACCTGGACCTCATCGGCCTGCCGCCGACCCCGGTCCAGGTGGCGGTTTTCACCAAGTCGGCGGCTGCCGATACGCAGGCGGCCGTCGGGCAGCTTGCCGATCAACTTCTGCGCTTGCCGCAGTATGGGGAGAAATGGGCGAGACCCTGGCTGGACGCGGCGCGGTACGGCGATTCGCATGGCTTTCAGCGCGATGACCTGCACGATCTCTGGCCCTATCGCGACTGGGTGATTAGCGCCCTGAATGCGGACCAGCCGTTTGACCAGTTCACCATCGATCAGCTTGCCGGCGACCTGCTGCCCAATGCGACCGAAGCGCAACGCATCGCCACCGGTTTCAACCGCTGCGCCCCGTGCAATTGCGAGGCCGGTACCGACCCGGAGGAAAACCGTGTGAACCAGGTGTTCGACCGGGTGAACACGCTTGGCGCGGTCTGGCTCGGCACCACCCTGGAATGCGCGCAATGCCACGATCACAAGTACGATCCGGTCTTGAAGCGAGATTACTATGGGCTCTTTGCGTTCTTCAACCAGACCGGGCTGGAGGCTGATCGAACCAATCCGAAGGTGCCAGGCTCGATCCAGTTCACGGGTCCCTACATGAAGGTGAGTCTGCCGGAGCGCGACGCGGAAGAAGCGCGGCTGACTGGCGAGATCACGCGGCTGAAAGCCGAGATTGCCGCCCGTGCCAGCAAGGCGAAGATTGTCGTGGCATCGGCTGCGGAGCACGTGCTCACCCCGGTGGAATTCGAGTCTGCCGGCGACGCTGGGCACCGGGTTCTCGACGATGGCTCGGTGCTGCTGCTGGGCGATGCGCCGGCGGTTGATACCTACACGGTCACTGTGCGCACGCCGCTGCGGGGCATCACCGGCTTCAAGCTTGAAGCGCTCACCGATCCCTCGCTGCCGGGCATGGGGCCGGGCCGTGGAGATCCTGAGCGCACGAACTTTGTCCTGAACTCCTTTTCCGTCACTGCCGCCCGCGCCGGTCACGAGGGTGAAGCGAAGCCGGTGCCGCTGGGGGATGCGCGGGCCGATTATTCGCAGGCCAGTTTTGATCCTAACAAAGCGCTGGCCAACACCAAGTCGAAGGCAGGCTGGGCCATTGCCCCGAAATTCCATCAGTCGCACTGGGCGGCCTTTCGCACCCTGCGGCCCGTCGGCTTCGAGGACGGCACGGTGCTCACTTTCCGGCTGGTTCAGGAGTATGGCCAGGCCCGTACCATCGGGCGCCTGCGGCTTTCCGCCCTCACTGGCGGCGCGGTACCTGAGCCGCCGAAGGAGGACGCCGACAAGAAGCGGCTCGCCGCGCTGCAAAAGCAGCTCTCCGATCTGGCTCCCGCTCGTACCTTGGTGATGCAAGCGAACGCGCAGCCGCGCGTATCGAACGTGTTTCAACGCGGCGACTTCCGTTCCCCCGGCGAGCCCATCGAACCGGCTACGCCGGGTGCGCTGCACCCGTTCCGAGAGGAGGGCGCGCGCGACCGTCTGGCGCTGGCGCGCTGGTTGGTAAGCCGCGACAATCCGCTGGTGGCACGGGTCGTGGTGAACCGGCTCTGGACTGAACTGTTTGGCGAGGGTCTGGTGAGCACGCCGGAGGACTTCGGCATCAAGGGAGAACCGCCTTCGCATCCCGCGCTGTTGGACTGGCTGGCCGTGGATTTCATGGAGAACGGCTGGTCGCAGAAGCAGTTGCTGCGGCGCATTGTCACCAGCGCCACCTACTGCCAGAGCTCGCGCGCGCCGTCGGAAGGGATCTTGCGCGAACGCGATCCGCACAACCGCCTGCTGGCCCGTGGGCCGCGCTTTCGCCTGACTGCGGAAGGCATTCGCGACAATGCGCTGGCGATTTCCGGTCTGATCAATTTGAAGTCCTTCGGCCCGCCGATCCGGCCGCCGCAGCCGGACGGCCTGTGGAGCAAGGTGGGCGGCCAGCAATACGAATACAAGGTGAGCCCCGGCGCGGAGCAGTACCGGCGCGGCATCTATGTCGTGCTCAAGCGCATGTCGCCCTATCCCAGCTTCATTAGCTTCGATGCCACCGCACGCCTGTCCTGCCGGGTGAAACGCCTGCGCTCGAACACGCCGCTCCAGGCCCTCACCCTGCTCAATGATCCTGTGTATGTGGGGATCGCCCACGCCTTCGCCACCCGCGTGTTGCGCGAACTGCCGCACGCCGATGCGGACACGCGCCTGCGCCACGCTTTCAGCCTTGCGCTGGCGCGCCCGCCGTTGCCTGCTGAGCTTGCGGCGCTACGCCAGCTCGATGACCGCGAACAGGCCGCCGGTGATGAGAAGGCGGCGTGGTTCGCCGTCGCCACGGCCTTGCTGAATTTGGACGAAACCATTACCAAAAATTAGATGCCAGGTACGGAGTGCTCAGTGCCCAGTGCTCAGTGCCCGGATCCTTCAAACTTAGAGCTTAACACCCTGCACTCCGCACTGAGCACTTCGCACTAAGCACTTCTTCCTCTTCTTCTTCCCCATGACCTCACACCTTGATCTCATCAACCGCCGCGCCTTCTTCCAGCGCGCCGGGTTTGGCGTGGGCGGACTTGCGCTCAGCTCGCTGATGGGCGAGGCCTCTGCCGCCACGATCAATCCGCTGGCCGCGCATGCGGCACGCTTTGCGCCCAAGGCGAAGCGCATCATCTACTTGCACATGATTGGAGCGCCCTCTCAGCTCGATCTGTTTGATCCGAAGCCGGAGCTGGTCAAGCGCGATGGAGAGACCTGTCCGGAATCGCTGCTCAAGGGCAGGCGTTTCGCCTTCATCGGCGGCGAGATGAAGCTGTCTGGGTCGAAGTTTCGTTTCGATCGGCATGGTCAGAGTGGCCAGCACCTGTCCGAATTGCTGCCGCATCTGGCAGGCGTGGCTGATGACATTGCGGTGGTGCGCTCGCTGCATACCGAAGAGATCAATCACGCGCCCGCGCAGATGTTTCTGCACACCGGCTTTGGACGTGGCAGCCGGCCCGGGCTCGGCTCATGGGTGACCTACGGTCTGGGATCTGACAACGCCAACATGCCCGCCTACGTGGTGTTGTTGAGCGGTCCTTCAGGCGGCGCGGGCACCAGTTTGTGGTCGAGCGGCTTCCTGCCCAGCGTGTATCAAGGGGTTCAGTTTCGCGGTGAAGGCGACGCCGTCCTCTACCTTTCCAATCCTGCCGGTCATACCGCCCAAAGCCGCCGCCGCGTGCTCGATGCGGTCGGCGCTCTCAACGAGATCCAGCTTGCCGATGTGCATGATCCCGAGATCGCCACCCGCATAAGCCAGTACGAGATGGCCTACCGCATGCAGACCAGCGTGCCGGAACTCATGGACATCGCGAAGGAGTCGCCCGCCACGCTCAAGCTTTATGGGGCGCAGCCCGGGCGTGCCTCGTTCGCCAACAACTGCTTGCTGGCCCGAAGGCTCATCGAGCGCGATGTGCGCGTGGTCGAGCTTTACGATTCGGACTGGGATCACCATGGCAACATCGCCGCCGCGCTGCCGCGCAAATGCCGCGACGTGGATCAGGGCATGGCGGCCTTGATCACCGATTTGAAGCAGCGTGGGCTGCTCGACGATACGCTGGTGGTCTGGGCCAGCGAGTTTGGCCGCACCCCGCTTGCGCAAGGCATCACTGGAGATGGTGCCGCGACCAAGCCCGGTCGCGACCACCACAAGGATGCCTATACCGTGTGGCTGGCCGGCGGCGGAGTGAAGGGCGGAATGAGCTTCGGTCAGACCGATGAATTTGGCTTCAGCGTCGCCTCCGAGGGCGTTCACGTCCATGACCTCAACGCCACCGTTCTGCACCTGCTGGGACTCGATCACGAGCGTCTCACCTTCAAGTATCAGGGCAGGGAGTTTCGGCTCACGGATGTGCACGGGAGCGTGGTGAGGGAGTTGCTGGCTTGAGGGGGAGTGCTTAGTGCGCAGTGCCAATTGGAAAGTCAGGAGTGTTAAGTGGCAAGAGGGGAGTGCGGATTCCTGAGCGAGTAGCTGCCCTTGAATGTGGATCCAGAACCACAGAATGGATCATCCACTATCTACCGGGGGAGACGTTGGCCGAGCGGAGAATCACCGGTCCACATAGGGATGGATGGGCGGCGGCGGGGTCGGACGGCGGGCGAGCAAGGCAGCCAGGATGCAGGCATAGGACACGGCACGCAGCACTGACCATAGCAGTGCCATACCGGTAAAAATCCACGCGCGCGGCACCAGATCGCCACCTGACCGGGCCGAGTACTGAACCATGCCCTGCGCAAGCGGCATTACAATGCCAAGGACGACCGCAAGACCAAACCCAAGAAGCGCCCATAACCTGCCGGGGTCCGCGTCCTTTCCCTTGGTGAGAAGCATCACAAATCCTACACCGCAAACCACCAAGGTGGGAAGCTGGGTGGTGATCGAAGAGACAAACATCTGAAACTGACCTGTAGTGTTCATAGATGGTGACTGGGATGAAGGTTGAACTTCGTGATGATCCTGGATCGCACGTTCACAGAAGGGGGGGGACCCACTCCACACGGCGACAGGCAGAGCATCCTCCATGGCCGGACGATCGACAAGCACTTCGCACGAAGCCCCCACGCACTTTCCCTCCCCCCCCCCACTAAAGTGTTATCACGCCACGCGTGATAATTCACCCTGGCCGGCGTTGTATGAGAGCATTCCTGCCATCATGATCCGATTCTTGCTTCCCATCGCCCTTGCGGGCCTCTCACCATTTGTCTTCGCCCAGACAGACGCCACTGGCAATGACACGGGGCCTGACCATCCCCTGGCGAAGCCGGTGGCGATATGGCATTTTGAGGGCAACGATACGCTGGGCGCCTGGATTGGCGAGCCCAGCAAAGACCAGCCGGGTCCGCGGACGCCTGGCTACCCCAGCTTTGCCAAGGATAACAAGGCAGCCCTGTTCAAGGGTACAGGTACCAAGCTGGCGCTGGAGGTGAAGGACAGCGAGGATCTGCGCTTCGGCTTGAATGACACGGTCACCCTTGAGGCCTGGGTGAAGGTGAAGTCCATGAAGAACGGCGATGCTCCTTACATCATCGGCAAGGGGCGCAACGGCACGAAGGGGTTCGACGCGAACAATCAAAACTACGCGCTGCGGCTGAAGGGCGAGAAAGGGGAGGCGCTAATCGGCTTCCTGTTCGCCAGCGCACCGGTGCCAGGGAAAAAGGGCGAGTGGCATCGCTGGTGGTCAAAGGACGGGTTTGATCCTGTCGCCGGCTGGCATCACATCGCGGTCACCTACACGTTCGGGCAGCCGAAGACGATCAAGGGCTTCGTGGATGGCAAGGAAGTCACCGGCACCTGGGACATGGGCGGGGCCACGGATCGCGCGCCGGTGACGGACGCGGATTCAGTGGTGATTGGCACAGGGTCCTCACGAGCGGCCACCCATTCGCTCAATGGCTGGCTGGACGAAGTGGCGATCTATCGCGGCAAGGTCGGGGTGGACGGGCTGAAGTCCTTCGCCGTCGTACCACCGTCCCCGCCGGTGAGCCGCAACCAGGTGACAAAGGGCCGGGTGCTGGTGCAAATTTGTGAGGAAGGCGTGCCCGCCGCGAACGCCTGGCCGCCGGAACCGCCGAAGGTGGCAGAGACTTATGAAGAAGAGGCGTTTGGCTTCTTCGAGCTGCCGCAAAAATATGTGGACACCGGGGTGCGCGATGATCGCCCGAATCCGTCGATGGTACGGGCGGCGGCGCTGGTGACCCTGCCGAAAGGAAAGCATCGCCTGCTGCTGCGCGGACGCGGGGCGGCGCACCTGTATGCGGACGGCAAGCTGGTGGTGAACAATCCCTTCCCCAAGGTGGATGGCAGCGGTCACGGGCTGGTCGCCAACCAGGCGGAATACCTCAATCTGGGGCCGGACTTCCGCTTCGCCCCTCCTGGCAATGAAGAGAACTGGGCGGAGTACGTGAGCGATGGGCGCGAGCATCTGATGGTGCTGGAGACGATGCTGGGCGGCCTCTCAGGCAAGTCCAGGCGCAGGCCGGAACTGGGAGAAACGGTGGTCGCATGGTCACGCGCAGGCAGCCAGTCGTGGTCGCTGCTGTCGCCGGGAAAGCGCGAGGTGGCCTATACGGATGCAGGTTGGGCGGCTTATGAAGCGGAGCGCCGCGTCGCTCTTGAGGAAATGAACAGCACGGCTCGCGCAAAGATGCGCGCGCAGGCCCTGCCTTACTGGAACAAGCGGCGCGAGGCGGCGCGGCAATGGCTGGCGAAAGCCCCCCCGGTCAAGGCTCCGGCAACGGGCGCGATCGACTTCTTCATCGAGCAAAAAATCGCTGGCGTGGCCGAACAGAACAAGGCGGCGCACCAGGGCAGCGTCAATTTCTTCAAGGACGTGCAGCCCTTGATCGAATCCAAGTGCATCGAATGTCATCGCGGTCCAAAGGCCAAGGGCGGTCTGCGTCTGGACTCGCTGGTGGACGCGATGAAGGGCGGCAAATCCGATGGCGCGGCGATCACGCCCTCCAAGCCGGAAGACAGCGCACTGCTGGCGCGGGTGAGCTCGAAAGACAGTGATGACATGATGCCGCCCAAGGGGGACCGTCTGACCGCGAAGGAGGTTGCGATGCTGACCACCTGGATTCGTGAAGGCGCGAGCTGGCCGGAGTTCAAGGCGGATCACCTGACGCTCAATGCGCCGGCGGATGACCTGGCTTTCCTGCGCCGGGTGACCCTGGACACCGTGGGTGTGGTGCCTTCGCTGGAGGAGATCACCGCCTTCCAACAGCATCCTGACCGCGCGGCGGTCATCGACCGCCTGCTGAGCGATCCGCGCTGGGCCGATCATTGGATGGGATACTGGCAGGATGTGCTGGCGGAGAATCCCAACATCTTGAATCCCACGCTTAACAACACCGGGCCCTTCCGCTGGTGGATTTACGAGTCATTGCAAGACAACAAGCCCATGGACTTGTTCGTGACGGAGCTCATTCGGATGAAGGGCAGCGAGCGCTTTGGCGGACCTGCCGGCTTCGCGCTTGCCTCGCAAAACGATGTGCCGATGGCGGCCAAGGGCACCATTGTGGGCACTGCCTTCCTGGGGGTGGAAATGAAGTGTGCGCGCTGCCACGATTCGCCCACGGGCAAGTCCTTGCAGGAGGACCTGTTCAGCCTCGCAGCGATGCTCGGCACCAAGGCTATCGAAGTGCCCAAGACCAGCAGCGTGCCGATGGACAAGTTGCACGAAGGCGGTCGCAAGCCGATGATCCAGGTGACTCTGCAGCCGGGCACCACGGTGCAGCCCAAGTGGCCCTTCAGCGAGTTCTGTGATGCAGGTCTTGCAAGCCTGGCGCAGGACCCGAATGATCCGCGCGACCGGCTGGCGGCGCTGATCACCGCCCCTCAGAATGAGCGTTTTGCCCAGGTCATCGCGAACCGCGTATGGGCGCGTTTCATGGGACGCGGCATCGTCGAGCCCATCTCGGACTGGGAGAAGGGCCGGCCCACGCATCCTGAATTGATGAAATGGCTGGGCCGCGAACTGGTGGTAGGGGGCTACGATGTGAAGCACCTCGCCCGCCTGATTCTGAACTCCAAGGCCTATCAGCGTGCCACGGATCAAGTCTTGAAGGAAACGAGTCCCTTGTACACCTCACCCGCGCCGCGCCGCCTGGAGGCTGAGCAGATCGTTGACTCGCTGTTCTTTGCCACCGGCAAGCCCTTCAAGACGGAGGAGGTGAGCCTCGACATCGATGGTCAGCGCGATCTCAACAACTCCTTGAGCCTGGGGCAGCCCCGGCGCAGTTGGATGCTGACATCGACGTCCAACGAGCGCGACCGCCCCAGCCTGGCCTTGCCGCGTATTCAAGCGGTGGGCGATGTGCTCTCGGCCTTCGGCTGGCGCGGCTCGCGTCAGGACCCGCTCACCACCCGCGATCAGGCGCCAAACGTGCTGCAGCCAGCGATCCTGTCGAACGGCACCGTCGGCATCTGGCTCACCCGTCTAAGCGATGATCACGGTGTGACCCGGCTGGCACTCAAGGACCAGACGGTGGACCAGTTGATTGACACGCTGTTCTTGAAACTGCTCACCCGCCTGCCCACTGCCGAAGAGAAAGCTCTGTACGCGACGCATCTCGCCGCGGGCTATGAAACGCGGCTCCAGGCACCCGCTCCAAGCATTGCCAGCAGCGGCGAACGCAAGCGCGAAAAGTATGTCTCGTGGAGCAACCACCTGGATGGCGAGGCCACCATTGTGCGCCAGGCACAGGAAGCCGCCGCCCGCCGCGGCGACCCGCCCACCGGGCGCTTGAATGCGGACTGGCGTCAGAGAATGGAAGACGTGCTTTGGGCCATGCTCAACGCCCCTGAATGGGCCTTCAGTCCCTGAGGTGAGAGTCGTCCGGGTGGTGAAAGTGGCTGCCCTGAATAGGCTACCCCCCCCACTAAAGTGTTATCACCTTGCTGCTGAAACCGGACACCAATTAGCGTTTATTAGCCCATAGCATCCGTCTCCACCATGAATCGCCGCCAATTTCTCACTCAGGCCGCTGCCTTCAGCGCAGCGCCCCTCATTGCCAACGCCACACCGGTGCGCATGCCCAAAGGCAAGGCCGAGCATTGCATCTTCATCTGGCTGGGTGGAGGCATGGCGCAGATTGACACCTTCGACCCCAAGGACCTGGGGGACAATCTCGGCAAGCCGCAGAAGCCCGGCTCCCTTTACAAGTCCATCGATACCGCAGTGAAGGGCGTGCGCGTGACCGAGCATCTGGGCAAGAGTGCGAAAATGCTGGAGCGCATGACCATCGTGCGCACCGTGAACCATCACGTCATTGATGAGCATGCGTTCGCGACGAACATTGTGCATACGGGTCGCATGATCTCGGGCAACGTGGTGTACCCCTCGATCGGCTCGATCATCGCCAACCAGCGCGGGGCGGCCGCACCGGATGTGCCCGCCTACATCCTGATCGGATATCCGAACGTGAGCCGCGGGCCGGGCTTCCTGGGTTCCAAGAGTGGTTATGTGTACCTCACGGACACCAACACCGGCCCGGCCGGTTTCACCCGGCCCGATTTCGTGAGCGAAGAGCGTGCGGAGGCGCGTCAGGCGCTGCTCAAACCGCTGATGGACCGTGCTCCAAAGGAGTCCGTGGGGGCGGATTACAAGGTGGCTCAGCAGCAGGCCTTGCAGCTTGCCGGACCGAAATTCATGCGGCACTTCAACCTCAAGGAGGAGCCGGATGCGCTGCGCAACGAGTACGGTGGTGAGTTCGGCCAGCGTTGCCTGCTGTCGCGCCGCCTGGTCCAGGCGGGGGTACGCTTTATTGAAGTGTCTCACAACCTCAACTTCATGAACGGCACGGGCTGGGACATCCACAACGACGGATACAAGAACCAGCATCTGCTCATTCAGGAGCTCGACACCGCGCTGGCCGCGCTGACCCGCGACCTGGAATCGAAGGGCCTTTTGGACAAGACGCTGATCGTGGTGGGTACCGAATTTGGCCGGCCGCCGGAGTTCGACGGGCGCGGTGGGCGCGGCCATCAGGGCACCGCCTTTTCCTTGGTGCTGGCCGGTGGCGGATTGAAGCACAGCGGCACCTATGGCGTGACCGATGAGCTGTCCAAGAAGGTCGTTGAGAATCCCGTGTCCATCCCTGATTTCCACGCGACGATTCATGCGGCGATGGGCATTGATCCCGGCAAGGAACTGATGGACGGCTCGCGCCCCGTGCCGATCACGGATGGCGGCAAGCCGATTGCGGCCTTGTTTGGCTGATAGGGCTGGTTTTGATCGCTCCCCGCGCGCGGGTCGAAGCGGGCTCTGCCACACGGGCCAGCCCGCTCATGGCAGATCCAATCAGCTCTCATTGAGTTGATCATCCTGCCGTTGCGTTGTGTCATCCTCCCCGGAACCTGGCATCGCCAGGCTGGAAATCTAAACGGGGGATCTTCTTCTTGATTAACTTTGCGACACAAAGTTTTGCTTGCGCGTTTAACTTTGGCGCGCAAAGTAAGCCGCATGACCACGACCGAAGCTGCGCTTGAAAACCTTCGCCTCATCCGCTCCTTGATGGAGAAAGCGCACGTCTATCGTACCATTTCCGCCCCTGCGGCCCTGGCCGGCGGCGTGATGGCGATCCTGGCATCCGCATGGCCGGTGCAGCATGCCGCGACACACAATGGCGAGGCAGTCATGAGTGACGTTTGTTTCCTGACTGACTGGCTGATCATCCTGGGCATCGCTTCGGTCTTGAACGTCATCCTGCTGCGCCGTGAGGCCGCACAGAGCGGGCGGCCTTTCATTTCGGGGGGCATGCGCATGGCTCTGCGCGCGCTGGCTCCGCCACTGCTGGTGGGGGGCTGCGTGGGCGTCGGATTGATCATCTTCCTGCACAATCTTACTCTCGCCGCAGTGATGTGGATCCTTTGCTACGGCCTTGCACTGCTGGCCACGACGAGCTTTGCACCGCGTTCGCTCACGCGCCTCGGCCAAGCCTTTGTCATCGCCGGTCTCATGATCTTTTTTGCCTGGGCCAGCCACAGTGATGTGCTTCTGTTATCCAGCGATGTGGGCCCCGCCTCCCTCGCCATGGGACTCACTTTTGGCCTGCTGCATGTGGTGTATGCCCTTGCGGTCTTTTTTGGCCGGCAACCTGCGGAGGTGCAGGCGAAATGATCGACTTCGATCAAATCGACAAGCTCATCCACGAAAAGGGCAGGCTCTCCATTATGACGCTGCTCTCGACGCGGGGGGAGTGGGCCTTTCAGGAGCTCAAAGCCGAGCTGGGAATGAGCGACGGCAACCTGATTTCTCACCTGCGCACGCTCGGCACCGCCGGCTACATCAAGGAATCGCGTGATGAGTCCGGCAACCGGCCGCGCACCAGTTACGAACTTACAACTGCCGGCCGCACGGCATTCAAAGAGTATATCGAATTGCTGGGCGAAATTGTCAAAGCTGCACAGCCAACCTGACGTTCCATCGCCGACCTCGTCCCTTTTTTCTGTCATATCACTTTGCAGCACAAAGCTTGTAGCACCATGAACATCTTTCTCGCCCAACATCATGGCATGTGCTTCGGCGTTCGCGACGCCCTGCGTGCCACGGAAGATGCCGCCCGGCGCGCGCCACTGACCGTCCTTGGCCAGCTCGTCCACAATCCGCTCGTGGATCGCGCGCTCAATGCGGCCGGTGCTCGACGCGGTGAACTCGATGACCTGGGCAGCGCCACGACGCATCAAGTCGCCATCACCGCGCACGGTGCGTCCGATGCGCACCGGCAAGCCTGGCAAAAAGCTGGGCATGCGGTTCTCGACACCACCTGTCCGCTCGTCAAAAAGGCGCATCAGGCCCTGGCCACGCTCGTCAGCGAGGGCTGTCAGCCCGTGGTCATCGGCCAGCACCAGCATGTGGAAGTCCGCGGCTTGGTGGGTGATTTTCCCCAGGCCGTGGTGGTTCTGGATGAGAGCGACATCCCGCGCATCCCCTCGCATCCGCGGATTGGTATCGTTTCGCAGACCACGCAGCCCATGGAATCCGTCCTGCGCCTTGTGGATGCGATCAGACGTCATCACCACGGCTCCGGGGTGCGTTTCATCGATACGGTTTGCCACCCTACAAAGCAAAGACAGAGCGCGATGTCGGAACTCATCGATGAATGCGATCACATCGTCGTCATCGGCGGTCGCAACAGCAACAACACACGTCAGCTTGCGCAGAAATCCATCGCCCACGGCCTGCCGACGCTGCAAATCGAGCGCCCGGAGGAGCTTGATCCTTCGTGGTTCATCAATGCCCGCAACGTCGGCGTCACCGCCGGCACCTCCACGCTCGATGAAACGGTTCATGCCGTGATGGAGCGGCTGCATCAGATCGCCGACGCACAGCGTGCCCTTGCCACCCGCGAGGAGATCAACCCCCTGTTTCACGCCTAACCCAAAACCACCTCATCCGCCTCATGAACACCCAATATTGGATCGACAGCTTTGCCGCGAGCACCCGCCTAAATTATGAACTGGAGTTGCCGGCCCAGGATTGCGCCCTTCCCGACCAAATTCGCGAGCCGCTCGCCCGTTCCCTGGCCACGTTTCAACTGGGGGAGAGCGGTGGTGGCACACGTTTGCGCCGGTACACGCGCAGCATCGCCTCGCTCGAGAATCTGCGCGGCTACCGGCGTGCCGTGGATCTGTTCGTGGCCGAGGAGCAAAGCCACGCCTCGCTGCTCGCCCGCACGGTGGTGCATCTGCGCGGCACACTGCTCACCAAGCAATGGACCAATTCCATCTTCCGCTGGATGCGCGACCTGGTGAACCTGGAGTTTAACGTGCAGGTGCTGCTCACTGCCGAGCTCATCGCCGAGGTTTACTTTGGTCTTCTCGCCCTGCGTTGCAGCGATCCGGTCGTCCAAGCTGTCGCCAAGAAGCTGCTGCGCGATGAAATGAAGCATCTCGCGTTCCAGCGTGACTTTTTGTTCGAACGGCTGAAGACATTCACGCCGGCGACGCAGCGTGCCTGGCAGTGGCAGTTTCAGTTCATCCATTTCGCCACTGCCGCCGTGGTCTCATGGGATCATCGGGACTGCCTGCGCACATTAAACGTCACCCCTGCCGACTTCCGCGCCCGCGCGGCGCGATGCTGGCAGAGTTTTCAATTCCGGCTGGAGCGCCGGCTTCAAGAATCTCAGCTTCCGACTCATCCACACCCTGCCGCCGAACCTATGCCCATGCCTACGTGCTCCAGCAGCGCTCCCATCGGCTAGATCTGCGAGTAACTGGTGGGCGTGAGGATCTTGTTGGTGATGCTGGAGACGATTTCCTTGTCATCGTATTCGTGCATCGAACGGAGCCGCTTCCATTCGGGATCGTCTTTGCCGAAACGGCTCCAGCCTGCCTTGCGACCCGCTTCGTCCGGGAACGCCAGCATGTACACGAGGCAGGGCATGTGCAGGCCGATCAAGGTCTGGCCGCAGAATACCACGGGCATTTTTGCGCGCTGGAACACGCCGAATTCGCCATTGTTGAACATCTCCATCTTCTTCAGGGCGGCGCGCTCATTGTGGCTCTCGTAAATCCGCAGGTTCATGAGGCGCGGCTTGGTGGTGTCCGTTTTGACCAGCCGCGGCATGCCTTCGAACGCCAGAAGCAGGGAGGACTCGATGCGGTTGTAACCCTTGTCGGCCGGGGTGGCGGCCATGAAGGTGGCGGCTGCTTTCTGGTACTGCGCATCGCTGGCGAGACGCGCCGCAAGGGAGGCGCACTGGTCTGCCGATGAAAAGACGGTCAGCACGTGGACGGCTACATTGTCCTTGCCGTCCGGTTCGCTGAAGACGCCCACCGGTCCGATGCCCAGCCTGCCGAGGGCGGGAATGAACGCGGTGCTGAGATACTCATCGAGCGCGGCCTGCTTCCCGGCCGTGACCCTGTAAGTGCGCAGCTCATAGTAATCCCGGCCGGAAGGCTCGCCTTGCGAGGCGGAGGCAACTTGGCGGGTGGCGATGGCACCGGCTCCGGCGGCCGTCAGTGTGGATTGGAGGAAGGAACGACGTTTCATGGTGGTGTCGCCAGAGTGATGTTTACCAAATTGCGGAGCAATCCCCATTTTCCTGGCCCCTCATTTTTCTGTCGTTCTTGCGAGGGCCCTGAAGCCAGTCGATCCAGTCGTAAACTTCACATTGAGGTTGATCATCCTGCCGTTGGGTTGTGGAATGCACTTTCACCCACTCCTCCCCACCTCATGAAACGCTGGCGCATCGCAGGCATCAATTTTGATCATTTCCACATGGGCGACCTGCTGCGGCAGGCGTCTGAGCATTCCAATGCCGAGATCGTTGGCATCAGCGACGAGTTTCCTGAACGCATGGCCGGTGCAAAGAAGAATTTTGGCTTGTCCGCCGATCAGGTGTTTACGGACTACCGCGCCTGTCTTGAACAGACCAAGCCTGACATTGTGGTGCTCTGCCCGGCGGCCTCGCGCCACGGCGAATGGGTGGGCAAGGTGGCGCCGTTCGGTCCGCACATCATCATGGAGAAGCCATTCGCCGGTTCGCTGGCAGAAGCAGATGCAATGGTTGCGGCCATGGAGTCCACGGGCAGCCTGCTGGCGGTGAACTGGCCGCTGGTGTGGGCTGCGGGACAGCAGACGGCTCATCGGCTCATTTTGGAAGGAGTGATCGGCGAGGTGCTCGAATTTCATCATTACGGCGGCAACCGCGGCCCGCTGTATCATGGCGCGGACAAGATCGACAATGAGCCCACGGCGGCGGAGAAGGCGGCAAGCTGGTTCTACAGCAAGGCGCAGGGTGGGGGATCACTGCTCGATTACATGGGCTACGGCACGACCCTGGGCACGTGGCACATGGGGGGGCGCAAGCCGCTGGAAGTGACTTGCACCTGGAACGTGCCGGAAGGGCTGGAAGTGGATGAGCATGCGGTGGCGGTGCTGCGTTATGCGTCGGGTCTGAGCAAGACGGAAACCCGCTGGGGCACCTTCAGTGATCCGTGGACGCATCAGCCGCAGCCCCGGTGCGGCTTTGTCATGACCGGAACCAAAGGCACGATCTCATGCTGGGACTATGCCGAGGCCTTGCGCGTGCAGACCCACGCTGTGCCAGAGGGTTTTGATGTGCCGGTGGATGCGGTGCTCTCTCCCAATCGCAACCCCATCGAGCATGTGATACACAGCCTGGAGACGGGTGCCGAATTGATCGGGCCGCTGCGTCTGGACATCTCGCGCATCGGCCAGCAGATTGTCGATACGGCGTTCCAAAGCGCGATCGAGAAGCGCACGCTGGCCTTGATCGAGTGACAGTCGTGGGGGCGTTTGGGAACCAGGGGACGTTCAGGCCCCTCACCCCAGCCCTTTGGCTTCACGGCCTGACTATTGGCTTCCGATTACCGATCACTACTCATTGGCCCGCCCCGCCAAACAACGTTTTAGGCCATTCATACGGGCAAGCGACGGTGTGTTGTCAGGGGAGCCTCAGGCTCTTTGGACTGCGGTGACTCGTCACCGCTTTGGGCTGAGGAGGGTTGCTGGCTTCCGCCCCCCTGCGGGCAGCCTTCGGCTGGCTGTCTCGCTCGCTCGGCTGCCGACTGCACCATGCCCTTCAACGCCCACGACTCTTTTCCGCCAAGCCTGCGGCCACGCTCAACCCCTCGCCCCACCACGCGGACAAGTCCGCTCCGCCGCAAAGCGGTGACAAGTCACCGCAGTCCAAAGCGCTTCGCGCCCATGACTCAAAAGCTATGGGTAATTGCCAGCCTGCTTACGCCATCAATTCCGCAATCGGCTTGCCGCTCGGTACCAGGGGGGTGGGGCGGCCGCTGCGGTCGTTGATCGTGGTCTTTTCCGCGTCAATGCCCAGGTGATGATAGATGGTGGCGAGGAAATCGCCGGGTCCGCTGATGCGCTCGATGGCGTCTTCGCCGCGCTTGTCGGTGGCACCGATGACCCCGCCGGTCTGGAGACCACCGCCTGACCAGAGATTGGTGAAGGCGCGCGGCCAGTGGTCGCGGCCCGGCTGCACCACGCCCGTGGGCGCGCTGGCCTGGCCGCCACCGGAACTTGCGGCGTGGCTGATCTTCGGGGTGCGGCCAAACTCACCGCTGACGACGACAAGCACGCGCTTGTGCAGGCCACGGGCATACACGTCCTCAATCAGCGCGGAGACAGCTTGATCGAAAGCCTGGGCGCGGAAACGCAGCGCTTCGAAGACGTTGTGGTTCACCGCATGATCATCCCAGTTGGCCACACGCCCGCACTGGGGGCCGTCCAGGCAGCTGGTGATGATCTCGACACCGGACTCCACCAGGCGGCGGGCGAGCAGCAGTTGCTGTCCCCAGCGATGGTGCCCGTAGCGGTCGCGGGTGCGGGCATCTTCCTTGCTCAGGTCGAAGGCGGTGCGTGTCTGCGGATTGGTGAGCAGCGTCATGGCCTGTGCTTCGAACTGGTCGAGCGCCTGCATTTCGCCGGAGGCATCGACGCTGCGCTCCAGGTTGTCGAGGCTGCGACGCAACGCCACACGGTCGCCCAGGCGCGCCACTTTGGCCGGATCGGCGAGGCCGATGTTGGGCACCTCAAAGTCAGGGCGGCTCGGGTCGCCAAGCACTGAAAACGGCGAGTACGCCGGACCCACATAACCGGGACCGGCGATGGTGAAGCTGTCGTAATTGATGATCGGATTCACACCCACGTAGTTAGGCAGCGGGCTGTTGCGCTTGGTCTTGGAGCGCAGGTAGTTGGCCACCGTCATCCAGTCCGGCAGCAGCGGCTTGGGCTTGTCGCGCGGATCGGTGTCGCCGGAAAGCATTTGCAGCGACCCGGCGGGGTGTCCGCCGCCAGTGTGGGCCATCGAGCGCAGGAGAGTAAACTTGTCCGCAATCCTGGCCTGGAGAGGCAGCAGTTCGGTCAAATGAAGACCCGGCACATTGGTCGCCAGCGGCTTGAAGGGACCGCGGTACTCGCTGCCCGCATCGGGCTTTGGATCATACGTGTCGAGGTGCGAGCAGCCGCCGCGCAGCCACACCAGAATCACCGCCGTCTTTTCCCGCGAGGGTGCGGGCGAAGCCTCCGCGCGCAAGCGTAACAACCCCGGTAGGCTCAGGCTGGCAAATCCCGTAAGCCCCACGCGCATGAAACCCCGCCGGTTGAGCGGGCCGGTGCAGACGGGCGAAATTGGAGGGGTGATGATGGACATGACAGCAAGGCTTTGTACGCCGGCGAAGGTCCGGTATTTTCAGGGGAAACAGGCAGACGACGGCGCACGGTGCTTGTTTGTCCGCCAGATCGGGGCTAGAATGAGCAGTGACAGTCCACTTTCAACAACTGCCCGGTCTCACCGCCACGGTCGACAGCGTGGTGTATGATCCCAGCCTCAGCGCCCCGGCGGACAAGCCATATCCGTTCGTGTACTACATCACGATCGACAAAAAATCCGAGGAGACGGTGACCATCTTTGGACGCAAATGGGTGATCCGCGACTGCGAGGGGCACACCCAGGTGGTGGAGGGTGATGGCGTCGTGGGCAAGTTCCCGCGCCTGGAGCCGGGCCGGCATTTCAAGTACAACAGCTACATGCAGGTGGGCGGCGACAGCCGCGTGAACGGCGCGTTTTTCGGCGCCACGCTGTCGGGTCGTGCCATATGCGTGCAGGTGCCGGAGTTTGGCATGGAGCCGCCGATGCTGGCCTAGGCCGCCCTTTGAGCCCCGCCTCCCTTCATGCGTCGCTGCGTGTCCATGCTCTGTTTGTTCATGGCGGGTCTTGCCACGGCGTCAGCAGTGACGCTGGAGGTGGCTGTGCGCCCCACTTTCAATGGTGACCCGCTGCGGCTGGATTCGCTGAGCTTTCAGAATGCGGGGGGCGAAACACTCTCCGTCACGCGCCTGAGCTACCTCGTCAGCGGGCTGGCGTTGCAACGCGAGGATGGCGGCTGGATGGAGCTGGCGGACCGCTTTGGCTGGATGGATGCCGCGAAGCAACGCACGGCGCTGCGCATCGATGATGTGCCGCCGGGCCAGTACCGCGCGCTGCGCTTTCACTTGGGACCGGACGCCAGGACCAATGCGGCCGATGCCGCCCAATGGCCCGCCGGACACCCGCTCAATACCAGTCTGGATGGCTTGTACTGGAGCATGCAGGGCGGCTACATCTTCCTCGCCATGGAGGGGCGCTACCGGTCCGTGACCGGCGAGTTGAAGGGCTTTTCGTATCACCTCGCGCGCGATCCCAACCGTGTCCGTATCAGCCTCGCCGCGCCCCTTGATCTGGCCCATGATGCCACCGTGCTGATTGATTTAGATCTCGCCGCGCTGCTCAACGCTCCGCGCCCGCTGTCGTTTGCCAAGGACGGTGCCGCCACGCATTCGCGCGACGCTGATCCTGTTGCCGCGGCGCTGGTGGCAAATCTGCCGGGGGCTTTTCACGTGCGCCAGGTTGTGTCTTCCGCCCCGTCGATCATGCGCCGTTCGCCGGTGCAGCCGCTGTATCTGCCGGAGACCGTCACTCCCTATCGATTCACTCTCAGCCGCACCTTTCCCATCCCGGCTCTGCCGCGCGACAACCCGCTTCTGGAAGAACGCGTGATTCTGGGTGACAAGCTGTTCCACGAACCTCTGCTTTCGCGCGACGGCACGATCTCGTGCTCATCGTGCCATGACGCCCGTGCCGCCTTCTCTGATCCGCGCCGTTTCAGCCTAGGCGTGGACGCACGGGCGGGCACGCGCCATGCGATGCCCTTGTTCAATCTGGCGTGGAAGACACGCTTCTTCTGGGATGGTCGTGTCGCCTCGCTGCGCGAGCAGGCATTGGTGCCGATTCAGGACCCCTCCGAGATGGATGAAACACCCGGCCATGTGGTGGCCAAACTCAGCGCCTCGGCGGACTACCAACGCCTCTTCAAAGCCGCGTTCGGCACCTCGGAAATCAGCGCGGAGAAGCTCGGTCTGGCCATCGAAAATTATCTCCTGACACTGACGGCCTTCGATGCGCCGTTTGATCGTGCCATGAGCGGCAAAGGCACGCTGAGTGCCGAGGCGCGGCGGGGTTTTGAACTGTTCATGACCGAGTACGAACCTCGTACCGGTCAGCGCGGAGCGGACTGCTTCCATTGTCACGGCGGCCCTCTGTTCAGCGACAATGAGTTCCACAATAACGGCCTGGAGCCCAACCCTGCGGACACCGGGCGCCATCGTGTCACCGGAGTGGAATCCGACCGCTACAAATTCGCCACCCCCAGCCTGCGCAATCTCATCCGCACAGCGCCCTACATGCATGACGGCCGCTTCACCACGCTGGAACAGGTCGTGGCCCACTACAGCACGGGAATCCACCGCGGCGACACGCTCGATCCGAACCTTGCCAAGCATCCGGCGGGCGGGCTGCAATTGAGCCAGGATGAGCAGCGGGCGCTGGTGGCGTTCCTGAAGACGCTGAGCGAATAGTTTGGTGAGGCTGAGCCTGGACAGGGGCGATGGATATTCGTCCCGCTGAACCGAAGCATTTGGGTGATGCGGACGACACAACAGTGTCACATCAAGGCCGCAACGTGGCTTGGGAGCAGCAGGCGAAGATGAACGTGCGTGCATGATGGCCGCGCAACAAACGCTCATCGCAGGTCAATAGCCGCCCCATCATGCGAACGTTATAGTTACATCGGGATCACAATTGACTTTCGTTGATTTTGTAATCCCGCCCACATCACCAACCGGAGGGTAACTGCCGCTATGTCTCACATGCAAAGCATTGGTCTTGTCAATCACAGTCTGGCACCTGATCGACGATTGCTGGGAAGTGACGGCAGGCTGGGAGTTTATAATGCGACTCCCGCTGAAATGGAGTTCCCGCCGCATCTCATTGCGGAGCAGCATCATACGGTGATTGACCTTGGCAAGGTGAAGCGCCTGGTGATGATGGTGACGCCGGAAGGTGGTGGTGATTTCAAAGACGAGGCATGGGAGGCGATCTCCACGATCCGCACGATTCTCCGCCAGCAGGATGAACCGATGGCGGTGACGATGCAGACGGTGTTCGTGCGTGATCGTGCGGATGTGCCTGCGGCGCGAAAGTTGTTTGAGGCCTATTATGGCGGGCGGATGCCTTTGACGATCTTCGTCGTGCAACCCCCGTGTGCCGGACGCGGGCTTGCGATCGAGGCCTGGGCGGTGAGCACCAGCGCGGCGCAGGTGGAATATCACAGTGCCGATCTGGTGACGGTGAGCTACGACGGTATCCGGTGGATTTACGCCTCGGGCGGGTCGCTGCAATTGGATGGACGCACGCCTTACGAACAGTCGTCGGAGGCGTTTTCGAGCATGCGGCGCGTCCTGGCGGGCGCGGGGGCTGGATTCGAGGACGTAGTGCGCACATGGCTCTATCAAGGCTGCATCACCGAGGTGGTGGCTGGCGTGGAGCGCTACCGCGAGTTGAACCGGGCGCGCTCGGATTTCTTTGCCAACATCGCCTTCGAGCACCGGCCTATTCCGGTGGCGCACAACGGCCATGCCGTCTATCCGGCGAGCACCGGCATAGGCACGCGGTGTCATGGGCTGATCACGGCGTGCATGGCGTTGCAAACGGACCGGAAGGACGTGGCGCTGATGTCGCTGGAGAATCCTCTGCAAACCTCGGCTTTTGATTATCCAAAGGAGTATTCGGTCAAGAGCCCGAAATTTGCGCGGGCCATGGCAGTGCGAATGGGAGATCATGTGACGACCTGGATCTCCGGCACGGCAAGCATTGTGAATGCGGAGACGGTCCACACTGGGTCCATCGAAAAGCAGACGGATCAGACGCTGACGAATATAGAACGGCTGATCGACGCACAGAACTTTGCCCGCCAGGGCTGGCCGGACGCGGGCGCAACGCTGGACGATCTGGCGAAAATTCACGTCTATGTGAAGCATCCGGAGGATTACGAGAAGTGTCGCGCGGTGTGCGAGCGAAGGCTGGGCCATGTGCCGGCGATCTATGCCCAGGCCGACGTGTGCAGGCCGGATCTGCTGGTCGAAATCGAAGGTGTGGCGTTTTCCCGGATCCATAAACCGCACATTGAACTTTCCAAAAGGTGACCAACCATGAGCAATCAACGAATCATCCTCCTGCTGGCTGCGACATCCGCGATGGGCTTGAATGGCGTGGCGCAGACGGGCGCTCCCGTGACGAAACCACCAGCTATTGCCGCGCCAGCTCCGGCACCTGTTGCAAAGGCACCTGCAACTCCCGCTCCAAAACCAGCTCCGGCACCTGTTGCAAAGGCACCTGCAACTCCCGCTCCAAGACCAACTCCTGCACCTGTTGCAAAGATACCTGTAACTCCCGCGCAAGCTCCTAATCCTGCCCCGAAGGTAGAGCCGCCGCTCTATGAAAGGTCCGCTCCAGCCAAGGCAGAGTGCCCGATAGACAAGCTGGTCATGGCCAGGTCGGGGCGTCCAGGCGCCCGGCCTCTGCTGTGCTCGGATGCGGTGTTTGTCCGCCGCGCTTATCTGGACATCATCGGCACCCTGCCGACTGCGGAGGAAGCGAGAAAGTTCATTCAAGATCCGAATGCGGCCGGCAAGCGGCGGGCGCTGATCGACCAGTTGCTGGAGCGGGACGAGTTCGCGGTGTATTGGGCAATGAAATGGAGCGATCTGCTGCGCATCAAGGCGGAGTTTCCGATCAATCTCTGGCCGAACGCCGCGCAGGGTTACCACCACTGGGTCCTGGCCTCGCTCAGGGAGAACAAGCCGTATGACGAATTTGTGCGCGAGCTGCTGACCTCCAGCGGCAGCAATTTCCGCGTCGGACCAGTGAACTTCTACCGCGCGATGCAGAGCCGCACGCCGGATGGCATCGCCTCGACCGTGGCGCTGACGTTCATGGGCGTGCGCACCGACTCGTGGAAGCCGGAGAAGCTCGCGGGAATGGCGCGCTTCTTCGCGCAGACGGGCTATAAGCCGACGAGTGAGTGGAAGGAAGAGTATGTGTTTTGGGATCCGATCGGCACGCACACGCTGGAGGGGAACATTGCGCCGGGCCGTGTGTCGATTGGAGATATCGGCAAGACTCCCGCCGCCCAAGCCGGAGCCGCAACTGCATCCGTACCCGCCAATGCCGCGCCCGGCGAAGCCGTCTTTCCTGATGGCACGAAGATCAAGCTGCCGGCGGACCGTGATCCGAGGGAAGTTTTTGCCGACTGGCTCATCACGCCAAAGAATCCCTGGTTCACTCGCAACATCGTCAACCGCATGTGGTCATGGCTGCTCGGGCGCGGCATCATCCAGCCAGCGGACGACATCCGCGCGAGCAATCCCCCCAGCAATCCCGAGCTGCTCGCTTATCTCGAAAGCGAAATGGTGAAGGGCAAATACGATTTCAAGCATCTGTATCGCCTCATCCTGAATTCGAACACTTATCAGGCGTCTTCGCTGCCGGCGAAGCCTGGGGCACAGGGGCCGTTGGCATCCTATCCGCTGCGCCGTCTGGAGGCTGAGCTGATCATTGATGCAATCAACAAGATCACCGGCACGACGGAACTTTACACGAGCCCGATTCCCGAGCCTTTCACTTACATTCCACAGGGCGAGCCCGCGATGTCGATTGGTGACGGCAGTGTCACCAGCCCGTTCCTGGCGCTGTTCGGGCGCTCGGCGCGCGCCACCGGCACCGAGGATGAGCGCTCCAACAAGTTCATCGCCCCGAAGTGGTTGCACCTGCTGAACTCCAGCCAGATTCAGCAAAAGCTGGAGCGCGGTCCGGGTCTCAAAGAGCTCCTCAATGCCAAGCGGCCACCCGCGGAGACGCTGGACGAGCTTTACCTCACCATCCTCTCGCGTCTGCCGACGGCGGCGGAGACGGAAACCGCCATGGCCTATGGTGAGCCCCTTGCCGGGCTCAACAAGGCTGGCAAACCCCGCACCCGAAAACGCGCCGAAGACTGGTTCGACATCACGTGGGCCTTGATCAATAGCAGCGAATTTTTGTTCCGTCATTAACCCCCCAACGCCCCCGAGGAGGAAAAACCATGAATCCATCAGGCCTATCGAACCACGAGTTAGCAGGACTCAATCAACTGGGCATGACCTTGAGCAGGCCCATGAACCGGCGCGAGGCCGTCCAGGTCGGCCTGTTCAGTACGGCGGGACTGCTGCTTTCCAGCGGGCTTGCCGGAGCCGCGACCGTTTCCGCGCCACCGCAGGCGCTACCTGCCTCGCCGTTCAAGACCAAGGCGAAATCCGTCATTCAGATCTTCCTCTGGGGCGGCATGTCGCACTCTGACACCTGGGATCCCAAGCCGGACGCCGGTTACGAATACAACGGCCCGATGAAGAAGCCCTTGTCCACCAACGTGGATGGCATCCAGCTCAGCGAGTGGTTTCCGAAGCTGGCGCAGCAGGCGGACAAGTTCTCGCTCATCCGCAGCATGACGCACGGCAACAACGGCCACGAAACGGCCGCCTATCTGGTGCAGACCGCGCACCAGCCAGGCGAGCGGCTCGCCTATCCAAGTGTGGGCGCGGTGTTTTCCTTCTTCAAGAGCCAGGGCTACAAAGGCGTGCTGCCGCCGTATGTCGTGCTCACGCAGCCGCAGGGCCGGTTCTCGGAAGAAGGCTTCCTCGGAGCCAAACTCAAGCCCTTCGCCACCGGCGGCGACCCGAATGCCGCGCGCTTCGAGGTCGAGGGCGTCATCTCTCGCAGCATCAGCGACACCCGCCAGCGGGCGCGGCGTGAACTGCTTGGCAGGATGGATACGCTGCGTCAGGCTTCCGGCGCTGATCCGCAACTTGGCGCGTCGGACCAGGCGAAGCTGGAAGCCTATGACATGATCCTTGGCAAGGGCCGCGAAGTCTTCGATCTGTCGAAGGAGAAGCCCGATCTGCGTGATCGCTATGGCCGGCACACGTTCGGACAGGACTGTCTCGCTGCGCGGCGGATGGTAGAGGCAGGCGTGCCGTACATTGTGATCAACTATCCCGGCGGCTGGGACACTCACAGCAATCACTTCCAGACCATGGGCCGCCAGGCTCCGGAACTGGACCAGGGCATCGCGGCATTGCTGCTCGATCTCAAGGAGCGCGGCATGCTCGACAGCACGCTCGTGTGGTGCTGCGGCGAATTTGGACGCGGACCCAAAATCGACTGGCAGCCACCGTGGAATGGCGGGCGCAATCACTATGGCAAGGTCTTTTCCGTGCTCGTCGCGGGCGGCGGATTCAAAGGCGGTCACGTCGTCGGCTCCTCCGATGCGAAGGCAGAGGAGGTGAAGGACCGTCCCGTGTATCCGGTCGATCTTCTCGGCAGCGTGTATCAGCTCGCGGGCATCGACCCGAAGGCAAAATTGCCGCATCCGATGGGACTCGAAGCCCACGTCCTGCCCTACGGTGAGGAAGGCGTGAAGTCAGCCGGCGTGCTCACTGAAATCATGTAACTCACACGACCATGAAAAACTCCGCATGCACATTCTTTATCTTCACCCAGATGGTGATGCTGGCGGTCGCCGCGCCGAAGGTGCACGGGCAGGCGCGCCCGTACATGGGTTACGTCTATCCCGCCGGCGGCCAGCAGGGCACCACCTTCGCGGTGAAGATTGGCGGCCAATCGATCGATGCGGTCACCGGCGTCATTGTCACCGGCACCGGCGTGTCCGCCAAGGTGACCGGGTGCTTCAAGCGCATCGGCCCGCAGGAGATCACGCTGCTTCGCGATCAGTTGCGTGAGTTGAAACCGGCAAAGAAGCCCGGCGCTGCCGTCGAGCCCGCGAAAGCAGCCGATCCGGCCACCGACGAACTCATTGCACGCATCGAAAAACGCATCGCCGAATACTCCAATCGGCCCGCCAGCATCGCGCTCGCGGGCCTGGTCTTTCTTGATGTCACGATCGCACCCGACGCCACGCCGGGGAAGCGCGAACTGCGGCTCGTTGTGCCAGGAGGCGTGTCGAATCCGCTCGCGTTTCATGTCGGACAGCTGCCCGAGACCGCGCGCAAGCCGATGCTCACCGCTGAGTTCCAAGTGCTCGGCAAGGAACAGTTCGCCCTGCGCAAGCGGCCTGATGAGGAAGCGGAAGTACGCGTCACACCACCCTGCACGCTCAACGGCCAGATTGCCTCCGGCGAGATCAATCGCTACCGCTTCAGCGCCCGCAAAGGCCACCACCTCGTCATCTCCGTTCTTGCACGGCAGTTGATCCCCTTCATCGCCGATGCCGTGCCCGGCTGGTTCCAGCCGGTGCTCGCGCTCTACGATGACAAGGGCAAGGAGATCGCCTACCAGGATGCGTTTCGTTTCAAACCCGATCCCGTGATCCTTTTCGAGGTGCCCAAGGACGGCGAGTATGTCGCGGCCATCTCCGATGCCATCCATCGCGGCCGCGAGGACTTCGTGTATCGAATCACCCTTGGCGAATCGCCCTTTATCACCAGCATTTTCCCGCTCGGCGGTCACGTCGGTGAAACCCATGCCGTCAAAGCGCAGGGTTGGAACCTCAATGGCGCGGCCTTGGTCCTGCCTGCGAAGGCAGCCGGCCCAGGCGTTCAGTCGGTCGCCGCCGTCCTGAAAGGCGTTGTCTCCAACGCTGTCCCGTTCGCGCTCGACACGCTGCCAGAAATTGCCGAGCTGGAACCTAACAACACCGAGGCTGGCGCGCAGAAGGTGACTCTGCCCATCATCGTCAACGGTCGCATCAACAAGAAGGGCGACTGGGACATCTTTGAATTTCAGGGCAAGTGTGGCGATACGATCGTGGCGGAATCCATCGCTCGCAGGCTCGATTCTCCCATCGATTCGGTGATCAAGATCACCTCTGCCAACGGCGCCTTGCTTGCCTTCAACGACGACCACGAAGATCCTGCCAGCGGTGTGAACACCCACCACGCCGACTCCTACGCCACCGTCAAACTACCGGCGGACGGTGCCTACCGCGTTCACATTGGCGACACGGTCCGCTCCGGCGGCGAAGAGTATGGCTATCGTCTCCGGATCAGCCAGGCGCGGCCTGATTTCGCGCTGCGCGTGGCGCCCTCCAGCGTCACCCTCCGTGTCAAGGCCGGCGGCTTCGTCAGCGTGTATGTCGAGCGCAAGGACGGCTTCGCCGGCCCCATCAAGGTGACGCTCAAGAATCCGCCCGCAGGCATCACCTGCGTGCCGGTCACCATTTCCGGCACGCAGAATGTAGCGCGGCTCACGCTGAAGACCGATCTGACCGAAACGAAAGCCCCGTTGGATCTGGTGGTCGAAGGTGCCACGCAGGTCCCGGGCCAGCCGGTCAACCAGCATGAGGCCGTCCCATGCGAGGACCGCATGCAGGCCTTCCTTTGGAGGCACCTCGTGCCTGCGCTCGATTTGAAAGCCGTCGTGTATGACCCCGCCAACAAGCCCACGCCGACGCGCGTCATTCCGCCCGCTTCCCCTCAAGACTTGGCCGAAGCGAAAACCAAAGCCGCCAGCAGCACCGGCAAGTTCACCAAGAACCAGGTCACCGGGCGCCTGCGCCAGATCGAATCGCTCTACGAGGAAGGTTTGCTGACAGTCGCCTTCGCCTCCAAACGCGTGGCGGAATGCATGGTACTGGAGTAAATCCGGATGCAGCGATTCAGCCGATGACAGCCTCGGTAAAGGCCAAATTTCAGACAGTTTGGCGACGGTGGTGGCATTGGAACAGGCATGGAACTACGCCTTCGACAGGGTGCGTGGCTGTTCACGCTGCTGTTTGGATAAGCGTTCCGGCTGGCGGAAACTCCGGCTCTCGGTCCGCTGGTGAAAAGCTGGAAGCGGTGACGGTAAAATGACCTGTTCGAAGCTGACCTGTCAAGACTGCCCTCGATGGCGAGACCTCTGAATCTGTGTGGGAGATGAGCGACAGGCCCTCGGCTATCTCAACCCAACGTCCACACGAAAACCTCGCGATCCAGCCGGTGGCTCCCGGCGGCAAGGAGCGGGACAGTCTCACGACATAGTAATCAGGACGATACAGACTGAGGTGAAACGTAACGTCAGACCACTGGCCCGATACTCTGGTGACCCGATGCCAAGGTGCTGACCTGAGCGCCTCTCTCAAAAGCATCGGAGTGGCGACGAGCATGGCCCAGAAGCCAATATCCAAGAGCAGACCGCAAAGAGCGTAGGGTCGCAGCGAAGGGTGGAGAGCAAACCCAACAACAAGAAGAAGACCGCCCAAGGGCGGAACCATCGAACTATGCTTCTTGGTGAACAGCGAGGTAAGCATACAAGCCCAGTTCAGAGCGGCAAAGATGCCGCCGAGAATCATCAGTGCTATGGCTGCGACGTTCACGAGTGGGTTTGTCATTTTGCCGAATGAACCAAGCTCAGCCACGGCGGCCACGAGACGCACCGATTGCAACCGCAGCGCCATGGTCAGGGGCGCCGCGGCGCATGGTTAGGCGTTGCGGTCATTTGGATGAAGGCTGTGAATAGAGACTATTTGCTCCCGTGCTGCGTGGAAAAGCGTGGATGGTTCCGCTATTCGGGAAGTTAAGGTGCTGGCCGGGCTTGAGGACAATGTGCCGAGTATTCTGGTCAGCCCATACGTCCACGAACCCGTCCGACCAGATTACAGTTGGCCTGCCGTTGACATGGACGTGAAGCGTGGAGCCGTCGTTTCGTAAGGGGTATGCTTGCGTGGGTGGCGCTCGTGTGGGCGGCGCTTGGGACTGGATACTGCGGAGCGAAGGACCGGACGAGGGCCGGGTACCGTTGGAATGGGATTCCAGATAGCGTCTCAGATCGCCTTGCAGGCCTCTATGGCTGCTTTCGAGAGCCGTCACGCGGTCTTGGAGCTTCTCAATGTCTTCAGTGTTCTTTGCTACCTGCCGTTCAAGCGAAGACATAGCAACCTTCACGTATGACTCGTATTGCGCTCGGGTCGTCTCAGGGGTGATCTGTTCACGGAGTTCTGCGATCGGGCGGCGCAAAGACCCCTCCAATAGAGCTTCGACATCCTTCAATCGGGCCTCGAGTTTATTGACGTCGGGAACGCCTGTGGCTGGCTCCCAGATCTTGTCCATCGCCTTACCGATCAAATACTGGCCTATCCATACCAGAGCGGGATTCGAGTAGCACGGAGTGGTAAACGCAACAGATAAGAGACAGATGATTAGGGCAAGTTTCTTCATTTGTTGATTACGTTAATGGAATAAAACATAGCGACGCCTAACAATTATATCAGCACACATGGGTGGGTTTGCATTCCAGCATATTTGAATCCGACAGATTTGTTAAATAGTGTCTGGAGAATAGCAAAGCGCCGGCCGAAATGGCGAGGATATTCGAAGGGCATCACGCTCCAAATCCCCCTGGTCAATTCATTCCAGGAACACCTGTCGGACCGCGCGTGCTGGCATTAAGCACTCTGTCCAGTGCCATCAAGAGGGTCTGCGCCGTGTAGGGCTTGGGCAAGAAGTGTTTCACGCCCATGCCTGCGGCCTTGGCCGCGCTGCTCTCGGCATTGAGGCCGCTGGCGGCGATGATTTTGATGGCGGGATTCATGCGTTTGAGCACCTGTATGGTGGCGGGTCCGTCCATGGTGGGCATCATCATGTCGGTCAGTACGACGGAAAGCTCGTTCTGATGCTCGGCATAGAGTGCGATGGCCTCGGCGCCGTCGGCCGCAACGAGGACGCGGTAGCCAAAGGCCTCGAGGGTCTGCTGGGTGACGGCGCGCACTGCGGCCTCGTCGTCCACCACGAGGATCAGTTCCCCGTGGCCACGTGGATGCATCACCTGATCTTCCGCCCGAGTGATGCCAACGCCGGATAAAGTGGCGGGGAAACAAACCGTGAAGGTGGTGCCAGAGCCGGGCTTGCTTTGCACGCTGACGAAGCCGCCATGGCTCATGACGATGGTACGCACGGTGGACAAGCCGAGCCCGGTGCCTTTGCCAATCTCCTTGGTAGTGAAAAATGGATCAAAGATCTTGTCCGCCACGTCTTGGGCAATGCCGGTGCCTGAATCTTCCACTTGAATCATCGCGTAACGACCGGGCTTCGCATCCAGTTGCATGGCTGCGTAGCTGTCATCCACGGTGAGGCTCGCGGCGGAGATGGTCAGCTTTCCACCGTCGGGCATGGCATCGCGGGCATTGAGGCACAGGTTGAGCAGGACCTGATGCACCTGGGTATGATCGCCGAGGAAGGCGGGCAGATCGGCGGCGAGGTCGGCATTGAAGATGATGTTCTTGGGGAACGTGTCCTGGATGAGATATTGGATGTCCCTGATGATTTCCCTGGGGGCGATCATCACTCGCTGTCCTTCCACGCCACGGGCGAAGGACAGGATCTGCTGCACCATGTCCGAGCCACGTTTGGCGCTTGTCTCAATAGTGGACAAGACCGCCTGGGTGTGGGCATCGTCGTGGGTGAGCTTGAGCAAGTCGACCGACATCATGATCGGACAGAGCATGTTGTTGAGGTCATGGGCAATGCCCCCGGCCAGGGCACCGATGCTCTCGAGACGCTGGGCGCGCAGGAACTGCTGCTCCAGGTTCTTCTTTTCGGTAATGTCGGTATTGATCGCGAGGATGCCCTTCGGCCGCCCCTCGGCGTCGTGCACCAGGGTCCAGCGCGATTCGATGAGAATGTGTGCACCGGCCTTGTTGACCTGCTGGAGTTCCCCGGTCCAGTCACCGAGCCTGATCGCGGCTTCGGTGGCCTCGTAAAACTGGGGGATATCCAGGTAGAGCAATGGAAAGATCGTTTGTCCCATGACTTCCGCGGCAGTCCAGCCATAAAGCCGTTCGGCGCCTTTGTTCCAGTACGTGATTCGGTGCTCGAAATCACTTACCAGGATGGCGTCGCGCGCTTTGTCCAAGAGGGACGCTTGTTCGCGCAACTGATCTTCCGACCGCTTGCGGTCCGTGATGTCCTGCGCAACACCCACCATCCGGTACACAACTCCGGCACCATCGCGAACGGGGAAGGCACGATCATGAATCCAGCGCACGGCGCCACCAGGCCGGACGATGCGGAATTCCTCATCGAAGGTACCATTCATCTGGACGGTGATAGCGTGGAGGACACGTTCCCGGTCATCTTCGTGGATGGCGTCCATCCAGGAGTCTGGATTGGCGTAAAGGCTGTCGCATGTGCGGCCCCAGATGCTCTCGTAAGCCGGGCTGACATAGAGTAGCTGGTTATTGGCCACCTCGGTAACCCAGAAAACCTCCTGGATGTTTTCGGCCAATTGGTGAAAACGCTCTTCACTCAAGCGCAAGGACTCCTCCATCCGTTTGCGCTCAGTCAACTCAACCACGATCACACCGACGCCGTTTGGATGGCCATCGGTTCCCGCAATGGGGAACATCGACTCAATCCAATGCCGTTGGACACCGGGGTGAAGGGGTGTTTCGCCGGAGATTTCGACATTCAGCATCGGTTTCCCTGTGGCGAGTATTTTATGGAACTGCGCCTCGAGCACTGGCGCGATGACAGGCAGGACTTCCCTGACCGTCCTGCCGAGGTGGTCTGCGCGCGGGACGCCGTTCATTTCGGCCAGTGTGTCGTTGATCTGAACATAGCGCAGATCCTGGTCCAGGAGCGCCAGGCCCGCGACCGCTCCGCTGAAGAACGCGCTCAAGCGCTGATCTTGCAAGGCCACTTCGGCCTGCAACTTCCTGCGCTCCGTAATGTCCGTCCACGCCCCGGCGATCTCCATGGGCTGCCCCCCGGGGTCGCGCACAAGACGGCGGTTGTCTTCCACCCAGACGTATTCGCCGTTCTTGTGACAGATGCGGTATTCGCAGGTCTGGACGCGGCGATCGATGGTTTCCGCAATGCTGGCAATGGCGCGACGCCGGTCCTCAGGGTGAAGGTGAGAATCCCACCATTCGAAGCTGCATGATTCCTCCACCGTGAATCCGAGCAGGCGCGTGATGTTTTCACTCACGACCTGGGGAACCACACTGGCACCCTCGATCTTCAATGAATAAATGACCGCCGGGCTATGTTCGAGCAGCCGCTTAATTTGCTCTTGGGTCCGGCTCTGGTCCACTGCCTTGTGAACTGCCGGTCCCAGCCGCGCCAGGCGGTCTTTGAGAAGATAGTCAGCGGCGCCATGTTTCATCGCCTCCGCCGCCAGGTCTTCCTCAATGGCTCCCGAGATGATGAGAATCGGGGTGCTCAACCCATGCTGATCGCGCAGCTCCAGTGCTCGGAGACCGCCGAATCCCGACAATTGGTAGTCGGACAGGATGATGTCGAGATCAGGCCGCAGGCACTCCTGGAACTCCTGCTCGGTGGCCACCCGCTGCGAGTCCGGATTGAATCCGGCCCGCCGCAGCTCATTCAGCACCAGATCGGCGTCGTCGGGATTGTCCTCAACGATCAGGACACGCAGCGGCTGAGTAGTCATCTGACCTGTCCAGTCTGGGGGGGTGGTTGAGCAGCAAGCCCTAAAATCCGAGCACTTGTCAGCATCTTTCCTCCCTCGCATCCGTCGCATACCTCGACGACGTCGGTTGGCAATATTGAAGCCGCCAAGCCTTCAGGCTGCCAATGCGTTTGAGATGCCACGGGTTTTTGGACCAAAAGTGATTTAGTTTAGGAGGGCGATTTCGCTCTCGAAGCGGTTGGGGGTTCGGTAGTTCAGGGACGAGTGCAGGCGTTGAGTGTTATAGTAGCAGT